>WNGL01004953.1_pt1 | contig 15898 bp, 12 predicted proteins | sample 5400591 | NCBI WGS metagenome assembly WNGL01 (sample SAMN13153377, study PRJNA577476) | soil metagenome | isolation source: 80 cm soil or saprolite under Garry oak tree replicate 1 | place: USA:California | collected 2016-06-15
TCGGGACGACATCCTCCAAGATGGCGAGCCTCCGGCTGAAACCTCCCAGGACGCCGTCTCATGTCAGTCCTCGCAGGACAAGCGACGTAAGCGTTCCTCGGAGGTCCCGGCCATGAACGAAGGTAGTCCTATCAGCGACGTATTCCTGGCAACGGAACGCCTGGTGCTGCGCGGTTTCACCATGGCCGACGAGGACAACCTGGTCGAACTGGACGGCGACCCCGACGTGATGCGCTACATCACCGGCGGCCGCGCCACCCCGCGCGCGGAAATCCGCGACGACTACCTGCCCTTCTACGTCGACCACTACCGCGACACCCCCGGCTACGGCTTCTGGGCCGTGGACGAGAAGGCGACCGGCGAATTCCTCGGCTGGTTCCACTACCGCCCCCGCAGGACCGACCCGCCCGACCAACCCGAGCTCGGCTACCGCCTGCGGAAGTCCGCGTGGGGCAAGGGTTACGCCACCGAGGGTTCGATCGCCCTGATCAACCGGGGCTTCACCGAGTTGGACGTCAGCCGGGTCTACGCCACCACGATGGTCGTCAACATCGGCTCGCGTCGCGTGATGGAGAAGGCCGGCCTGAACGAGATCCGCACGTTCCACGAGGACTGGCCCGACCACATCTCCGGCGACGAGCTCGGCGACATCGAGTACGCCCTCACCAGAGCCGAGTGGCTGACCCGGCGCTGACCGGTCCGCCGCGCGCGCCGGGAACCGGGCCGACCATGATGGCGTTGGTAGGTCGGACCGACGGAGAGGAGTGCTGTGCTGGGTGAGCGGCTGCGCGACAAGATCGCCAGATTCGTCGATTCCGGGCGTCCCGGCAGCCTGGCCCGCTACCTGGACACGGTCGCCGAAGCCAGCGGCGCCGAATCCGCGACCAGCGAACTCCCCGACGCCGAACTGACGGCCGCCGCCACCGCACTGCGCGAAACAGACCTGGACCGCGCTGCCCTCTGTGCCCTCGGCCGCGAGGCCGCACATCGCACCATCGGCCTCCGCCCGTTCGACGTCCAACTGCTGGGCGCCTTGGCCATGCTCGACGGCCACATCCTCGAAATGGCCACCGGTGAGGGCAAAACCCTGGTCGGGGCCATCACATCGGCCGGCTACGCGATGCGCGGCCGCCAGGTTCACGTCGTCAGCGTCAACGACTACCTGGCCCGGCGCGATGCCGAATGGATGGGCCCGCTGTACCGCATGCTCGGTGTCTCGGTCGCCTGGATCGGCGAGGCCGCCACCCATGACGAGCGGCGCGCGGCGTACCGGGCGGACGTGACCTACGTGTCCGTCAGCGAACTCGGCTTCGACGTCCTGCGCGACCGCCTGTGCACCGACGTGGCCCGGCTCATCGTCCCGGAACCCGGCGTCGTCCTGGTGGACGAGGCCGATTCGGTCCTGGTCGACGAGGCACGCGTACCCCTCATCCTGGCCGGCGCCGCCGACCGCGACGACACCGACCAGCTCATCGCCAAGGTCGTCCGCCGACTCCGGCTGGGCGAGCACTACGAGATCGACGAACAGGCCCGCAACGTCTACCTCACCGACAACGGAGCCAACCGGGTCGAACGCGAACTCGGCGGTATCGACCTCTACGCACCGGACACCGTCGGCACGCTGGCCGCGGTGAACGTCAGCCTGCACGCGCACACCCTGCTCCAACGCGACATCGACTACCTGGTCCGCGACGGCAAGGTCCAGTTGATCAACAGCTCCCGCGGTCGGGTGGCGCAACTCCAGCGCTGGCCGGACGGCCTCCAGGCCGCCGTCGAGGCCAAGGAACACCTGGCCGTCACCGACAGCGGCGAGGTCCTCGACTCGATGACCGTCCAGGCACTGATCAAGCGCTACCCCACCGTCTGCGGCATGACCGGCACCGCGACCGCCGTCGCACGGCAACTCCGGGAGTTCTACGACCTCGCGATCCGGGCGGCCGACCCGAACACGCCGTGCATCCGCGTCGACGAACCAGACCGCGTCTACGCCACCGACGACGACAAGCAGGACGCGATCGTCAAGCACATCGTCGAAGTCCACACCACCGGCCGCCCCATCCTCATCGGAACCCTGGACGTGGCCGAGTCCGAACGCCTGGCACGGCGCCTGGCCAAAGCGAACCTCGACTGTGTCGTCCTCAACGCCCGCAACGACGCCAGCGAAGCCGCGATCGTGGCCGAAGCCGGTGCGTACGACGCGATCACGGTGTCCACCCAGATGGCCGGCCGAGGCACCGACATCCGGCTGGGCGGAGCGGACGGCACCCGCGACGCCGACCGGGTCGCCGAAGCCGGCGGCCTGTACGTGATCGGAACCGGCCGCCACGCCAGCAGCCGCCTCGACGACCAACTACGCGGCCGCTCCGGCCGCCAGGGCGACCCAGGCGGTTCGGTGTTCTTCACCAGCCTGACCGACGACCTGGTGCAACGGCACGCCCCGGAAACCACCACCCCCGGCCGAACCGACCCCGACGGCCGAATCACGGACAAGGGTGCGGCCTACGCCATCCGGCACGCCCAACGCGTGGCCGAGGGCGTGGACCTGGAGATCCACCGCAACACGTGGCGCTACCACCAACTGATCGAGCACCAACGAGCGATCGTCCTGGCCCACCGGTACGAAGTCCTCCGCACCGACCTGGCCGCCATGGAACTGCGCACCCGATGCCCCGACCGCTACGCCGACCTGCAAACACAGGTCGACGACGAGGTCCTCGTCGAAGCGGCTCGCCAGATCGCCCTGTACCACCTGGACCGCTGCTGGACGGAACACCTGGCCTACCTCGCCGACGTCCGCGAGGCCATCCACCTGCACGCCCTGTCCCGCGAGGACCCACTGACCGAGTTCCACCGAACCGCCATCCCGGCCTTCCGGCAACTCCTGCCCGACGCCGCCGACCGATCGGCGGCCACGTTCGAAACGGCGACCATCACCGCCGATGGCATCGACCTGGACCAGGCCAACATGAAACGCCCCCGGGCCACCTGGACCTACCTGGTCCACGACAACCCGTTCGGCTCCGATGTCGACCGCAGCATCAGCGGCATAGCGGCCCGCATCAGGAAACAGCGCCGCTGACGTTCCCGCCGTGGGTGTCGATGAGGACGCCGAGGCCATCGAGTACGCGCTGCACACCGAAGCGGTAGGCGTGATCGGGGCTGTAGGCCGCGCCGTGGACGGCGCCCGCTGCGGCGCCGACACGGGCAGCGGTCGGGTATTTGTCCTGGTCGAAGACACGGGTGAGTAGCGGGGCGTTGGCGGCCCACCACTGCTCCTCGCTCATCGCGCTGTCCTGACGGACGGCGACCACCTCCGCCGCCGAGCGCGCTGCGGCGTGCACGAAGCCGAGCAGGAAGGTCAGAGCCGCGTCCATCTCGACGTCGTCAAGCCCCAGACCTTCGAACGCCCCGAGTTCGTGCTCGTACTTGGCCATGAGCCCGGGACCGAGCGGGGGCCGGCTGGTAGCGACCTCGGCGACCCAGGGGTGACGGTCGAACAGTTCCCGGTTCTCGTGCGCGATGGCCGCGAGGCGTTCGCGCCAGGGCTTTCCGGCCAGGTCGCCGCGGGGCATCTGGCGGTAGACCGTGTCGAGCATCAGATCGAGCAGTTCCGCCTTGCCGGGCACGTAGGTGTACAGCGACATCGGCACCACACCCAGGATGCTTGCGATCTGGCGCATCGTGACGGCGCCCAGGCCCTCGGTGTCCGCCAAGCCGATCGCGGCGGCGACGACCCGCTCGACACTCAGGCCCTGACGCGGGCCACGCCGGGTCTCCCCGGGGTCGCCGGGCTGGCGCCAGAGCAGTTCGAGGGTGCGGGCGGGGTCGCCGGCGCTGCTGCGTTCGGTGGGCATGGGCACATCCTCCCGTCCTTCTTCGTTGTACTATGTACACTGTACTTTGTACATGACCAATTTGGCGTTCCTGCCGCCGACCCTGGAGTCCCGTGTGAAGATCACCGCCTCCGCCAGCTCGTGGACTGGAACGGACCCACCGACAGGTGACCCAGTGCGAAAGGGCAGTCATATGCGCACTTCTCACCGGGCCGACGGCCTGGTCGCCGGTGTTCAGGCGCTCCTCTGGGCGGCGCCGATCATCATCCTGGCCACCGGCGGTCACGGCATCCCCGCACCGGGCTCCCTCAACGATCCATCCCACGCACTGGCCGTGATCACAGCGTCGCCCGACATCGCGATCGTCACCACCCTGATGTGCACGACCGGGGCGGCCCAGGTCTTCGTGGTCCTAGCCCTCGCCGACCGACTCGCCAGCGGCCCGGCCCGACTCACCCGGATCAGCACCACATTCGGCATCATCGCCGCCGCATTCCTCATGATCGACGGCGCCCTCGGAATGGCGGCACTACCCCAGCTCGCACACCTCGCCGTACAGCCCGACCTGGCCGACGCCGCCTACCTGGCCACAGTCGGCGTACGCAACGGCATCGACCGCGTCCTGTCCCTCACACTCGGCACCTGGGCGCTCACCGCCAACTGGGCCGCCCTACGACGGCAACGCCTGCCCCGCCCCCTGGCCGGGCTCGGTCTCGTCGTCGGCGTCACCGGCATCGCCGGCACCCTGGTGCCCGCCGCCGGGACCACCAGCATCATCCTGCTCCTGGGCTGGACACTCGGCTTCGCAACCGTGCTGCTCAGCAAGGCTCCAGCCCAGGACCTGCGGTAGCGCCCAGACCTGCCCCGAACGGCGGCCGACTCACCAACCCCGCTCCGCCAACCGATGCGGCTCCGGCACGTCGGCGACGTTGATCCCCACCATCGCCTCCCCCAACCCGCGCGACACCTTGGCGATCACATCCGGGTCGTCATAGAACGTCGTTGCCTTCACGATCGCCTCGGCCCGCTTGGCCGGATCCCCCGACTTGAAGATCCCCGACCCGACGAACACACCCTCCGCGCCGAGCTGCATCATCATCGCCGCGTCCGCGGGCGTCGCGATCCCGCCTGCCGTGAACAGAACCACGGGCAACTTCCCGGCGCCGGCGACCTCCCGCACCAACTCGTACGGCGCCTGCAACTCCTTGGCCGCCACGTACAACTCGTCCGGCGTCATCGACCCGAGCCGCCGCAGTTCGGCCCGGATCTGCCGCATGTGCGTCGTCGCGTTCGAGACGTCCCCCGTGCCGGCCTCGCCCTTGGACCGGATCATCGCCGCCCCCTCGGTGATCCGGCGCAACGCCTCACCGAGATTCGTGGCCCCGCACACGAACGGCACCGTGAACTGCCACTTGTCGATGTGGTTGGCGTAGTCGGCCGGAGTGAGCACCTCGGACTCGTCCACGTAGTCCACGCCGAGCGACTGCAACACCTGCGCCTCAACGAAATGGCCGATCCGCGCCTTGGCCATCACCGGGATCGAGACCGCCGAGATGATGCCGTCGATGAGGTCCGGGTCGCTCATCCTGGCCACGCCGCCCTGGGCCCGGATGTCCGCCGGCACGCGCTCCAGCGCCATCACGGCGACGGCCCCGGCGTCCTCGGCGATCTTCGCCTGGTCCGCCGTGACCACGTCCATGATCACGCCGCCCTTGAGCATCTCGGCCATGCCGCGCTTCACCCGAGCCGTCCCGATCTCGGGGCCACGCGTGCTGTCGGTGGAAGTAGTCATGACCAATCTCCTGAGCGAATGAGGGGCATGTCACCGGCCGGCCATCTCGCGGTAAACCGCACGTCAGTGGCCGTCCACCGCCCATGCTACGTGCCATGTGGCCCTCGCGAGCAGGCCAATTTGACGCAGAATCACCAGGCCACTTGCCGTGAACCCCGACGCAATTAACCCCAATGGCGCTGGCGCGGCGGGGTTGTCCGCACCGGATAACAGGTGTGAGATCGAGCACAGTTACCTAGGAGCGACGATCGGTAAGCCGGTCCGCAGGAGGTAGAAGCATGAGCGCCAAGAACACGGAAGGCGGCCAGGCCGCTGCCCAGAACGGAGTCGCGGTCGCTGTAGACGACCCGGCCAAGGTGCGCAACGTGGTCCTGGTCGGACCGTCCGGATCCGGCAAGACCACCCTGACCGAGGCCTTGCTGGCCGCGACCGGTGTGCTCACCCGGGCCGGGACGATCACCGACGGCACAACGGTCTGCGACCACGATCCGGCCGCCGTCCGCCAGCAGCGTTCGGTCGGGCTGGCGGTGGCACCGATGGTGCACAACGGCATCAAGGTCAACCTGGTGGACACCCCCGGTTACGCCGACTTCGTCGGTGAGCTGCGCGCCGGCCTGCGGGCGGCGGACGCGGCGCTGTTCGTGGTGTCCGCGGCCGAGGGTGTCGACCCGGCGACGACCGCACTGTGGCAGGAGTGCGCGTCGGTCGGCATGCCGCGCGCGGTCGTCATCGCGCGCCTCGACCACCCCCGGGCCGACGTCAACGGCGAGATGGCCGCGTGCCGGGAGGCGTTCGGCGCCGGTGTGCTGCCGCTGTACCTGCCGGCGAGCGACGGCTCCTCCGGCCTGGTCGGCCTGCTTTCCGGCCGCTACTTCGACTACACCGACGGCTACCCGCCCAAGCCCGGCGAGCCCAAGCCCGACGACGCGGACCGGATCGAGGCGGCCCGCAACGAGCTGATCGAGGGCATCATCGCCGAGAGCGAAGACGAGACCCTGATGGACCGGTATCTCTCCGGCGAGGACATCGACAACGCCACGCTCGTCGGCGACCTGGAGACGGCCGTCGCGCGCGGCTCCTTCCACCCGGTCATCCCGGTCTGCGCCACCACCGGCCTCGGTGTCGCGGAAGTGCTCGAAGTGCTCGTCGGCGCGTTCCCGTCGCCGCTGGAGCACCCGCTGCCCGACGTGACCGACACGCACGGCCAGCCGCACGCGAAGCTGGCCGCCGACCCGGACGGCCCGCTGGCCGCCGAGGTGGTCCGCACCGCCGTCGACTCCTACGTCGGCCGGGTGTCCCTCGTTCGGGTGTTCTCCGGCACGTTGCGCCCGGAGCGGCCGGTGCACGTGTCCGGCCACGGACTGGCCGACCGGGGCCACGACGACCACGACAACGACGAGCGGGTCGCGCACATCTACTCGCCGCTGGGCGCCACCCTGCGCGAGGTGCCCTACTGCGTGGCCGGCGACCTGTGCGCGCTGACCAAGGTGAGCTCCGCCGAGACCGGCGACACCGTGTCGTCACCGGAGGACCCGATCCTGATGACCCCGTGGGAGATGCCGGAACCGCTGCTGCCGTTCGCCGTCGTCGCCCGCACCCGCAGTGACGAGGACGCGTTGTCCCGCAACCTGTCCCGCCTCGTGGCCAGCGACCCGACGTTGCGGATGGAACGCAATGCGGAAACCCACCAACTTGTGCTGTGGTGCATGGGGGAAGCCCATGCGGACGTGGTGCTGGCCAGGTTGAAGGCCGGTGGTGCCGAGGTGGACACCGAACCGGTGAAGGTGGCGTTGCGCGAGACGTTCGCGGGTGCGGCCAAGGGCCATGGCCGGCATGTCAAGCAGTCCGGCGGGCACGGCCAGTACGCGGTGTGCGATATCGAGGTCGAGCCGCTGCCACGGGGTTCCGGTTTCGAGTTCGTGGACAAGACGGTCGGCGGTGCGGTACCGCACCAGTTCATCCCGTCCGTGGAGAAGGGCGTGCGGGCCCAGTTGGCGATCGGCCTGCACGGCAGCCATCCGGTCGTCGACGTCCGGGTGACCCTGGTGGACGGCAAGGCGCACAGCGTGGACTCGTCCGACGCCGCGTTCCAGACCGCCGGCTCGCTGGCGCTCAAGGACGCCGCCGGCAACGGCCGGATCACGCTGCTGGAACCGGTGGACGAGGTGCTGATCGTGATCGGCGACGAGCATCTCGGCGCGATTCTCGGTGACCTGTCCGGCGCCCGCCGGGGCCGGGTGCTGGGCACCGAACCGAGCGCACCGGGCCACACCGTCGTGCGGGCGGAGGTGCCGGCCAGCGAACTGCTCCGGTATGCGATCGATCTCCGGTCGATGAGTTCCGGCAGTGGCACGTTCACGCGGCACTTCGTTCGGCACGATCCGCTGCCCGAACATCTCGTCGCGGCGGCCGCAAAATAATTTCACGTTGGCGGTGCGGCTGGTGGTCCGTACCACCAGCCGCACCCAACAGGAATGTGGTTACCAGACGAGACGCTCAGTCGGAAATTGATATACCGACCACATCGCCGGTGTCCAGATACCGGCGAATGTCACTTGCCCGGCGGCGTTGACGGATAACTGTGTCGATGGCGTACGAACCGGACCCGATCGTCGCAATGAGCAGGAACATGAGACCGAACAACGCGGCCGTCTCACCGCCGCTCTGAGTCGGCAGCAACGCGTGCGGCATGTGTACCGTCACATAGACGTACGACATCATCGCCCAACACGCGAACGCGGTGATCCTGGTATACAGGCCGAGGGCCACCATCGTGCCGCCGACGAGCCCCAGCAGGGCCGCCCACCAGCCCGGCCAGGACCCGAACGGGTACGAGCCGCCACCGGGGCTGATGCCGCCCAACACACCGAACAGGCCGGCCGCGCCATGACTGGCGAACAGGATGCCGACAACCACCCGTACCGCTGAATGGATCGCGGCCACCAGCCGGGGTCGTTGTTCGTTTGATAACGGGATCACTCGGGTATTCCCTTCGGGTCGGGCCTCGCACCGCGGGGATCTGTACGATCCTTACGCGAGGCGGACCGACCCGGATTGCGGGCATTGGACTGGCTTCCAACACAATTAACAGATCTGCGACACGCGGCGCACCGGCAAATGCGGCGGACAGCGCAAATAAATTGACCCGCCGGTGCGGGCCACTCGGCGTAGGCCGGTTTTCGGTATCCCACCGTGACCTGCCGGTACGCACCGGTCAATACCGCGACGAAGAAAATCGACCCGTCGGCCCGGTTGTCGAACCGGGCCGACGGGTCGAAACTGTCGACAAAGCAATCGATTGTCGCCGACTTTTCAGGACGTGATTTCCACCGGTTCCGGCTGCCGCCGTTCGCCAGTTGACTCCGCGCCCCGCCGGCCCAGCTTGGCCGGCCACCAGTTCCACCGGCCGAGCAGCACGGCGGTCGAGGGCACCAGCAGCGTCCGCACCAGGAACGTGTCCATCAGAATCCCGACCGCGAGGCCGATGCCGATGTCCCGCACCTGCGTGCCGCCGCCGGACCCGGCGATCGCGAACACCGCGAACGTGCCGGCCAGGATCAGCCCGGCCGACGTGACCGTGGTGCCGGTGGTGCTCAACGCCTTGGTGATGGCCTCGCGCAGCGACAACCGGTGCGCCTCCTCGCGGATCCGGCTCATCACCAGGATGTTGTAGTCCTCGCCGAGTGCCAGCAGGAAGACGAACATCAGGAACGGCATGAAGAACGTCAGGCCGCCACTCCCCCCGATCTTCATGAAGATCAGCACCGCCAGCCCCAGCGCCGCCAGGTAGCTGAGCCCGACGGACGCGATCAGGTACAGCGGCGCCACCAGACTGCGCATCACCAGCGCCAGCAACAGGCCGATCACCAGGATCGCGATCGGGATCACGGTGCCCAGGTCGCTGTTCGAGATCGCGCTGATGTCGTAGATCGCCGGCGCCTCGCCGGCCACTCCGGAGTCGCTGGCACCGATCGCCGTGGCCGTCGCCGTCACGGCGGCCCGGATCGCCGGTATCGCGTTCATCGCCGGCGTGTCAGCGGGATCGCCCGCGGTCAGGCCGACCAGGAACTGCACGGTGTGCCCGTCGGCGCTGACGTACTGCCCGGTGGCCCGGTACGCCTGATACTGCGCCGGCGGCACGTGCACCGACGCCGGTGGCACCGGCGGCAACGCCCCGGCCGGCCCGAGCTGGTCGTGCAACTGCTGGTACACGGCCGGCGACAGCGCGGCGCCGTTCGGGTTCAACGGCCCCGTGACGGTCGTGAACTGGCCGGACGCGGCCAGCCGCTCCTGCGCGGACGTGAGCACCTGCGGGTCGTTCCACGCCGTGCCGGGCAGCGTGAACAGCACGCTGGTCGGCGTCTTCGCCAACTGCGGGAAGTGCTTGGCCTGGATGTCCGCCCCCGCCGCGGAATCGGTGCCGGAGGGCGCCGACGCCCCGCCGCCGAACCCGGACGCGTGGTACCCGAACGACGCGATCGCCAGCCCGCCGAACAACACAACGCCGGCGACCAGCGTCACGACCGGCCGTTGCACGATCCGCGAGGAAATCCGCCCCCACACGCCGTTGCGGCCAACGCCGGACCGGATCTTCGTTGGCCAGAACACGGCCTTCCCGAGGATCGCCAGCAGTGCCGGCAACAACGTCAGCGCGGCGAACAACATCACGCCGATCCCGATCGCCAGCGGCACGCCGAGATCGGCGTAGAAGCTGAAACTGGCCGCCAGCAACGAAAGCAACGCCGCGATCACGGTGCCCGCCGAGAACGTGATGGACTCGCCGACCCGCCCGACCGCCCGCACGATCGCGTCCCGGGGTTTCAGCCCGCGTCCCATCTCCTCGCGCACGCGGAACATGAGGAACAGCCCGTAGTCCGTGCCGGCGCCCAGAATCAGCACGATCATCAGGAACTGGGCCAGCGGCGACACCTTCAGCCCGGCCGAACCGGCCGCCCCCACCAGCGGCCCGGCCAGCGTGACCACCAGGAATGCCGGTGCCAGCGTGACGAGCGGGGCCAGGATCGACCGGAAGATCAACAACAGCAGGATCAGGATCATGCCGACCGACAGCAACTGGATCTGGTTGCCGGTGTTGCCGTTCTGCGCCTGGTTGTCCACCTGTGCCGCGAGTTGCCCGGACAGGTGCGCCTGCAACCCGTTCGGCAGCCCCGCCCGCGTGATCGCGGAACGCAACCCGTCGACAACCGGCTTCTCGCCGTTGGGTCCGGGACTGAGCGTCACCAGTGCCTGCAACTGCGCCGCCTGGAGGTCCTTGGACTGGCCGGCGTCGCGCACCCCGACCACGCCGGACACCTTCGACAGGTCCGCCCGCAACCGGTCGATCGCCTGCTGGTCAGACGCGGTCAACTGCCCGCCGTCCCGCGCGATCATCACCGGCACCGGCTGCACGTTCGACTTGCCGAACGCCCCCGCCAGCACGGCCGCGTGCGAACTCGGCGCGCTGGCCGGCAGGAAGTCCGCGTTGTTGCTGTTGGTCACGCTGGCCAGGGACGGCAGGAGCTGCACTGCCGCGACCGTGCCGGCCAGCCACACCACCACCACGAGCCATCGGAACCGTACGGAGAACCGCCCGATCCCGGCGAACACGGCACCCACCCGGCCGTGATACTCGTCGTCTCTACCCCCGTCGCCGGTCCCCGCCACCGGCTCCCCCTCGCTGGTCGAGCGCATGCTCGGATCTCCCTACCTTTGGTGAAGAAACTGACGCCCTCTGCGGACACATCCTGGCGGTCCGGCCGCGCCATCGCGTCCATCCCCGGGTGGGTCTTGCCACTACCGCAGGCGCAGTGCACCCCGACACCACGTACCACGGATGTAGTACAAGCCGTTCCCACCACCGGCGGATGGCAGCCGACCTCCCCATACGTACCGTAGCCGACGTGACCACCGTGGCCCGCCGATTTCGCGCGCTGGGATGGCGCCGCAGGGCCACCGACGCCGTGATCGCGATCACGGTGTTCGGCATGGTCCTGCTGGTCAGCTTCGCCCGCTCGCACGAGCTGCTGCACGGCCGCCTGGTGCACGACGAGCTGACCGTCCCCGGCGTCGTCGTCCTCGCTGTGGGTTGCATGACCCTGATCTGGCGCCGGCACTGGCCGCGCACCGTGCTGGCACTGTCGGTCGCGTGCGCCCTGGCGTACCTGCGGACCGGCCCGGAACACGGCGCCGTGGCGTTCGTGGTCATCGTGGCGATGTACACGGTCACGCTCGCGGCCGACCGCAGGACCGCACTGACCATCGGCGGTGTCACGGCAGCGATCCTGGTCATCGGGGATGTCGTCCTGGTCGGCGGTTTCGGCGTGGATCCCAACGGCCTGCTCAACATCGTCGCCGTCGGTCTCGGCTTCGCTCTCGGTGACGCCATCCGCAACCGCAGGGCGTACCTGGCGGAAGTCGTGGCCCGCGCGCACCGGGCCGAGGAGTCCCGGGAGCGCGAAGCGCAGCGCCGGGTCGTCGAGGAACGCCTGCGCATCGCCCGAGACCTGCACGACGCCGTGGCTCACCACATCGCCCTGATCAACATCCAGGCCGGCGTCGGCGAACACCTGCTGGACACGGACCCGGACCAGGCGCGGACGGCCCTGACGCACATCCGGCAGGCCAGCCGCAGCGCCCTGGACGAGCTGAGCGCCACGGTCGGCCTGCTGCGCCAGCCCGGCGACTCGCGCGCCCCCACCGAACCGACCGTCGGCCTGTCCCACCTGCCCGCCCTGATCGCAGCGCTGTCCGCCGGCGGCCTCCACGTGGACCACCGCCTCCCCGACTCGGCCCTCGTTCTGCCGGCCGGCGTCGACCAGGCCACCTACCGAATCGCCCAGGAGGCCCTGACCAACGTCCACAAACACGCGAACACGAACCAGGCCGTTCTGGAAGTCTTCCAGGACGGCCGCACGATCAAGATCGTCGTCGACGACAACGGAACAGCGACCGACGTCAACGGTTCCGGCCACGGCATGCTCGGCATGCGCGAACGCGCCACCGCCATCGGCGGAACCTTCCACGCCGGCCCGAAACCAACCGGCGGCTTCCGCGTCGAAGCCGTCCTACCGATCCGGAGCCACTAGCTGCCGGCGCAGCGTGTCCAGATCGCCGAGCACCCAGGCGTCGATCAGAAACCCTTCCGCAGCAGCGAAAAACGCGGCGCCGGCATAGTCGATCGGCCGGCCGCTGCCGGGAACGCCCAGCAGCACACCCCGATGATGGCCCGTGTACCGCAGCCGAGCCGCCGCGCGATCACCGGTGGCCACCAGGTCGACCACCTCGTTGTGGAAGTCCGGGACGGCGGCGCGGACTACGTCCCGGTACTCGCGCCAGCCGTCCCGGCCCTGTACCTCATTGCCGAGTGAACCTCGAAAGATGAAATCCGGGGACAGGATTTCCTCGACGATGCGGTCGTCCCACCGATTCCACGCCCGATCGTAGAAGTCGGCGACCAGCCGTTCGATCATGTGTTCTGCGGGAAGCCCAGGTTGATCCCGCCGTGCGACGGGTCCAGCCACCGGCTCGTCACGACCTTGCCGCGCGTGAAGAAGTGCACTCCTTCCGGGCCGTAGGCATGCGTGTCGCCGAACAGCGAGTCCTTCCAGCCGCCGAACGAGTAGTACGACACCGGCACCGGAATCGGCACGTTCACGCCGACCATGCCGACCTCGATCTCGTTCTGGAATCGCCGGGCCGCGCCGCCGTCGTTGGTGAAGATCGCCGTCCCGTTCCCGTACGGATTGGCGTTGCACAATTCGATGGCCGCGTCATAACTGGGCACCCGCACCACCGACAACACCGGACCGAAGATCTCGTCCGTATACACCGACATGTCCGGCGTCACGTGATCGAACAGTGTCGGCCCGAGCCAGAATCCGCCGGCCTCGCCGTCCACCGGATGCCCACGCCCGTCAACCGCCAGCGTCGCGCCCTCGGCCACGCCGGTATCCAAATAGGACACAACGCGATCCCGGTGCGCTGCCGTCACCAACGGCCCCATCTCGCACTGCGGCCGCCGCCCGTCCCCGACCCGCAGACCGGCGATCCGCGAGCGGACCCGCTCAACCAACGCATCCCCGGTCGGATCAACAGCCACCACAACGGAAATCGCCATGCACCGCTCCCCCGCCGACCCGAACCCGGCCGACACGGCGGCATCGGCGGCCAGCTCCAGATCGGCGTCCGGCAGCACGACCATGTGATTCTTCGCGCCGCCCAACGCCTGCACGCGCTTGCCGTTGCCCGTCCCCCGCCCGTACACATAGCGCGCGATCGGCGTCGATCCGACGAACGAGACCGCACGCACCTGCGGATGATCCAGAATCCGGTCGACGGCGACCTTGTCCCCGTGCACCACGTTGAACACCCCGGCCGGCAACCCGGCCTCGGCCCAGAGCTCCGCCAGGAAGACGGCCGACGACGGGTCCTTCTCGCTCGGCTTCAACACCACCGCGTTCCCGCACGCGATCGCATTGGGCGCGAACCACAACGGCACCATCGCCGGGAAGTTGAACGGCGAGATGATCCCCACGACCCCCAACGACTGCCGGATCGAATAGACGTCGACCCGGGTCGACGCGTTCTCGCTGAAATCGCCCTTCAGCAACTGCGGCACGCCACACGCGTACTCGACCGACTCCAGCGCCCGCTGTACCTCGCCGGCCGCGTCCGACAGCACCTTCCCGTGCTCGGCCGTCACGATCGCGGCCAGCTCGCCCTTGCGCTGGTTGAGCAGTTCACGGAACGCGAACAGCACGTTCGCGCGTGTCGTCAGCGACGCGTTCCGCCACGACCGCCAGGCAGCGGCGGCCGCCGCGACCGCCTCGTCCACTTCGGCCTCGGTGGCGAAATCGACCTGCCCGGCCACCGTCCCGGTCGCCGGGTCGTAGACCTTCCCACTACGCTCCGCGACTCCACCCCACGGCTTGCCGTCAATCCAGTGGGTGATGCGGCTCATCGCGTCAGCTCCTTGTCGGTGACCGCGATCGACTCGGCCAGGATCCCGATCGCCTCGTCGGCCTCGTCTTCGGTCAACGTCATCGGCGGCGCCATCCGCAGGACGTTCCCGTACAAACCACCCTTACCGACCAGCAGTCCGCGCTCCCGGGTCGCCTCCAGCAGCCGACCCGCCGCCGCCGGATTCGGTGCGCCGTCACGGGGCACGACCAGTTCCACGCCGATCATCAAGCCCTTGCCCCGCACGTCCCCGACGTACGGCCGACCATCGGCCGCGTCCCGCAGCCCGCCGATGATCCGGTCCCCGAGCTTCGCCGCGTTGGACTGCAAATCGTTGTCCAGCAAGTATTTCAGCGTCGCGTTCGCGCCGGCCGTCGACAGCGGGTTGCCGCCGAACGTCGAGATCGAATTGGCCGCGAGGCAGTCCATCAACTCGGCCGAACAGACCACCCCGCCGATCGCCAGCCCGTTGCCAAGGCCCTTCGCGAACGTCATCGCGTCCGGCGTCACGCCGTGCGCCTGGATCCCCCAGAAGTGCTCACCCGTCCGACCCCAGCCGGTCTGCACCTCGTCCGAGATGAACAGGATCCCGTACTCGTCCAGCACCTGTTTGAACGCGCCGTACAACCCGTCCGGCGGCACCGCGAACCCGCCGACGCCCTGGATCGGCTCGGCGATCATGCATGCGATGTCCCCGGCCGTCGTGGTCTGGATCACGTCCCGCAGATCCGCGACGCACGCCTCGATGTAGTCCGCGTCCGACAGATCCCGGAACGGACTGCGGTACCGGTACCCTCCCTGCACGTAGCTGACGTTGAACGGCCGCAGCGACGTCGCCGACCAGCCCCGGTTCCCGGTGATCGCGACCGTGCCGAAACCGCGGCCGTGATAGGAGTTCCGCAGCGCCAGCACCTGGTTGCTGCGCCGGTACTGCGTCGCCAGCATCAGCGCGGTCTCGTTGGCCTCGGTCCCCGAATTGGTGAAGAACACCTTGGCGTTCGGGATTCCGGACAGTTCCGCGATCTTCTCGGCCAGCTCGACCTGTTGCCGGATCAGGTACAGCGTCGACGTGTGCAGCACGCCGCTGTCGAGCTGGGCGCGGACGGCGTCGCCGATCTCCTTGATGTCGTAACCGATCGCGTTCGTCAGAATGCCGGCGAAGAAGTCCAGGTACGTCCGCCCTTCGGCATCGGTCACCCGCCGGCCGTCGCCGTGCACGATCTCGATGGGCTCGTCGTAGTACAGCGCCAGCCAGCTCGGCAGCACCTGGCGGTGCCGCGCCAACAGTTCGGCGTGCGTCATTGGACAGACCTCC
>WNGL01013095.1_pt1 | contig 15897 bp, 10 predicted proteins | sample 5400591 | NCBI WGS metagenome assembly WNGL01 (sample SAMN13153377, study PRJNA577476) | soil metagenome | isolation source: 80 cm soil or saprolite under Garry oak tree replicate 1 | place: USA:California | collected 2016-06-15
GCTTGGGCGACGAAATGAGGGTTTTCCGAGAACGAGTGCAGGTCCAAGACGGGGAAGACGCTTCTGAGGTCGATGGCGTCATCGACACGATCGATATCCTGGCGGACCGCACACTGCGCCTCTACCGGATCCACGCGGAAGTGTTCAGCCAGGCGGCTCAGTTCCGCGACACGGGCATGGTCGAGGCCATAGGCCATCATGCGGTGTTCGCCTACAACGCGGCCCGGAACGTCGTTGACCAGGAAGGGCATCGCCTAGCGGACACGCTCAGCGTGCTGATGACCGCCGATGGGCGATCCACCGAGCCGAGGGTGTGGGCTATGCTCGCCGGCACTATCGTGGTCACCGCGTACCGCACCGCCCACAGCTCGGTCCGGCCGCTCGCAGACTGGCTGCGTAGCCTCGTGCAAAATATCCGCCAGGGACTTGCGCACGCGGATGAGTCGGTCGCCGCCGGCGACCAGATGCTGGACCTGTTTGCCCACGCCCGACACTCGCGGTGGCGCGAGGGCCTGTCTGCGGTCGAGCTGATCGACCAGGTGGGGCAGTGGCGCGGGACGCGCGAGAGGCTCGGGGCGGATGGCGAGCCCTCGGTGCCGGCGTACCACCCCCCGACCGGACTGGACGGTGTCCGCTCGGCCGACGAGTGGCTGCCGGCGTTGTGGGCCCGCCGGTTGGGAGAGCCGGTCGAGGGCATCTTCGAGGACTTCCGGCGTAACCGCTGGTTGGACCACGGAGAGGTCGCGCTGGTCGCCGACCAGGGGCACAGGGTGCCGCCCGTCGATGTCCTCCGGTTGGCCCGGGCCATCCACCGGGTGCCGTACGACCTTGCCCGGTCGGCGGGCGAGGTCGGGGCGGGCGGACCCGCGGACCTCCTGGCGTCGGCGTTGGCGGTCGGCGTCGACCCGGATGTCCTGGCCCGGGCGGTACCCGACCTGCACTCGCTCGGCCCGGTCGTCCAGCGCATGGCCAGTATCCTGGTGCAGCGGCTACGGCGTGATGTGCCCGTCCCCTCCCAGCCATTGCTGACCGATTCCTCGGCGCTGGGCTTTCTCGCCGACCGGGGACTGCGACCGGACGTCGGACGCGACGTGGTGATCGCGGAGCTGCCGGAGTGGCTGGCAGCGCGGTGGGGGGTGCGTGCCGATCTCGTGCGGAAGGCGGCCAAGCATGGAATCGACCTGTCGGCGTTGCACCTGCTGATAACCGGGCTGCCGATCGAGCCGCCCGGGTCCGGGCACCGGGACATCGATGCCGTGGGCCGGCTGGCGCAACGGCTGGGCGTGAGCCGGGACTGGGTGCTGGGCTACCTCCGGCGCCACGGCGAGGTACCCGACGCACCGGGCATCGCCGCTAGCCTGCGGATCGACGACCCGGCGCGGCTGTTCGCGTTGGCAACCACTCTCGGGGTCGCGATCGGCTCGCTCGAGGAGCTGGCCGGCGGTGCGGGCCTGGCCGGGCTCAACGGCGAGTCGGCCGGTGGGCGCTGGAGCACGGTGCGCGCGGTGGCCGAGCAGATCCGCGCCACCCCGCAGTGGTGGGCCCGACGGGTCACCCCCCGCCTGACCGACGACGTCGTCCAGATCGCGATTGAGACCGGCCGGATCCCGGACGACCTGGTCAGGCTCGCCGACGACTGGCTCGGCCCGGTACCGGTCGCCGACCTGGCCCGCGCCGCCGCGCGGCTACGGGTCGACCCCCGGCACGTGGCGGTGATGCTGCGGTCGGCGCCGGTGGGGGACCGGCGGCTGCGAGGCCTGGCAATGGCCGACGCGCTGGTGGCGCGGTACCCGCATTGGCGCGCCGAGCTGCGGGAGTTCCGCGTCGGCGACCACGTGTCCCGCTTCCAGATCGAAGACCACGAGCTGTGGGACCTGTACCACCACATGCGGGCACAGGGCCAGACCCTCGCCGTCTTCACGACCGATCCGGGCTGGGCGCGGCGCGAGCTCGAAGCGTTTCGACGGGACCGGATTCTTGCCGTGCCGGCCGGCGGTCCGCCGTGGCGGGACCCGCCCACCACGACACCGGCGAGCCCCACCCAGGACGAGGTGCCGGTGGCGGGCGCGGGACTGCCCGGCGCGGCGGCGGTGCTGCCTGCGGCGAACCTCGACGGCCCTCCCGTTACGCATGTCACCGGCTCGGAGTCGTTGCCGGGGCCGGGGCCGGGGCCGGGGCCGGGTGCTGTGGTGGTGTCTGGCCGGGCGGTGGACGCGGTGCGTTCCGCGGTGGACGCGGTGCGGGGTGGGTGGGGGGCATCGGGACTGGACGCGATCTGGAACGGTTGGCTGGGTGGGTCGGGCAGGTTGAGCAGGACGGTGCCTGGTCGGTGGGGGATTGTGTGCCGTTGGCGTGGGCGGCGTTTCTGGCGGCGTATGGCCGGTCGGGGAACCGGCCGGGTGGGGATGAGGGGGTGTCGACGTGGAGCATCGGGTGGCTGGCGCAGGCGCTGGACGCCCGGTGGGCGGGGGTGCGCGACCCGGCGCGGTTGGTGGGCGCGGTGACGGCGCGGCCGGGCTCGATGATGCTGGTGTGGGTGCGGCCGCCCGGCGGGGCCAGTCACGTGTACTGGTTGGTCGGGGATGATCGCTCGGGCGCGGTGGTACCGCGGTGGGTTGATCCGCAGCGGCCGGGCCAGTTCCACCAGGAGGTGAGGGTGGGGGGTCTGGGCGCGGACTGGTGGGGTGTGCGGCTGGGGTTGCCCGATACGCGGGTCGCGGTGTTCGACCCGCAGGGCCAGCCAGTGGACCCGGCCGGGTTGGATGGTACCCGTACGGACGTCGGCGCTGGTGGTGTCGGACTTGATCCGGCGCTGGCGTTCCGACCGGGGATGTACGGCCGGGGCGCCGTTGCCCGGCGGGATGCCGAGCCGGCGTTGGTGCGGGCGGTGGCGGCGTTGCCGCCGTGGCAGGGCGCGGCCGATTGTGTGGCCCGGGTCACGCACGTGTTGCGGGCGCTGGGCGTGGCTGGTGCCGTGGTCAGTGATGACGGTGCCGGGCTGCGTGAGGTGGACGGATTGGCCCGGTTGTTGGGTGGTGGCCGGTGGCAGCCAGCCGGGTTGGGGCTGGTGGTGGGGCAGTTGGCTGCCGGTGAGGTCACCGTGGTGTGGGTGGAGACGGTCAACGACCCCAGGCATGTGATGCTGGTCTGGCGGGACCTGGATGGGCGGTTCTGGCAGATCGAAACCCAGGCGGACGGGCCGCAGCGTGTGATGCTGTTCGACCCTACCCGACCCGTCCAGCGATACGAGTACCCGTCCGCGGCGCCGATCGTGTTGACCCAGCCGCTGCGGGTGCTTACCGATGCTGATGGCCGACTGCGCACGATCGTGCCCCCCGGTGTCGTGATGGCCACACCGCAGCACCCCCCCACACCGGTCGGCCGGCATCCCTGGCGGAGCGCCGATCGCGACGCCGTCACGGTTCATGCCCTGCTCGACCCGCCCACCACCATCACACCCGGCATGCCACCCAAACACAAGATCAACCAGGACCAGGCGACGCAGGGCAGGAAGCGCCGCCGCGGGGATCGCCCACCCGCCGGCCCAGCTGATGCGGCGACGGCTGCCCGGTCCGGGTTGCGCGATGGTGACCCGTGGCCGGCCACCGTATCGCCGACCGGCCCGGACCCGATGTTCACCGTGCCCGCCGAGATGTTCACCGTGCCCACCGACGGCTGGTGCCAGTTGTACGCGTTCATCGCCACCGATCCGATCCTGGTCCGCGACGTGCTGTCCCCGAGCCTGTCCGCGGACCCGGATCTGGAGGAGTTCTTGTCCGATCCCGGCCTGGTGCGCAGCAGTATCACGCAGATGGTCGCCGCCTCGCAGGTACCCGGCACCTCTGAGCTCGCGCGGGTGACGCAGCTGTTGCGGGCCCATGTCCGCGAGTACCTGGCCCGCAACGCCGGGCAGCTGCCCGCCGAGGTGACCAGCCAGCGGGTCCACTTCCGCCAGGAGCTGGAGAAGCAGGTGAGGACTCTGCGCCACGAGCAGGTACTCCAGCGGCTCACCAGCCTGGTCGGCGCCGACGTCACCCGAAACGGGTACCTGCATCCGGACATGATCCAGCTGCGGTACGACGCGGTGCGTAGCGCGACGCCAAACCCCGACCCCGCTGCGTTGACGGACGTCCCGCAGCGGCAACTGGACTTCATCAACCAGCACAACCAGGGTTTCCCGGTGACCGTGCTGGATCAGGCGCAGGCCCGCGAGTACCTGATCGCAGAACTGACCGCTTCGGACCGCCCGCTCGACCCCGACGAACTCGCCGCGGTGCGGGACGTGGTTGACAACTGGAGGACACAGTGGGCCGCCCCGACCGGGGAGTTCCTGAGCCCCCTGCTGGCCCACGCGACCGGTAGCCGGATCACCATCCTGCGGGTCACCGCGCAGCAGGTGCATCCGACGCACACCTACGGCCCGGACACCGGCCGGCCGGTCACCCTGTACCACACGGCGGCCAACCCGGATGACCTGGATGACCCGGACATCTACAACCACTACAACGCCGCCGTACCGGCCCCGACCCAGCAACAGTCCGGGCCGCCCCCCTCCAATGCGACATCCGCACCAGTCCCGACACACCGGCCGCAGGGCAACAAGTCGCGGAAGGCTGCCCCGCCGCTACCGCCTACGCCGACGGAGGTCGAGCAGTGGCGACCCAGCCCGGACGGGCAGGGGCCGTCCACGTTGCGGGCTTTCCTGGAACAGATGCGCGACGGGCCGGGACTACGGCCGGGGGTCTCACTGCCCGTCGACCGCAACGCGAGGCTGGGGCCCGGGATGAGGGCATGGGTGCGGTCGTGGGCGCTCAAGTTGCACGGACAGGAAAACCCCGCCACCAAGTCCGTGTACACCACCCGCCAGGTGGCCGACCTGTCCGGAGGTGTACACACCAGCGCGGTGGACAGATGGTGGCGGGAGGCTGCCCCGCCGCTACCGCCTGTGCCGCTGCAGGTGTCGGGGTGGCGGCCCAGCCCGGGCGGGCAGGGGCCGTCCACGTTGCGGGCTTTCCTGGAACAGATGCGCGACGGGCCGGGACTACGGCCGGGGGTCTCGCTGACCGTCGACCGCAACGGGAGGCTGGGGCCCGGGATGAGGGCATGGGTGCGGTCGTGGGCGCTCGGGTTGTCCGGACAGGAAAACCCCGCCACCAAGTCCGTGTACACCTCCGACCAGGTGGCCGACCTGTCCGGCAACCTGGTCGTCGCCAGCGCGGTGCGCGGATGGTGGCAGGAGGCTGCCCCGCCGCTACCGCCTGTGGAGCCGGAGGTCGAGCATTGGCGACCCAGCCCGGACGGGCAGGGGCCGTCCACGTTGCGGGCTTTCCTGCAACAGATGGAACTACCGTCGGGGGTCTCGCTGATCGTCGACCGCAACGGGAGCCTGCTGCCCGGGATGAGGGCATGGGTGCGGTCGTGGGCGCTCGGGTTGTCCGGACAGGAAAACCCCGCCACCAAGTCCGTGTACACCTGGACAGCTGGTGGCAGGAGGCTGCCCCGCCGCTACCGCCTGTGGATCCGGAGGTCGAGCATTGGCGACCCAGCCCGGGCGGGCAGGGGCCGTCCACGTTGCGGGCTTTCCTGCAACAGATGGAACTACCGTCGGGGGTCTCGCTGACTACCGTCGGGGGTCTCGCTGACCGTCGACCGCAACGGGAACCTGGGGCCCGGGATGAGGGCATGGGTGCGGTCGTGGGTGCTCAGGTTGCACGGACAGGAAAACCCCGCCACCAACGTCGCCTACGACCCGCAGGAGGTGGCCGACCTGTCCGGCAACCTGGTCACCCCCACCATGGTGGACAGCTGGTGGCCGCTACCGCCTGCGCCGCCGCAGGTGTCGGGGTGGCGGCCCAGCCCGGGCGGGCAGGGGCCGTCCACGTTGCGGGCTTTCCTGGAACAGATGCGCGACGGGCCGGGACTACGGCCGGGGGTCTCGCTGACCGTCGACCGCCAGGGGAAGCTGGGGCCCGGGATGATGGCATGGGTGCGGTCGTGGGCGCTCGGGTTGTACGAACAGGAAAACCCCGCCACCAAGTCCGTGTACACCGGCGACCAGGTGGCCGACCTGTCCGGCAACCTGGTCACCTACAGCGCGGTGCGCAGCTGGTGGCAGAAGGCTGCCCCGCCGCTACCGCCTGTGGATCCGGAGGTCGAGCAGTGGCGACCCAGCCCGGGCGGGCAGGGGCCGTCCACGTTGCGGGCTTTCCTGCAACAGATGCGCGACCGGCGGGGACTATCGCCGGGGGTCTCGCTGATCGTCGACCTCAAGGGGAGCCTGCTGCCCGGGATGAGGGCATGGGTGCGGTCGTGGGTGCTCGGGTTGCGCGGACAGGAAAACCCCGCCACCAAGTCCGTGTACACCACCTGTCCGGCAACCTGGTCGCCGGCGCCACGGTGTTCAGATACTGGCAGGACGGGCAGGGTGCGGCCATGTTCGAGGCGGCCGTGGCGGACGACGCCCCTGGCAAACAGGACGTGACAGGTGCCGACCTCCCGGCCGCCGGCGCTCCCGCTGATCCTGGTCCTGCTGACGATGTCTGGACCGCCCGACGTCTTGCGACCTCTGCCCAGACGACGCTGGGGAATTCTGGTGGGCCGGTTGCGGCCGTGCCGCCGGGGCCGGGCAGTGTGGTCGGTGTTGGTGGGTTGGGGGTGGTTGCGGTTGACCCGGGGCTGGGTGGGGAGCCGGAGTTGGTTCGGTGGGTGGGGGAGGTGAATGCCCGGGTTAGGCGTGAGTTCGAGGTGGAGCGTGGGGCTGGCCGGGCTGAGTATGGGGTTTACCGGAGCAGGGTGATCGACGATCCGCGCCGCCGGCTTGGGGTGGTCAGTAATGGGGATTGCTTCTTCAACTCGCTGCGGGAGATGGCTGGTGATCATTTGGCGGCGATCGGGGGGAGGTTTGGCTGGGGGAATGCGCTGCCGTCGGTGCGGCGGATGCGCGAGGCGATCGCGGATGCGTTGGCGGACAGTTATGAGGAGTATCGGGCGTCCCTGGGGCCGACGGGCGCGGTCCAGCTTGGGGATCACCTGCCGGAGGGCGCGGAGCAGCCTGGGTTTTACGCCTTGCGGGTCCGGGGCCTGACCGAACCGGAGGACGAGTCGGAGCAGCGTGGGCGGCTGGCGGACCACGTGGCATGGATCAAGACGGCGGGGATGTGGGCTTCCGAGGTCGGCGACAACGTGGTGGATATCGCCGCGCACCTGTGGCAGCTTCCGCTGACCGTGCTCCACCCGGACATGCCGGTGGACCTAGGCCCTGCCGTGGCCGTGACCCGGCGTTACTACCTGCGGTATGACGACTCGCATTACATGGGCTTGGCCGACGATCCGGGGGATCCGGCCCGCCCGGCGGCGCAGTTGCTGCCGCTGCGTCCCGAACCGGAGTTTGTGATCCCCGAGGGCATTGACCGGCGGGCGCTGGTCGGGCAGTACCGCACCGCTTTCGGTCAGCTCTACTCCGCAGCGGACGCTGCGGTGCACGCGGCGGCGGGCACCGATCGGGACTGGCAGGCTGGGCGGCTTTTGACACTGGGCACAGACTTCCAGAATGCTGTCGATCTTGCGGAGGCCGCGCTGGAGGAGATCGCGCTGGCTGAGCAGCTGGAGGAGATCGCGCTGGCTGAGCAGCTGGAGGAGATCGCGCTGGCTGAGCAGTTGGAGGAGATCGCGCTGGATGAGCAGCTGGAGGAGATCGCGCTGGCTGAGCAGATCGCCCGGATGGGCCGCATGTACCAGAACCTCCAGCAGGTGCTGCGGCGGGCCGGCGCCGCCGCGGCCGGGCCAGATCAGCGGCCCGGCCCGGGCCAGCGGGCCAAACGCCGTCCCGGCCCGGGCCGGGGGCGGCCGGGCTCGGCGAAACGTCGCCGCGGCACCCCGGCGTCAGAGGTAACTAGTGCCCAGCCCGCGGCCACCGCACCGGCCGAACCCGCCGGCGCGGGGACTGGCGCGCCAGGCGATCAGGCGGGGCCGGCGAAGCCGCGGAAGGTTGTGCCTAAGCGGAGGGTCCATCACGTTGATCAGGCGCGCAGGGTGGTCACGGTGAAGACTGAGGCCGACTTGCACCCGGATGAGGAGTTGCTGGAGACGGGGGAGTGGCGGCTGGAGGACCAGCTGCAGTACTGGCCGCAGGTTGACGGGTGGTTCCCGTGGCGTGATCCCGATAACCCGCTGTACCGGGTGTGGGGGCCGTTCGCGGACGCTGATGGTCGGCTGGGTCCGAACGTGGCGGTGCGTGAGGTGAAGCTGGGCCCTCCCCGATACCAGGAGCTGCTGCGGGGGATGGTTCTACACGGGGACCGGTGGCTGGCGTGGCGGCCGGACTTGCCGCCGCCGACGGTGTTTGACCGGCTGGCGCAGGATGTGCAGCGGCTGGTGGCGGCCACCCTGGCTGGGCCGCAGGTGGGGCGGCGGGTGGAGGCGCGGAACCTTTCCCCGTCGGATCTGCCCGCGCATGAGCAGGTACTGGTGAACCAGTACGGGGTGTTCTTGACCGCTGACATGCTGGCCGCGCAGGGCCCGCAGCGGCCGCTGCTGTCCAACGGGCTGGTGCTCGGACTGTACGCGGGGGCGGTGCTGGACGATGACGCCGCGGTGAAGCGGTGGAAGAGGAAACACCCGAACTACCCGGCGTACACGATCACGGTCCCCCGTCCCGGGACCGGGTCGGTGGGGATGGCCGCTGAGGGATATGCCGGCACGGTGGCCTTCGCCAATACCCGGGTGGTGCCCGGCCGCACGCCGGTGCGGGATCGCAGCATCACCGGGATCAATGCGATGTTCGTGCCGTTCCAGGTGGAGTTGACCGACCCCAACGGCCAGCCCCACCGTATGTCGATCATGGTGCTGGCCGGACTGGACAACCTCTACGGGCAGCACAACCCGTCCGGCATGGTGATCGCCGACTACGGTGATCCGTACCTTACACAGTTGCGGCCACCGCCCCCGGTGATCAAACCCGACCCCAACAGCCCGACCGAAGACCTACCCGACGGGGCAAGCACACCACCCGACCCTTCCCCGCCCACCACCCAGCCACGAACCCGGACGCGGCAGGCGCGGCGGGCGCGGCGGGCGCAGTGATTGGCCGTGCCAGTCTGAGTCGGCCCCGGGATAACGCCAAGTACACGGAACAGGCGCTTGCCCGACCCGATGACGAGCGGGAAGACCCACAGGCGGTACTGGTCGACAAGGTTGTGGCGCAACAGCGTCTGGATCAGGTTTCCGCTGCCGTGCACCTGCAGCTCTGGCCCGTCTTCCTGCTTGAGCGCCGCGATGCCCTCGGCCGCGTCCCCCTCGATCAGGACCGAGTTGTTCCACTCCAGCGTGGGACGACTCCGCGACGCGACGTACTTGGTGGCGTCGTTCAACGGCTTGGCGCCGGGATCGTCGGTGGCGTGCGGCCAATGTGCGGCGAAGATGTCGTAGGTCCGGCGTCCGAGGACGAGGGCGAACGGCCGGCTCATCGCCCCGCCCATGACCTGACCCATCTGCTCGTCCCAGTAGTTCACCGACCAGCCACCGTGCGCGAAGCCCCCACTGTCGTCCTCGCCAGGTCCGCCCGGTGCCTGCATGACCCCGTCGAGAGTCAAGAAGGTGCTCACGATCAGCTTTCTGATCGCCCGTGTCCTTTCGATGGGCGTGGGTGTCGTGGTTCGCTGGTGCTGTCTCATTGTGCTCGACGGGGTGGGGCGATGGACGCCGACCGGGCCAGTCGTACCGCGGTGCTGGTTTGCCAGGGTCGCGCGGCTGCGCATGGCCGTATCGGCGAGGGCCGGTTCGCTGACCCGGTGGCGCTGCGCGATGACGAGCGGGTCGCCGTGCAACGGGTGCGTGCCGGGGACCCGCCCAAGGGGGTGCGCGATCGGGTTGACTTCGAGATGGTGCGGGCCAGCGCCGGGACGATCGTGCCGCGTACGGTCGTCATCGACGATGCCGTCCGCGCCCGACTGGTACCGCAGTTGGTGATCCTCGGTGCCGGCTTGGATGACCGGGCCTGGCGGATGCCGGAGTTGGCCGGCGTCGAGGTCTTCGAGGTCGACCATCCGGCCTCGCAGCGGGACAAGCGCAGCCGGGTTGGAGACCTTCAGCCGCTGGCGAAATAGGTATGGTTCGTGCCGGTCGACTTCACCCGTGACCGGCTGGACCCGGCTCTGGCGTCAGCCGGGCATCGGCCCGAGGCGGCCACGACGTGGATCTGGGAGGGGGTCGTGCACTACCTGAGCCGAGCGAGGTTGCCGCCACCGTCCAAGCCGTCAGCGGCCGATCGACGGCGGGCAAACCACACGCGTCGCCATCGCCGACCGGTGACCCAGCTCGGTGGAGCGCATCCGGCGGCCGGGTCGCCGCGTTCGCGATGCCCGCGTGCGGGCGGTGACCTACCTGGACGGCGGCCAACTCATGGTGGTCAGCCGCAATGATCGGGAGGTCAGTGGCAGCTACCCGGAGTTGAGCGCGCTGCTCAAGCGGTTCCCCCGGCGGCGGGTGATTCTGGACGGCGAGATCGTCGCCCTGGACGCCGAGGGTGTACCGAGCTTCAGCCTGTTGCAGCAGCGGATGCACGTGCGTATCCCGTCGCCGGCGCTGCGGGAGCGGGTGCCGGTCCAGCTGTACGTCTTCGACCTGCTGCACCTGGGTACCCGGTCCACGCTGGAGCTGCCCTACACCCGACGCCGGCAGATGCTGGCCGAGCTGGGGTTGGACGACGAGGTGGCCACGACCCCGCCGTACTGGGCCGACAGCGCCGGCAAGGACCTGATGCACGCCGCGGCGGAACGCGGCCTTGAAGGCGTGGTGGCCAAGCGGCTGGACTCGCCGTACCAGCCGGGTATCCGCTCCCGCTTGTGGGTCAAGACACCGCGGAACAAGACGGTCGAGGTCGTCGTGGCCGGTTGGAAGCCGGGCGAGGGGCGCCGGGCCGGTCTGATCGGGTCTCTGTTGTTGGGCGTGTACGACGACGCGGGCCGGCTCACCTACGCCGGCAACGTCGGCACCGGGTTCACCCACGAGATGCTCGGCGAGCTGGCGCGACAACTGGCCCCCCTGCGGCGGGACACCTCGCCGTTCGACCAGCCCGTACCGCGGGCCGACGCCCGCCAGGCACACTGGGTCGAGCCCAACCTGGTTGGCGAGGTCACCTACCGGACGCTGACCCCCGACGGCCGGCTACGGCATCCGGCCTGGCGCGGCCTGCGCCCCGACAAAGCTCCCACCGACGCCAAGCGGGACCTGTTGCGGTAGACGCATCACGCCAGCTCGGTCATCAGTCCTCCGGCAGGTCGCGCAGCCGCTGCGCCGCGCTCTCCGGGGTGATGTCGCGCTGCGGCTGGGCCAGCAGCTCGTAGCCCACCATGAACTTGCGTACCGTCGCTGACCGCAGCAACGGCGGGTAGAAGTGCGCGTGCAGGTGCCATTCCGGGTACGGCGAGCCGTCGGTGGGCCGTTGGTGCAAGCCCATCGAGTAGGGGAAGGTCACCCCGAACAGCCGGTCGTACCGCCGCGCCAGCCCGCGCAGCAAAGCCGCGAGCGCGTCGTGCTCGTCGCTGTCGAGGTCGGTCAGCGCACCACGATGCGCCCGCGGCTGCACCAGCGTCTCGAACGGCCACACCGCCCAGAACGGCACCAGCGCGATGAAGTACCTGTTCTGGCAGACGATGCGGTCGTCCTCCTCCAGCTCCACGGTGAGGTAGTCGCACAGCAGGCACCCGCCGTCGGCCGCGTACGCCTGCTGCTGGTGCAGCTCCCGCGCCGGCTCGTTGGGCAACCGCTCGTTGGCCCAGATCTGCCCGTGCGGGTGCGGGTTGCTGGCGCCCATCATGGCGCCGCGGTTCTCGAAGATGAGTACGTGGCCCACCCAGTCGAGCCCGCCGAGCCGCCGGTACTCGTCGGTCCAGGTGTGCACCACCCGCCGGATCGCGTCCGGTGCCATGCCGCCGAGGGTCAGGTCGTGGCGCGGCGAGAAGCAGACCACCCGGCAGATGCCGCGTTCGCTGCGCGCCACCAGCAGCCCGTCCAGGTCGAGCTGCACGGGCGGGGTATCCGGTGTCAGCGCCGCGAAGTCGTTGTCGAAGACGTAGGTACCGCTGTATTCGGGGGTACGCGCGCCGCCGGCCCGTTCGTTTCCCGGGCACAGGTAGCAGGTGGGGTCGTAGGCCGGGCGCCGCTCCTCGGGCATCCCTTCGGTCTGACCCTGCCAGGGGCGGGCAGTGCGGTGCGGGGACACCAGCAGCCATTCGCCGGTGAGCCGGTTGAGGCGGCGGTGCGGTGCGCTGAACATCGGTCAGCCTCCTCGCCGAGTCCCCCGGAGGTTCACGGTAAGTCCGGCGAGCCCGCGTGGTCCAGGCGGTACGTTGCTGGGGTGGAGCAGCGCATCAGTCTGGTCACGCTGGCGGTCGCTGACATGACCCGGGCACGGACGTTCTACGAGCGGCTCGGCTGGCGGGGCCAGCAGGTCGAGGAGACGGCGTTCTTCCAGGTCGGCGGCATCGGGCTCGTGCTGTGGGGGCGCGACGAGCTCGCCGACGACGCGGGCCTGGAGGACCGCGGTACCGATGGCTTCGGCGGGATTGCCCTGGCGCACAACGTCCGGTCGCGGGTGGAGGTCGACGAGGTGCTGGACCAGGCGGCGAACGCCGGAGCCGAGATAACCCAGGCGGCGCGCGAGACGTTCTACGGCGGTTACGCGGGCTATTTCACCGACCCGGACGGCCACGTCTGGGAGATCGCCGACAACCCCGGCTTCCCGCTCGACCGGGACGGTGCGATCACCCTTCCTGATTTCGGCACGTCATAAGGATTGCCGCCTGGCTGCACACGGCCGGATTCGTAGGCGGCCACGGTGGCCTGTATCCGGTCGCGTACGCCCAGCTTCGCCAGGACGCTCGCCACGTACGACTTGACGGTGGTGTGCGCAAGGTAGAGCCGGTCGGCGATTTCGGCGTTGTTCAGTCCGCGGGCGAGTAGCCGCAGGACATCGGTTTCGCGGGCGCCGAGGTCGGGCAGGCGCGCGGACGGTGGCGGGTGTGGCGGTGGGGCGCTGGCCCGCACCAGCTCGACCCTGGGCGATGCGTTCTTCCTCATCGCCGCTCCGGTCGCGCTGCCCGCCTGCCTCGCGCTCACCTGCCGGGCCGCGCATGCCAGCACGATCATGCCCGGCTGGACAGCCCGCGCCGGGTACGCGGTCGCCCTGTCCCTGCTGCTCGCGGGGTGGACCTGGTTCCCGCTCCCGGTGCTGGTGATCTGGGCCCTCATCGCCGGCCTCCGGTCTCTGCTCTGGCCGCAACGCATCCCCGTCGAGGTGCGTACGCTCTCCAGCTTCTTCATGGCCTGGCGGAACGACGCCGCGACCGGCTTGCCTTTGGTCGCCAGGATCAGCAGTGTCGCGACCCGGCCGCCGAACGAGGTAGGGGTGCGGTTCCAGGTGATGTGGACCTGGCTGCCCCCGCCCGGCCGGGCGGTGATGGCGGCCGAGACGTAGCTGCCGGGCGCGCAGAAGTTGCTCTCGCGCACCGTCCAGACAATCAGGTCCGGATCCGACCAGTCGTAGTGTTCGACCGCCCACACCGACATCCCGGGCATCTTGCTGCCCTCTTTGACATCGGCGGCCGTCTCGGCCACCGAGTAGACCTCGTACAGGCTGGGTTCGATGCCGGGCCAGATCTCCGGCCGGCGGTCGGAGAAGTTCAGCAGCGCCGCGCGGGCGCGCTCGGGCGACACGCTGGTCTCGACGTCCAGTTCCACCTTCGGCATGGTCCTGCCCCTTTCGGCTGCTCTGCGTCCGGCCGTGCTGCCGGTTGCCGAAAGCCTCCGCCGGCGGGCCGCGCGGAGCATGAGGTGTCCGCCCTATCTTTCGGCGGCCGGACGGCTCCCGCCGACTCAGTCGGCGAACGGGTCGAGCAGGCCGTGCTGCATGGCGAAGACGGTCGCGGCGGCGCGCGTGGTCACGCCGGCCTTCTGGTAGATCGACTGGATGTGGTTGTCCACCGTCTTCGGCGCGATCACCAGGGTGCGCGCGATCTCCCGGGTGGGTACGCCCCGGGCCAGCAACCGCAGTACCTCCACCTCGCGCGGCGTCAACCCGCCGGTGTACCGCTTGCGCGGCCCCACCCGGTGCCCGGCCGCGGCCAGTACCGCGTCCACAGCGTCGCGGTCCAGTTGCCCGCCACGGACCTCGCGCTCCAACTCCACCGCCGCCTGCTCGCCGCTGCGCGGCGCCCGGTGCGGACGGGGTTCGCGCATCGCGTGGTACGCGTCGGCCGCGGCGAGGACCCGGGCGGCGGGGGACAGTTGGGCCGCCGCCGAGCCCCGGAAGTACCCGGATCCGTCGAGCCGCTCATGATGCAGGGACGCCAGCGCGGACAGCCGGGCAAGGAACGGCGCCCGCCCGAGTACCCGCCCGGTCTCGTACGGGTGCAGCCGTACCGCCTCCCAGTCGCCCGCGCTCAGCGGGCCCGGCTTGCCCCACACGCTCGCCGATACCCCGATCCGGCCGAGGTCGTGCACGAGCGCGGACAAGCCCACGTCGTCGACCTCGACGCCGGGCAGCTGGGCCAGCAGTGGTGCCACGACTGCCGACGCCCCTGCATGCGCGGCGACGTCGGTGGGCTCTGCCCGCACTGCTCGTTGAGCCCATCACGATCAGCGACATCCTCGGCCACCACACCACACGTCGCTGACCAGCGCGAACACAGCCGCCTAGACACACGCCCCATCGGCGTGCGATCACCCATTTCCGCAGGCCAACCCCGCAATCCCGGGTCCAGACCCACACTCAGCTGCGGAAACGCAAGGATCAAAGTCGCTCGCATTCGTGCTACCCCAGCTCGCCCGCCTCAGACGACCTGTTCGTCATGACGTCACAGGCACACCAGCTCGCCTCGGCCTTCTGGCCCGGTGACCTCGCCATGATCCTGCGCTGGCGCGATCTTGGACTCGGCCAGCAGCACGAACCGGTCGGTGTCCCCAACGCGCTTGTGACAATGGACCCAGGCCCGCTCGGCGAGCTTGCCGGCCAAAGCCGAGTACCCATCGCGGCCACGACTGCGAATCTCTCGGACATTGCGAATACCGACACCGCCGGACCAGCCATCACGACGGCCGAGGTCCAGCGCTTCGTAGCAGAAGCCGGCATCGACGCCGCATACTGCGTCAACGGTGGGATCAGTCCCCTCGCGCATCACCTCACCGTCGTGGACTGCACCGCGACCGAAGCCAAGTTAGTCCGGTCCGGCGTCGTTTACGAGCGGGCCATCAGCCCCGCCGTCGCACCACAGCCTGCCTGGTGGCACGGTTCGGTGGCATCCCGCTCCAACGGCAGAAGAAGGGTCATCGACGACCGCATCATCGCTCCGATCGCAAGCCGCCGCAAGGAGCTGGTCGTCCGACTCCAGCGGCGATGGTGCGAGCTCTGCGACCAACGGGCACGAGAAGTGGAGGTTCACCAGATCCCCAAACTCGCAGACCTCCCCAAGAATCATGGCAAGACGGCGACGCAAGACGCTCGTGGTCTGCAAGCCGTGCCACGACACCATCCACGACCGGCAACAAACACGACACCCCACGCGATAGTCACTGGAGAGCCGGATGCTCGGACAACGACGGCACGTCCGGTTCGGGCCGGGGGCCACTGGAAAAGGAGCCGCACCTTTGCGGAAACCTCGCCAGTGGCCTACCGGTGCAGCGAGGTTGCCCCGTCGGTCAGGGTGTCTGGGTGGTCGGGGCCGAACACCAGCAGATAGTCGGCGAGCAGGGCCTCAAGCGCTGCGGCGGCTCCAGCCAAGTCCCCAGCCTCGCCCCGCCAACTGGCGACATTGAGCCGCGTGCTCAGCGTGTCTGGGCGGTCGGTGCCAGGCCGGGTCGTGGCATCGGCCGTGAGTTGGTCGAAGTGGGCGAAGGCGGCGG
>WNGL01004955.1_pt1 | contig 15895 bp, 14 predicted proteins | sample 5400591 | NCBI WGS metagenome assembly WNGL01 (sample SAMN13153377, study PRJNA577476) | soil metagenome | isolation source: 80 cm soil or saprolite under Garry oak tree replicate 1 | place: USA:California | collected 2016-06-15
GCTGGCGCACCCTGATCGCCGACTGGGAACAGGAGGCCGCCAGGCACGTCGCCATGTACCGGGCCGCGATGACCGTCCACTTCGACGACCCGGCCTGGACCGCCCTGCCCGCGCGGCTGGCCCAGCTATCCCCCGACTTCGCCCGGTTCTGGGCCAGCAGCGACGTGGCCGGCCCCGAGCGCAGGCTCAAGCGGTTCCGCCACCCGAGCGCCGGGCCGCTGACCCTGCACAGCACGTCCCTGCTCATGGCCGACGACCCGATGATCCGCATCGTGATCCTCTACCCGGCCACCGTGTCGGATGCCGCCAGGCTGGACCGCCTCGCCCGGTAACCGGCACCGGCGCGACCAGGCAGCCGCCTTTTGAACCCGATTCCGCCCGGGGGCCGCGGTGCGCGGGTTACTGCTCCCGGAAGCCGCCGAGGAAGCGGCGGAACAGGCCGCCCTCGCGGGGCAGCGCGGGCGCCGGCGGCGGTGCCACCGGGCGCTCGGTGGCTATCGGCTTGTCGTAGTCGGTCCGGGCGATGGCGTCCACGGTTTGCGCCTCGTCGAAGTCCTCGGAGCCCTCGATCTGGGGCACGAACCCGACGAGGTTCCCGTCCCGCATGACCTGCGCCTCGAGCCCGGCGGTGCCGTCGGTGTCCCACTCGGCCTGGCGGCCGTCGTGCAGGTTCACCCGCACCCCGAACTGACCCACACCGGCTCTGAGCATGTGGGCGTCGATGCCGCGGTCGCGCAGTGCGTCGGCCACATGGCGGGCCCGGTTCTCTTCCACGCGCCCCAAACTAGCTGGTCCGCGGGACTGCAAGATACCCTTCGGGCCTATGGTGCAGCGCCTGGGCCCGCTGGCGGGCGACCCGCCTGGGGGCGACCCGCTGGCGAGCCAGCCGCCCGCGTTCGGCGAGGAGGCGGCCCGGCGGATCCTCCGGGACGGGTTCGGCGTGACCGGCGGCCTCACCGCCCTGGCGGGCGAGCGCGACCAGAACTTCCGGGTGGACACCGCCGGCGGGCAGCGGTTCCTGTTCAAGATCTCGAACCCGGCGGATACCCGGCCGGTGCTGGACATGCAAACCGCCGCGCTGCGGCACATCGAGCGGGTCGACCCGGGCCTGCCGGTGATGCGGGTGATCCGGGGCACGGCCGGGGAACCGTGGGCCGAGGTGCCCGGGCCGGACGGCCGGGCGTACCCGGTGCGGCTGTTCACGTTCCTGCCCGGGCGGACCATGGCGGCGGCGGACCTCACCATCCCGGCGATCCGGTCCGTCGGCCGGACCACGGCCCGCCTGGGCCGGGCGCTGCGCGGGTTCTTCCACCCGGCCGCCGACTACGAGATCCTCTGGGACATCACCCGCCTGCCCGCGCTGCGCCCGCTGCTCGGCCATGTCCCCGGCGCCGCGCGCCGCGCGCAGGTGGAACGGGTGCTCGACCGGTTCGAGGCGCGGGTCGCCCCGGCGCTGCCCGGCCTGCGCGCCCAGGTGATCCACGCCGACCTGAGCCTGAACAACGTGCTGCTCGGGGAGGACCTCCGGGTCAGCGGCATCGTCGACTTCGGGGATATGACCCACGCCCCGCTGGTCTGCGACCTGGCGGTCGCCGTCGCGGACGTGCTGCACGGGCGGGACGACGCGGTCGGCGCGGCCGAGGCCATGATCGGCGGCTACGTGGCGGTGACGCCACTGGACGACGAGGAGGCCGGCCTGCTCGCCGACCTGGTGGCGGCCCGGCTCGCCACCGACATCACGCTCACCGCGTGGCGGCTCGGGGTCTACCCGGACAACGCCGCCTACGCCGCGGACAGCGAGGCCGGTGCGCCCGCCTTCCTGGACAGCATCGAGGCCCTGGGCCTGGACGAGGTCGGTGAGCGGTTCCGGCACGCCTGCCGCGGGCTGCCCTACCGCCGGTCGGCGACCGCCCCGCTGGCCGGGCGCCGCCGCCTGGCGCTGCCCCGGTCCCCGCTGTTCTACGACCACCCGGTGCACCTGGTCCGGGGCGAAGGCGCCTGGCTGTTCGACTCCGCCGGCCGGCGGTACCTGGACTGCTACAACAACGTCCCGGTGGTCGGCCACGGCCATCCCCGGGTGGTCCGCGCCGTGGCCGAGCAGCAGCGGCTGCTCGCCACGCACAGCCGGTACCTGCACGAGGCGATCGTGGAACTCGCCGAGCGGCTGCAGGCCACCCTGCCGCCCGCGCTGGACGCCGTGATCGTGCTGAACTCCGGCAGCGAGGCCAACGACCTCGCCTGGCGGATCGCCCGCGCCGCCACCGGGCACGCGGGCGCCGTGGTGACCGGCTTCGCCTACCACGGGCTGACCGAGGCCACCCACGCGCTGTCACCCGAGGAGTGGGCCGCGGGGGAGCGGCCCGCCCACGTCGCCACCGTGCCCGCGCCGGACGGGTACCGCGGTGCCTACCGCCGCGGCACCGAGGGCTGGGCGGAACGGTACGCCGCCTGCCTGGACGAGGCCGCGGCGGAACTTGCCGGCCGCGGGATCGCGGCGATGTTCGCGGACCCGGCCTTCACCGCGGACGGCATCCTGGCACCGCCGCCCGGCTACCTGCGCGAGGCGGCCCGGCGGGTGCGGGGCCAGGGGGGCCTGCTGATCGCCGACGAGGTGCAGGCCGGCCATGGCCGGTCCGGGAGCCACCTGTGGAGCTTCCAGCCGTCCGGGATCGAGCCGGACATGGTGGTGATGGGCAAGCCCATGGGCAACGGATTCCCGGTCGCCGCGCTGGTGGCCTCCGCTGACGTGCTCGCGGCGGTGCCGGAGGAGACCGAGCTGTTCAGCACGTTCGGCGGCAACCCGGTCGCCTGCGCCGCCGCGCTGGCGGTCCTTGCCGTCATCGAGGACGAGGGCCTGACGCAGCACGCCGCCGAGGTGGGCGGCTACGTCCGGGACGGCCTGCTGGCGCTGCAGCGGCGGCACCCGGTCATCGGGGACGTCCGGGGTGAGGGCCTGCTGCTCGGCGCGGAACTGGTCGGGGACGCCGAGACCCGGGCCCCCGCGGCCGGGCTGGCGGGCCAGGTCACCGAGGCCATGCGGGACCGGGGGATCCTGCTCGGCACCACCGGCCCGGCCGGGAACGTGCTCAAGATCCGGCCGCCGCTGGTGTTCCGGCGCGACCAGGCCGACCTGCTGCTCGAAGCCCTGGACGAGGTGCTCGCCGCCTCCGGCGGCTGAGGGCCGGCCACAAGCGCCCCGCCACCCGGGTTTCCTGGCGAGCAAGGCAACGATCCGGCTGCGGCCGCGGGAGACGGCGGCCATCGGGGACGGCGAACTCCGCGATTTCCTGCGGGCCGCGCTGGACCCGGGAGACTGACGTAGGGGTTCCCTACGATCGTGCCATGGCCCCGCGTTACGACGTGTCCATGGTGCCGCCGCAGGGCGGTTACCTGGCCAGGCACTGCCCGGTGCGGGCGCAGTGGGACGTGATCCGGCCGTGCGACCCGCTGCCGGTGCCGCCGGTGCTCGAGCGCCGGTTCGCCGCGGGCCGCCGGTTCGAGGCGGAAGTTGTCGCCGGCCTGGTGCCGCTGCACCCGGGCGCCTGTGTGGTCGCCGCCGCGGACCACGAGGACCAGGCGGGGCGCGAGGCGGCGACGGCCGCCGCGATGAAGGCAGGGGCGCCGGTCATCGTGGCCGGCCGGCTGCCAGCGGACCCGGCGGGCCGCCGGGTCGGCGAACCCGATCTGCTGGTGGCGGCCGAGGGGACCGGGTACCGGCCGGTGGATATCAAGCATCACCGCTGCCTGGACGCTGGCGCCGGGGGCCTGCCCGCGCTGTGCTCGGCGCTGGACCGGCTGGCCTGGGAGGCGGCCGAGCCGGCCGTGGATTCGTTGGCCCGCAAGCGCCGGGCGGACCTGCTGCAGCTTGCCCACTACCAGCGGATGCTGGAGGCCTGCGGCATGGCCGCCGCCGACGGGCGGCACGGCGGCATCATCGGCGTGGACGGCGTCGTCACCTGGTACGACCTGGACGCGCCGATCTGGCAGACCCCGTCGTCCACCGGGCGGGTGAAGCGCCGGTCGACGATGGCGGTGTACGACTTCGAGTTCTCGTTCCGGCTGGACATCATCGCCGCCGCCGCCGCGCACCGGGCCGGCCCGGAGGCCGGCCTGCTGGTGGTGCCGGTGCGGATCGGCGAGTGCGCCGAGTGCCCCTGGTGGTCCTGGTGCGGCCCGGTGCTGCAGGCCGGCTCGGGGGATGTGAGCCTGCTGCCCGGCCTGGGCTGGCGGGAGTGGCGCATCCACCGCGACCACGGGGTGACCAGCAGGGCCGCGCTGGCCGCGCTGGACCACCGCACCGCTGCCCTGGTCGCCACGGGGGTCGACCTGCGCCCGGTCACCGCGGCCCTGGGCACGCTGCCGGACGACACCCCGCTGCCGGACGTGATCGGCGGCCGCAGGAAGGCGCAACTGAGGCGGCTGGCCGGCGCCGGCATCGAGGTGCTCGGCGACGCCCGGGCGCTGGCGCCCGGCACCGCCGCCTACAGCGACGAGCCCATGCGGGACCTGCCCGAGCAGATCGACCTGGCCCGGGCCGCGCTCGGCGGGTCACCGGCGTACCGCCGCCGCGGGGTGACGAGGGTGCGGGTTCCCCGCGGCGACGTCGAGGTCGACATCGACATGGAGAACACCGAGGACGGCGTCTACCTGTGGGGTGCCCTGGTCTCCAGCGGGCCGGGGCGCGCCGCCGAGGGCGGCGGCTACCATCCGTTCTGCACCTGGCAGCCGCTGACTCCGGACACCGAGGCGGAGCTGTTCACCCGGTTCTGGGCGTGGCTGACCGGGCTGCGCCGCGACGCGGCCGCCGCGGGCCTGGTGTTCCGCGCCTACTGCTACAACGCGGCCGCCGAGAACACCCAGATGGGGCGGATCGCCGCGGCCGCCGGCATGGCCGACGAGGTCGCCGCGTTCACCGGGTCCGGCCAGTGGGTGGACCTGCTCCGGGTGTTCGACGCCCAGCTCATCACCGGCGGCCCGGCCGGGCTCAAGCAGGTCGCCGCGCTGACCGGCTTCACCTGGGACGTGGCGGACCCCGGCGGCGGTCAGTCGATGCTCCGGTATGACCAGGCCGCCGGGGCCGGGGAGGCCGGGCCCGGGGAATCGGGCGCGGCCCGGGACTGGCTGCTCACCTACAACCGCAACGACGTCGAGGCGACCAGGTCGCTGCGGGAATGGCTCGACCGCGATGCCAGCGGCTGCCCGCCGGTGGACGGCCTGGGGCCGTGAGGACGGCCGCCCCGGGGCCAGCCGGGCGCCGGGGCCAGGGTGGCACGGCGTGGCGTATCTCCATGTGGAACGTAAGCGCAGGCCAGCCGGCTGCCCGCGCTGGAGGGGAAGCGACAGGGCAGCCGGCTGGGTATCTCTCAGTGTGGCCTTCAGATGTCAGCGCAGAGCAGCGGCCGGAAGAAAATGGCCGGCTGGCCATTCCGCAGAATGGTGTTGCCGTTTCCTTGGTGCAGGTTGAGGTACCAGCCGCCGGCCGGTCACGAGAGTGCAGGCATGCCACTTGGCCGGGGTGCCTGCACCCCTGACCGGGTGGTTCGGCCACGCCACGCGGTGCGGCGGTCAGGACTTCCGCCGGTCGGAGTGGAACCGGTGATCGCGGACGATGAGCCGCTCGAGCCTCGCGCAGTCGGGCTCGCTGATCGCGGTCGCGGAGTCGTTGAGCAGGCTGATGACCTGGCCGGTCGTGGTGGCGATGTGCACCGTCGGCCGCAGGCAGCTGCCCAGCCGCGACCGGGGTGGGTGAGCAGCACGAAGCGCTGGATGGCCACCGCGTGGCCCCGGGAGCGGAGGAAGTCTTCGAGCTGGGCGGCGGGCTCGTTGACCTGCTGGCTGGGCGAGCGGCCGCGCTGGTCGGTCAGCTCGCCGCGGTCCACCGCGTTGCCGTACTTGTCGAACTTGGTGTACCACCAGTGGTCACCCGCGCAGTGCACGGTCGCGTTGCGGTGCTTGCCCTCGATCGCGATCAGCCCGCGCGGCCCGAGCAGCAGGTGGTCGATCTCGCCGCGCCGGTTGCGGTAGCCGCGGATCAGCGTCCACTCGTCGTCCAGGACCCGGGCCAGCCCGGCCGCGACCAGTTGTTCCCCCTCGACCCCGGCCATCAGGATGCCCACCTGGTCCGGGTGGTTCCCAGCAGGAGGTGGCTCGGGGGCGCGCCGCCGTTCCCGGCGGGTCGCGAAGACGCCACGCAGCCATGCGGACCAGCGGTGCTCGGCGCGGGCCAGGTCCCGCTGCCAGGCGGCACGCTGGACGCGGGCATGGTGCTGCGCGAGAGCGTCCTCGTATCGGGACCGCTCACGCTGGGCGACCGCGTCCGAGCGCAGCCGTGTCTCCCGGAGCAAGGTGCCCGGATGATCAGATAACTCCACGACCCGCATGGTCAGAACTGTTCCCACACCGCGCGGAGGTAGGCTGCCCGGCTCACGAACCGGCCTTCGTGCATGGATACTGGGCACAATGGGGCGCGCGGCCTGCGGGACCCGCGCTGGTAACTGAGATCGGGGGGCCAGGGCCATGCGTATTGAGTCGTCGGTCACCAGTGTTTCGTGGATTCCGTCCGAGGCCGTCACCGGTGCGACCAGGATTCCGTTCGAGCGGGGAGTGACACACTACGACGATCCTCCTCCTGACCAGTGGGAAGACCTGGATTCTGTGCTCGGACCGCAGGGCGCTCGGTTCGCCAACGACCTGCGTGCCTGGGTCGATGTGGACAACGGCAAGATTGTCGCGTACGGGCAGGGCGGCGGCGGGCGCGTGTCCGGCACCCTTGTCCGCATCGGCGGTATGCGCGTCGTGGTAGAGGCCGTTGCCTACCCCGAGCTCACGCCCGAGCCAGTTATCGGGCCTGACTTCGTCCGGTTCACCCAGACCGCGGGGGGCCGGCCTGGCATTCCCGCCCCCCGGCTGGTCAAGGCTGCACCGTTCGTGAAGGCCGAAGGGCCAGCCGTGTGGACGACCCTGGCGCTGACCCTCTACGCGGACGGCTCGACCGGGCATGAACTCGTCGGCGCCAGTTCCTTCCCCCGGCACTGGATCTACGGCAAGGACGGGGCGCTGGCCGGGAAATCGGCTCTGATCGACTTCAAGACCTGGTACCGGACCGCCAGCCTGGCACGCTCGCCCTGGAGCGGCCACGAATCCGCGGTGCTCGCGGCGGAGGCGGAGGCTCCGGTGGAACGCCGCCTGTCGCTGGCCATCATGCGCGGGGGCGGGCCACCGCCCAAGGCAGCGAAGGTCAAGGCTGGCGATACGATCCTCGCCCAAGGGGACGCGGTGGACGGCATCGTGCTCGTGCTGGATGGCATGGTCGAGGTGGAGGCCGACGGGACCGTGCTGGCAGCCCTCGGCCCCGGCGCCGTCCTCGGCGAGCGCGCGTCACTCGGGGACGGCACGCGGACCGCGACGATCCGTGCCCTGACAGGCTGCCGCATCGTGTCCTACCCGGCGGCGGCGCTTCCGGCCGAAGACCTGGCCGAACTCGCGTCGGGCCATCACCGGGAAGACCCGCAGCCGTAGCTCGCATCGGATCTGGGCTCAGGCCTCGGCTTTGCCGAGCACGGCACCGCCCCGCTCAAGGGCGTCCCCGGATCATGGCAGCTCTACGCCTTCATCCGGGCCTGACGCAGAAGCCTCGCCGGGAGCTTACCGGTGGCCGTCCTGCATGGCGCGCTCGGCCGCCTCGGCGGTCTCCCGCGGGTTCTCGATGCGCACGACGCCCTCCGTGGGTGGCTCGCTGTGGTGCGTGGTGGTGTAGAAGCGCACCTCGTGCCCGTCTGGGTCGTGCAGGTCGGGCAGAATCCAGCCGATCGTGGCGAAGTGCACCCCGGCGTGCGGCTCGCCGAGCGAGGTGAGCCGGGCCGCGAGGTCCTCGATTGCTTCCCTGGATGGGACGCCGATGGCGAAGTAGTCGAATCCTGCCGCCGCGCCGGCGCGCGCCGGGTCGAGGCGCAGTCCGAACTCCGGGCCGCCGTTGGGGTGGCGCATCACGATGCCCATCAGCTTGCCCTGCTCGATGAACTCGATCGCGGCCCGGTAGCCGAGGCGGGATTCGTACCACGCGCGGGACCGGGCGAGATCGCGGACCGGCAGCTTGACGTGGTGGATGCCGTCCAACTGTGGCGCTGGCATGGGGTTCCCCGAAGTGTTGTTGCAGTGATGCTGAAATATTGCAGTTATACTGCATCATATGATGAAGGCCGTCAAGCCCGCCGGCCTGCGGGCCGCCCACGTCGCCGAGAACGAGGAGCGCATCGTGCGCGCCGCGCACGAGCTGTTCGTCAGGGACGGCTACCGGGCCACCACGCTCACCGCCGTCGCCGACGCGGCCGGGGTGGCGCACCGGACCGTGTATGTCCGGTTCGGCACCAAGGCGGCGCTGCTCAAGCGGGTGATAGACATGGCGCTCGTCGGCGACCTGGCGCCGGTCGACGTGGTGAGCCGCGAGTGGTACCGCACCGCCACGACGGCGCCGGCCCTGGAGGCTCGCATCGCGGCGCTAGCCCAGGGCAGCGCGCGGCTCATGGCGTCCGCGGCCGAAGTCATCGCGGTGGCCCGCGAGGCCGAGCCGACCGAGCCGCTGCTAGCCGCCGCGGCGCGGGCCGGGCGGGCCGCGACCCGCGACGCCATCCGGGCATTCTGGACGCGCGCACACGACGACGGGCTGCTCCCAGCCGGGTGCGACCTCACCTGGCTGGCCGATACCACCAGCGTGCTCGCACACGCCGAGACCTACCTGCTCATGCGCGAGACGCTGCAGATGACCCCGAACCAGTACCAGGCCTGGCTCGCCACCACATGGCAGCGCATGGCGCTCGCCGCAGCGCAAACCTGATCTCGTGCGGCCGGTGATGGCCACCCGCGGACCTGCGGCCGGCGCGATCTGGCGCGCACAGGTTCTGGGGCCGCGGCGGTGGTGGCCTTGGGTTAGCGCCCGCCGACCGCCGCGTGATACGCCTCCAGCACACCAGCAGGGATGCGCCCGCGCGCACTGACCGCCAGGCCGTGCTCCTTCGCCCAGGCCCGGATATCACCGCTGCGCTGACGGCCGGCCGCGGCCCGCCCGCCCCGGCGCGGCTGGGCCCGCCCGGCCTTGCGCGCGTGCTCCAGATAGGGCGCGAGCTGCTGGCCGAACGCGGCGGCGTTCTTGGCGTTCAGGTCGATCTCATAGTCGTTGCCGTCGAAAGCGAACCGCACCGTCTGCTTCGCCGGGCCGCCGGTCAGATCATCTTCCAGGACCACGGTTACTTTCTGGGTCATCTGTCTGCCTTCCGACTCCCTAGGATGCCTGCACCGTACCCTGGCCAGGGCCTTATGCCGGTGAGCAGCGCCGCAGATCAGGCAGGGGACCCGGGGGATCGTCAGCTGGCCGGCAGCACCTCAGCGGTGCGGCGGCTGCCGGCCAGCATAGACCGGTCACTTCGGCGGGCGTTCTCAGGCTGGGACGCTGGCGATCACGGCGAACTGTGCCCCGTCGGGGTCGAGCAGCACAGCGAACCTGCCCACGCCGGGAATGTCGCTGGCCGGGACGACCACGGTTCCCCCGTTCGCCGTCACCGCGGCTGCCGCAGCGTCGCAGTCGGCGACCTCGAAATACGGCTGCCACCGGGTGGTGGCGCCGGCCGCTGCCATCTCCGGGCTGAGCGGCATGATGCCGCCTTGGCCGCTGCTCTCATCGCCGTCGGCCGGCCTGATCACGGTGTAGGTGAACTCGCCCATCGGCTGGTCGTCGGTCTCCCAGCCGAGCACGTCCGAGTAGAACGACTTGGCGCCGGCCACGTCCGGCGTGGTCAGCTCGGTCCAGCACAACGTGCCAGGGTCGTTCACGGCGCCGAGGCCCTTGGTGTTCCCCGGCTGCCAGACCGCGAACATCGCCCCCGCCGGGTCGGTGAACTGCGCGAACCGACCCTCGGACATCACGTCCGCCGGCTCGGCCCGCACCGTGCCGCCCGCCTTCCTGACCGCCCCGGCAGTCGCGTCGGCGTCGGAGGTCCTGAAGTACAGCGTCCAGGACGGGGCCGCGCCCTGCTCGGTGAGCGGCCCCGCCGCGGCCACCGCCTTGCCGTCGTGCGTGAACATCCCGTATCCGCCCGCTTCCGGTCCGGCCGACTCGAACCGCCAGCCGAAGACCGAGCCGTAGAACTCGGCTGCCCTGGCCACGTCGGGCACGCCCAGGTCCACCCAGACCGGCGCCCCGTCCACGAAGTTAGTGCTGAGCATGGTGTTTCCTCCTCGCATTGCGCTTCCGGCACGAGCTAGCCTTCCATCGGGCTGTGACACTCAGGCCAGGAGGCCGCCATGAAGAAGATCCGACAGCACGCAAGGGCAGGTGCGCTCGCTACCACTGCCGCCGCCCTCGGCCTGGCAGTCGGCATGGTGGTCGGCATGAACTCGACGGTGGGCGCGAGCGCAGGCGGCCACACACAGCAGGCGACAGGTATCCCACGCGGCTACGCGCAGGTCGATCCGCGGAACCCGGCAGGTTCGCGGCAGGTCTTCCTGGGCCAGCCGCTGAGCGACAACGCGCCCATCTTCCCCGGCGATCCCAAGTTCAAGTGGCAGCTGTGGAACTGCGTCAACGCCCACCCCAGCATTCCGCGCTGCAGACATGGGTCGGGCTACACCCTGGAGCAGATTCAGTCGCTGGGCACCCACACCGGCACCCACATCTCCGCCCCGTGTCACTTCCACGAGGACAAGCCGTGCCTGAACCGCCTGCCCGAGAAGTTCTTCGGCCTGCGCCCGCTGCTGGTGATCAACGTCAAGCCGCTGATTCTGGCCCGTCATGGCAACGGTGACTTCTTCATCACGGCCCGCTTCATCCAGCACTGGCTCCAGGCCACCCGGTGCAAGGCGATCCCGCAGAACTCCTACGTGGTGCTCTACACCGGGCTGTCCAGCTTCTACCATCTGGGCAACCGGCGGGCGCCCGGTCCGTACAACGACTACTACGACGACGTGCCCGGGTTCAGCGCCAGCTCTACCAAGTGGCTGTGGGAGCACGGCGCCATCGGCGTCGGCGCGGACACCTTCGGCCCCGACGCCACCATGGACCAGCGCTTTGGCTCGACCACTGAAATCACCGCCCTTGGCGGCATCACACTGGAGAACATGGGCCCGGGCCTGGCCCGCATGCGCCCCTGCGGCGACTGGATGGAACTCAATGGCCCGCGGCTGACCAGCACCCCGCACGATCAGCTCGGCGGCAGGCTCGACTTCTCCGGTGCCTGGATGGGCATGGACGGCTGGACCCTCCGGAAAACCTCATAACAAGGACGGCCCGTCTGCTCAACCGGGGAATCCGGCCGCAGATCCGCACCGACGACGGCCTCCCCCCGGAGAAACCGCTGTCCTACCGTGGAGTCGTGACCGCATGGAGCAACCTGCCGCCCGCGCTGCCGCCGCACGGCACAATGCTGGCCTGGGCACGAGGCTGCCGGTGCGATGAGTGCGAACGTGAGCACAAGCGTTTCGTGTCCGAACTGGCACGGCGAGGGCCGCTGAGGCTTCCCGCTCAGCCGGAGCCCCGCAAGCTGGACGCCGACACCCTCGCCCGGCTGGAACCGGCGGTGAGCCGGTCTGAGTGCCCCGTGTGCGGCGCGCTGCGCCATTAGCGGTGCCGCAACCTAGGGTTCCCCCAGCATTTCACGCCGACTCATCCTGAGCGCGGAAGCGACCCGTGACCGAGGGCCGGAGGATCCGCCGGCCACGGGCCGCCGGATGGCCCGGGTGACCTGACCGATGTCATGCGCCGGGTCGGCATCGCGCGTCGAGGCGACCGGTCAGTCAGCCGGCTGCCAGAGGCGGAACGTCGCGCCCTGGTCATCGACGCATTCGGTGAGCAGCCCGTACGGCTTGCGCTCGGGCTCGTCCGCGCGACCGCCGGCCGCCCGGACCCGCTCGACCGCAGCGGCGATGTCATCGACACGGTACGACAGCTGCACCTCGGGCTCCGCGTCCTCCGACGACCAGATGCCCAGCGGCGGCCTGGTCTCGTCGGTGCGCCACGCGCCGGGGTGAGCGGAGGAGAACGGCACCTGCAGCACGGCCTCGTAGAAATTCTTGGCCCGGTGCGCGTCCCGCGCCGCCATCGTCACGCTCGCGACGTCGCCCTGGCGCAGCCGTGTGGCCCGCGCCGGCGGCCTCAGCAGCATCCAGCGGTGCCCGAACGGGTCGACGATCACCGAGCCGCGACCGTAGGGCTGGTCGGCCGGCTCCCGCTCGACTGAGGCGCCGCTGCGCCGGGCCCGCTCGGTGGTCCCGTCGACGTCGTCGACCTCCAGGTGGAGGGTGTGGCTGAACGTCGCGGGGGAGTCGGGCGCGCGCACAGGCACGTCGGGCCAGAGGTCGGAAGCTTCGGCGAACATCAGCACCGCGTCGCCGATGCCGACCTCGGCGTGGCCGATCGTGCCGTCCGCGTTGACGTGGAGCTCGCCGCGGCGCTGCGCGCCGAATACCTCGACGTACCAGTCCATGGCGCGCCGGGCGTCGGACACGACGATATAGGGGGTCAGTGCCGGGGGCCAGGCGGGCTCGCGCTCGACCCTGATCGCGACGGTCTGCTGGGACATGGTTCCTCCTGGGGATGCCAAGACCTCCCGGGTCAGCCGCAGCCGCAGCCGCCCGGCGAACTCGGGGTCGGGATCGACCGGCGTGACGGGCTCGCGCAGAGCCTCAAACGGATCCGTCATCGCGAGCCCTCCTCTCCCTCGTAGATCCGGCGGAACGCGGCGCGGGCCCGCACTAGCAGCGCCTCGGTGGCGTGCACGGTGCGGTCCAGGTGCCGGGCTACCTCGGGGACCGGCAGCCCGTCGAGGTAGCGCAGCGTGAGCGCGGCCCGGTGGTGCGCGCCGAGCCGGCCGAGCACCTCGCGGGCCCGGATCCGGTCGACGGCCGTCTCCCATGGGTCGTCGACGCGTGCTGGCTCGCCGTCCAGCAGGCGCAGCCCGCGCTGCTCCCGCTCGACCCGCCGCCAGTGGTCGGCAAGCTTGTGCCGGGCAACCCCGATCAGCCACGGGACCGATGGATGGGGCGCGCCCGGCTTGCGGACCGCGTGCACGGCGGCCAGGAACGACTCGGCCGTGAGATCCTCGGCCAGGCCAGTGTCGCCACAGCGGGCCAGCAGATAGCCATAGACGTGCGGCAGCGCATCGTCGTACAGCTCCAGCAGCCCGAACGCCGGGTCGGGCCGCACCTGCGGGTGCGTCACACCTCATCGTCGCCTGGGCGGCCGGCACTCCGACGGGCCAGTGCCGAACTTTCCCGGACCGGTCAGCAGAGTTACCACGTGCCTGACGACCGTTACGGCCCGGATGTGCTGTCCCGCAAGCGGAACCGGCGTGCCATGCGCGAGGTGGCGGGCGAGCCAGGGCGGCTCGGAAACGGCCCACGGTGCCCGCGGTCGGCCCGCCGGTCCTAGCCGGATACGCCTGCGCCAGCCGCGATCGCCGGTGAAAGACAGCATCATCGGCAAAACCCCGCAGGTCAGGGAGGAGATGCGCACGTCAGGGGCAGGGTGAGCTACCATGCAGCGAGTTCCCGGCCGGTGTAGCTCAGTCGGCAGAGCAGCCGTCTTGTAAACGGTTGGGCGAACTGTCCCTGACCTGGTCTGACGTTGGGGAGATCAGCAGATTCGGCACGTATTTGGCAACGCCCAAGCTGGCTCCAGAGTCAGCGCTCATTCACCGGAAAGCTGACACGGGGAAGAGTATCGGGGTGATCGCCCGGTTGACCGCTGAGCTGGCCGATGTGGCGTAGAAGGCACGGCCGAGGCCATAGCGGTGTGGCGCAATGGTCGCCGGGTGATGCCCAAAGCCCCCGGCAGGTGGGTGCCGGGCGAGCTGGTGTCGGGCGCCGGCGGAACTGGCAGTCACGATCGCGCGCATCTGTACGACCGTACTTGGCTGGCCGGGCAAGCCCAGAGGTGCAACGTATCTGATCAGCCTGCATGACCTCGATGCGCGGCCGATCTGCAAAGGACGCATCGACCGCCCGGTGGAGTTCGGCTACAAGCGCCGGGCCGCCGACAATCACGACAGCGTCACCCTGGACAACAGCGTCGAATACGGTGCCGCTCTTGACCATCCGCAACTGGCGTCGGCGATGGAACACATCCGTCGGCCCACCGGCCGGGTGCCGGACCTGGAGCGCGGCACGGTGACCTGCCCGGCCGGGCAGACCGCAGTTATCGTGCTCGCACGCGGCGGCGGGAGGCCGTCGTTCCGGCCCTGGTGCGCCATCTGCCCGCTGCGGTCGGCGTGCACGCGTCGCGGCGCGGGCGGACCATCGCCATCCAGCCCCAAGAAGCGGTGCTGCAGCGTGCCCGTGCGCAGCCAGCGCGATCCGGCCTGGCAACAGCGCTACCGCACCGACCGGCCCACTGTCAAACGCAAGATCTCCCACTTCACCAGCCGGGCCTGGGGCGGGCGCAAAGCCCGCACCCGTAGCCTGGCTCGCGTCCGAACCGACCTTGATACCCGCGCCGGAGCCCCTCAACTGGGCCCGGCTGGCGGTCCTCGGACTCGGCCACGACCAAACCGGTTGGGCACTCCAGACCACCCTGAGCACCCAAATAGCCACAAGGCGGCCACCGCCGGCACCTACCCACGGCCTCAAACCGGCCCGTCCAACCGCCGCCGTCCAGCGCGGCATGCCCGAAGGGAACCGTAGCCTCGCCCCGAGCAGCCCCTACTTCAGCGTCCTAGTCAGTCGGCCATGCCGCCCGAGGGTATGCCGTCGTGTTCGCGGAATGGCCGCTCGGGAGCGGTGGACGGTGGTGTGCCAGAGGGGCCGAGCTGTTCCCCGATGATGCCCTTCACGTAGGTGTCCTCGCCGAACACCCAGTAGAGCAGGTCCCGTAGCTCCGGCGGCCACAGGGTGATGCCAGCGCCTCCGGCGTACCCGCGGGCGTTCTTGCGGGCGAGTTGGCGCAGCAAAGGAGCCAGACGCAAACCGTGCGGTCGCCCGGCGATCGCGGCGGTGGTAGCCGCGGTGACGACATCGGCGAGCTGCAGATGGGGCACGTGGTGGGATCCGGCCGTAAGGACGGGTAGCACCACCTTGCCCGCCGCGGTGTAGGCGGTGCCGTCGTTTGTCATGGCGAGGGTCTGCGCCAGCCACCGTGACTCCTCCGCTGGACCACCACCCGGCTTGTCAGCGATCATTACCGCGCCCTGACCTTCGAGTCCGAACGCAACCTTGTCGTAGGTCCATTTCAGAAGCTCTTGGCCGACCTGCACGATCGTGCGGTCCCTGTAGACGAGGCTGTGATCGAGCACGTGTACCACCGACGTGATTCCCCGGGCGATCGCGGCGTTGAGCATACTCTCCCGCAACTGGGTCACCGTCTCGCCGCCTGCCCCGGCCAGGAACATACCCCTGGCGGGCTTCCACTTGATTTCCTCGTCCTGCGGGACGCCCAGGCGGGTCTTGATCGCGATCAGGTCGGAGGCAAACCCGGTGACTTGATCCTCGGAGACGATAACGGCGCCGAGGGCAACCAGTTCGCCCAGGCCAGCCCGCGGCGGGTTCCGCTGGGAGCTGTCATCGATGAAGACGAGTTTCATCGTGTTCCTCCGCCCAGGCACTTTGTCCGCTGGCCCGTCCTGCGTCTTCGCCATCTTCACCGACTCAGATATGATGGCCGGCCGATCCGCGGCGCCAACGCGAGGCACGCAACGGTGGCCAACGCAGCGATGACGGGCCGAAAGCCACCGCATCATCCCAAAGTCTCGGCACGCGCCGCGAGCTGTATGTGGCTCGGGGGTTCCAGCGGTACGCTGCAACCCGCACCGAGCAGGTGTCTGGTGACACGCTCGCCAAGCCAGTGCGGCGTCGGCAGGTGCGTTCAACCGCGCCGTCCTGCTGCTCCGGCGCGGTGACATCGGCGGCGCCCGCG
>WNGL01017019.1_pt1 | contig 15895 bp, 15 predicted proteins | sample 5400591 | NCBI WGS metagenome assembly WNGL01 (sample SAMN13153377, study PRJNA577476) | soil metagenome | isolation source: 80 cm soil or saprolite under Garry oak tree replicate 1 | place: USA:California | collected 2016-06-15
GACGGCGCGGAGCATGACATCACCGCGACGCTGCATCGCGCGCGCGATCTTGGTGGGCCGGATCTGCCTTTGGACGGGCGCGGCGCGCGCGCAAGATACGTCGGCCGCTACGGCGGCCCAAAGTCCGTCCTGGATCATGCCCGACCTCGCCGCCGCCGCCCGCGCCGAGGGCGCGCTGACCGTCTATTCCTCGATGAACGAGCAAGAGGGCCTGCCGCTGTGGAAGATGTTCGAGGATGCCGCCGGCGTGAAAGTGAACTATGTGCGCTCGTCCGATTCCATCATTCTGTCGCGCATCGGGATCGAGAGCAGAGGCCGGCAGCGCAGCTGGGATCTCGCGGTCACCACTACGGTGAACCGGCTACCCAACGAGGCGCTGCTGCAATTCGACCCGCCGCAGGCACGCGGCCTCATTGCGCAGGCCCGCGATCCGAACCGCCGCTGGTACGGCGTCTACGCGAATTACAACACGCCCGCCTACAACACCAACCTGGTCAAGCCATCGCAACTGCCGAAGAGTTACGAGGAATTCCTCGACCGCAAGGAATGGGCCGGCAAGATCGCCCTCGACGACACCGACGACGAATGGCTGAGCGCGATCATCGTTTACTACGGCGACGACCGCGGCAAGAAGCTGCTGACGGACATCGCTGCGGTACTCAAGCCGGTGATGGTCGACGGCCACCTCGCGCTCGCACGTTCGGTCGGCGCGGGCGAATATTGGCTCGCGCTCAACAATTATGCGTCGCTGACCATCAACGTGCAGTTGTCGGGCGCGGCCATCGATTTCTGGGCGCTCGATCCGGTCGCGCTATTCTTCGGCTCGGTCGGCGTCAGTTCGCAGGCGCCGCATCCCAAGGCCGCCCTGCTGGGCGCGAACTTCATGCTCAGCCGCGAGGCCGAGCAGTTCCTGACCGCGCGCGGCCGCATGCCGACCCGCCACGACGTGCCGGTCAATCCCGCCTACGTGAGCGAGAGGTTGAAGGACAGAAAAATCATTGCCACTATCTTCGCTGGGGAGGAGCAGAGAAAATGGCAGGGGCTATTCAAGGACATCTTCAAACCGAAGTAGGTCCGCGCTTCAACCGATCGGACAAGCCTTTCGGGCGCACATCCAGGAGAATGTCATGAGGCTATGCCGGTACGACGACGACCGCTTGGGCGTGGTGCGCGGCGACATGGTGCACGACGTCACCGAGGCGCAGACCCAGATCAGGGCGGCCGCCCCCTACGCGATGAAGGGCGATGCGGTGATCGCCGCCTTGCCGGCGTGGCGCTCGCGGCTCGAGGAGATGGCGGCGAAGGTGCCGGGCAAGCCGGTTTCGCAGGTCCGCTTGCTTTCGCCGGTGGCACGGCCCTCCAAGCTCGTGGCGGCGCCCACCAATTACAAGGCGCATATCGAAGAGATGGCGGCACGCGCGGCGGCGCAGAACGTCAAGCCGTCGCCGGCCATCGGCACGGCCGGTCTTTTCCTGAAGGCGAACTCGTCGCTGGTCGGCCCGTCCGAGGGCGTGGCGATCCGCTTCCCCGAGCGCCGCAACGAGCACGAGGTCGAGCTTGCGATCATCTTCGGCAAGCAAGGCAGCGATATCCCGCGTGAGAAGGCGCTCGATTACGTGATCGGATATAGCATCGGCCTCGATATGACCGCGCGCGGTCCCGAGGACCGCAGCTTTCGCAAATCGATCGACACCTATTCCGTGCTCGGGCCATGGCTGGTCACCGCCGACGAGATTCCCGATCCGGACAACGTGCCGCTCACGATTTCCGTCAACGGCGAGCTCAAGCAGAACAGCAGTACCAAGCAGTTGATCTATGATTGCCGCAAGCTGATCGAATGGGGCTCGACCTTCTACACCTTCTATCCCGGCGACGTGCTCTATACCGGAACGCCCGAGGGCGTGAGCCCGGTCAAGCCGGGCGACACCATGCTCGCGCGGATCGACCCGATCGGCGAGATGTCGGTGGCGGTTCGCGCTCACCGGGCGGGCGGGTAAACAGAGCTGCAACGCAGTCGATTGGGTTTTGCCCGAGACTTTGCTGGTCGAGACGCGAAGTCGCTCTGCTCATGGATCATTGGTGAACGAGGAGAGTGGCGATGCTGCAGGTCAAGCGAATTGGACATGCAACGCTGACCACGCCCGATCTCGAGCGCCAGCTCGACTATTACACGCGCGTCGTCGGCTTGAGCGCCGTTGCCAAGGAGAAGGGCCGCGTGATTCTGGCGACCAAGCCGGGGCAAGAGGCGATCGTGCTCGAGCACGGCGAGCGGCCGGCCGGCGTGCGGCTCGCCTTTCAGGTCGCCCCCGGAAGCGACCTCGGCGAGCTCTCGGCGCGGCTGTCCAAGGCGGGGATCAAATCCGAGCGGCGCAGCGGGATTACACCCGGCATCGCGCAGGCGATCGTGTTCACCGATCCCAAGGGCACCAGCGTCGAAATCTTCTCCGACTACACCTTCGCCAAGGATGACGACAACTACACCGGCGTCATGCCGCGCAAGCTCGGCCACGTCGCCTTTCATACACCCGACGTCGCAGCGACCGTGAAGTTCTATTGCGACGTGCTCGGGTTCAAAGTGTCGGACTGGCGCAGCGATTTCTTCGCCTTCCTGCGCTGCAGCCGCGATCACCATACGATCAATCTGCTGCAAGCCGACAACGCCAACATTCACCACCTCGCGTTCGAGCTGCGCGACGAAGCCGAGATCAACCGCGCCTGCGACTTCCTCGCGCGCAAGAACATCAAGCTGTTCTGGGGTCCGATCCGGCACCTCATCGGACACAACATCGCGATCTATCACAAGAATCCCGACGGCATCACCGTCGAGTTCTTCACCGATATCGACCTGATGTACGACGAGGAGCTCGGCTATTTCGAGCCGCGGCCGTGGCACCAGGACCGCCCGCAGCGGCCGAAGGTCTGGGGCGACGACACGCCAACGAACTATTGGGGACCGGGACACCCGCACGACATGCCGGGGCCGAACTAGTGACGGGGCGCGACACTCGTTTTGCAATTCGGTGGGCGCACCCAAGGCCCCACCGCACGCCGTGCGCGGCACCCTTTCGCAATCGCAGCGCCGGCGACAGGTCACTTCGACCGCATCGCCTCGCGCTTCCACATCTGCCACGGGCGCTCGTAAGCGGTGGCCATGTTGTCGTGCGTGAGCTTTTGTTCCTCGCCTTCGATGAAGGTGATCGGTCCGCCGATCGCGATCGCCTGGGCAAGCTGGCGCGCATTCACCTCGGCGTAGATCGCCCAGAACGTCGCCAGCCTCACATTGGGTCCGACCACGGTATCGCCGTGGCCGCGCATCAAGACGATGTTCGCCTTGCCGAGCGTCTGGGCGATCGCCTTGCCGAGCGCGGGAGTCTCGACCAGGAGATTGGTCGGACCGGCCACGTCGCGAATGTCGAATATCGGCGGGCCTTCGCCGAGAAATGCCGCGTTGTGCAGGATCGGCTTCAGCGGATATTTGGTCACGGAGAAGGGGACGATGGTCGGAGAGTGACTGTGGATGATGGCGTTGACGTCCGGCCGCACCTTGTAGATCTCGCCGTGGATGAAACGCTCCTTGTACGAGCCGCGCCCCTTCGCATCGACCGGCTTGCTGTCGAGGTCGTGCTCCATGATGTCGTCCGCGGTGACCGTCGCCGGCGCGATCGAGCGCGACATCAGATAGCGATTGGGATTTCGGGGATCGCGGATGCTGACATGGCCGAAGCCGTCGAGAACTTTTTCGTTCGCGAGGATACGGTTGGCGAGGACCAGATCTTCGAGGGCGACAGGATCGACGCCGGGAAACGCGCTCGGTCCGGTTTGAGCCTGCGCGAGGGAAAGTGGCACACCGATCGACAGCACGGCCACCAGCGCAAGGCTCGTCTTCGACGCCATGGATGTTCCTCCCAGCTTAGGCAGCGGTGTGGTTATCGTTGAACTTCTCGCGCAGCGGTTCACACCGACGCGTGCGCCACGCCCGCCGTCGCCACGAGCGCGTCGGCCGCGGCCTCGTAGAAGCTGACGTTGTCGGGCAGCACGATCGAGGCCGAGCGCACTGCGTGAGTTGCCGGATCGATGCCGTCGGGCTGCTGGCCTTGGTGGGCCGCGAGCGCGGCCTTGCGCAGGCGGATGCGCGCCATGATCACGCCGTTGTCGGTCGAGACCAGGTTCTCCTTGCTGCGGTCTTGGATCGGCCCATGCTTTCCTGGATCGCCGCGTCCTGCATGGCGATGCCGGCAACGCCGCAATAGCTCTTGTTGGCTCGCTGCGCGGCGCGGTCGATCATGTAGTCGTTGTCCTTGTTGACCACCGGCCGGAAGGTGCCGGGGATCAACTTGACGTGGATGCCGCCGCCGTTGCGCATGGTGTCGAGCTCGTGATCGGTGAGCGGCCGCGTGGGGTGGTGGGTGAAACACCACGACATGCAGTTCTCGTCGTCGATCGGAACCCAGGCGTGGCCGTTGAGCGCGTTTTCGCCGTAAGGCGGGATCATGCTGTGGAACGGCATGATCCATTGCGTGATGCGCCAGTAGAGATGGCCCTCCTGCGCCGGGCGGCGCACGCCGATCACCATGCCGCCTTTGGTCTCCACCACTTCGAAGCGCGCGTCGGTTTCGCGCGTCAACTCGGCGCCCTTACCGATATGAAGCGAATCGCTGCGCAGGTCGTGGCGGTGAAGGAATGAGACGTGCGCCGAATCGATCCCACCCTCCATCGCCTGCAGGTAGTTGCACTCCTGAGTGCGTTTCGAGACGAAACGATGCGAACGCGGCACCCTCGCCCATTCGAATCCCGGAAGAGGGGGCTTGAGCTCCGGCGGGCCCATATAGACCCAGATGACGTCGCCCAACTCGACGCACGGATAGGACGTCAGCTTGATCTTCCTGCAGAAGCCGCTCGCCTCGGGCTCGGAGGGAACCTCGGTGCACTGACCGGTGACGTCGTATTTCCAGCCATGATAAGCGCAGCGCAGCCCGTTCTCCTCGTTGCGTCCGAACCAGAGCGATACGCCGCGATGGGCGCAGAACTCGTCGATCACGCCCACGCGCCCTTGCGTGTCGCGAAACGCCAGCAGCCGTTCCGAGAGAAGCTTGACGCGCACCGGCGGTCCATCCGGCTCGCCCACCTCCTCCGACAGCAGCGCCGGAATCCAATAGCGCCGAAACAGATCGCCCATCGGCGTGCCCGGCCCGGTCAGGGTCAGAAAGTCGTTTTGCTCGCGCGTGGTCATGGAATAAGAGCTCCGTTCTTGTCGGTCGCGCACTCCGGCTAGTTTGCCAGCGGCCGGTAGGGCCCGAGCTTCGCCACCGCCGCCTTGGCAAAGGACGCGTCCACCACTCCGTCGACGCTGACGTCCTTCTTCTCGATCAGTCCAAGTTCGCGGAAAAAATCGAGATCCTTCCTCAGGCTCGCCACGTTGACCTCGCCGTCGGGATTGCAATAGCTCGGCACCATGCGACGGAACATGCTTTCATCCTTGATGGTCGTGTACTTGACCAGGATCGCAATGACCTCGTTCGCTTTCGGCCCGGCCAGCCGGCCGTCCTTGAGCGCATCGTTGTACATGCGGACGCCGCGGAGATAGGCGCGCATGAATCGCTCGGCCACGTCGCGCCGGCCGCTGATGAAGTGGTCGGAAAAGAACGTCACCGCGGTCTGCTGGTCCGGATAGGTGACGTCGTTTCCGGCGACGCGCACGGCAACGCCATCCTCGATTGCGCGCGTCATGGTGGGCTCGTTGGTGATGCTGGCATCGATGCCCTTGTTCTTGTAGGCCGGCAGGTGTTCGGGAAAGCCGATATAGACCACATCGACATCGCCGTATTTGAGTCCGCCTTTTTTCAGCGCTTCGTTGAGCGCCGACGCGGTGCCGGTTCCGGGCGCGCCGATTGCGACTTTCATGCCCTTGAGGTCGGTAAAGGCCTTGTAGCGGCCGCTGTCGACGTGGTCCTTGCGCACCATCAGGGAGGAATAGCCGTAGCCCGGCTTGATCGAGGCCTGATCGGCCACGATCTTCATGCCGATGCCGCGCCCGACCGCGTTGTAGAACCCTGCCGACACCGTGCCGCCGCCGACATCGAGGTCGCCGGTACCGAGCGGCGCGATCATTTGCGCCGCGGAATTGAATCCGCTGATCGACACGTCCAAACCATCCTCGCGAAAGAAGCCCATGGCGTCGGCGATGTAGTAACCGGCGTCGCTGATGGTGCGCGCGATGCCGATCTTGACCTGATCGGCGGCGGCCGCGGGCCGATAGGCTGCGTCCAGCGCGACGCCCGACAACAAGCACACGGCGGCGACAACCGATGCTTTGGGCCACCGCGCGGACGCGTCGTTCGTCATGTCGTTCTCCGATTGCGTGCACGTCCGTTGGCAGTGGCGTACGGTCGCAGCGCGCAAGATTTCTTGTATCATCCGCGGCAAAATCCGTCACGGTGTTTCGAGCGGTTGCGGGCGGGACCGGACAGGAATGATCAATCGCCAACCATCGACCTGCAGCGAAATCTACGGCCACCGCGCCCGCGTCGGCTACGCTTGCCCGCCGCTCAGCGCAGAAGTATTCCCTTATGAGTTCTACAAGCTCGTTCCCGCCGGCGTCACCCTCGTCATCACGACGCTGACGGTGATCGAACGCAGCCAAAGCGAGGTCGATGCGGCATACGAGATGAGCATGCGGGCGGCGCGTGAACTCGCCGCCGCCGGCGTCGACCTCGTGTTTCTCGGCGGCGTTCCGGTCAACCTGTCCCGCGGCGATCAGAACGCGCAGGACATGCTGCGAACGCTCGCGGCGGAGCTCGGCGTCAAGGTCTCGTCCAGCGTCGCCGCGCAGGGGAAGGCGGCGAAGATGCTCGGCTGCAAGAAAGTGGTGGTGGCGCACCCTTATGGCGCGCGCGAGGACGCGCGACTGATCGCCGACGCCGAACGCTACGGCTGCGAGGTGCTCGGCGCCATGGGATGCGGCAAGCTCATTAAAGATTTCGGCCGCATCCCGGTGACGGCCGCGCTCGACATGGGTCGCGCGCTGATGCGTGCGCACCCGCACGCCGACGCGATCTTTTTGCCCTCGCCGCACTGGCCGGTGATCGAAGCCATCGAGGCGCTGGAGCAGGAATTCGGCGTGACCGTGATGGCGGCGTCGCAGGCTTGCGTGTGGGACGCGCTGCGCCTCGTCGGCGTGAACGACCGCATCTTAGGCTATGGGCGGCTGTTGCGGGAATTCTAGCCGCTCGGCAACGTCATAAGCAGGGGTCCAGCGCCTACGCGGCACTCATCCGATCCGGAACAGTTTTTGCGCCAGCCCGCCGGTGATCGAGGCGACCTCGTCGGGTTTCAGCCCAGCCGCTGTGACGATCTTGGCGGGCTCCTCGTCGCCGATGGGGAACAGCATGTCGGAGCCCATCATCACGCGATCGGCGCCGATCATCTCCACGACAAATCGCAGCACCCGCGGATCATGCAGGATGCTGTCGGTGTAGACTAGCGCCAGCCCTTCCGCCGGATCGGCGATCCCCGGCGTGATCTTGTGGTTGCGCCTGAGGCGGCCAAGGAGGAAGGGAAGCCCGGCGGCACCCATGGGCACGAAAATCTTGGCGTTGCGGTAGCGCGCGACGTGGCCGCCCGCGAGGAGCCGCGCCACCGCGACTATGGCGTCGCTGATGCGGCCGACGGCGTTGGCGAGGCCGTAAGCGTTCACGCGGGTGTCGCCGGCGTCGTAGCTCGGATGGATATGGATGACCGCGCCAGTCTCATCCGCTGCCGCCCAGAACGGGTCGAGGTCGGCGGTGTCGAGCACGCTGCCGATGCCGCGCGGTAAGGTCGAGATCATCGTGCCGGGGAAGCCCGCTGCCACTGCCGCCTTCAGCACGGCGCCGGCGCGCGCACCGTCCTGCAACGGCACGCTCCGACGACGTGACGGTCGATCCCCTGCTTGTCCATCCAAGCGAGACGTCCAGCAACGTCGCTCAAGCCCTTCATGATGGGTCGCGACGGCTTGGCACCGGCAAAGGCAATCGCCAGGCCGGTGCCGTCCTCGATCAGGCGCAGCGAGGGCGAGCGCCCATGTTCCTTGCGGATCGCGGCGAGAAGGTCGGGCGGCACGAGATGGCCATGAACGTCGATGATCATTTCGGCACCTCAACGGTGTTCGACTTGTCGCGCGCCGCGGCGATCATGTCGGCGAGTTGTGCCATCTTGATCGGCAGGCTGTTCACCACGATCCCGAGCGGCCGCACCGCGTCGTTGACGGCGCTTGCGATTGCGGCTGGCGCTCCGAGATAGCCGGACTCGCCCGAGCCCTTCTGCCCGAACACGGTATGGGGCGACGGCGTCACGTGATGGATGATGTCGACCGGCGGCACCTCGTGCGCGGACGGCAGCAGATAATCCATGAAGCTTTGCGCGACCAGCTGACCCTGCGCGTCGTAGGCGAACTCCTCGTAGAGCGCGGCGCCGATGCCGTGCGCGATGCCGCCCATGGTCATGCCGCGCACGATCTTGGGGTTGATCACGGTGCCGCAGTCGTGACCGACGGCATAGCGCTTGATCTCGGCCTTGCCGAGATCGGGATCGATCGCCATGAGCAGGAGATGAAACTCGAAGGCGAAGCACGGATACATCTGCACGCGGCCATCGGCCGTCGGCAACTGCCCTCCGGTCGGCACCTGCATCACGTGGGTGAAGGCAAGCCCCGGCTCGGTATCGGGCGGTAGGCGGTGGAAGTTGCGATGCGCGATGGTCACGAGCTCGGCCCAGATCCGTCGGTTCTGCGGCGCGGCGCGGTCGAATACGTCGCCCGCGCCATAGGTCGCGCGCTCCGGCGGGATCTTGAGGTCATGCGCACCAATGGCGAGGAGCCGCGCTTTGAGCTTGTGCGCGGCGTGGAACGCCGCGCCGCCCAGCATGATCGCCATGCGGCTGCCGACCGGACTCTGGCTCGGCAACGACGCAAGTGAGTCGGGCCGCACCACGCGGATGCGATCGGGATCGATCTCGAGCACTTCGCCGATAACGGTGCCGACCAGCGTCTCGTGTCCCTGGCCGGCCGAGAGCGTGTGGATGGTCGCGGTGACCGCGCCGCTGACATCGACGTTGATCCGGCAGGAATCGGTGTAGGTGGTGGTCTCGTTCTTCGGATTGAGCAGCGGCTCGAAGGTCGAATTGGCGCCGCTGGGCTCGAGACAGGCCGCCATGCCGATGCCGGCGAGGAGGCCTTGCGCGCGCAGGCGGTCGCGCTCCGCCACGAGGGCGGCATAATCCGCGCGCGCGACCACTTTATCGACGACCGCGTGGTAGTCGCCGCTGTCATAGGTGGTGCCGCTCGGAATGAGATAGGGAAATTCATCGGCACGGATCAGGTTGCGCCGTCGCACCTCCAGCCGATCGAACCCGCGATGCCGGGCGACCTCCTCGATCGCGCGCTCGATGGCGTAGTTGGTCGGCGATTGGCCGAATGCGCGCACCGCCTCCTGCACCGTCTTGTTCGAGGTGACCGCGATGGCGCGGTATTGCACGCTCTGGATGCGGTACGGCCCGACGATCGCGCCGATCGGCTTGCCGAGCTGGAACGGCGAGCGCCCGGCATAGGCGCCGACATTGTCGAGCGCGCGCATCTTCATCGAGCGGATCAGGCCCGACTCGTCGAACGCGACCTCGATGTCGAAATTGCGCTCGGGGCCGTGGCCGTCGCCGGCGCGCATGTTCTCCAGTCGATCCTCGACCAGCCGCACCGGGAAACCGAGCCGGCGCGAGAGATAGCCGACCAGCACCGCGTGCTTGATGCCGCGCTTGACGCCGTAGCTGCCGCCGACGTCGACGTCATTGTGCACGCGCACCGACGAGCCCGGCAGCTTGAGCGCAAGCGCAACCTGGTCGGGAAAGCGCGGCATCTGGACCGAAGCGTAAACATCGAGGACCTCGCGCCAGGGGTCCCAGCTCGCGAGCACAGCGAAGGTCTCGATCGGCACCGTCGAGCTGCGGCCCCACTTGAGGCGCAGCGACAGGCGATGCGGGCTCTCGGCAAAATCCTTCTCCACCTCGCCCCAGACGAAGGTGCGGTCGAGCAGCACGTTGGAGCCGTGATCCGCGTGCACGATCGGGCTGCCGGGCGCGTAGGCGGCTTCGCCGTCGAGCACGAACGGCAGCGGCTGGTACTCCACCCGCACCAGCTCGGCGGCATCTTCAGCGAGCGCGCGCGTCTCTGCGACCACGGCCGCCACCCATTCGCCGGCGTAGCGCGCGACGTCGACGGCAAGCGGCCGCCGCGGCACTTTCGGGGTATCGAGGCCAGCCAACAGCGGCTGCGTCGCTGCCGCCAGCTCGCGGCCGTCGAGCACATAATGTACGCCGGGCACGGCCAGCGCCGCAGCCTTGTCGATTGCGAGGATGCGCGCGGCGGGGTGCGGACACGTCACCAGCGCCACGTGCCGCGTGCCTGCCGCGGCGATATCGGCAGCAAAGCGACCCTTGCCGACGACGAAGCGCCGATCCTCGCGGACGCGGCGATCGGTCGATACGAAACGGAAACGCGTTGTACTCATGGCTCGCGCATCGGCTGGTTCAAGCCGCGCATGCGCTCGGCGGCGAGGGCAATCGCCTCGACGATTTGCGCGTAGCCGGTACAGCGGCAAATATTGGCGGAAATGGCATCGACGATGTCCGCGCGCGTCGGGGCGGGGTTGTCGGTCAGCAGCGCGTGGGCGGTGAGGATCATCGCCGGCGTGCAATAGCCGCATTGCATGCCGTGCGTCTCGCAGAACGCGTCTTGAATGAGCGAGAGTTCGCCCGGTCCCGGCGCCACGCCCTCGATGGTGGTGATGGCGTATCCGTCGGCCTGCACGGCGAACATCAGGCAGGAGCGCGCCGGGGCGCCGTCGATGAGCACGGTGCAGGCGCCGCACACGCCGTGCTCGCAGCCAGCGTGCGCTCCGGTCAGCAAAAAACGCTCGCGCAGGCAGTCGAGCAGGCTCATGCGCGGCTCGACTTCGACCGTGCGCGCCTCTCCGTTGACGGTCAATTCAACGCGCATGCGCCCCCCTCGGCGGCTCGATAGGCATCGATGATCGCGCGCATGGCAAGGCTTGTCGCAGCGCGCCGGCGATAGTCGGCCGAAGCGTGCAGGTCGGAGAGTGGCTCGATGTCGGCGAGCGCGGCGCGCACGGCCTCGCGCGCAACGGGTAGCTCTACGCGCGTCCCTTCGAGCGCCGTCGCCACCGAATCGAGCCGCAGCGGGCAGGCGGCGACCGCACCGATGCCCAGGGCCAGACGCCGGCAGACGCCGCTGTCGTCGAGCGCAACCTGCGCCGCGGCCGAGGCGAAGGCGAAGTCGCTCCGGCGGGCGCTGACCTCGTGGAAGCCCACGCCGATGCGGGCCTCACGCCAGCGCGGAAAGCGCACGGCGGTAAGACAGGCGGCCGCGGGCAGCGCCGTCATCATCGGTCCGATGAAGAAATCGGACGCCGCAACTTCTGCGCTCGCCGCGCCTTGGCGATAGATGAGCGTCGCACCGAGCGTGACTGCGATGAGGGCGATCTCCGCCGCCGGATCGGCATTGGCGAGCGACCCCCCCACGGTTCCGCGCGAACGGATCGCAGCGTGACCCACGAAGGGCATCACCTTGGCGAGCAGGGGCACCGCGGCGCGAACGACCGCGTCGCGTTCGAGCACGCATTGGCGGGTGGTGGCGCCGATTGCGATCCCGTCGCGCTCGTGGCGCACGAAAGCAAGATCGGGGATGCGGGCGATGTCGATCAACCGTTTCGGCCGAGCGAGCCGCATGGCCATGAGTGGAACGAGGGTCTGCCCGCCGGCAATGATCCGCACGTCGTCGCCGGCGGCGAGCATCGCGCAAGCCTGGTCGAGATCCGCGGGTCTCGCATATTCGAACGATGCGGGTTTCATCGAACAGCACTGAATATACTGGGGAATTTGGCTTCGTTTTGCTGATCCACAACTCTTAATTGTATTACGTAGAGTTCTGGTTGTCCCTATCCTAGTTCCGCCTCGTCGTCGAACGTTCGGACTCGTAACATGAGATCGCAGCAAGGCGGCGAGCGGCTCGGTAACCGCGTAAGAACGCGCGTCGCGCATACCTCTCTAACCTAACTAGTTGTGGCAACGCTTGGCGTAACGCTTCGATGTCGGTGGAGGCGGCTGTTGCTGGTGCATCTGTGCCCACGCCTCGGCCGGGATGTGCTCTGGGTTGCCCTTGATCGGCACGGACGTGGGCGGCGTTCATCGCGCGTTCCGTGATCGCGACGCGGGCCATGCGCGCCCGCCGCAGTACGATTTCGCTCTCGGCCCTGACGAGGGCAAGCTCATGTTTTAGCCGGCTTGCGCCGTCTCCACAGATTAACTTTGCCATGCGCTCGATCTCCGCCCGGGCCACAGCATCCTGGCGCAGAGAGATCGCAAGCCCATGGCGTAATGCGTTCTGGCTCGCACGTTTCTTGCCGGCTGCCGATCGCGGCCCAATGCTTCTTGCTGCATTGCGCCGATTGGCGGCGCGCTTTGTTTCGGAAGTCATGACAGTCCCTCGAAAGTTGTTGTAAAAATGCCGGATCAGTAGTCGATCACCTCATCACTTCGCGCAGCTCCTTCGCGGGATCTACGCATTCGGGCGGGTTGCATATCAACGCGGGCCGCACCAATCGAACATCGGTCGCACTACTTGCAGTTCGAGATGGGACCCTTCTGATCCACTGCGCAAGGGCGGATTGGATGCCGTAAAGCTTCAAACCATGCTCCGACGATTTCCTGGTCCGTGGGATTGAAAGGATTCTGCTCTAGGCGGTCGACGAGGGCTATGCGTGTTTTTCCAAAGCGTACGCGCTACCTTAACCGGGTCGATATCGGCCTGCTTCCACCATCTGCGCTCGTCGCGTGAGCGGTGTACCGCGCGGTGGTGTCCTCGACAGAGCGGGACAGCGAACTCGTCACTCACCTTGCGGCCCAGTGCCGGGGGCTGCGTGAATGAGAGGTGGTGGGGGTCAGACGGCTTGCGGCCGCACACCAGGCACGACTGCTGGGCCACATAGCGCAGGTGCTCCCGGTTGCGATAACGCCGCGGCGCGGGAAGCGCGAGCACGCCCTTGTCGATGCCATCTTCGCTGTGATGGCTCTTAGCCAGTCCTTGCATGCCAGCGACTTGTGTTGTTGAAGAAGGCCCTAGGAACGATCATGTAGCGCTTTGGGGTGCCGCACGAAGCGAGATTGGAAGAGCGCAAGCGCTTCGCCGAGATTGACGACCACTTAATGGGTTGGCCCATATAGGCGTCGGACCCTTCGGCCCGATAAGGACGCGCAGGCCAATCCCGGCCGCCGCGCCGGCTTCCATATTGATAACTTTATCACACAGAATCACGCAACGAGCGGAATCAAGCGCAAGGTCCTACACAGCTTCCAATATCATTCCGGGCTTGGCTTGCACCACAGATGATCGCAACGATACTCGCCAATGCCGTCCAGAGGGTGATAAGGGCAGTGATAGACTCGGGTGATTGCCGCGCCTTCCGCTTCAAAGCGAGTGCACATCCATCGCGTCAAGTCCGCGTAGCTACTTTCGTCAAAATAACGGCGGCCGATGCCGGACTGATTCGTAACTACAACGATCGGTCGCCGCAGCTCAGTGGTGCAGAAACGAGCCAATTAAGGGGCGCCCGAAGATGCTTTTCGATCTGACCGATAAACTCGTCTGGGTCGCCGGTCAGCACGGGATGGTGGGCGGCGCCGTGGTGCGCCGGCTCGAGCGCGAACCTTGCGCCCTATTGCTCGATCCCGGCCGCGCGGCTGTGGACTTGAGACGCCAATCCGAGGTCGAAGATTGGATGGCGTCGCATCGTCCACGGATCGTCTTTCTCACAGCCGGCCGCGTAGGGGGGTTGTACGCCAACGATGCCTTCCCTGCCGATTTCCTCTACGACAATCTGCTCATCGAAGCGAACATCATCCATGCCGCGTATCGCACGCGTGTCGAAAAACTTCTGTTCTTCGGCTCGTCATGCATTTATCCCCGTGAAGCTCCCCAGCCAATTCCCGAGGAGGCACTGCTCACCGGACCCTTGGAGCCGACCAACGAAGCCTATGCGGTCGCCAAGATCGCCGGCATCAAGCTTTGTCAGTTCTACCGTCGCCAACATGGATGCGATTTCATATCGGCGATGCCGACCAATCTTTACGGCCCGGGCGACAACTTTCATCTCGAGACCAGCCACGTCCCGGCGGCGCTCCTGCGCCGTTTTCACGAGGCCAAAATGGCACGCGCTGCCGAAGTCGTCGTCTGGGGCAGCGGCACGCCTCGCCGCGAGTTTCTCTACGTCGACGATCTCGCCGACGCAAGCGTGCATCTTCTGCGGCACTATTCCGGCGAGTCGCATATCAATATCGGCGCGGGTTACGACGTCACGATTGCAGAATTCGCCGAGCACATTAAACGCTGCGTGGGCTTCGAAGGGGGCGTTGTCTACGACAGGGCGCGGCCGGACGGAACTCCGCGCAAGCTGCTCGACAGCGGTCGCATCCAAGCGCTGGGTTGGTCGGCCACGACACCGCTCGAGGAGGGGTTGAGGCTCTACTACGACTGGTTTCTGTCGAACCAAGGCAAGCTACGGGAAACGGTCATCGAGGCGGCAATATCCGAGTGAAACCCTTGGATGGATAAGTGTCGTCCTCGATAGGACGAGAATTTTCGTCATCGGCGACATTCATGGCCGCTGGACCTGCTCGACCGGATGGTCGACCACATTTCTCGCGACCTCGACGCGAATCCATGCAGCGACTGCATGACCGTGACGCTCGGCGACTACATTGATCGGGGACCGGATTCGCGCGGGGTGCTCGATCGGCTCGTGCGCAATCCGTTCCCAACGGACTTCGTCGCGCTGATCCGGCACTTCCAGGAACGGGCCTATCCGTGCCGGAGGCGGATGCCATTGAGTAGGGGTGGCGCGCGCCACACAGGGCGGCCCTCCCTGCCAGGACCAAGACTCGGGCGGCGATGGAGGCGGCGTGAGGATTGCGCTATCATCGTCCAGCGTCATCGCAGCGCACTAACGGCAAAGGAGGTGTTCTATGACGCGCCTCATTCTTGCATCGCTGGTGGTGCTCGCGATATCCATCCTTCCGTTGTACGCCCAAAGCACCAGCCTTCACACGGATCGATCTGGTTATACGACAGGCACTGACGGCAATCGCACCGTAAACACCTACACTGATCGGTACGGCAATACGACAGGTTGGGTCGGCGGTAAGTACATCACCACTTATAGCGACGGCTACGGCGGGACGACGGGTACGATTGGCAACAAGCGCATAACCACATACGAAGATGGCTACGGCAACACCACGGGTACCATCGGCAGAGATCGAATAAATCTCTACACAGACCCTTCCGGCACCACTACAGGGACGATCGGCCGGCGGCGTCTCAACTGTTATACTGACCGCTTTCGAACCACCACATGCAATTAGGGACTGATCGCCCTGACGCTTGCGCCCGACACCGCCGTTAATTGTAGTGTGGCTGGTTCGGAGCGTCAAACGACTGCCTTCGCGGAGTCGACGCGTCAATGGACATCGGTCGCTGCTGCGGTGATAGCCTCTCCCGGCCGCGTTATGCACCACCTGCCCTGTCGCAGGGTGATGCGCGCCGCTGGCTTCTCCGCGGTGTCCGCGACGGCGCTGGCGCAGCCGACCGATAGAACCATCCGATCACGCGAACGCGGCCAACAGGAACGCGATGATCACGCCCATGCTGACGAGCACATAGGCGAGAACGATAGCGGTGCCATTCTCGATGGTCATGGCGCCCGTAGGAGGAGGTTTGCATCAATGCCTCTGTACGGTCACTCGAGCGGATCGCCTCCCCGGTTCATGCATCGGCGACGCCCTGCCGCGACAGGCC
>WNGL01011276.1_pt1 | contig 15893 bp, 13 predicted proteins | sample 5400591 | NCBI WGS metagenome assembly WNGL01 (sample SAMN13153377, study PRJNA577476) | soil metagenome | isolation source: 80 cm soil or saprolite under Garry oak tree replicate 1 | place: USA:California | collected 2016-06-15
GCTTCCGGTGAGCGTGGAATGGGCTAGATTCCCGCCCCATGCGGATCGCCCTCTACGAGCCCGACATCCCGCAGAACGCCGGGGCTATTCTTCGCCTCGCCGCCTGCCTCGGCATCGAGGCGCATCTCATCGAGCCCGCCGGCTTCCCAACCTCCGACCGCGCGTTCCGCCGCGCCGGCATGGACTATCTCGACCAAGTCGCGCTCGTGCGGCACCCGAACTGGGAGACGTTCGAGGCCTGGCGAAAGAACGCGGGCAGCCGCCTGCTCCTGTTCACCACGCGCGCGAGCGTCTCCTATCTCGACCACGCCTTCCGGCGCGACGATGTCCTCCTGTTCGGCCGCGAATCGGCGGGCGTCCCGGCAAGGGTGCACGACACAGCCGACGCGCGCCTCCTCATCCCGATGCGGAGCGGCCTTCGCTCCCTCAACGTCGCGATGGCCGCCGCCATGGCGGCGGGCGAGGCGCTGCGGCAGACGGGCGGCTTCCCACGCTGATGCGGCCCGGATGCGGCACAGCGTGCTGCACCCGTGACATGGGTCAGGACCTCGTGGGATTGGCATGATGTGGGATTGCACCGGAGCACTCGCCGCCGACGGCTTCGACCCCACGCGAATTGTTTGTTAAAGAGGCTCAAACCTTCGGACGAGCCGGACGATGAATGCCACACAACTTGAATCGCGAAAGACCCGCGCGCGCGTCTGGTTCGAGCAGCTGCGCGACGATATCTGCGCGGCCTTCGAGGCGATCGAGGATGAGCTGCCGGCTGGCTCGCCTCACTCCCAATGGCCGGCGGGCCGCTTCGCGCGCACGCCGTGGAGCCGCACCGATCACACCGGCGCGCCCGGGGGCGGCGGCGTGATGTCGATGATGCAGGGCCGAGTATTCGAGAAGGTCGGCGTCCATGTCTCGACCGTCTTCGGCGAGTTCGCACCCGAATTCCGCAAGGACATCCCGGGCGCCGCCGAAGACCCGCGCTTCTGGGCATCAGGCATCTCGCTGATCGCCCACTTGCACAATCCGCAGGTGCCTGCGGTGCACCTGAACACGCGCTTCGTGATGACGACCAAGGCATGGTTCGGCGGCGGCTCCGACCTCACGCCCGTGCTCGACAAGCGGCGCACGCAGGACGACCCGGACACCACGGCCTTCCACGCCGCCATGAAGCAGGCCTGTGACGCGCATGCCTTGGTCGCGCCCTATGAGAAATACAAGAAATGGTGCGACGAGTATTTCACCCTCAAGCACCGCAACGAGATGCGCGGCATCGGCGGCATTTTCTACGATTATCTCGACAGTGGCGACTGGGAGGCGGACCTCGCCTTCACCCAGGACGTCGGCCGCGGATTTCTGAAGATCTATCCCGAGCTGGTGCGAAAGAATTTCGCGACGCCCTGGACCGAGGCCGAGCGCGAGGAGCAGCTCGTGCGCCGCGGCCGCTATGTCGAGTTCAATCTGCTCTACGACCGCGGCACCATTTTCGGGCTTCGCACCGGCGGCAACGTCGAATCGATCCTCTCCTCACTGCCGCCGGTGGTGAAATGGCCTTGAGAGCCGGACATGCGGATTTGTGAAATCGGCGCCGCCGGCTACCGGTCACTACGCGCCCTTCGCTTTCCCGTGGGCAGTCTGACCGTATTCGTCGGGGCGAACGGCGTCGGGAAGACGAATCTTTACCGCGCGCTGCAACTGCTGCAGGCCGCCGCGGCAGGTACACTGGCGCGAGAACTCGCATCCGAAGGCGGCATGGAGTCGGCGCTCTGGGCCGGCAAGCGGATGCCAAACAAGCCGGCGCGGATGAAATTGTCGGTCGGACTCGGCGCTGCGCTGCGCTCGGGCGAGCGCGCGCAGGGCCACTTCGACTACGGCGTGGAAGTCGGCGTGGCCCCTTCCTACGAGGACGACGACGGTGTGCGGATCCCGAGCGCCGCTGCTTTCCCGCTCGAGCCCCAGGTCAAGGAAGAGACACTGGTGTTTCGGAGCGCCCGTCGGCCGCTCACCATTCTCGAGCGGCGCGGCCCGCGCGCTGTCGCGACCGACGAGGAGGGCCGTAAGCAGTCCTTCGGGCCTGAACTCCTCGCCTCCGAAACCGCGCTCGGCGCCCTGCAAGATCCGGTACGCTTTCCGGACATGGACGTCGTGCGTCGGACGATGCTCGACTGGAAATTCTACCACGACTTCCGCAGCGATCGCGGTTCGCCGCTGCGGCAGCCGTGTCTCGCGGTTACGACGCCAACCCTGGCGTCCGACGGCAGCGATCTTGCCGCGGTGTTCGCGACGCTCGTGTACATCCGCGAGGACACCGCCGAACTCGATCGCACCATCGGCGACGCCTTTCCGGACGCACGCCTGGTCGTGCGGCCGCCGGGGCGGACCGCCTCCTTCGGCCTGGTGCTGCCCGACTATCCGAAGCGGGTCTTCGAAGCCGGCGAATTGTCGGACGGCACGCTACGCTATCTCACCCTCGCCGGTGCGCTGCTCGGCTACCGGCTGCCCGCTTTCATTGCGTTGAATGAGCCGGAGACGAGCCTCCATCCCGAACTGCTCGAGCCGCTCGCCCGCATGATCGTCCACGCCGCCGAGCGAACGCAGATCTGGGTCGTCACCCATTCCGAGCGGCTGGCCGCCGCGTTCGCCAGTTGCGGCGACATCGCCCCGCGCACGGTCATAAAGCGCAACGGCGAGACTTGGATCGAGGGTCTCAAGCTCGGCGGCGAGTTCCAAGGAGACGATGAAGATTAGGTCCAGTTCGGGGCACGGGCACTGCCGGTTGACTTGGCAAACTTTCGAACGCCGAGCGAGGCCTGCGGCCCATTACCGCGTGAACGCGCCCCACAGCATCACCGCCCCGCCGGCAATGACCACCGCGTCGAGGATCGCGGTGTGGACGTGGAGCGGCATGCGCTCGACCAGCGCGCGGGCGAGAAAGGCGCCCGGGAAGGCCATTGCCCCCATGATGAGCGCGATCGCGATTTCCCGCGCTCCCACGGCGCCCGCAAGCCCGAACACCGAGGTCTTGGCCACGCCGATGCCGATCGAGATCACGGCGTCAGTCGCGATCACGGCGGCGCCTTCGAGGCCCGCCGCCATCAGCAGCGAGAGCAGGATGATGCCCGCGCCGGTGGTCCCGCCGGCCCAGCCGACCGAGACCAAAGCGAGGCCGCGGTCGGAGAGGCCAAAGCCGCGCCGTTTCAACAGCCGCCGCAACGGCACGCTGAGCGCCATCATGGAGCCGATCACCAGCATCACGCCGCGGCCGGTGAGTTGCGTGTAGCCCCAGGCGCCGAGCATCGTGCCCGGCAGCGCGACCGGCAGCACCATGAGGACGCGCCGAAAGTCGATGAGGTGGCGAAACACCGTCACCCGGCTCGCATTGTTGAGGAGAGCCGAGAGCGAGAGCATCGGCACCACTGGCTCGGGCCCCACGATCGGCACCAGAACGAGCGGCATCAGCGCGCCAGTGCCATAGCCGGAGACGCCGCCGACCACCGAGGCGATGAGCGCCATGCCGGCAATGAGCAGGAGCTGCAGCAGCGAGATGCCGGCGAGGCTGGACGAGAATGATTCGAGCATCACACCTCAATTTACTGGATCATCCGCGAAAGCGGATGATCCAGCAATCACCGGCTTGCCCAGCTAACGGAAGGCGAGGTCGGCGGGCGAGATCAGCACGCTGAAGCGCTCGCACCAGATGATCACGCTCGGATAGTTCTTGAGCTCGACGCCGGCCGGAATCGGATAGCGCTGGCTGCCCTTGAAGGCGCGCAGGCCGCCGAGGTCGATATACATCTGCTCGGCGAGGTCGCCGGCGCCGCGGATCTGCGCCTTCGGCACCAGATAGACGTGGAAGGCAGGCCCCGGCCCGACCTCGAAATCGGGCTCGAGGAAGACCGCGCGCTGGTAGACGCTGACCTTGCCCCGGCCCCAATGCACCGGGTCGGAGGGGTTGGCGTGGATGAAGGTGCCGGTCGCAGCCAGCGTCGAAAGGTCGGCCTCGGTGAGGTGCTCGGCCGCGGGCGGCGGCGGAAACACGAAGGGAAAGAAAAAGAAGCCGAGCGCCACCCCGAAGCCGGTGCCGAGCACGCCGCCGATCAGGAAGATCACCAAGCCGCGCCAGAACCCGCGCATGGCTCAATCGGCGCTCGGCAGCCGGCGCACCGTGAATTCGATGCGGTCACCGGGAAGCTCCCGCCAGCTCTCGATCTCGGTCTGGTAGGCGGCCTTGGGGAAGCGGCGCAGGAGTTCGCGCGCCTTCTCGCGCGCGGCCTCGCGCGGCAGCGCAAAAGTCTCGCGCCGGAACGCATCGCTGCGCATGCCCTTGCGGTTAGCGATCAGCTTTGCTGTGTTTCGGGCGATGTCGGCGGGACGGCGGATCGGGTTCATGGCTCTCCTCGGTCATCAATTTACCGCCTCCCGATCGATGATGCGAGTCGATACGCTTACGGCTATGCTTCATGCCTGACGCCAGTCTTCGACCCCCCTTCGATGGAGGCCATCCGATGAGCGCCCGCTGTGATCGAGGTCGTCGTTCGACGCTGATGTGGGGCACCACGCGCTGCGCCGCAGCGCTCATCTTCGCCGCCGCCGCCGGCGCGCCAGCGCTGGCGCAGACCGCGGTCGACCTGCAGCTAGCGCTCATGGTCGATGCCTCCGGCAGCGTCAACCAGTATCGCTTCGAGCTGCAGAAGCGCGGCTACGTGGCGGCATTCCGCAATCCGCGGGTGCTGGAGGCCATCCTGTCCGGCCGCACCCAGTCGATCGCGGTGGCGATGGTGCAATGGACCGGGCCGTTCCTCCACGCCCAGGTGCTGCCATGGACCCTGATCAAGGACGAGGCCTCGGCCAAATCGACCGCGACGATCGTCGAATCGACGCCGCGGCAACTCTTCGGCGGGGGAACCTCGATCTCGGGTGCGATCGACCACGCGATGTCGATGTTCCCGCAGAGCCCATTCAAGGCCGAGCGGCGCATCATCGACGTGTCCGGCGACGGATCCAACAACAGCGGCCGCTCGGTCGTGCGCGCGCGCGACGAGGCGGTCGCCGCCGATGTCACCATCAATGGCCTGCCGATCCTCGCCTTCGAGCCCTATCTCGACCAGTATTATAAGGACTACGTGATCGGCGGCCCGGGAGCCTTCATGGTGGTCGCGAAAGATTTCGAATCGTTTGCCGACGCGATCCTGAAGAAGATGATCACCGAAATCGCCTCGAACAAACGACCGCCGCCGAATGCCCGCCGCCACGCGATGAACGACCGCTAGGCCAAGTCACGCCGCCTGCGCGATGATCTCATCGAGCGCTCGTGCGTCCATGGGAAAATCGGCCGCGATCCAGGCCTCCTCCGCCCGCCGCAACGCCGCCCCCAGCGTCGGACCCTTCGGCACGCCGCGGCCGAGGAAGTCGGCAGCCTTGAGCGGAAATCTCGGCGCCGTCCAGCGCCCCGGTAGCGTCGCGAGCTCACGCCAGCGGGCGTCTGCGATGCCTTGCGGCGAGCGGCTCCAGGCGAGCAGCACGCGGTCAGTGAATTTTTCCCGGCCGAGCCGATAGAGCGCGGCGCGCGCGGCCTGCCCGCCACAGGCGGGCGACAGCTGCCACCATTGATCCGCCATCGAGACCAGTCGCTCATGCTCGGCATTTGCAAGCCGCAGTCGCTCGCGCAGTCGCTCTGCATCCTCGATCACTGACAGGCCGAGGGCGCCGAGGCGGCGGACCGGATCTCGAGCAGGCCCGCTTCCGTCATCACTGCGAGCGTCGGCACCGCGTGTCGCGCCGGCAAGAGCTTGAGCACCTCCATGCGCACACGTTCACGGGAAAGACCCTCGAGGCCCGCGCGCGCGGCGATGCAGGCGGCAAGGCCCGCCGGGTCAGGAGCACCCTCGCCATAGGCGGCGTGGAAGCGGAAGAAGCGCAGGATGCGCAAGAAATCTTCGGCAATGCGAACGGCGGGATCGCCGATGAAGCGCAGGCGCCGCGCCTCGAGATCGGCGAGGCCGCCGACATAGTCGTAGATCGTGCCATCGGCCGCGACCGAGAGCGCGTTCATGGTGAAGTCGCGCCGCTCGGCATCGCGCCGCCAGTCGCGGCCGAAGGCCACCTTCGCGCGGCGGCCGAAGGTCTCGATGTCCTCGCGCAAGGTCGTGACCTCGAACGGCCGCCCACCGGCGACGACAGTGATGGTGCCGTGCTCGATCCCGGTCGGCACCGCCTTGAAGCCTGCAGCCTCGACCCGGCGGATCACCACCTGCGGGACCGCGGTGGTGGCGATGTCGATATCGCCGAGCGGCTCTCCCAGCAGGGCGTTGCGCACCGCGCCCCCGATCACGCGCGCTTCCTCGCCCTCGCGGTCGATGAGCGCGAGCAGCCGCGCGAGCGCGCCCTCCTTCAGCCAACCGGCGTCGATGCGGGGAGGCGAAGGCGCGGCGGTCACTTGGTCTGTCCCGGCACGAGCACACCGTCCTTGACGTGCGCCGGCGTGTAGGTCGAGCCCGGCGGGGCGCCACCGAACTGCGCCAGGACGACGAAGCTGCCGATCATCAGCACCAGCGCCGCAATGACGAGCCAAGCGACGCGGCCGAGCGACCAGTGCGCCGGATCGAGCACGCCCGCCCGCGTCGCCCACAGGAAGACCGCGTAGACCACGAACGGCGCCAGGAACAGCGCGAATTCGGTGAAGACGGGGCGGATCATGGCGCCCTGCTTGCGTCCTGGGGGTAGCGCAGCGCACCCAGACAAGTTGACGCAGTCTGCGCAAGCCTGACCGCGTCAACTTGTCTAGCTGCCCTCGCGCTGCACCGCATCCTGGATACGCAGCCTGATGCGCGATACACCCTTCTCACCCCTGATAAATCCGCTCATACAGATTCCGCAGGATACCCGCAGTCGCGCCCCAAATGTAGCGCTCACCGAACGGCATGGCGTAAAAGGTGCGGGTCATGCCGTTCCACGGCCGGCTGTGGCGCTGATGATTCTCGGGCGTCATCAGAAAGGCGAGCGGCACTTCGAAGGCGTCGTCGACCTCGTCCCGATTGAGGCGGAGCTGGAAGCCGGGCTTCACCCGCGTGATCGTCGGGACGATCCGATAACCCAGCGTCGTCAGGTAGAGGTCGAGATAGCCGACCGGTTCGACGAAGCGGCGCTCGAGCCCGATCTCCTCTTCGGCCTCGCGCATCGCCGCGGCGGCCGGGCTCGCGTCGGCAGCATCGATCTTGCCGCCAGGGAAGGAAATCTGGCCAGCATGGTCCTTGAGGTGGGCGGTGCGCTGGGTGAGCAGCACCATCGGTTCAACCCGCTCGACCACCGGCACCAGCACCGCTGCGGGCCGGATCGGCCGCACCGCCGCGATTGCCGCCATCACCGGATCGAGGTCGTGGTCGCCGCGCCGCGGGACGATGGACGCGTCGGTCAGACCCGGAGGCACGTCGAGCGTCAAGCGCGCGCGCACGCGCGCGAAGAATTCGTCGCCCGCCGCGGTTTGTTCGTTCTGCAGAGTGTCACGGTCATTGCTTGCGAGGTCGGACGGGTCCATCACAGAAAATCCTTGAGGCTCTCGGCCGGCGCCATGGCAAAGAACTCGTCCGCCGAGGCGACGCCGAACATGCGCTTTCCATCCACGTCGCGCTCCTCGCCGAGCTCGACCAGATCATAGAACAGCGCCCGCTTCACCCTCGCCCAGAGATTGCGGCGCACGAGCAGGTAGGGCTTGAGGCCTCCAGTCTCGCGTTCGGGCTCGAACCGCAGCGCGTGGTCGGGCCCGCAGGCGACCCAATCGTCCACGTTGGTGCGGAAGTGCAGGAGCTTGCCGCCCGGCCCCTCCTCGACCTTGAGCTCGACGGCGAGAAATGGCGCGTCCTCGACCACGATCCCGCACTTTTCCACAGGGGTGACGAGAAAGTACTTATCCCCTTCCCGCTTGAGCACCGAGGCGAAGAGTTTCACCAGCGCCGGCCGGCCGATCGGGGTCTTGAGGTAATGCCAAGTACCATCGGCGGCAATGCGCATGTCGAGATCGCCGCAAAATGGCGGATTCCACAAGTGCACGGGCGGCGGGCCCTTGCGCGCCGCCGCGCCAGCCGCGCCGGCGATGGCGTCGAGACCGCGGGTGCTTGTCTGCCCTTCCTTCGCCATGGTTTGCCTAGAACTTGCGGGCGGTGACCGGCCGGTGTCCTCGCGCGATCGTGACTCCCGAGAGCTTATCCACTACCGTCTAAAATGCTTGGGTCGCGGTTGGAAAAGAGGCACGGTTCAAGCCCTCACGATGCATTTGGGCTGGTCGGAAATGGGGCGATCGTGGCAGACCTGCGTGGAGGCAGGATCGCACCCATTGAAAAATAGCGTATTCTCCAGGCAGTTGACTGGATTCGGGGGACACGGGCCGCCGCACGCTGCGACACTTGGCCCGAATGTTGCACGTTTTTTGGTCAAACGGGATGCTCGGACCAGCAGCGGATGCTAAGAAGTTTCGACAAGGAGCGATGTCATGGCAGTAGCCGGCGGTGAAGTGATCGAGAAGCTCGACGACATGATCGTGCGCCAAGCGGAGGCGACGGGGGCGCAGGTTGCCGCCGCCAAGGCCGCGATCGGCAACGTGATCTTCGGGCAGGAACGGGTAGTGGAGCAGGCGCTCATCACCGTGCTCTGTGGCGGTCACGCGCTGTTGATCGGCCTTCCAGGCCTCGCCAAGACCAAGCTGGTCGAGACCATGGGTGTCGTGCTCGGGCTCGACGCCCGCCGCATCCAGTTCACGCCCGATCTCATGCCGTCCGACATTTTGGGCAGCGAGGTGCTCGAAGAGGGTCTCGGCGGCAAGCGCAGCTTCCGGTTCATCCCCGGCCCGATCTTCTGTCAGCTTCTGATGGCCGACGAGATCAACCGCGCGAGCCCGCGCACCCAGTCGGCGCTGCTGCAGGCGATGCAGGAGCACCACGTGACGGTCGCCGGCAACCGTCACGACGTGCCGCGCCCCTTCCACGTGCTCGCGACCCAGAATCCGATCGAGCAGGAAGGCACCTATCCCCTTCCGGAGGCGCAGCTCGACCGCTTCCTGATGCAGATCGACGTCCCCTATCCCGACCACGAGAACGAGCGGAAAATCGTGTTCGACACCACCGGCACCGAAGAGAGCAAGCCGAAGCCGACCATGACCGCCGACGAGCTCATCGCCGCGCAGCGCCTGGTGCGACGTCTGCCGGTCGGCGAATCGGTGGTGGAGGTGATCCTCAACCTCGTGCGCTCGGCGCGCCCCGGCCCGGAGACCGGCGACATCGGCAAGCTGATCTCCTGGGGGCCGAGCCCGCGCGCGAGCCAGGCGCTGATGCTGGTGGCGCGCGCCCGCGCCCTCATCGACGGACGGCTCTCGCCTTCGATCGACGATGTCATGGACATGGCCGAGCCGATCCTCAAGCATCGCATGGCGCTCACCTTCGCCGCGCGCGCCGACGGCGAGAGCATGGAAGGCGTCATCGGCAAGCTCAAGACGCGCATCGGATAGTCGAATGGCGGCGGTAAAGCAGCGCGCGGACAAGCACGAGATCAAGGCGACGCAGCGCGCGAGCGGCGAAGCCCGCTCGCTCGCGCAAACCATGCCGCGCCTGATCCTCGAGGCGCGCCGCATCGCCGCCACCGTCATCCACGGGCTGCACGGCCGCAAGCGGGCCGGGCCGGGGGAGAATTTCTGGCAATACCGCCGCTTCCTATCGGGCGAGCCGGCGCGCCGCGTCGACTGGCGGCGCTCCGCCCGCGACGAACATCTCTACGTGCGCGAGCGCGAATGGGAGGCGGCGCATACGGTGTGGCTGTGGCCCGATCGCTCGCCCTCCATGGCGTTTCGCTCGCAGCTCGCGCAAGAATCCAAGCTCGATCGATGTTTGGTCGTCGCCTTCGCGCTCGCCGAAATTCTGGTGCAGGCGGGCGAGCGCGTCGGCATGCCGGGCCTGATGCGGCCGACCGGCAGCCGCAACGTGCTGGACAAGATGGCGAACGCGATCGTGCACGACGTCACCGAGCGACCCAGCCTGCCGCCGCTGTTTGCGCCGTCCTCGCTCGCCGAGATCGTGGTCGTGTCGGATTTCTGGAGCCCGATGGCGCAGGTGCGCGCCACCCTCGCGCAGCTCTCGGCAACCGGCGCCCATGGCCATACCGTGCAGATCGTCGATCCGGCCGAAGAGACCTTTCCTTATTCCGGCCGCGTCGAGTTCATCGAGCCGGAAGGCGCAGGCTCCATCACCGCCGGCCGCGCCGAGGCCTGGAAGCGTGAATACGAGACGCGCGTCGCGCGTCACCGCGCGGAAATCCGGGCCGAGACCGACAAGCTCGGCTGGAGCTTCACCATCCATCGCACCGATCGTCCCGCGACCGAGCTGCTGCTCGCGCTGCATGCGCGCCTGGGCGCGCCGCCTCCGGGCGCGATGGTCAGCGGGCGTCTGAGCGTCGCGGGGCAAGCGGGGAGGCCGGCATGATTCCTGGGCTCCCGCTCGGCTTCGCCCAGCCGCTGGTGCTGCTCGGGCTCTTGAGTCTGCCGGTGCTGTGGTGGCTGCTGCGCCTCATTCCGCCGCAGCCGCGCCGCATCGCGTTCCCGCCGACGCGGCTCCTCTTCGACATCGCGCCCAGGGAGGAGACGCCGCAACGCACGCCGTGGTGGCTCACGCTGCTGCGTTTGACGCTGGCCGCGCTCGTGATCATCGCGGCCGCCGGCCCGCTGTGGAATCCGCCGGTTGCGACCTCGACCGCCAAGGCGCCGCTCGCGCTCTTGATCGACGACGGCTTCCCGGCCGCGGGCACCTGGGACGCGCGCATGCGTACCGCCGAGGACTTGATCGCACGCGCGGAAGCGGATCAGCGCGGCGTCGCGCTGATCCCGCTCTCGGAGCCGACGCGCGACATTTCCTTCGAGACGCCGGCCGCCGCGCGCGTGCGGATCAAGCAGATCAAGCCGAAGCCGCACGCGGTCGAGCGCGCGGATGCGCTGCCGGCGCTCGGCCGATTCCTCGCCGTCACGCCCGAAGTCGAACTGGTTTGGCTCACCGACGGCGTCGATCTCGGCGGCGGCGGCGATTTCGTCGCCGCGCTCGGGCGGCTCATCGAGCAACGTCCCATCACCGTGATCGAGGGCGGCATCGCGGGCGCGCGCGCTCTCGCGGGCGCCGACAACGCCGCGGGCGCGCTGACGGTGAAAGTCTTGCGTGCGGCCAACGGCGCCACCGAAACCGGCACCGTGCGCGCGCTCGACCTCAAGGGCCTCCCGCTCGGCGATAGCTCGTTCACCTTCAAGGACGGCGAGCGCGAGAGCGAGGCCGAGCTCACGCTGCCGGTCGAGATCCGCAACGACATCGCGCGGTTGGAAATCGCCGGCGAGCGCTCGGCCGGCGCGGTGGCGCTGCTCGACAAAAGGTGGCGGCGGCGCTCGATCGGCGTGGTCACCGGCTCGACCGTCGACACCGCGCAGCCGCTTCTGGCCTCGACCTACTATCTCACGCGCGCGCTCGGGCCCTTCGCCGATGTAAGGCTCGCCGACCGCGGCTCGCCGGCGCAAGCCGTGAACCAGTTCATCGAGCAACGGCTGCCGATGTTGATCCTCGCCGACGTGGGCAACGTCGCCGAGGCGCGCGATCGCCTCGTGCACTGGCTCGAAGAGGGCGGCGTGCTGGTGCGCTTTGCCGGCCCGCATCTCGCCGCCGCCGATGACGATCTCGTGCCGGTGAAACTCAGGCGCGGCGGGCGCATTCTCGGCGGCAGCCTGTCCTGGGAGCAGCCGCAGCAGCTCAACGCCTTCGCGCGCGAAAGCCCATTCTTCGGCATGGTGGTGCCGACCGACGTCAGCGTGAGCCGCCAGGTGCTGGCCGAACCCGATACCACGCTGACCGAGCGCACCTGGGCCACGCTCGCCGACGGCACCCCGCTGGTGACCGCTCAACGCCGCGGCAAGGGGCTGATCGTGCTGTTTCATGTTACCGCCGATACGCGCTGGTCAGACCTGCCGCTATCGGGCACATTCGTCGAGATGCTCAAGCGACTCGTGTCCTTCGCCGGTTCGATGGCGGCCACCGATGCCACCGGCACCAGCGCCCGCAGCAGCCGCGAGGTGTTGCCGCCGACGCGCATCCTCGACGGCTTCGGCCAATTCGGGCCGCCGCCCACGACCGCGCGCGCGGTGCCGGCGAACTTTTCCGGGCGCGCGACCTTCGATCATCCGCCGGGGCTTTACGGGCCGCCCGAGGGATTGCTGGCGGTCAACGCGCTCGCGCCCGACGATCGGCTCGCGCCGCTCGATTTGTCCGCGCTCAACGCACGCCGGGAGGCCTACCGAATGAGCGAACCCGAAGACCTGCGCGGGCCCATCCTGCTGGGCGCGCTGGCGCTGCTTGCGCTCGATGCGCTCGTGGTGTTCCTGCTCGCCGGCGGCATCGGGCAGCTCGTGCGCCGGCGGCGGCCGGCGGTGAGCGCGCTCGCGATCGCGATTCTCGCCGCGGCGCTGCTGGCATCGCCGCGGGCGTTCGCGCAGAGCAGCGACGAGCAGGCCTTGCGATCGACGCTCGAGACCCGTCTCGCCTACGTCATCACCGGCGACGCCGAGGTCGACCGCGTCAGCAAGGCCGGGCTCCAGGGCCTCACCTTGTTCCTCGCGCAACGCACCGCGCTCGAGGCGGGCGAGCCGATCGGGCTCGATCCCGCGCGCGACGAGCTTGCGTTCTATCCGCTGATCTATTGGCCGATCGTGCCGAGCGCGGCCAAGCCCAACCGCGAGGCGCTCGAGCACATCGACGCCTATATGAAGCAGGGCGGCACCGTCTTGTTCGACACGCGCGACGCGGTCGAAGCGCCTGCCGGCGCCGGCGGCGAAACCCGCGGGCCGGGCATGCAGGCGCTGCGCGCCATCCTCTCCTCGCTCGACATTCCCGAGCTCGAGCCGGTGCGGCGCGACCACGTGCTGACGAAGACATTCTACCTCTTGAAGGACTTCCCCGGCCGCTTCAGCTCCGGCCAGCTGTGGGTGGAGGCGCTGCCTGCCGTCAACGAGGACGAGCCGGTGAGCCGTCCGGCGCGCGCCGGCGACGGCGTGTCGTCGATCATCATCACGTCGAACGATTTCGCCGGCGCCTGGGCGATGCGCCAGGACGGCCAGGCCATGCTGCCGCTCGTCTCCGCCGAGCCGCGCCAGCGCGAATTCGCGTTCCGCGCCGGCGTCAACATCGTGATGTACACGCTCACCGGCAACTACAAGGCCGACCAGGTCCACGTTCCGGCGCTGCTCGAACGGCTGGGACAGTAGTGCGCGCCTCATCCTTCGAGACGCGCCCAAGCAAGTCGGGTTTACCCGACTTGCGCGCTTAAAGCGCCGATCTCGGGTAAACCCGAGATCGGTGGGCGCTCCTCAGGATGAGGGGAAAGCTTGATCCTCGTGGTGAGGAGCGTCGCGAAAGCGACGCGTCTCGAACCACGAGGCCCGGATGAAGTTTTGTGAGGACATAGGTTGAATCTCGGTATCTCATTCTCGCCGCTCGTACCCGCTTACATCGTGTGGGCGGCGGTTGTGCTTGCGTTCGCGATCTCGCTCCTGCTCGTGTTCGCCCGCACCCGCGCCGCCTTGGTCCGCACCCTCGCGCTCGCGCTGTTCGTGCTCGCGCTCGCCAATCCATCGATCACCCGCGAAGACCGCGACCCGCTGACCTCGGTCGCCGCCGTCGTCATCGACAAGAGCCCGAGCCAGGAGTTCGGCGACCGCTTGCAGCAAACCGAGGCGGTGCGCGCGGCGCTGGCGGAGCGGCTCGGACGCATAGCCGGCATGGAGGTGCGCTTCGTTGAGGCCGGCCAAGCGGACGGCGAGACCGACGGCACGCGATTGTTCACGGCGCTGTCCTCGGCGCTCTCCGACGTTCCCCAGGACCGCGTGGCCGGCGCCATCTTCATCACCGACGGACGCGTGCACGACGTGCCGGGCGAGGTCGCGGCGCTCGGCTTTGCCGCGCCCGTGCACGGGCTGATCACCGGCCACAAGGACGAGCGCGACCGCCGCGTCGTGCTCGTGACCGCTCCGCGCTTCGGCATTGTCGGGCAAACGCAGACCATCACCTTCCGCGTCGAGGATCAGGGCGCGCCGGCAGGCTCGGCGCAGGTGACGGCGCGCCGCGACGGCGAGGTGATCGAGAGCCGCAGCGTGCGCGTGGGTGGGAACGTCAGCATCACCGTACCGATACCCCATGCCGGGGCGAACATCGTCGAGATCGAAGCCTCTCCCCTCGAGGGCGAGCTCACCAGCGTCAACAATCGCGCGGTCGTCTCCATCGACGGCGTGCGCGACAAGCTGCGCGTCCTGCTCGTGTCCGGCGAACCGCATGCGGGCGAGCGAACTTGGCGCAACCTGCTCAAATCCGACGCCAGCGTCGATCTCGTGCATTTCACCATTCTGCGCCCGCCGGAGAAGCAGGACGGCACGCCGATCAACGAATTGTCGCTGATCGCCTTCCCGACGCGCGAGCTGTTCCAGCAGAAGATCAACGAGTTCCAGCTCATCATCTTCGACCGGTATGCGCGCCAGGGCGTGCTGCCGATCATCTATTTCGACAATATCGCGCGCTACGTGCGCCAGGGCGGCGCGGTGCTGGTGGCGGCCGGGCCCGATTACGCCAGCGCGACCAGCATCTGGCGCACGCCGCTCGACGTCATCCTGCCGGCGGAGCCGAACGGCCGCACCACCGACGGCGCGTTTCGTCCGCAGCTCACCGATCTCGGCAAGCGCCATCCGGTGACGCGCGGGCTTGAGGGCGCCGACGAAGACCCGCCGCACTGGAGCCGCTGGTTCCGTCTGGTCGACAGCCGGGCATCCAAAGGCACGACCGTGATGCAGGGCCCGGACAACAAACCGTTGCTGCAGCTGTCGCGCGAGGGCGACGGGCGCGTCGCGCTGCTGCTGTCCGACCACATCTGGCTGTGGGCGCGCGGCTTCGAGGGCGGCGGGCCGCATATCGACCTGCTGCGGCGCCTGTCGCACTGGCTGATGAAGCAACCCGATCTGGAGGAGGAAGCGCTTCGCCTGCTGGTGCGCGGGCGCGACCTCACGGTGCAGCGCCAGACCATGTCCGACAGCGTCAGCGACGTCACGCTGACGACGCCGTCCGGCAAGACCCGCACGCTCACACTCTCTCCCGCCGAGCCGGGGGTGTGGCGCGCAACCATCGAAGCGAACGAGCTCGGGCTGTGGCGCGCGACCGACGGCACGCTCAACGCGCTCGCCAATGTGGGCCCCGCCAATCCGCGCGAATTCACCGAAGTGACGTCGACCACTGAGGTGCTCGCCCCGCTCGCAAACGCCACCGGCGGCGGCGTGGTGCGGGTCGAGAACGGCAGCGGCGTTCATCTGCCGCGCATCGTCGCGGTGCGCTCGAGCGACACCTACCACGGCGACGATTGGCTGGGACTGCGCACGCGCGAGGCGAGCGTCGTGCGCGGCATCGGCGTGCTGCCGGTGTTCGCCGGATTGATCGGGCTGCTGCTCCTGGTCGGGAGTCTCGCCGCCACCTGGATGCGTGAAGGCCGCTGAGGCGCTCGACACGTTGCAGTTGCGCCATTCATTGTAAATAACAATCCGGAAACAATGGAATTGCGCCGGCGGTCATTCCGTACAGCCGCAGGTGGTGCTTCGCGGGACGCCGCGGACACGGACGAATGATGGGTCGCGGCGCCCTCATGCTGAGGAGCATCGCAGCGCGAAGCGAGTACGGATGCTTCCCCAGCTCGGCTGCGCTGCGATGCATCTCGAAGCATGAGGGCCCACGCCGTGGCCGTCGCCTACTGCAGAACTCACCATACAAACAGCCTCCATCGTTCCCGCGACGCATATTTGCGTCCGGGGTTTGCAACTTTGCTTCACCGACCCCGAATCGAGGGGTGGCCGGAGC
>WNGL01006916.1_pt1 | contig 15890 bp, 15 predicted proteins | sample 5400591 | NCBI WGS metagenome assembly WNGL01 (sample SAMN13153377, study PRJNA577476) | soil metagenome | isolation source: 80 cm soil or saprolite under Garry oak tree replicate 1 | place: USA:California | collected 2016-06-15
ATGCGCAAATATTCCCGAGTGGAAGATCGAGACGTGCTCGAGCACACCTGGTCCTGGTTCACTCAAAACATGCCCGACACACCCTACCCTCCGCTGGAAGGATACCAGACAGTCTTGCAGGAGATGGCCTCAACCAACCCAAAGGCAGCGGGCGTGAATGCGAAAGATCTCGTCGATGGCCGTTTCGTCAAGGAGCTGGAAGATGCCGGTTTCATTGCCGGCCTTTCTAAAAAATGATTTTACCGACTATCGCTTGATTCGTGGAGAGAATTGCGTCCAAATGCTTGCGCCTGCCGCTTCAGGAAGCTTCCAATCAATGTCAGAGAAGGATCACTTGCCACCGCCAGTATACCGGGGTCGGTACCGGCTGAGCAGACACCAAGGTAGAAGCGAGGTGGACGAAAGCAAACATGAGCTACACGGCGCGCAATTTCCCCACAGCGCTTCTTTTTTTCTGATTCCCTCCGCTAACCCACCTTTTATTAGGTGTGCCCAACATTGAGCCCTGGTAATGACCATTGTTTGACGGGCATCGGCTCGAGCATTGGCTTGCCGAGCGCGGGAGACGTTATGAGATAAATCCCGGTGCCGGTGGCGACCCACATCAGTCTGCGGTCCCACTCGACGAACACGTTGTCGGTGTCGCGCGGATAGCTCAGGTAATCATCGAGACTGCCTGGCTGCGGCGGAATGAAATAACCCACGTTGTGCGGTTGGGCCGGGTTCCTGATGTCGAATAATTGCACTCCGGCATTGAAGAACGAATACGCGGTGAAATTAGGATCCGGCCTGCCGGGCGCTTTCATGTGCGGCGGGTTGTGGGAGCCGAAACGCCCGCGCTTGTCGCAGAAAGTACGGTACGGCGCATCGGCCGGCGGCACCGGCACCGGCAGCTGCGCGATCGACTTCGGCTTGGTCGGATCTTTGACATCGACCACCCAGAGCGGTTGATACGGCTCGTTGCAGTCGGGATTGAGCGCTTCCGGATTCGTGATCACAAAACCGCGATTGAGGCGCGCGATGTCGATGGTGTGAAACGGAATCGCTCCCGGTTTCATTTTCGGATAGAAGCGGCCGATGAGCTTCGGATTTTTAATGTCCGAGAGATCGTGGATCATCATTCCAAAAGCGCTGTAGGCGCTGTAGCCGTATCTGCCGCCGTCCTCGACCTTTTGCGGCACGTACATGGGACCATGCAAGGTAGTGAAAGACTTTTTGTCACCGTACTCACGCCATTTTTTATACTCTTCCTCTTCGCCGTCGCGCTGGCCGGGTAACCACCAGTTGGCGATAAACTTCGGCTGCGTCGGATCTGACACGTCGATGACCTGGATGCCGTTCGCGTAATAACGCACCGAGCTTTCCATATGGGTGAAGCTGTTGTCGGGCGCGGTATCGAGATACGCGTACTGACCGCCGTCGTAGTAATTGCGATGGGTGCCCGAGCCGGTCTGGATCTCGCGCTTGGGATCGCCCTGATCGCAGCTCCATTCCGAAAGAGGCGCGATCTTCGCGGGATCGCTGGTGTCGTAGAAGCGCACGCCGCGGAGCCCTTTCTGGTTAATGTTCTGCTTGATCAACTCCGGGTTATCGTATTTGCCGTTGGGCCATTGGGGCGTCGAGAAAGTGCCCGCGACCCCGGCGCCGGTCATCAGGATCCATTTGCCGAGCTTGGCGTTGTAGGCGACCTGCAGCTGATTGCCGACGTAGCCTCCTTTGTTGAGCATCTTTGGCTTCAGCGGTTCGGTGACCTCGATCACGTCCCCTTGTTGAAATAGGAAGCGGCGCGTGCCGATCGCCATCATCTGCATCTTGCCGCCGCGCTGTTCGCCCGGTCCGAAGTGCGTCAGCACGTCGGTATTTTTGCGATACATGTTGCGATCCAGGTAGGTGATGCTGGTTGGGCGCGGATGAGGATGGCGATTCGCCAGAGCCGTGCCGATCCATTCCGGACCCGCGACCACCAGGCCGCCCGCGGCAACGCCGAGCTTGAGGAAGTTACGCCTTGAGATTCCATTCGATTTGCCTTCAGACATTTGCCGCCTCCTTTATTTGCAATTGTGGAATTCTTCGCTCGCATGCCAGCCCAAGTTAGCTTGCGCGTAAAATAAGGCAGCTTGAAGATAGCCGTCAAGTGAAATCGACAAGGATGAGGAGGAATCATGCCGCGCATCTATCAAACAAGGCGCGCACGGTTACGGAAATTCCCGCCTCTCTGAAGACGTCCTTCATGTAACGAAAGTACCAGGACAAGTTTTTTCCTGCTCTAACTGTGTTTAGTTTGGCGCGGGTCGATAAAACGACGATCACGACGGTATGACCGATATGACATCTCTGTCCCCGATGTCAAATGAGACCCGGCCGAATTTCTGGCGATCAATAATAAGAAAAGGCGCGGACGAGCAAGATGGTCGCGGCGATAGCGATGATCAGGTGAAGCGCGATGAAAACCGAAGTGACCCAGGACCGGTTCCGTCGTTCGATGGCGGTTTCCATCTCTCCGTGGGAAACCACCAGCGCGGTGACGAGTTTGACAACTCCGACGATGAGCGGAGGGAAAACCGCCAGCAAGAGTCCGGGCGTAAGCTGTTCAGGGCTGGCGAGCAGTTGCGGGATAAATCGCAACGGATCCGGTGCGGGCCGGCTCAAAAGAAACACACGCGCGAGCCAGAGGAAAACAAAAAGACACGAAAGCAGCTGCGACATGCCAACCCCGGAATAAGGCTCCGGCATGCCGCCCGGTCCTCCCAACGCCCATCTCTGGCTCTTTGCCGCCTCGCCTACGAGAAAGAGACTGATGGCCCACAACAGAACGGCGATGAGCATCAAAACGAAATTCCACATGTTCGATTGCTTGAAGAAACGAGCAGCTTGGGTTTAGGTGCGTTGTGACATTTTCATTTGACGCGAGGACAATTAGCGCCTCACTCGGCCCCCACCCAACCGACTCTGGAGACATCGATGACTTGCTCATCCGGCCCCAGGCACTTGACCTCATAATAGGACTGCGGCCGTGAAGGATCGGTCGGATTCACTTCTGTTCTGTCAGTCAGCGGTTTTCCACCAAGACCGTCGATCCGGGCGAGGGTCGCCTCGACATCATCGACTTGGAAACCGACGTGGTCGATGCCGAGCCGAAGCGGCTCTCCGTCCTTTCCGCGCTGGAATTTTAAAATGGCGATATTCAGATGACCGTCGGTGAGGTAGATCCCGTTCTGCCCGAGGCCGACTTGCTTCAAGCCGAAAGCCTCTTTGTAGAAAGCCGCCGTCTTTTCGATGTCCCGAGTTCGAATGGCGATGTGCTTGATCCTGGTCATAATTTTATTCCTCCACAAAAATAGCAGGTGACTCGTCCCTCTTTTTTGGCGAGCTCCACAGTCTTGTCATCGGCGCCTGCTAAGGAGCGTTGACCAAGCCCAGGAGAAAAATTAGTAGCTCAAGAGATTTTCGCTCGCCGCTCACTTTCGTCCCCAGATCTCGGCGATCTCGCTTGCGGCGGCGATATCGAAGTGTGTCTGCTCCATTAATTTCAAAGCCATCTCGTGCAACTCGCGGTTTCGGGAGCCGACACAGTCCTTTAAAATCACCATGTCATATCCCAGGTTGCGGGCGCTGCGTGCCGTGCCTTCGACGCCGCCTTCGGTGGCGACGCCGCCGATAACGATCGTTTTGACGCCCTTGCTTCGCAGCACCAGATCAAAGTCGGTCCCCACGAAACCGTCCGGCCGCCGTTTGCGGAAGACGACGTCTTGCGGCTGAGGCTTCAACTCTTCGACGATTTCCCTGTCGTGAGGGTCGTCTTTTTCATTCAGGAGTTGACTGGGATCGGCTGCCTTCGCTCGCTTCATCCTGATGCGCACCCAAACTCCGGCTTCTTCTTTCAGCAGATCGAAGCCCGTCTGGACCGAATAAAATACCGGCACGCCGATTCGGCGCGCCAGGGCAGACAATTCCTGCAATTTTGGGAGCAACTCTTTGTAGTTGAAGGCATTGGGCGCGATGGCGTACTCCATATCCCAAAGGAGCAGCGCCGTTCGCTCCGGAGCGACAAGCTCCGCCAAACTGCTGGGTATTTTCTTTCCTCCAATCTCGAACATGGTTCACCTCCATCGTAATTTGATCAAATCAATGATCATGTGGAAGTTAGCCGAAAGCGAAGCTCGTCGTCAATAGTGGAATCACTCACTCATATCTGAACCGACGGCATGAGGAGTTTCTATCGAGCTACTGCCCGGGCTAATCCTCATTGTCTCTTCAAACTGGGCTGATTGACCTTGGGGAGAGTTCGTTGAGAAGTCAGAAGTACGTGTCGATCAGAACTTGCATTTAAAGTAGGTTGGCTGGCCAAAGGAGATAAGCAAAACGACTATACCAAGCTTCACTTTATGTTGTATGCGTGATCTTTTGGAAGAAGTGTAGCGGCATGCCGCTAGTGCGATACGCCAATTGTTGACAGTCTCAGATACGATCTACAGTCTCCTGGGCTGAGGGCTGAGGCCTGTCCGCTTTGCGATTCGGGCAAGCATCCGAGGACCAAACTCTTCTTGGTCATGGAAGGCGAACACAAAATCCGGCTAGCCGGGACGGGAAAGTGTGCGGTGAGAACCAGTTTGTCGCTTGATGATCCAACCGATGCGAAGAAGTGCGGCCAAAACACGTCTGGCATGCGTGCTGGGCCAGTGAGTCATGCGGCCGCAAACGAGATACTAACAAGGTCAGGACCAGCTTCACCGTGTTCGAGGCGGTCTGCCACGACACGAAGGGCCAGAGCCTGAACCTTTGCCTGGGCCTCTGCGGAGCTGTTTCCATAAGCGAGGACCCCAGGTAGGTCAATCACTTCTGCGATCCAGCGGCCGTCTTCCTCTTGTTCAATTTCCACTCGAAACTTCATCTAACATAAATCTTACGCCTTTCTGTAGCACTTGAAAAGGATCGTAAGGATACCCATTTAACGCCAAGCGTGGGAGGCGCGTCTCTCAGCGTCCTTCTCAACTCAAGGGTTAGCCCATTAGTTGCGAGATTCCCACCGTCGTGGGTGTCGGCGTCCATGCATGCAAGCCACGACTATGACCTGATCGTCAATAATCCGGTAGAAAAGACTGTACGGGAAACGACGCAAATTCACACGACGTGTCCCACGGTAAACCGCAGGAAATCGTTCAGGGTATGCAACCAATGATTCAACGACGGTAGTGACGGCTAAAAGAAACTCGTCACCAAGACCGGCTCGTTGACCCTCATACCAATGGTAGGCCTCCTCAACGTCCGCGGCGGCAGCGGGCCGGAAGATCGGTGGCTTCACCTAGACCGAGTGCGGATCTGCTGCAGAACTTGGTCCCAAGGAATTCCCTCGGGTCCCGAGCGTTCAAGGTCGTCAAGTCGGCGGTCAAGTTCCTCGCGCTGCGCGTTGGTCAGCGGAACAGTTCCAGGCATCTCGTTGAGACTATCCCACAATTCTTCAATCAGACGTAGACGCTCTTCAGGAGTCAGGTCGTCGATATTCAGCGCAGGCTTGCTCATAGACTCCAATATGCCATCTTTACAGTTTCTCTGCCACCGTCCGCTGTGCCTTGGCTAACGCTTTGCGTAACCCGCGCGGACAAGCAAAATTACTATAAAACTAATGCGCGTTGATCCCGCGTCGGGTTGATGCAGTCGTTATGTATGCATTTTCATGCGTCTCATAAGCATTGCTAAGAGTATCCCCAACAGGATCAGGCCCATAAGAATGATTTCGTGTTTGATAACTTGTAGAAACCCCTTTTGATAGGTTGAAATTTTCCATACCCATTTAGCATATGGAACTATAGCAACAACAAGGAAGACGTTGGTTGCTACCAGCAATATTCCATTGTTTAGTGAATTCTGAGCGTAAAGACTGACCGTAGCAATCTGAAAACCCACTAAAAGCAGTAATATGATGTCAAATGCGAGTTGTTCTTGTTTACTCCAGTACATAACTATTAGCCCGCGGTGTAGCACAGTAGCGATCACTGAATCTCAAACAACCCTGACGACGTTGAGATTGACTAACGATCCAAACTCGCCAGCGCCTTTTTATAGAAGCGTTCGTCGATATACTTCTCGGGTTTCGGGACCGGCGGCTTCATCAAACCGGCGGTCTCGCGCAGTTCAATAATCGTGCGGATGCCTTCGATGTCGATCCGGCTGCGTGGGGTGAAGCCGAATCGGGGACTGATGCTCTCCTCGTAAGCTTCCTCGGCCCTGGACCGATTATTTTTGTTTTCGGCCAGCAAGAGCTTGATCAGCTCTTCTCTATTTTTTCCGTCCATGACCCAATCCGTGGTCCGTATCATCGCCCGGATAAAGCGCACCAGCAGATCCTCGTGAGCGTTGGCCCACTCTCTGCGCGTCGCGCCCAGACCTCTCGCGTAGCGCGCAACGTGATCTTCGGAGCGAGCCAGAACTTTAAAGCCGCGCTTTTGAATTTCCTCGTCTGTCATCCCCATCATGGCGCCGGCAGCCTCGCCCCGGCCGATTGCCTCGGCTCGTGCGTTCGTGTTGCCGAAAGATTTTAGAGTGTAGTCCCGGTTCAGTTCCAGGCCGTGTTTTTTGAGAATTGCGATCATGACGATGGCGTAACCTGTGGTCGGCGCGTCGACGGCTAAGACTTTCCCCTTGATATCGTTGTAGTCGTTGATGCTGGGATGCACGGCCAGCCTTTGGTTTACCCCCTGACTTCCGCCTAGGAAAATGACGAAGTCATTCTTTTGCGGGTCCGCGCCCTGGCCTTCTGCCCAGGCAATGACGTTGTCGGCATTGTTGAGGATGAGATCGTATCGGCCGCTGATAAGATTGCGCAGCAGGGTCGGGGAGTCCGTCACGGTATTGATTTCGACGCGGATGTTTTCCGCTTTGAGAAGGCCCTTTTCCTGCGCGGCGATGATCACTGCATCTTTGTTAAACAACCCTATTCTGATTAGATCTTCGGCCATAACCGTCGTAGGCAGCAGCAATAAAAAAGCAGCCGCCCATACCTCCTTTAGTTTCATATGAATCCTTCTTTCCACGCAATCTCCCACTTAAGAGAGCCTGTTGTCAAATTTGTGGCGACGGCTTTTTTGGTTTGCAGTCACGGCCACCGACGGATCGCGGCTAACTTAATTGGAGAACCTCGGCAAAAAATCTTCCAGCCGAATCCGCTTCATCACTTCCTCTGGAACACGCAGCTCAGGCGGGAACCCTTCGAGAGGTTTGGTCGCGTCGAGGCCCATTTTAGCATTGACGCCTCCGGGGCCGGCGGAAGGATCGAGCTCGCTTCCCTGTGCGTTCGCAATGACGACGAGATCGCGGTCGGCTTGAAAGCGGTTAGAGATTGCCCACAGGACTCGTTCTTCGTCGAAGATATCAATGTCGTCGTCGACGATCACGACGTGCTTGAGCAACATGTCGGCTGCGAAGGCGGCGCAGATGGCGTTTTTCGCCTGACCCGGCGTTCGTTTGGCGATGGAGACGTAAGCATGAAAGCGGCAGTTGCCGGACACGGGCATGCAAACGTTTTTGACCGTGGGCACACTTTGCCGCACGGCTTTGAGCAGCGCCGCTTCCCGTGGCACGGCGCCCATTAATTTATGCTCCGTGTAGCCCGCATGGATATCTTGGAAGATATAGTTCTTACGGTGAGTGATGGCGGTGACTTCTATGATCTGCCGCTCGTCCTGCGGGACCGCGTGACCGGTAAACTCGCCGAACGGCCCCTCGGTGCGACGCACGTGAGGGAGCATTTTGCCTTCGATGATCATCTCGGCATCGGCCGGCACCAGAATGGGTACGGTCTTGGCCTTTACGAGGCGCAGCGGCTCGTTCATCATGCCGCCGATGACGCCGTACTCGTCTTCATCCGCTGGCGTCAGCGCCTGAGCGCCGAGTGAAAAGAGCGGATGAACGCCGATGACGATAGCGATTGGCAGGGGCTGGTCGCGGCGCTCGAACTTGTTGTGCAGGGTCCAGAGGTGCCGGCCGATAGCCATGAAAATTCTAAGCTCGCGTTTGCCTGCCATCATCAACCGGTTGTAGCTCGTGTTTCGGACGCCGGTATCAGGATCGGCAGCGACGACGACGCCCGCCGTTATGTAAGGCGCGGCGTTGACGTCATAGTGCGTGAGCATCGGCACTTCGGTCAAATCTACTTCGTCGCCCAGTTTGGTCACTTCCTGAACCGGCGCCTCGGTCACTTCGACAGGCGGAATCGGCTTCGACTGACGTTCGCCGAACTTTCTCGCGAGATCTTCCGGCTTACCGTCTAGGGCTATTGCCATCAAGCGCCGGCTGGCCTGCGCGTTGATGACAACGGGCGCGTCGCTGCCTTTGACCTTTTCGAAGAAGAGCAAGGGGAAGCGCTTGATCTTTTCTAGATGCGTGAGCAGCGCGGAGATCTCATAGCGAGGCGAGAGCGGCTTGTTAACGCGCGCAATCTCCTCGGGCGACTTTGCTTCCAGCTGGGCGATAAAACTCCGTAGGTCTTTAGGCATAAGCGTGATGTACTCGCTGTGAAAAGGAATGATCGGCCAAGGCGAATCGCGACTATAGCCCGTACAGTGTTCTCGGGTTATCGTCGAGAATCTTTTTCTTCACGGCCGCGCTGACCGTGTCGTTCTTTCGAAAGACTTCGATGGCATCCACTTCGCTGGAGGCGTCGGTGTGGCCGTAGTCGGTGCCGATCACGATGTTATCTTCGCCCGCGTATTTGAGCACGTAAGCGAAGTCGTCGTCGGTTTGCGCGTTAATGTAGATTTGAAATTCCTTGCAGGGATTCTTCGGAAATCCCTTGGTCCCGGAACGGCGGACGGCTTCGTTCACCACCCACGGCACCCACTGGGAAGAGGCTTCCACGAATGCCCACCTTAATTTCGGAAACGTTTTCGGAACCTCGCTCATCATCAACGACAAGCAGGTGACGACCGTCGGTATTCTGAATTGCGCGAAACCGCCCATCCTGTCGTAGCGCGGTTTGAACTGATCCATGAGTTGGGGGCTGGCGTTGGCGATATGAACGGCAATGGTGATGCCGAGGCGGCTCGCCTCCTCATAGATCGGGTAGAAGTAAGGATCGACGAGGTGCCTGTCGTTCTCGAACGGCCTCAGGCTGGCCGCCACCGCGCCGTTTTCCCGGGCGAAACGAATTTCCCGCAAAGCTTCACTGATCGTCATCGCGGGCACGACGCAGGACCAGCGGAGGCGATTCTTGCCCTGCTTCCAGACGTCCGCCATCCAGCGATTCCAGGATGCGCAGAGGGCGACTTCCGTTTCGGCTTTGTCCGCCACTCGCGCGATCCACATGGTATTGAAGAGAATCTGCACGTCGATACCGAGCTTGTCCATATGCTGCAAGCGCAGCTCGACGTCGCGCAACTCCCGGGCATCCGCGTCCGTTTGCAGCGTCCGTCCGGTCTCTTTGGACAGCGCGAGCAGTTCTTGCTCGCTCAGCGTGGGATTGCGGAAGCCGATGCTCTTGCCGTCGAGAAACCAGTATTGAGTGCTCGGGTTGTCCTCTGACCGGAAAAGCTGCGGTCGATATTTCTTGTCGGAACCTTCTAGATAATCCCAGGTGTGCACGGTTTCTACCACGTGGGCATCTGCATCGATAATCATGGGCTTCTCCTATGTCACAAGCTGATTGCACAAAATCGCGCGAAAGCGAATCAATGGACTCCTGTTATTTATTGGAAATGAACGGCAAACGTCAACAGAGCCCGGTCGGTCGGTGTTGAAAGGCGCCTTTATTTAAATAGATGGACGGTCCGCAATGGCAAGTCGTCTCCTGAGCGATAGGGTGAGGCGATAAATGATGGAGCCTTTCCTCAAGGATGAGTGAGGCGAAGTGGCTTTGTTTCTACAATCTTGCCTCAGCCTTTTGGCTTGGCTTTCCACTTTGACCAGAAAAGTCTGGAAAGCTGCAACCTCCGAGATCCGTCTGCCTGCGGCACCATCTTGAAGGTCCTGAGGCGCAAGAACAGTGCGTTGGCAAGGGCGGTTGTGACAAAAATGCGGACGCATTACCCGGATGGGGCAGAAATGCGTGATGAGCGTGGCATTATTGCAGCGGTTTATCCTTTGCAGTAGATGTTGAACATGCTGGAGATACGGAGATTGTTGCGCTGCCACCGATTGGAATGAAACTTGTGAAGGTGAAAGAAGCCACATCGGCGGGCCGTATCGGTAGACAGCGCTAGGCTCATCTGAAAATCTCCTTCGGCGCCTCAAAGTTCGGGCATTTATACATGATTTCACCGCCTCTTTCGTTCACGAGCAAACAAGCCTTATCCAACTGGTGCAGGCAGATGTTGATTGACGACCGCCCTCCCTTATTGCGCTATGCGATCTCTCTTGCGAGCGTCGCAACCGCCCTATCGGTAGCGTCGCTTTTGCCGTATCGCGCCGATCCGAGTCATTTCACCTTGTTCTTTGTCGCCGTAATGGTAAGCGCGTGGTATGGCGGTCTCGGAGCCGGGCTGCTGGCCACAATCCTTTCCGCGCTTTCTCTTGACTATTTCTTTATAGCTCCCATTCATTCAATTACCCTGGATTGGAGAGCTCTCCTGCGGCTGAGCACGTTCGTACTTGTGTCACTCGTGACCAGCTCGCTGACAGCGGCGCGCAAGCGAGCTGAGGAAGCTCTGCGTCAAGCCCATGCGGAGTTAGAAAACCGAGTCCGGGAACGGACCGCCGAGCTGGCCGAAGCCAATGAATCATTGCGGGCGGAAATTAGCGAGCGCAAGCGGGCAGAGAAGGAACTCTGGCGTCTTCAGAAGGAGATGGGACGAGTGGAGCGTCTGGCCGCGCTGGGACGAATGACCGGAACCATTGCCCATGAGCTTGGCACTCCGTTGAACTCCGTGCTTGGCTACACCCAGCTCCTTGCTCAAGAGGAATTGTCGGAGAGCGCACGGCGCCGTCTTACGATTATTGAGACGCAAGTCCAACGCATGGGAGACATCATTCAGCACTACCTTTCCCGCACTCGCGGCTCCCCCCGTAGGGACCAGGTCAACATCAACGACCTGGTGGGAGAAACCCTGTTGCTACTCGACCCAATTTTCCAGCAGCATGGAATACGGGTGACGACGAACCTGTCGGACTCGCTGCTCCTGCTCCACGGCGACGACGCTTCGCTCCAGCGAGTGCTCATCAATGTGCTCGACAACGCGGTCGATGCCACCGAAGAAGGCGGGCTCCTGAAGATTGCCACCTGCGCGAGCGCGTCTTCCGATGCCAACGGTCCGGGGATTATCATTGAGATCACGGATAGCGGTGCGGGTATTCCATCGGAGTTGTTGCCCAAGATCTTCGATCTTTTTGTCACGACCAAGCCGTCAGGCAAAGGGACGGGATTCGGTTTAGTCGTCTGTCAGGAAATCGTCAAAGCTCACGGCGGTACTATTGATATTGACAGCCAGGTAGGACAGGGAACCTCTGTACGGATCTTTCTTCCGACAGATCAGAGGTTCGGGGAACCCGCTCCGGTTGAGGGAACGACATGAGCGAGCGCATTTTGATTGCGGATGATGACGAAGTGAGTCGCCAGCTGTTTGCCGAGACGCTGGAACAGGAAGGTTACCGGGTGGATCGAGCACAAAGTGGCGATGAGGCGCTTTCGCTTTTGCGTGATGAGCTTTATGAGCTGCTCATCATTGACGTGCGGATGCCGGGGATGACGGGCCTGGAAGTGACACGGATACTGCATGAGAAAAATTCCTCTCTTCCCATCATCGTCATGACCGCTTTTGGCTCAATAGAAACCGCCATCGAAGCGATCCATGAAGGAGCTTTTGATTTCATCTCCAAGCCTATGAACCTGGAGGAGCTCAAGAAGACCGTCTCCAGAGCGCTGGCGCAACGGGCGTTCCGAGACAGGGCAGGGAAAAGCGAAGAAGAAAATAGAGACGGAGATCAGCCCGGGACGATCATCGGCAAAAGCACTGCCATGGTAGAGGTCTACAAGACCGTGGCTAGAGTGGCTCCCACTAGAAGTGCGGTGCTGATTCTCGGAGAAAGCGGTACCGGCAAAGAGCTGATCGCTCGAGCCATTCACCAACATAGTCCCAGGGCCCGGGGCCCCTTTGTAGCGGTAGACTGCGGAGCGCTCACCGAGACGCTCCTCGAAAGCGAACTCTTCGGCCATGTGCGGGGCGCATTTACCGGAGCGGTGGCGGATAAGAGAGGAGTGTTTGAGGAAGCTGAGGGTGGCACCTGCTTTCTTGACGAGATCGGTAACATCAGCCTGAACATGCAAGCCAAGCTCTTACGCGTATTGCAAGAACATGAGGTGAGACGGGTCGGAGGGAAGGACTGGATGAAAGTAGACGTGCGGGTGGTGGCCGCCACCAATCAGAATCTGGCCGAACTGGTTAGGAAAGGCAATTTCCGACAGGACCTGTATTATCGGCTAAACGTTGTCGCCATTCATCTACCGCCTTTACGACAGCGATTGGAAGATATTCCGCTTCTGACGCACCATTTTTTAAAGCGCTACAGCCAAGAGAGCGGAAAGTCCATAACTGGTATCTCCGACAAATGCATGGAATTGCTATGCGACTATTTCTGGCCGGGAAATATCCGCGAACTAGAAAATGTCATCGAGCAGGCCGTGGCTCTCTCTAATCAGCCGGTATTTACGCCGGATGATCTTCCGGCAGCGGTGCGCGATAGGGCGGCTTCGAGATTCGCTCATAATCTTCCACAGAGTGAGCAATTCCTTTTCGCTGACACCCCGACTCTGGAAGAAGTCAAAAAGCGCTACGTGCTCCATGTTCTGAAGAACGCTCAGGGAAATATTTCCCAAACTGCAAGAGTTCTGAACATTGATCGGCGCTCCCTCTACCGCATGTTAGCACGTTATGAGGTTGAGCCTTTCTTCAAACATGAGTGAGGCGAAGTGGCTCTGTTTCTACAATCTTGCCTCAGCCTTTTGGCTTGCCTTTCAACTTTGATTATGAAAATCCGCAAAAACTGCGACCTCCGAGATCCGTTTGCTGCGGCATCATCCTTGCTCGCTTAAAATAGAGTGAAAAAAGGGAGAGCGATTGCGCGTTCTGATCGTAGATGACGACGAAACCTTCTGCCAGCTATTGGCTGAGGTTTTAGAGGGTGGAGGGATTAAAGTGGCGTGGACCACGGACGGTCTCGAAGGTTACGAGATGTCCCTTTACGAACCCTATGACCTTTTTATTATTGATCAACGCATGCCGTTGATCTTGGGAACCGAGCTTGTTGAGGAACTCAAGAAGGACAATCCGAAAGCAAAGATCATTTTGATTTCTGCTTTTGCCGACGAGACATTACAGAATCAATCGAAAAGCCTCGGCGTTCCGGTCTTATCCGGCGTTCCGGTCTTATCTAAACCGTTCAGCGCGAACCGTTTGCTTGAGTTGGTAGAGAGCGCTTTGGTCCGTTCGAAGCAGTAGGAACATCGGACAGCTAGCGCTGAGCATTGCGCAGGAAAAGGCAGCCCGGACAAATGTTCGCCTCGATCAGCGTGTGGACCGGACGATTTTTCAACCGGTTGCTATTTCCTCGTCATCTATCTTCCAGGTGAAGTTGAGCTGAACCTGACCTTTAGAGGACAGATGAGCCGTGTGCTTCACAGTTTTCCCCAGCGCTGTTGCCGCAACGGTGTAGTTTCCTGCCGGCAGTTTTGTAAAAAACAATGGACCGTCGGAAATCGCTTCAAGAATCCGTTTGCCTTTATCGTCTTGAATCAAAACGTGGGCGCCGCCAAGATAATTCCCGTTCTGCAGCGCGAACCGAAGTTGCAGATTGTCTGTGTCGCTCAAGCTCGCGCACTTTTGCCTTCATCCGGTCCAAAGCCGCCACTCACATACGAAATTCCTTGGTAAGTCTTCACTTGAGCCGTTGAGTGTAAAAACGCAGTCGACCAGTCTGCAAAGACCCATGCTGCGGCGAACACAAGAACCCCAATGGCTCGAATCATAATCTTATTCATGGAGTTGTCCTCTCATGTGCCGAGGTCACGCTATGAAACTGCGACGTCACGGTCTGTGTTTTCCAAAGCGCTTCTGTCCCTTTATGAAATCAGGCGCTGCAAGCCTTCAATGTCTCTGAGATTGGACTTGATCCTGTCCGGTAGGAGACTCGTCGCACGGCCCATAGAAATCGATCACGTCGCCTGTGCGCTCATCTTTGAGCACGGGTTGATCCCCAGCTAAACTCCTTTGATGCATCGCTGGTCACTCCAACCGATTCGAGGATGAATACGGCTGATAAGAATGATCCGATGCGCTTCATAATTTCACTTCCTTTCTACTCTTGCGTTATCTTCAACAACTAGAGCAATGAACATGCCGCGCCCGAAAAACGAAGGGCTAACGCCAGCTAAAACTCCCGGAGACACAAAGACCGAGACATTTTGTCTGCCATTCTACCGTTTGACCACACTTTACTTTTGGCCGCTCAGTGGATCTACTGCTTCTCACTCCACCAATGCGGAACAGTACCTCGTGGCGTCAGTTTTGCGTACGCTTCCTCTAGCCAATGGAAGATGAGACATACAAAACGTCTATCACAAAGAAAAGAATGGTTTTCCTAGCGTTGCGGAAGATCCGCGGTCCCGGTCCTAGAAAACTGATTGCCGAAGTCTTGAGATCTTTCAAAAAGGCGATTAACGAAACTGAGGAGCGCACCATGAAGGACTGGCGAGGGGAACTCGAAAAGCTCGTCGAATTGAATGAGCGTGAACAATTGCTGTTGCGCCGAGATTGAGAGCGGATGCTTACGCGAAATGTGACCAATCACTTTGTATTGCGCGCTGTTGATTTGGTGATGTGAGGAACAACACCTTTCTGTCAGATTGTGGCGCAATGGCAACCGAGATCTTTGTATGTGAGATAACAACTTTGTGCCGCTTGCAATAAACCTTTTCGCCGTGCACCGAGTCTAAACTAACAAGGAGGAAAAATTTATGAAAAGTTTTAAAGCAGCGATTTTAGGAAGTTTGGTTGGAGGTTCCCTGTTATTGCTCAGCGTTCCTTCACAAGCCGCACCCTGGGGAGGTAGGTTCAATCATAGGACCCTCGGAAACGACATCAGGAACGATCGTGCTGAAATTCAAGGTGAGCGCAGAGACCTCTACACTGACCACAGGGATCTCACCCAGGACAGAAGAGAGCTGCGGCAAGATCGGCGCGACGGAGCGAGTCCGGCAGAGATTGCCGGCGATCGGCAGGACATCCGCAAAGATCGGAGTGACATTGCGAACGACCGGCATGACCTCCACGAAGAGCGACGGGATTTGAATCACGATTTGGAACGCGAGCGCGATCATTCGTTTTTTGGCTGGTGGCATTCTTGGTGGAATCGTTGATAGATTTTGATCCGTTTCCTTAAAAAAGAAGAGGCCAGGGCCGCCGCGGGGGAGCATGAGAACGATTCGTTCCTGCATTCCTTGCAGAGACTTCTGTGGCGATTGGCAAAACGAGGCGAGAGGTCGTGTTACAGGAAAGCCACACCGTTACGCATTTTTGTCACAGGCGATTATGAAGCATCAGCGTCGGCTTTCTGTTTTGATTGATGTCTGCTGCTCCGAACTCGGGTGATTGCTAAATACCCTTGGCATCGGGCTTGCGCCATGATCGGTTTGTTGAAAAAAGGCGATATGCAATTGGCATGTGGCGATCACGGTTGTTCCAACCTTGACATTCGAGAAGCGAGGTTTACCATAACTACGTGGGATATGACTGCTTCTAACAAATATCGGGTTGCGTGGACCGTCATTTTTGTTTTTGTCTTTGTTCTCCTATCTGTTAGCTTCGCAGCCTATAAGCATTCCGTTTCCACCGGTGTGGCGAAGTATATTACTTTCGAGCACGAGCAGCGCCGTGTTCTCGTCAGGGCCGAGCGAGACAATTTTAGAA
>WNGL01007080.1_pt1 | contig 15890 bp, 14 predicted proteins | sample 5400591 | NCBI WGS metagenome assembly WNGL01 (sample SAMN13153377, study PRJNA577476) | soil metagenome | isolation source: 80 cm soil or saprolite under Garry oak tree replicate 1 | place: USA:California | collected 2016-06-15
CTTGCCCGTCGGGACAGAGCCTGTTCCTCCAGTCCGCTACCTACTCGGGCATTTTCGTCTCGGATGCGAGCGGCAACACCCTCGAGGCCACACCGGACCCGGCCTCTACGGGACCGATCCACATCCCGGTCTGACCTAACAGGAGGGCCCTGCGCTGACCGTCAGGCGATGATGGTCGTATCCGGTTCGTGTCATCGCTCCTGACGGCGGGGCCCACTGTGCGGCCTCGCGAGGGGGGACCGCCCATTACAACAGGGCGGTTCCCCCTCCACAGTGTCGGGGTATGTAAATCCTGTAGAAGGAATATGTCCCTGATACTACAAGGTCACTGATGGCATCCCCGGAAGGTTCTCAAGAACCTTCTTCAATGCCTAACGGCTGCTCTAGATGCGTCTCCTGGATGCAGTGCCAGGCTCATGGAAAGCCTGGCACCATGGCAGCCAGACACTGCAACTTCGTCGCCCTTTCTCCTTGGGCCGGAGGAGCTTCTCTCAGTAGAGACTCCTCCCGTCATATGTGTCTCAGATCCCCTATGAAGAGCCGCTAGCACCAGGGGAGCGTTAACTAACGCGAGCGCCTGGCAGTAGCGTCAGCGCAACACATCGAGGCAGAGCCATTCCGTCACGTGCAGGATGGGGAGTCTTGACCTTGCAACAGCCCTGTTCCCCCACCGCACAAACCTCCAGTTAAGGAAGAGCCATTCATCCCCCGCATGAATTTATGCCAAGGGCTTTCTGGCTCGTTTGCTGTAAAGTATAATTTGAAGTAATACACGGTGACATTGCTGACACATAAGGGAAGCCCATAATTATAGGAATAAGAAAATTGTTCACTTATAATTCAAATGAAGCCTCACTCTTTTATCGCGGCGGGTAGTGTTAGAAGCGCAGGAAGTAAAATCTCCAGGCGGGCAAATCCACATACAGGCCGGTCAACTGCAACTCGTCGCCCTCGCGCTCGAACATATCACCGCTGAGCACATCTGTTAGACGCCACGCTCTTCCGGCAAGGTTGTCCCAGGGTAGCTGAATGCGCGCTTGCGACCGGTACTCCGAAAAGTTTACGACGACCAGATAACGCGCCTCGCCCAGGCTCCAGCACCAGGCTAGCAGGTTCAAGTAGCTGCTGTTGTCGGGCCAACCCGTGCGTTCACACAAACGCCAATCACCCTTGCTCAGTCCCGCTTCCTTGACCGCCGCCAGCAGTTGGTGGTAGAACGCTTGCAGTTCCGAATCGATTGGTTCGACCGGTCGGCGCGCCAGGAAAACCGGTGGCCTGACCCGTCGTCCTTGCACGCGGCTCGTCATGGTTCTCGATGAAACGCACCAGCTTGTCCTGGTAATCGAGACCAGCGGTAAGGTGCAGTCGAACGCTTTCCGCGTTGTCGTGTTCGAGCCGGTCGTAGAGGCGCTTATCGTAACAATAATCGAATCCGAGCTGCTGCAGCTCCCATTCCAGGCCCCAATAGGCTTCCGCCATAAAAAGCACACTGGGATGCTGCAACCGCACGGCGGAGATTACCTCACGCCAGTACTCTTCTGGCAGGGGTCCGCCCACACGCCCTCCCCACGTTTGCTCAAAGATGCTGTTGAGCAGCAACATCGCCATATCGCAGCGCATCCCGTCGCATTGCTCAGCGACCGAATTCAATGTCTCGATGACCGCCTGGCGCAAAGGTGGACTGAAGGAGTTGAGCTGTGCCACATCTTGCCACGGCGGAAAGTACGGGTCGCGCCCGTTGGCAATCACCGTTCCGCCCGCCTCAAAAAATGCACCTGGAGCTTGAGCCAGGTCTTCGCGTGTTCCTTGCACAAAGAATGCGGGATGCTCGAAAACCCATGGATGATCCGGCGCCACATGGTTGGGCACAAAATCCAGAATCAAGCGCAGACCGCGCTGCGCGAGCATCTGCCGCGCTACGGCGAGTCCCTCAGGTCCGCCGAGGTGTTCATCCACGACGTACCTGTGCACACAATAAGCCGAGCCGACATTATCGGCAGGGGTATAGTCAGGCAGTGCGCTGCGGAAATCGGCTTGCAGTGCCGCGTTTTCGTTCGCAATGCGAATTCCCGCCGGGCTTCGCTCCCATACGCCCATCAGCCACACGGCGTCCACGTCGAGCGAGGCAAGTTCATCCCACTGTTCCGTTGGAACAGTGCCCAGTGTGATGGTGCGCTGGTTCTGCCTGCTCAATTCATTGAGCCACACCCACGTATTGATCTCGTAGATGACTGGCCGTGCTGGCCACGATGTTTCCATACCTTACCTTACCTTCCTTGCTGTAGATTTTCATTTGACGTTGCAGGAAATCATCGAAAAAACGCGTGCGCACAGTGATCGAGACTCCGTTGTCTCCTGACCGATGCTCAGCCCACTCCTTGCCCTCTTTGCCTGCCAGCGCAGCTGCCCAGGGATCGTTGAACAGGCAATCCTCGCGCAGGCTTTCCTTTGCACGCACGCCTGCAGTCCAACGCGCGGTCGATCCCAGTACATGATCATGGAGGACCTTATCCGACATATGCTATTTCACCTTCGTGGGTTTCAGGAATAGGAGCCTCATTACTTATATTTTACTACATGGCAACGTGCAGCAGCGAATATGCAAGCGTACCTCGTGAACATCCTTTGGATATTGTAAGATGTATAGTGAGTGACAACTCCCCACGGCTAAAGCCGGGGGCTTCTCAGTTCGACCGGACTCCCAGCGGAGACCGTCCCTGAAGGCCATGCCCTGGCCTTTGACAAAATGTTTTTCGCGGCATTGACATCACGGTCTGCCACATAGCCACAGCAAGGACAGATATGGGTACGAACGCTCAAACTCTTTTGGACGATCTCACCACATTTGAAGCACTGCTGCGATGTGAAGCGCGGGTTCACTCGTACCACTGCGTGCCCAGCTCTCTCAGCCTTTTCACTCAGGATGTCGAGTGGTACTGCTCGGTGTACTGTTTGGCCGTTTTGAAATGGAAATCACGGCGTTGACGCGCGATCTTGAGATGCGTCTTCGCTGTATTCCTGGCAGCCTTGCGGCGTCGATGACTGCCTTTCTTGCGTCTGCACAACTGGCGTTGCTTGCGTCTCAAGGTTTGCTGCGAGGTGCGATAGTAGCGCGGGTTTTCTACGGTGTGGCCCTCACTATCCGTCAGAAAGGACGTGAGGCCAACGTCAATACCGATGCCAGGATGCTCACACGTCGAGGGAAGGTGTTCCGTTTGGGGTTCGGTCTCACACACGATGAGGGCATACCAATGTCCATCCGCACGCAAGACCAGATGGACCGTTTTCGGCGTACCCTCAATGGGCCGATGCAACTTGATCTTGAGGCAATGCCCGATCTTCTTGGGCACGATAAGGTGTTTCTTATCCTCATGCAGATACGCATCTTTGCCGTACTGTCGGAGTTGGATGGAATGCCAGCGGTTCGGTTGCTTGAACCGGGGGAAGCCTACAGCAGGGATGCTCTGCTGCCTGGCGGCAAGAAAGCGCTTGAGAGACGTACTCAGACGATCAGCCAGCATTTGAACAGTGGTGGCAGGAACATGTGCGCCTTGTCCCTTGAAAGCCGTTTCCAGGTCATACTTGCTGGGGAAGGTGCCTTTTTCCTCATACTGAGCCTTGACGGACTCAAGCATCTCGTTATAGATGACGCGCGTCTCTTTCAAGCACTCCATGAGCAAATGGGCTTGCTGCTTCTTCACGAACAGGCGATACTCAAAGGTTCTCATGCCTCTATTCTTTTACAACCAATGAGAAATGTCAAATGGATAGTACCGCCTGCGGGCGGGCGGCAATGCACCCACCTGGCTAAAGCCAGTGGCCCTCTTGCCGCAATCTGGTAGCTCACCCGGATGTCACCGTCGAGGTCGGGACCGAGACGTTCGACGCCACTGCCGTTGTTACGCAAGGTGCAGAGCGCGATCGGCTGTGGACCAGGATCGTGGAGCTGTACCCCTTTTTTACCGGACACCAGGCGAAAACCACCCGCCAGATCCCAGTGATCGCGCTCTCTCGACGAAATCAGTGAAGACCACCAGTGGCCCTCCTGGTATCCCCTCTTCTATCTAAAGCAGACTAAACAGTAAAACAATCCCAAACAGCGCCAGAACCCCCCCAGAAACCCTGTTAATCCACAACAGCCAGCGTGGAGTTAATCTCCCGCGCAGCAAACTGACGCCTCCAGTCAGAATACACCACCAGAGAGCCGAGCCGAGAAACACCCCGCATACCACCAGCACAGCCGCCAGATAGTTGTTCTTCGCCCCTCCTACTCCAAAACCGGCAAAAATCGCCACGAACGAGAGGATAGTCGCCGGATTGGCGAGGGTCAGCAAAAACGTGGAGACATATGCTCCAAAGAAGTTGTTCGCCTTCGCTGAGGCCGCCTTTTCAGCCGGTTTAGTCAGGAGAGTCTTGATGCCCAGATAGATGAGCAACACCCCGCCAATCACCCGAATCCATATATATTGACTCACAAGAAAGGTTGTAATCACCGTCAACCCGAATCCCGCGATAGAGCCATACACCCCATCAGCCGTCGCCACACCTAAACCCGACACCAGGCCATAGAGTTGTCCTTTAGACAACGTACGTTGAATGCAGAGCAAACTCATCGGACCAACAGAAGCAGCAATAGACAAACCAAAAAGAAACCCTCGCAAAAAGAAACTGGCATCCATCCCTCCTCTCCCTCCTTACAAACAGATCATTCGTTATGAACACACACTCCCTCAAACAGATCATTCGCCATAAACGCACAAAAAAGTCGCCAGACCTTCACGAGGTCTGGCGACTTTTTTGTGCGTCTGTAATTACCTACTAAAAGACACGCAAAGTAAACCAGACCTCCACTGAGGCTGGCTCACCTGCTGGCTCCGCATCAATGCACTATGTATATGATGAAACATACCTGCTACCATACTTCTCTAACCGAACCGCTCAATAAATCGTACCATCTATCGAACTTCACCAAGTATAACAAATATCCCACACGAGCACAATACAGTGCCCTAAAAAACCTGTGCCCTAAATTTCAGCACTATCAGCGTATAAACTGTAGTGAATTCAGATCTTATTGCAGCCTTCTTAATCAGCTACATGATGGCTTTTAGCAAAATACTCCGGATGTTTGCCTATACAATTTTTTCAGTGGAGGGACTTATGTTCGGTTCCAACATTCTCGAGGTAGCTATCGGTCTTGTGTTTGTGTACTTTCTCTTGAGCTTGCTCTGCTCCACCATTAACGAGCAGGTAATTGCTCGTTTCTTTGCTCTGCGCGCAAAAACCCTTGAGGAGGGCCTTAACAATATGCTGCCTGGCCCACAAGGAAGCGACCTGGTTAATAAACTCTATAAACACCCGCTTATCAAGGGACTCTCTCAGAACGCAGCTTCTAACAATCCGCGCAAGCCTTCCTACATCCCTGCGGATACCTTCGCACACGCATTAATGGATGTCGTTCATGGCCACGGCGCGGAGAACACGCCAGCCCCCCCATCCCAGATTCCCTCGCTTTACTCTTAAAAAAGGCCAATGGCGATCCTGCAAAAGAGTTGGCCAGCATAGAAAAGTGGTACAACACCACGATGGATCGTGTTTCCGGCTGGTACAAGCGCCAAGTGCAACTGATCATCTTAGCCCTGGGATTTGTCATCGTCGTCGGTCTAAACATCGACACCTTTTCCCTCATCACCAACCTCACCAACAATTCAGTTATGCGGGCCGCCATTGTTTCCGCCGCCCAGGGTTCCGCCGGTACCCAATCCAACGCGGGTTTTGCAGCGCTTCAGAATACTGTCGTACAAATACAGCCCTCGATAGGTTGGTCTACCTCAACTTTACCGGCAAACTTTTGGGGCTGGGTAGTAAAAATCGTCGGGTTGCTGGCAACTATATTCGCCGTCTCTCTGGGTGCACCATTCTGGTTCGACGTGCTTAACAAATTTATGATGTTCCGCTCGTCTGGCGCTCCACCGCAAAAGAGCTCAGGATCCGCCGGTTCAACAGGCGCTCCGCTTCAAATAGTAGTAACAGGAGCCAGCACATCACCCAACACCCACCCTCAAACGGTAGAGAGCACTAATGGATCAAAAGTCGCTGCCGCCACCGACTCTGGAAACGCATCAACGAAGGGAGCGGGAAGTTCCGCCCCGATCGAAGGAGTGTGAGCGATATACAAGTTGAAGAAAAATGTAAGATTATTGCGCTAAGACCAACAATCTGGACCCGCCCAAAATGCGAACGGACAAATCCTTGTGAAGTGCAAAGAACACCTTCCTTGGGAGTTTCATCAGATTCGTCTGAAGTAACGTCGTAGACAATTCATACTCAGGCGAACAGGTATTGACCAGAGGTATACACGTTTTCAGCCATCATCCCTCCCCATCGTCCAACTCAATTGGCTTTCCCAGCCGTTCGTGATGATATTCGAGTTCCTGCCTCAGTTCGTCAACCCGGGTCTCAACCTGGGCGAGGGCGGCATAAGCATCTTCCAGAAGAGTAGCATAATGCTTTTGCTGATCTGGCAGTTCTAGCTCAGTTTTTTCCATGTGACGCAACGTTTCTAGCCGGGCAAACAGGGCGCGGAGTTCTTCAATAGTAGCCTCTATCTCTATCTCATTCATAGGTACTGCTCCTCTCGGTTTCCTTGTTCTTCGATGTCGAAGTGAACAACTGAGTCCTTTCCATATCTCTTACAGAGAACGGCCCAGAAAGCCTCGCTCTTTTAAGGCGGGGAGGAATGGGCGTTGCTTGTTTGGGGCTGGCGCGGTGGGGCATAGGTTGGATCATCCCAAGCCAGGAAGGTATCAACGGCTCGCCGTATCAGTTCCGCTATCGCCACGCCTTCCCGTTGCGCTCGCACAGGAAGACGTTCCAACTGCTTTTCAGATAAGGAGACATTTGTGCGTTTCATGCTTCCATCCGTCTTGACGTATGCTATCCATTGGTGTAAACTCAGTCTATCAGAACACCAGAGCAAGGGCAAGAGGCATGCTCATCTTCGAGTACAAAGTTGATGGCACCAAGCAGCAGTACGCTGCGATTGATGAAGCCATTCGTGTCGTCCAGTTCATGCGCAACAAATGCCTGCGCAAGTGGATGGATGAACGCGCTGTCTCCAAGAACGACTTGCAGTGCTATTGTGCCACCCTTGCCAAAGCGTATCCGTTTGCTGCTCGTCTCAATTCTCAGGCTCGGCAAGCCAGTGCTGACCGTGCCTGGTTCGCCATCTCGCGCTTCTATGCCCACTGCAAAACGCACAAGCCTGGCAAGAAGGGCTATCCCCAGTTTCAGCATGACAACCGCTCGGTGGAATACAAGCAAACCGGCTGGAAGTTGGAGCCCGATGGCCGACACATTCGCTTCACCGATGGTTGTGGGATTGGTCGTCTTCGACTCGTCGGCAATCCCAAGCAGCACATTGAAACCTTCCCCACCAAGCAAATCAAGCGGGTGCGGCTGGTGCATCGTGCTGACGGCTATTATGTCCAATTCGGTGTCCAGGCAGAGCGTGTCATAGAGCATCAATCCACTGGAAAGCAGCTCGGGATTGATGTGGGACTCAAAGCCTACTATACGGACTCTGAGGGCAAGACGATCGACAATCCTCGGCAGTATCGCCAAGCGGAGAAGAAGCTGAAACGCTTGCAGCGTCAACTCTCTCGGAAGCAAAAGAAAAGCAGCAATCGCCAGAAAGCCAGGAAGCAACTGGCAAGAGCGCATCTGAAAGTCAGCAGGCAGCGTGAAGACTTTGCCAGGAAAACGGCAAGCACGCTTGTCTCATCTCACGATTTGATTGCCTATGAAGACTTACAGATACGCAACATGGTGAGGAACCATCACCTGGCTAAGTCCATCCATGATGCAGGCTGGGGAACATTCATCTCCTGGGTCAAAGCCTATGGACTGATGCATGATGTTCCCGTCATTGCGGTAGCACCACAGTTCACCAGCCAGGAATGTAGCGCATGTGGCGCTATCGTGAAGAAGTCTCTGAGTGTGCGTACCCACAGCTGTACTCGTTGTGGCGTGGTACTGGACAGAGATCACAATGCCGCTCGTAACATCCTGGCCAAGGCATTAGCATGTACCCTGGGGCACAGGGAAACATCCGGTTCGCCGGAAAACGCTTCTGGACAGACTGCCTCTACTCGTACACCCAAACGGGCTACGAGCAAGCGGGCTGGATGAAGGAAGAACCACCCGTCTTTTAAGCGGGTGAGTGTCAGTTCTCTATTCTTTCTCATAGACCCAAAAATAGCAACTTTAGACCGCAAATGCTTTCTTGTTAGCAGCAAACTCATCATGAACAAATCCTATATAATTCCCCGCCACTTTTGGCATTTTCTTACAGATTAGTTGAGTGTTACCGCTTGGCCCAGGCAAGGTGATCGAGTTCCGACCTGCGCAGTTTGCTGCGCCAGGCTTTTGTCCATGAGCGATGTGATCGTCGTGAAGAAATCTCTCTTTTCGCCATGCACCATCAGGGTTTCAGCCAAATATTGCAGAGGGCGCATCTAGAATGCAAGCAAACCTTGTGGTAGACTCTCCACAAGAACCACAAAGACCAGCAGAGTGTAAATTGGTTCGGATTGATCAGGGAACGAACCTTTTCACCAAAGGGAGATTGTGGCTCAAGAGCACGTATTGAAATACCAGAGGAGCTCGGAACAACCGCTATCTCTACGTCACTAGTCGGATCGATACCGGAGATCCTTCCAACCAGGAGCATGAGTGCTCTGGTTTTCCCCAGGGAACCCTCTCAGTTGTGGATATTGCGCACGCGGAGCACGATCCCTCGCATGCAGCGCTTACGCATGCTTTCGCTGGTTGCGGTCCGGTCCGGGTCATCCTCACCTCTTCAGGCGACATTGCCTGGGTGACCGCCCAGCAAAGCAATAGGCTCCTGTCATTCAGCACCTCGCGGCTGCTGACAGACCCAACGCACGCGCTTATTGCTTCCGTTTCCGTTGGCACGGCACCAACCGGAATGGCGCTGGTGGATAACGATGCCGTACTCGTCATCACCAACTCCAATCGCTTTGCCGAACCTCAAACGCCCCAGACGCTCACGCTCCTCGATGCAGAGCAAGCACTGACCGGTCACACTAGGATCCTGGGAACGATCCATGTCGGTGCTTTTCCCAGAGAGCTCACCCTCGGCCCCGATGGAGGAAGCTTGTTTCTCACCAACTATACGTCCAATACGCTGAACATCATTGATGTGACGAAGTTACCAAAGCCGTCGAATGGCTAATGGAAGGTAGTGATTCCCGCCGCTACACCCGTGTTTTCAGCCAAAGCGTCATACGCCGAAGGCGCATGACGAATTTGATATCCTTGAAAGAGTAGATACCCTGCTCTAGAGTTTTATAGGAACACCCTCGAAGATGAGCAGAATATGGTACGATACAGATACTTAGAGGAACTCATTCCATTCAAACTGATTCGAAATCAGGCATGTCCCTGCTTGTTGATCTTAAGATTGAAGCTACGAAGGACCCGAAAGGAGCAAAACCCCATGAAATTCAAACAGCTTGGTCGCAGTGGTCTGCTGGTCTCGGACCTGAGCTTAGGGACGATGATCTTTGGCGAAGAGAGTGAACGAGGAACGTCGGCTGCCGAAGCTGAACACATGATCCACCATTTTCTCGATGCTGGCGGCAATTGTCTGGATACAGCTGATGTGTATGCCGGTGGACGTTCTGAAGAGATTATTGGTCATGCCATCAAGGGGAAGCGTGATCAGGTCGTGGTAGCGACCAAAGTGCGTTTTTCTTCCGGCCAGGGGAAAAATGATCAGGGGCTTTCCCGGCATCATATCCTGCACGCGGTGCAAGCGAGCCTGCGCCGGTTGCAGACCGATTATATTGATCTGTATTACATGCACGGTTGGGATGCCCTCACGCCATTGGAAGAGTCGCTCCGGACGTTTGACGACCTTGTCACAGCTGGCAAAGTGCGGTATATTGGCGTCTCCAATTTCAAAGCATGGCAGGTGATGAAAGCATTAGCCCTCTCCGAAAGCAACGGGTGGATCCGTTTCGTAGCTGGGCAGTATCAATACAGTCTGGTCACCCGGGAGATTGAATACGAATTGAGCGATCTCTGCCCCAGTGAAGGGATGAGTGTCACGGCTTGGGGTCCACTCGGTGGCGGCCTGCTCTCTGGGAAGTACCAACGCAACCAACCGCCCCAGAGCGCAGCGGAGGGACGCATCGCTACGACCGGCGCTGAGAACGAAGAAGCATGGCATCGTCGCAATACCGAGCGCAATTGGCAGATTGTTGATGCCGTACGGCAGATCGCCCTGGAGCGCGGTGCGACTTCCTCTCAAATAGCACTCGCATGGGTGCGCGCTCAACCTCTGGTCAGTAGTGTCATTCTTGGGGCTCATTCCCTCTCCCAATTGGAAGAGAATTTGGGAGCAGCAGACATTGAACTGACGGCTGAAGAAAAGGCCAAACTTGATCGTGTCAGTGCCTTACCAGATCTCTATCCCTACCGTCTCATCGAACAGTGGAGGCGTCAGCCTGACCTCTAAGAAGAAAGAGATAGTGGTTCTTATCCAACAGAAAAGACGAAAAGTGATCTTCAGCAAGCCGTTGAACATAGCCCCTGGGAGTAGTGAGGCAATTTACTACTATGGAAACAAACATAGAAATCTTCTTGTCTTACGCGCGAGAAGATGAATTGTTACGGCAACGGCTAGAAAAACAGCTGAGCGTTTTGGTGGGAGAAGGGCTTGTGAGTGTCTGGCATGACCGGAACATTAGTGCAGGTACAGAATGGCAAATAGAAATCAGCGGCCACTTAAATAGCGCTCAAATCATTCTACTTCTCATTAGCCCTGACTTCATGAAGTCTGAATATGGCTACTGTGTTGAGATGAAACGAGCAATGGAGCGGCAGGAGCGGGGAGAGGCACGAGTTATTCCGATCATTCTACGTCCTGTCTACTGGCAAGAGGCGCCGTTTAGTAAACTGCAAGTACTTCCTACAGACGCGAAACCAGTCCGAAGTAGAGCATGGCGCAATCCAGACGAAGCTTTTTTCGATGTAACAGTGGGTATCCGCAAAGTAGTAGAGGAACTAATAGCAGGTGCTCCTGTTAGGCTAACAACACCTGTAGTTGCTTCCACTTTCAAAGCGGATCAAGCGGAGATGCCACGTATTAATGCCTTTTACGGGCGCGAACACGAGCAGCAAAGCTTAAAACAGTGGATTCTAGATGAAAGATGTCAGATAATTGCAGTAGTGGGTATCGGAGGTATTGGCAAGACAGCACTCGCTGCAACTGTTGTAGAGCAAATTAAGGATTCGTTTGAATATATCTTTTGGCGATCTCTACAAAACGCGCCCTCCCTTAAAGATATTCTGCAAGACTATATTACATTTTTCTCTAATCATCATTATGTAGAGCTTCCTGATACAGTAGACAGCCAAATCACAAAGCTTATCGAGCTACTGCAAGCACACCGTTGTCTCATGATCATAGACAACGTCGAAGCCATCCTACAAGTCGGCGGTCGTTTTGGCCGTTATCGAGAGGGTATGAAGATTACAGTAAGTTATTCCAGCGTGTAGGAGAGATAGCACACCAGAGTTGTTTACTCCTCACTAGTCGTGAAAAACCGAAAGAGCTTCTCTTCTTAGAAGGCTCCTCTTCATCGATCCGTTCATTGCACTTGTCCGGCATGGAATATCGCGAAAGCCGGGATCTCCTCAAAGATAGAGGTTTATCCGGATCAAAGCAAGCTTGGACAAGGCTTATAGAACTTTATCGAGGCAATCCTCTCGCATTAAAGTTGGTTGTAGATCCTATTCAAAGCTTATTTAAAGGAGATATTGCAAGCTTTTTGAGTAAAGGAGAGGTAGTCTTCGGTGAGTTACAAGACCTGTTAAAACAACAGTTTCATCGCCTCTCACCTTTTGAAAGGGATATTGTGTACTGGCTAGCTCTGGAAAGAGAACCAGTGTCTCTAGAGACATTACGTAATGACCTGGTGCTTGTAGAGTCAAAAAGATCATTGTTTGATGTGCTTAATACCCTGCTAAGGCGCTCAATGATCGAAACAAGCGAGACGGCAGACTTTATGTTACAGCCGGTGATTATGGAGTTTGTCACAAGCCGCTTAATAGAACAGATAGTAGAGGAACTGAACAAGGAGACCTTTCAGATATTTGAAAGTCATGCCCTCATGAAAGCCCATGCGAAAGACTATGTAAGAGAAAGCCAGATTCGCCTCGTACTATGGCCAATTATTCAACAACAGCTTGCTATACATGGGAAAGCAAGAATTGAACAAAAGGCAAGAAATCTTCTACCGATCTTACGCCACGCACCTGCCTCCAATGCGAGTTATACTGCAGGAAATCTACTCAATATGCTGGTGCAAGCTCAATGCGACGTAAGAAATATAGACTTTTCACATCTAGCAGTGAAACAAGCCTATCTACGTGGAGCTACTCTTCCGGGAGTCAATTTTACACACGCAGATCTGACAACTTCAGTTTTTACAGATACATTTAGCAATATACTCTCAGTGGCATTTAGCAAGTCGGGACATTTATTGGCCGCTGGAACTATTACTGGCGAGATCAGAGTGTGGAAATACCCAAATGGAGAACCAGTATTAACTTGCTTAGGACATCGGGACTGGGTACGAGCAGTGGCATTTAGTCCCGATAATAAAATGATTGCGAGTGGCAGTGATGACCAAACACTACTCTTATGGGATATTAATACAGGTCACATATTGCATCGTTTACAAGGACACAGCAGTTGGATAATATCAGCAACGTTCAACTCCACAGGCAATCTGCTCGCAAGCGGCAGTGATGATCGCACAATCAGAATATGGAATGTACAGATGGCAACCTGTATCGATACCTTGTATCTAGAAATAGAAGGAAATGCAGTGACCTTCAGTCCCACCGAAAACATTCTTGCTTGTGTCGGGGAAAATCATACGATCAAGTTATGGGACCTTTACTCAGGACAATACATCAAGGTATTTCAGGGGCACAGCGACTTCATCTGGTCATTAGCCTTCAGTGCAGATGGTCGCTTCCTGATAAGTGGGAGTTTCGACAGGACCATTAAGCTTTGGGATATCAACACTAGTGAGTGCTTGCACACATTCGAAGGTCATAGCGATTGGGTATTATCCGTCAGCGTTAGCTCTGATGGTCGCCTCATCGCCAGCGGAAGTAAAGATCGCACAATGAAACTCTGGGAGACAAGCACGGGAAACTGTATCCATACACTCCAAGGGCATAACGACAGATTATGGTCGGTGGCCTTTCATCCTGGAGGGAATAGTGTTGCCAGTGGCAGTGAAGATCAAACAATCCGCTTATGGGATGTCACATCAGGAAAATGTATAAATACGCTGCAGGGCTACACAAACAAAGTCTGGGCTATCGCTTTTGATGGCGATGGCAGACTACTTCTGAGTGGATGTGAGGATGGGGCCATCAGACTGTGGGAAACTGAGACAGAAAAATGTTTGCTAACGCTACAAGGCCATACAGCATGGGTGATGGCTGTTGCTTTTAGCTCTGATGAAAAGATGATCGCCAGCAGTAGCAACGACATGACTCTACGATTATGGGACAGACATACTGGTAGATGCCTCCATATTCTCCAGGGACATACACACAAAGTACAATCAATAGCTTATAACCCTGCCGGTTCTATTCTCGCAAGTGCCAGCCATGATCAGACATTGCGGTTATGGGAAACAACTACAGGTGATTGTTTGCGCATCCTGAAAGGCCATACTAAGGTCGTCAGAGCAGTAAGTTTTCATCCTCAAGGAGAACTTCTTGCCAGTGGTGGTGATGATCAAATTATACGCCTTTGGGATGTCAGCAGCAGCTCTTGTCAAAGGACCTTAGCAGGACATACAGCCCGCATCCGCACTATCGCCTTCAGCCCTGATGGAAAGATGTTAGCTACTGGCAGCGACGACTATACTGTTCGGGTGTGGGACTACTCCAGTGGAGACTGTCTGCACATCTTGCAGGGGCATAGCGGACAGATACGAGCTGTCGCATTTAGCCCTGACGGCAATATGCTTGCCAGCGGAAGCCACGACCAGACCGTGCGGTTATGGAATAGCCGAACGGGAGAATGCCTTCATACTCTATTCGAGAAAGATAGCTGGATAACGTCAGTAGCCTTCACAAAAAATGGAAAAACACTCGCAATGAGTGACTATAACGGAACAATTTCACTGTGGGATATCAACACAGGAACACGCCTAAGAAGCTTAAATAATATCAGGCCATATGAACAGATGAATATTACAAATGCCAAGGGATTGACAAAGGCTCAGAGGACAAATCTACGTATTCTAGGAGCAGTAGATCTGACCGATAATGACTTTGCCAAAGATATTTGAGATTGGCCTCTGAGAAACAGCGGTTTCGCAATTATTGTGTTATTTGGACTTCTGTCTTTGACACCACGCGTACCATTGCAAACCTCATTTATACAGGAACATTGAAGAAATATCCCAATATGCGCATGATCTTTTCACATGCAGGCGGGCCTGAAAGCACACAAGTCCCCGATCTGAACTGCTTCCATTCTTCACTCTGTCCCTGTCTCTTCAAAATGCAGAGGGAGCTGAAAGATGAGGTACACAGAGCATTCTGACCGACAAAGCTAACGACAGAGGACATTACACCAATACTCATTAAATGCGTTGCCGTCAATTTTCGTGACAAGGCGTGTGGGAATCCCATCGCTGTCGGGAATCTCATAAAGCCAGCTCTCTCTTGTTTCAAGTTTTAGGGGCACTGTTTCAATCTCAACGCCCTCATGCCAACCTGAGGCAATTGCACAGGCCAAAGGATCATGTTGAAAATTGATGATATCCTTGGGCAGCCCTGGGCAGGTTTCACCGTAGTTTTGTTCGTTATGCTCACTCCTCGCACAGAGTTCAGCTTGCAGAACGATGAGTTCGCCTAAGCGACCTGCCTGGGCAAGTCTTGGAAGATAAGCCCGTCTCAAGGCAGTCTGACACGTAACAGTCAGAGGGACGAGTGTTGGATTGGCATGTTCCAGGACATATTGCGCTGAGTGAATATCAACCTGGATGTTATAGTCCATCTCATTGCCCCACTGCGGATACTCAGCCGGAATGTCAAAAACATCCGTATCTAGATGGATTTTCGTCATATCCATTCTCCTTAAGTTTTTCGACGATCAACAAAATCCCTTATTGTGAAGCTTTTCGCGCAATCAGGCGCTCGACGATGCCCAGTTTCTGCCGTTTGAGATATTCGATGCTAAAACCTGCCGTCTGCACGGTTTCTACTGGCTCACGTAAAAGGTGATCTCCCTGAGTACGCACCGCCCAGGAGTCGAGCAGGCGCTCAAGTCCGCGTATGATGGTGTTTGGACTGCGCACATGTTCGAGGGCAACGAAGCGGCCGCCTGGACGCAGAACGCGCCACACCTCCGCGATTGCCTGTCGTTCGTCTGGAATGCTGCAAAGCGCAATCGTGCACACTACTGTATCGAAGCGTTGATCGGGGAAAGGGAGCGCCTGCGCGTCCCCAACAACCAGTTCGACCTGACGACCCAGGCTTTGTGCGCGTTGGCGAGCGATCTCCAGCATGGCGGTGCTGATTTCGATCCCTGTGATCTCCACATCGGCTGGATAGAAGGGTAGGTTGCGCCCGGTGCCAATGGCAATTTCCAGCACCTGTCCTCGCGCCTGGGAACAGGCCCAGGCACGGCCATCACTAAAAAAGAGCTTTTCGGTGAATGCCATTCCTTTGTCATAGCGTACGGCTGACGCATCAAAAATCTCGCGCACGCGTTCGGTTTCTTTTTGCTGTGACATCGAGTTTTTCCTCCCTGTTTGCCATTTGGT
>WNGL01008579.1_pt1 | contig 15890 bp, 19 predicted proteins | sample 5400591 | NCBI WGS metagenome assembly WNGL01 (sample SAMN13153377, study PRJNA577476) | soil metagenome | isolation source: 80 cm soil or saprolite under Garry oak tree replicate 1 | place: USA:California | collected 2016-06-15
GCGTCCACGATCTCGCCTGTTGGCACCAGTTCCGCGCCGGGTGCCGTGGCATCTGTCGGCCGAGGCACGAACGGCAGCACAGTTGCACCGGTAGCCGGTTCGTTGGGATCGGGTGTACCGACCAGGGTGGGAGACATCAGGCCACCTCCTGACGAGTCACGGCGTGCAGGGCCGCCAGGTAGTCCCGGACCTCGATCGCGGTCTGCATGCGACCGCCGAAGGTGCGGGTGATCGATTTGGCGGACGGGGTTTCCGGTAGGTTTCCGGCCACGATCGCGGCGCGGACTCGATCGAGCAGCATCGCTCCGCGTGGCGACAGTTTCCGCTGGTTCATCGTGGTGACCGGGGTGTCCGGCTGACTGTCCACATTGGTCGCCGGACGATCGGGCAGGGGCCGCAAGATGACCCCGGACACGATCATCAGGTCACCGCGTCGGGCCGCTGCCCGGTCGGCATCCCACTGCGCCCGGATGATCAGCCGTGCGAGTCGGCGGTCCCGCCGGGACGCGTTCGGTCCGACGCCGTACCGGTCGGTCCAGCCGGCCCGCCATGCGGCCTCGTGATCCGTCTCGACACCACGTGCGGCACCGATGGACAACGCGGCCAGCGACAGCGCCGGGAACCGCAACCACCGAACCAGTGCGACGCGAGCAGCTCCAGCCGTGCGGCCAGTCGCGGCGTGCCGAGCATGTCCGGCGGTCAGCTCCCACAGGCCGACGCCGAGCAGGCTGGACAAGGCCAGGCCGGCACCGCCGATCGGTCCGTAGGCCGTAGCTCCGTGCCAGTAGTTCATTCCGGCCGCCACGCTGGCCAGGACCCACATCCACACTCGCAACCGGCCGGTCGGCTGGCCAGCCGAGATAGCGCGATGGGTGAGGTAGGCCAGCCACCAGGCTCCGCCTTCCAGCGCGACCGGGTAGACCCAAGCCAGGCCGGCCAGGTGCAGCACAACCCGCGCGGTTTGAAGCTGGCCGTTCCAGCCGATCAGGATCGGCGCACCCATGGCGACGGCACCGACCATCGCCGGCACGGCGGCGGCCAAGCGAGCCCGGACACGGCCGGCGGTCTCTCGCAACTCGGTCCAGCGGGCGGCTCGCTCGGTCCGTGCTGCCTGACGTTGTGCGGCCTGCCGGGTGTCGGCCGCAGCACGCTGGCGGTCGGCCAGGTCGGCTCGCGCCGACTCGATCTCGACCTGTCGCAACTCGACCTCGGCCAGTCTGGCGGCAGCGTCCGCCCGATGCTGGTCGGCCACTGCTGCGGCCACGTGGCGCTCGGCGCGTCGGTCGTAGAACGTTGTTGTACTCATCGACGGTGCCCCCTCCGGCTGGTCGAGATGGTCGTGACCGTCAGGGCCTTGACCGCAGTGGCGGCTGCCAGCAGAGCGGGCACCGCGAACGCACACACCATCAGTGGAATGTTGTTGTGTGCGAACCGGATGACCGCCAACTGAGCGCCGGCGATCACGGCCGCGCCGATCAGCACTCGGCCGACCAGCGACGCCGTGCGTACCGCGTCCTCGGCCGCGTTACGTGCCCGACGTCGAGCGCCGGCCAGAAGCACCAGCAGGCCGATCGCGGCCAGGCCGCCAACGCCGAGGATCAATTGGTGGTGCGTCATGCCGACCACCGCCCGGCCCCGTCGTCGGCCGTGTCCGTCTCGGCCGGCTGGCGTAGGACCGCCGGCAGGGACCGGACCACCTGGCGAACGTGCCGCCGGTTACGGCGCCGGCCGGACGGGTCCGCCGACAGCCACACCGGCCGCGACGGCACGTCAGGAACTGGTACAGCGAGATCCAGTTCGTCCAGCATTTCGTCAATCGCCTGTTCAGACAGGCCGTCCGGCGCGTGCCGGTGCTCGATTGGCCCGGCCGGCAACGACCGGGCGATCGAGGGGGGTAGAGAGCCGTACCTCATGTCGTCGTGCCTCCGATGTAGTGACCTTGCAGGTTCGAATGTTTGCATTCAAACATGCGATGTGTCGGACGCTACAGCAGCGACGGGCAAGAGGCAAGAAGTTCGCATGCAAACCTACAAACATGCTGTACGATGGGGTCATGGAACCTCAACGGACGGCCGTCAGCGGGCCGCTCAAGCTCCAGATAGCCGACGACATACGGATGCGGATCGAGCGCGGGGACCTGGTCCCCGGCGACTCGCTCCCGACGATCGAGGAGTTGTGCGAGCAATGGCACTGCTCCGCCAACCCGGCCCGGGAAGCGATCGCGTTGCTCAAGCAACAGGGGCTGATCAGCACTGGTCAGGGCAAGCCACCGGTCGTTCGGGCGCCACTGCGCCGGATCGTTCGCTCGTCGGACCGTCACCAGGCCGAGAAGGATCTGGCCCTCGCACCAGAAGGGGAGCGGCAGGCGATCGGGGTAGCCGAGACGGACATGGGCGCCTCGCTCGATGAGCTGAAACTCAAGGTCTCGTTCGACATGATCAAGGCCGACAACGAGCTGTCTGGCGTGTTCGACATCAAGCCGGGGGAGAAGCTGCTCCGACGCGTCTATGAGATGGTCGAACCACGGTCGCGACGGCGCCAGTCTTGGAGCGTTTCCTACCTTCCGCATGCGCTGATCAGCGGTAATCCAGCGCTGCTGGACGAGGCAAACGAGCCATGGCCGGGCGGGACGCAACACCAGCTCCACACCGTGGGGATCGAGATCGCTCGCATGGTCGACGTCGTCACTGCGGCGATGCCGACGACGGCCGAGGCCAAGCAATGGGAGCTGGACGCGGGCGTCCCTATGCTGCGCGTGCGGCGGATCTCGATCGACACACAGGATCGAGTGGTGGAGGTGTCCGACGCTGACTTCCCGGCTGACCGGACCGAACTCCGCTTCAACACGCCACTGAAGCCCTGGTAAGCCACCCGGCAGCGATGGGATTGAGCGACAGCATGCGGACAGTTTCGATCTTGACGGCGGCATACGCGCCGACCGCGAAGTACCTACCGGACACGATCGCCGGCGTTCAAGCGCAGTCGCTACCCGACGGTTGGCAGCTCGAATGGATCGTGCAGGAAGACGGCGCCGAACCCGCGCTTGCCGAGCTGGTGGAACAGGCACCGAATGTCCGATACGAGCCGAACAACGCTCAGTTGGGGTTGCCCCAGACGCGCAACCTGGCGTTGTCCAGGGCTACGGGTGAACTCGTGCACGTGCTTGACCATGACGACGTGCTGTTGCCCGGCGCCTTGTCCGTCCTGGTGCCGCGCTTCGATGACAACCCGATTCACTGGGCGATCGGCCAAGCCGACGACCTCACTCCCGATGGACAGCGGATGCCGTACGAGTCCGCCTTGCCCTACGGGCTGCTAGCCGCTGGTCAGGTCAACGAGTGGGCGGGGGAGCAGGGCGGGAACTGGCCGATTCACTGTGCAGGACTGACCATGCGGACCGCGTCCGTCCGTGCCCTCGGCGGCTGGGTGGCGTCTCCGGCGGACGACGACCTCGCGATGTTCGCCGCGCTATCGGAGCTGACGAATGGCTACAACGAGCCCACTGTGACGTGGCTATATCGCCACCACCCTGACCAAACGCACCGCACGGCGACGTGGCGCACGTGGAGCACGGCCGGCCGACGAATCGCGCTTCAGCGAGCAGCGGCGGTCCGCGCCGCAGGTCTGATCTTCTCGGACGATGTGCTCAACTTGGCAACACCTGAACCGGTCGACGTCGGCCCGCTTCAGCCTAAAAAGGCCTATCCCAGCACCTAGCGGCCGTCCCGCAGTGCGGACCTGCGGTGTTGCCTCGCAACTGCCCTCGTCCTCCGGCCGAAGACCAGTTCAGCTCGTATCCGCGCTGGGCGCCATGATCCCGTAACGCGCATGCGTGCAGGGACACGTCTGGCGATACCTTTGACCACGCCAAAGACCACGGCGCCGGCTGTTCCATCCAACACGTGGATGACGAGGTCTTGCGTCATAGCCGCACCGTACTCACGCAACTGAACCAATCGGGCGACGTGTCACTGTTTTAGCCACCGGATCTGTCACATGTAACTAGCCCAATCGGAGGACGAGAGACCGATCGCGCTGGTCGCTAAACCCTGTGATCTTGAACACACGGCCCCTTATTGATTGAGGGCCACCCTGTGCTTGGAGGAGATTCTGTCTGCTCAGCGAGGACTCGACGGGAATGGCGGGACACCAATATCGCGATCCCAGTCGGCAGCTAGTCGCGTTCGGCGCCGGCCGGCCAGATCACCGTCACCCGCAATCCACGCGCGCGTGCCGCGTCGACAACGTCAGCCGTTCCGCCGTACCCGCGCGCCGGCTTGCCGTCCCAGACGGCCAGCAGCCTGTCAGCCTCGGCGATCATGCGCAGGCTGGCATCCATGTGTGATTCGGAGTCTGATTCGACATGGTTAAGGCGTGTGACGGTCGTGGCCTGCGCGAGCAAAGCGTCGTACACCTCGCGATGATCGGCCGGCAGTCCATCCCGGTACTTCTCGGCCGGTATGAACACGTGCAACGAGCCACCAACGTCGAGTACGGCTTGGGCGAACAGACTGTCGGCGCCATCAGCAAGGCAGGTCAGGCCGATCAAGTCACCATCAGCGGCCCGGATGCTGATCTCGGTTCGCAGCGCTGTGACGACCAGTTGCCGTGTGGCTGGCGGTAGGCCGCGATGCCCGGAGACGGCCAGGCGCGTCATCAGTTGTCCCGTTCGTACAGTGCGGACAAGGCGTCATCCAGCCCGGTTGCCTCGGCCGTTCGTGGTGGCAGGTCGGCACGGAACTCGCGCACCCGGTTGGTGATGCGTTCGCTGCCGTACGAACGCGCAACGCTCAGGGCCTCGACCGCTAGAGCGCAACCACCCGCAACGTCGCCGGCACGAGCGAGGACATGCGCGTGCTCGACCTGAGCAAGAGCCCTCGGCTTGGCTGCCGTTAGCGCAGGTCCGGCCGCTGCATAAGCCGTCTTGGCGCCTCGAACGTCGCCGAGACGGCCAAGCGCGCCGGCCTGGTAGCGGGCTGCCTTGGGCAGGTCGAATGCGAACACCCACGGCCAGCGCAGTTCTCCACGCTGGCGGTTGGTCAACGTCTCGGCCCGTCGCAACGCTCCGTTCGTCGCGGCCCGGTCGCCGAGCGCCGCATGCGCGCTCGCCAGCAGTGACTCAAGCCACGCACGAGCAGCGTCCGGCGTGCTGTCGTCCAGCAGGGTCGACGCTTGTTGGATCATCTTCAATCCGGCCGTCGGGCTACCGGCCTCCACGGCGAAGTGGCCAAGGCTTGCCGTCATGTAGGACACCAGCAGCGGGTGATCTGTACGACGAGCGTAGGTAATGGCGTCCGCGTACCGGCGCCTGGCGGTGCTCGTGTCGCCACGATCGGCAGCAAGCCACGCGGCCAGCCCTGCTACCTCGGACAACACCCGAAACCCTGACGACGTGCGCAACCGCTCGCGCACGATGCCGACCGCCAGGCTCATATGAGCGTCGACAGCGGCCGTGAGCTGGTCGGACGGCACGGCCGATTCCATCCGCCGGTAGTAGCTGGTCGGCCCGGACAGAATCTCGACCAATTCCAGCGCCGGCGGCAGCCCGGTCTGTGCGAGCAAGACCCCGGCGCTTGCCCCAAGCGTCGACTTCAGGAAGGTCTTGCGGTCCACTGAGTCAACGGTATCCCTGCGAGGCTGGTACAAGCCCAGCTCACTGTCCGTAACCACGTCCAGGATCGCGCGGAGCGCGGCCCGGTAGCGAGCGGCCGGCCAACGCGTTCCACCGCGCTCCCACTTCCCGACATGGTTCGCGTCGACGGCGCCGAGCTTGTTCGTGGACCGGTACACGTGGTCGTTGATGGCGTCGGCCAACTCCTGCCGAGTCATCGGCCGGCCGGGTGACCCCGGCGACTCGATCCGCATACGTGCAGCATGTAGCAGGTCGTTGTGTTCCGGCATTCCACGGCCTCTCTGCTGGACCTGATCTCAGTGTAGCCGGGGGAAATAAGGGACCAGAAATCCAACTTTCCCTGTGTATTCCCCTTGCTTGCCGAGCGTGCGCCGTAGATCCGTGGTCATCGCGTCGCGATCCTTGGAGCTGTGACCAGCGATTTTCCGGTACGGCAACCGGGCGGAACGCCAGAACAGGCCACCCCGACCACCGGACAATGGACCGTGTCGTGCCGTGACGCAATGGGAGCCGACACCGAATTGGCGGTTGACGTCAACGACGAATACCGGGTTGTCATGAGCCTGTCGCCCGGTCAAATCGCGGTCATGGGCTGGCAGGCCGCCGAGACGCTACGCGCACACTTGGCGGCGGCAATCTCGGCAGTCCTTCGGGGCGAGCGATGATGACGGCCACCGAGAAGCGATCCTGGTTGCGGTATTGGCAATCGTTCGGCCAGGCGTGCGCTCAGTGCGGCTGGGTCTTCGAACTGCACGAGCTGAGGCGGCCCTATCTGGGCGGCGAAGGAACTTTCCGCCAGTGCAACCAACCGTGCGATCGGGTTCCGGCGCTCTCATGGACGTGAGGGATCCGGCCGTACGGAGACGGCAACAGTGCGTCTTGTGGCTGGCTAGCCAATGCCGGTACGGCCCTGGTTGCCGGTGCAGGCTGGCCCAGGAGGCTGACGAGGCCGCTGCGAGGGCGGCCAACAGCCCACGAGTTCCAAGCCGGAGAGGAAGCCATGGTCGACCGGGCTGAGGCCGATGCCTTCGTTCGCGCGATAGGTCAAGTACTACGGACCGAACGGAAGCGACTGGGGCTAACTCAGGCCGAATTGGGCCATCGAGTCGTGCTGAGCCACTCTGTGATGTCCAAATACGAATCCGGCACCCGGCGGCCTGACTGGTACGGGTTGTTGGAATTATGTGCGGCGCTCGACTTGTCTCCGGCCAAATTGATCGCCGCTGCTCAGGGCGAAGCGTACCCGCTCGGCTGGCCGGAGTGCGTCCGGTGAGCATCGAATTGGCCGCGTTCATCGTCTTTGATTCCGGCGTCTTGCTCGGCGTGCTCGTCTGCCGGCTAACCGAGGCGTACAAGGCCGGGCGGCACCGCCGATGACCGGGCCCAATACTGACGGAGCCTTGGCGGCCGCTCTGCGGTGGGCCATGTGGTCGATGGACGACGCGGCCCACGACCTTCCCGCAGGCCGGCTGACGGCCGAGCGGTGCCACGAGCTGATTGAGACGTTCGAACTTCTGGCCCAGTTGTTCCACAACCGTGCCCAATGGTTTGACCGTCCCGCCGAGAGAAGGGAAATAGAGTAGTGCCGGACGGTTATGTCGAGCCCTCGAAGCCCGAAAGCCAAATGACCGATCAGGAAAGCTCGAAGACCTGGACGCCTTCGCAGCCAGCCAGGGGATGAAGGTTCCCCAGGACGGGCGGACAGAGGCTGCTGGTCAGAAGTAGCGCGCAGATGCAACGAGCATCTGGGCAGCGCACGACATGGCTGTCACACCTGTCACCCTGTCACGGCTGGTGCGCTGGTTGTTCAGCATCCCACTCGACCGGTGACGTGACATGCTGGCCGCTCGCGCCGGACAGGCATTCAGCGGAACCGGCTCGCGCACGTCAACTGGAACGCGGGAGAGGCATGCAGTTCTGCCAGGTAAGAGCCGTCATATTTATTTGGCGGCCCTTACCGTTGGCAGCGTCGCTCTCACGACTTGACGATTGGCCCATAGGACTGCCGCGCCAACCGCCATCGTCACCAATCAGAGATCATCCCGGCTATCCCGGCAAAGCGATCATCGATGCCACGCGGGCCAGTGGCCATCGACCGACCGGGTGCGGTGCCAGTGGTTGCCATCCATGCCGGTCACAGTGATCGTCGGAGTCCGGCCGTGATGGGCGGTCACGTGTACTCTACTTCGGCAGTTACCTCCCATCGAAGTCCAGCCACTCCACGTGTGATCCGGGTTCTCCCAGCGGGTCCAAACGGCGTAATCGAGGCCGATCACAAAGACCTGCCAGGTGCCGTTCGGGAACTGGTACCATGTCTCGCCGAAATCGCAGTACCACGAGCCGCCTAGTTGAAGCTCGAAGCAAATATAGGAGGCAGCCGACGATGTGGTGGTCCGCTGTGGAGCGGCACTGGCAGTTGCCGGTGCCGCGATTAACGGCATTGCAGCCAACACCAGCGTCGTCGCGGCGAGGCCAAAGTGTCTGGTCATGTGCTTCTCCTTCTCGCTCCCGGTGCGTCTCACCAGGAGCCGAAACCCTCCCGCAGACGAGACCGAGATTGCAAGACGTCCAGCGACCAAATTAGGACGACCCAAGTGGGTTGTTGGTCTGATGTGGATGATACTTCGCTCGTCATAACATGTTGTTACACAACAGAATGACGACCCAGACTGGTCGCCCCTCACCCGCCTCGTTGACGCATCGCCCAGGCGGGTTGTGCTACTGTTGGCGACGGCCCTGCGGAGACCGACGAGGTTACTGTGGGGTTGATTCGAGCCCTGAACGTCTTTAGGAGGAGAACTGATGAGTCAAGTCGATTCTCGACCGGGGCGGCAGCCCGATCTTGCAGGGTTGCTGTCAGGGATGAGGAATCCCGACAAGCTAGCCGACCATCCTTTGACGATCGCGTGTCTTGAGGCTGGAGAACGACTGCTCCATAGCGATTTTGCTCGTGACGCGGGCCAGCTTCCGCCTGCCAAGGGCAGTCGACCACCCTTCGAGGAACTCCTGGCGTGGTTGTCACGACGACGCATCCTGGCCGAAGCTGAGCGTGTCCAACAGAAGAGCAGAAAGAAGAACACGGACGCGGTACCCACTGAGTCGGCCTTCCGGCATCGGTGGGGGACGCAAGTTGACTACCTACGCGACTTGGTCGTCTTCACACTGATGCCACGCCTACATGGTCCCGATCAGGCTCAGATCGACGGTGCCCGTGGCATCGTCGAAAAGGTTCGCGATGAGGGACGGCCACTGCACGAGGCGATTGACGAGATCGCTTTCAGCGTAGTGACGGCTTTGATGCAGGACAAGACATTCCGCCTACAGTTGGTGTTCCAAGCCACTCTCGCTCACGACGACATCGTTAAGAACATGTTGCATCGGGTCGACCAGGCCAAGATTAGGGCTTGGACAGATTTCTATTGTTGGGCCCTGACAGAACTCGGACTCGGGTCAGACCGGTGGCGCCCTGGTACGGACATTAAGCACTTGGCCAAAGCGTTGCACGCAACCGCTGAGGGTGTGGTGGTCAGGGCCTTGATTTGCCCTGCTCTACATTCCCAGATTGCCGCGCAAGTACTCGCTGAAGACCCGCAGAAGTCGTCACTAGCGGTAGTCGTCAAAGCTCTTCTTGTTGCATTTGTCGATGACGCGGGTGATGGTATGGCGTTGAATCAGTCGGTTGACAGGCTTTCCCGGCAGCTCAAACAGGACGCGTAGCGGCGCTCGGTAGCAGGATTAGGGTTTGGGAAAGTGCGTAGCCCTCTATGTGGTCCACGCCTGGCGCTACTCGGAAGATCCGTTCGTAAAGACAACGCAGTAGCTCTATCGCGCGGCGCGCCAATGAGTTAAGGCTCGGGAGGTGCGTGAAGCGCACACGGTCACGGGTGTCGACGGCACGCGAAAACTGGATCTGGCCCACTTTGGTGAAACTGCGGACGGCCATGGGCCGCCAAGACGCAGGCTCCAACCAAGCCCTCGGTTCGATGCTATATTGTCTTCACCAATTATGGGACAGATCTAAGATTGGCGTGCCGTTGATAATGGGCAGCCGCACGTGCTGTTGCCCGTGACTCGCGCTCGTATAGAGTCGGCAACCCGCTCCAGTCGATTGGGTAAGCGCTAGACATGTGTTCGGATTGATGCCCATGCTTGAACAGGTGGGGTGCCCAACTTGATCGACAGGGCAATCGCACATGCCCCTGTTCCAGCCGGCCTGATACTACTCGCCGATCTGGCGCTGGTGCGGTTTCTTACTGCGCGTCTGGTAGGGGCGTCCGCCTGCGGATCGTATGATCTGACCGGTCTCATTCTTGGTCTCAGTCGGATGTCGTTCGTCGTCGTTCGAGTTCGTTCAACCAGCAGCGTCTTGCCTGGTCAAAGCACTGTGTGGACCTCGGTGTACTGCCGTAGACGCCTCTGCGTAGACCTTGAAAGCGGAAGACCTGAGAGGGTCCGGGGGTTCGAATCCCTCCGCTTCCGCCCCAAGACACAGTCGTTTCAACGTCGGGCGCTGGTGCGATGATCAGGCCCATGACCGCACGGTTCAAGGATCTCGTTCTGGACGCCACCGACCACCAGCGGCTGGCGGACTGGTGGTGTGCCGCGCTCGGCTACGTCCGCAGGGACGAAACGACCGGCAAGCCGGACCGGCCCAGCGACTGGCCGGTGCCGATCGTCCCCGCCGCCGACGATGGTGGTCCGCTGATCTGGATCGTGCCGGTGCCGGAGGCCAAGACCGTCAAGAACCGGATGCACATCGACGTCTGGGGCGATCCCGACGAGCTCGTGGCGCAGGGAGCCACGCTGATCCGCCGCCGCGACGATGTCGACATCGACTGGGACGTCCTGGCCGACCCGGAGGGCAACGAGTTCTGCGTGTTCGCACCGCGGCCCTGATCGACGACGACCACCACCGTCGGCCACCCGCGTCGGCTTGGCGACGTCGTTCACCTGGACTCCTGGTGACCTATCCTCAGTGGTCAACAGGACCGAGGCGGACCACATGGGACCGAGGTGCACGTGCCCGACACGGAAACACCGTTCAGCCGGTTCGGAAAGGCCACCGGGCAGGCCGCCGGCTGGCTGGTCCGGACCGGCTGGCGGATCACCCGTGGCCTGCCCGGCGGTGAGCTCGCCGAACGTCAGCTCCTGAAGCTCGAGACGGCCGTCGTCGACGAGGTGCGTCGGCGGCTGGAGCCTGGGCTGGAGCGGGTCACGGTCGGTGACCACGAGCTCGTCACGCTCGTCCGCCCGATGAACGGCCACGTCGAGCCGTTGCGCGCCGGGATGGCCGAGCTGCTCAACCAGTCCGCCAACGCGGACGTGGCTGGGGCTGCCCGGTACCTCCACGCCACGATCCTGCGCCAGCTCGTCCCGGACGAGGCCCGCATCCTGGCCGCCCTCGCCGACGGCGTGCCACGGCCGGCGGTGGACGTCGTCGTCCGCACGACGCTCGGTGGTGTCCAGCGCACCGTGCTGCGCAACGCCTCGTCGGTCGGCAAGCATGCTGGGGTGTCCGCGCCCGAGTACGTGCCCGCCTACCTGACCCGGCTCTACCGGATGGGCGTGGTGGACATCGGCGACGAGGACCCCGCGCTGGCCGAGCAGTACGACATCCTGCTCACCGACCAACTCGTCCGCGACGCCGAGGACCGCGCCCGCCAGGCCCGCAAGGGTGCTGCCCGGATCGTCCGCAGGACCGTGATGATCTCCGACCTGGGCGGCCGGTTCTGGCAGGCCGCCGATCCGACCCGGCGCGACGACGTCCGCCAGATCGATCAACCGTCCACATAGGCCGGTTGCTGTGAACCTCCGCGCGGTGTTCGACGACGTCGGCGAGCACTGGTACATCTACGTGTCCATCCCGGTGATGGCCGCGGTGATCGGCTACGTCACCAAGCTCGTCGCCATCCGGATGATGTTCCGTCCGTTGGACTACGTGGGGCGCAAGCCGTTCGGCTGGCAGGGCATCGTGCCCCGCCGGGCGGCGCGAATGGCCAGCATCGCGGTCGACATGATGACCAGCCAGCTCATTTCACCGGCGGACGTCGTGCGCCGCCTCGATCCGGAGCGGATCGCCAAGCAGCTCGCCGAGCCGCTCCAGGCCGTCGCCGGCGAGTTGGCCAGGGAGATCGCCGAGGAATTCCAGCCGGGCCTGTGGGATTCGCTGCCCGATCCGATCCGCCGGATGGTGGTGCGCCGGCTGCGGGCCGAAGCACCGAAACTGACCGTGTCCGTCCTGCGCACGGTCCAGGACAACGTCGAGTCCGTGTTCGACCTCAAGGACAGCGCGACAAGGCACTCCTGAACCGGATCTTCACCGAGGCCGGTCATCGCGAATTCCAGTTCATCGCGCGTTCTGGCCTGTTCTTCGGTGCGCTGATCGGCATTGTGCAGACCGTCGCGTGGGCATTGTTCAAGGAACCGCTGATCATGCCGTTGTTCGGCGCGATCACCGGATGGTTCACCGACTGGCTCGCCCTGAAAATGGTCTTCTATCCGACCGAGCCGAAACGCTACTTCGGGTCGTTCACGTGGCAGGGCCTGTTCCTGAAACGGCGGGACGAGGTGTCCGTCGCGTACGCCACGCTGATCGCCGAGGAAATCATCACGCCGCGCAAGGTCATCGAAGCCGTCCTGCACGGCCCGCTCAGCGACCGGCTGTTCGCGCTGATTCAGCGCGAGGTGCGGCACGTGCTGTCCCGCCAGGTCGGCCTCGCCAGCCCGCTGGTGCTGTTCGCGGTCGGATCCCATCGCTACCAACGGATGAAGCACCTGATCGCGGAGCGCGCACTGGCGCTCATGCCGGAGACGCTCGGCCACATCGAGGACTACGCCCGCGACGCCATGGACATCCGCAACCTGCTGATCGGCAAGATGCGCGAACTGTCCGCGGCGGACTTCGAGGGCCTGCTGCGGCCGGCGTTCCAACAGGACGAATGGATCCTGATCACGGTCGGTGCCGTGCTCGGTTTCGCGGTCGGCGAGATCCAGTCGCTCATTCTGGAACACCTGGCGAAATAACGACGATTCAGCGCGGGAAACTCCGTGCCACCGCGAGGAACGCGTCGTTCTCGGCCGGTTCGCCGACCGTCACCCGCGCCCCGTCCCCGACGAACGCCCGCACGATCACCTTGTGGTCAAGGCAGTGCTCGTTGAACGCCGCCGTGCGCTCGCCCAACGGCAGCCACACGAAATTGGCCTGCGTCACCGGAACCTCGTAGCCCATCGCGAGCAACTCCGACCGCACCCGCGCCCGCTCGACCACGATCTGCCGGCACCGCGCGAACAACTCGTCCTCGGCGTCCAGCGACGCGATCGCCGCCACCTGCGCCAGCGTGTTGACGCTGAACGGCACGAACGTCTTGCGCACGGCCGACGTCACCGCCGCCGGCGCGACGCAGTAGCCGACCCGCAGCCCGGCCAACCCGTAGGCCTTCGAGAAGGTCCGCAGCACGGCCACGTTGTCCCGTCCCCGGGCCCACGAGTCCTTCGCGACCTCGATGCCATCCGGTACATCGGGGTCGTCCACGAACTCCCGGTACGCCTCGTCGATCACGACCAGCACGTCCGGGGGCACCCCGTCGAGCAGCCCGCGCAGTTCGTCGGCGTGCAGCGGTGTGCCGGTCGGGTTGTTCGGCGTGCACGCGAACACCAGCCGAGTGGCCGGCGTGATCGCGGCCAGCATCGCCTCGGTGTCCAGCCGGTACCCGTCGGTCAGCGGCACCTGGACGGCCCGCGCGCCCACCACCTGGGTCAGGATCGGATACGCCTCGAACGACCGCCAGCCGTACACGACCTCGTCCGACGGCGTGCACGTGGCCTGGAGTAGCTGCTGGCACAACGTCACCGACCCGCAGCCGACCGACAACTGGTCCTCGTCGACGCCGAAGCGCTGCGCCAGCCGGGTCACCAGCGCGCCGGAACCGCTGTCCGGATAGCGGTTCACCTCGACGCCGGCCGCCGCGATGGCCGCGACCACGCTGGGCAGCGGGCCGGCCGACACCTCGTTGCTGGCCAGCTTGATCGCGCCGGCGATGGTGCGGCCCGGCACGTACGCAGGAAGTTGGTCGAGGTCGGCACGGGTACGCGCGGTCACGGAATCTCCTGCTCGGTACGGTCGACACGGCCGGCGACGGGTGCCGGTCCGCATCGACCGTACCCAATCCGGCCAGCCCATTTCGCCTGGCTGCGTGCCGTCACGTTGACCCACGCACCGCATGGGCCGATCATCGGCTAGGAAGGTGGCATGACCGAAGCACCGGAACTGCTCTGGCGGCCCGACCCCGACCAGGTGGCTGACACCAGGATGGCCGGCTTCCGCCGCTGGCTGCACGCCAAGCGGGGCCTCGACCTGGCCGACTACGACGCGCTCTGGCAGTGGTCGGTGCGCGACCTGCCGGCGTTCTGGTCGGCCATGAGCGAATTCCTGGGCGTGCGGTTCCATCAGCGCGCGGACACGGTGCTCGGGTCCACCGACATGCCCGGCGCCACCTGGTTCCCCGGCGCCACCCTGAACTACGCCGAACACGCCCTGACCGGCCAACCGGACGACGATGTCGCCCTGGTGTTCCATCGCGAGGACGGCCACACCGAACGGCGTACGTACGGCGAACTGCGGGCCCAGGTCGGCGCGGCCAGGGCCGCCCTGGTCGCGCTGGGGGTGCGGCGGGGCGACCGGGTGGCGGCCCTCGTGCCCAACGCGCCGGACACCGTGGTCGCGCTCCTGGCCGCCGCCAGCCTGGGCGCGACATGGTCCTCCTGCTCACCGGATTTCGGCGTGCGGGCGGTGTTCGACCGGTTCACCCAGATCGAGCCGACCGTGCTGATCGCCGTGGACGGCTACGTCTACAACGGCAGGCGGTTCGACATCCGCCCCACCGTGCGCCGCCTGAGTGCCGAGATCCCCGGCCTGAAGGCCACCGTCCTGGTCGACTACCTCGGTACCGAGGGCGATGCTGACTGCGTCCGCTGGGCCGACCTGCTCGCCGAACATGCCGGCGCCCCGCTGGCGTTCGATCCGGTGCCGTTCGACCATCCGCTGTGGGTGCTGTACTCGTCCGGCACCACCGGTCTGCCCAAGGGCATCGTGCAGGGTCATGGCGGGATCGTGCTGGAACACCTCAAGGCGCTGGCCCTGCACTGCGATCTCGGACCCGGCGAGACGTTCTTCTGGTTCACCACCACCGGGTGGATGATGTGGAACTTTCTGGTTTCGGGCCTGTTGGTCGGCGCGACCGTGGTGCTGTTCGACGGCAGCCCCGGCCACCCGTCGCTCGACGCGCTCTGGCAGCTCGCTGCGGCCGAGAAGATCACCTATTTCGGCACGTCAGCGCCCTACGTGCAGTCGTGCCTTAAGGAAGGACTGCGCCCGGCCGAGAAGTTCGACCTGTCCGCGCTGCGGGCCGTCGGCTCGACCGGCGCGCCGCTGTCCCCGGAGGGCTTCCGCTGGCTGGCGGACGCGGTCGGCCCGCGGATCCAGATCTGCAGCGTGTCCGGCGGGACCGACCTGTGCACGGCGTTCGTCGGGTCGGCGCCGGACGTGCCGGTATGGCTCGGCGAACTGTCCTGCCGGTCGCTGGGCGCCGCGGTCGCGGCCTACGACGAGACCGGTAATCCGGTGATCGAACAGGTCGGCGAATTGGTGATGACACGGCCGATGCCGTCCATGCCGGTGTTCTTCTGGAATGACAGCGACGGCAGCCGCCTGCGCGAGGCCTATTTCGACATGTACCCCGGCGTGTGGCGGCACGGCGACTGGATCCGCCTGACCGACCGGGGCTCGGCCGTGATCTACGGCCGCAGCGATTCCACGTTGAACCGTGGCGGCGTGCGCATGGGCACGGCCGAGTTCTACCGCGTGGTGGAGAACGTGGCCGAGGTGGTGGACTCCCTGGTCATCGACACGTCGAGCGTCGAGCGAACCGATGGTGAGTTGTTGTGCTTCGTCGTGCTCGCCCCCGGCGTCGACCTGGCTGACATCGAGCCGCGACTGCGTGCCGACCTGCGGGAACAGTTGTCGCCCCGGCACGTGCCCAACCGGTTCGTCGCGATCGAGGAGGTACCGCGCACCTTGAACGGAAAGAAGTGCGAGGTACCGGTGAAGAAGATCCTCGCCGGCACGCCGGTCGACCGCGCGATCAGCCGCGATGCCCTGCGCGACCCGGCGGCACTGGACCCGTTCGTGGCGATGGCGGGCGCCGAAGCCGAAATTGGTACCCGACGGACATGACCACGAGCCAGTCGGACGTGGGACTGA
>WNGL01005607.1_pt1 | contig 15887 bp, 11 predicted proteins | sample 5400591 | NCBI WGS metagenome assembly WNGL01 (sample SAMN13153377, study PRJNA577476) | soil metagenome | isolation source: 80 cm soil or saprolite under Garry oak tree replicate 1 | place: USA:California | collected 2016-06-15
CCTCTCCCTGCGCCTGCGTCTCGAGCGCATCGGCGAGCGGTCGCCACTCCCCGGCCTCCTCGAGGAGCGGCGCCAGCGCGGCGGCCGCCTGCCGCGAGCGCGGGTCGGCACGGCGGGCGGCCTCGAGGTGCGCGCGGGCGCGGCCGCGGTCGCCGAGCGCGAGCGCGATGCGCGCGGCCCCGAGCCGCCACGGCCCGTGCTCCACCCGCTCCGGCGCCGCGGCGAGGTGGCGCTCCAGCACCGAAAGCGCCTCCACCTGCCTTCCGGCCTCGAGGTGCAGCTCGAACGCTTGCTGCGCGGCGGGCTCGCTGGCCGGATCGAGCGCCAGCACGCGATCGAGCGCAGCCGCCGCCTCGGCGGCGTCGCCGAAGTGCGTCATCTCGAGCTGCGCCAGCCGGAGGTGGAGCTCCGCCACCGCGGCCCGATCGCGGACGCTCGCCGCCAGCCGCGACAGCGCCGCAGCAAGACCGCGCCAGTCGCCGCGCTCGCCGAAGGCGCGCTCCAGGAGCTCGAGGCCGTGGCGGACGGCCGGGGCGAGGAGCAGAGCCCGCTCCACCAGCTCCACCGCGCGCGGCAGGCCGTCGGGGTCGTAGGCGGCGTGGAGCGCGGCCACGCGCAGCGTGAGCTGAGCTGCGGCGCGGCGCTCCTTCGCCTGCGCCGCCTGCTCGATGAGCGCCTTCGCGTCGACGCGCCAGGCGCGGGGCGCCGCCTTGATCTTCTCCAGCGCCGCCGCGGCACCGGGTGCCGCGCGATCGAGCGCCAGCGCCTCCACCAGCGCCTCCATGGCGAGGCCGTGCTCGAGCGGCTCGTCGGCGAGGAGACCCCCGAGCCGCGCGTACTCTGCGGCGAGTGCCCGCGGCTCCTCGCCGCGAACGCGCGCGCCGTCGAGGGTGCGCTTCGCCTGCCCGAACCGGCGCAGCGCCAGCAGGCAGCGCAGCGCGGCCTGCCGCGCGGCGGCGAGCGAGGGGTCGAGGCGGAGCGCGCGCAGGTAGTAGAGCGCGGCACGATCGCGGAGGTAGAGCTCGGCCGCCTGCGCACGATCCCGGGTCGCATGCGCCTCGCGCTCGAGGACCTCGGCCGCACCCACGAACTCGTTCCGCTGCGCGCGGGGCGCCGCGGGCGGCGCCTCCAGCGTCGTCACCGGGGCGCTGGGTCGAGGGTCGGGTGCGGGGGGGGTCAAGGTCTAGGAAGTGCCCGTGAAATCGGGCGAAAGTATAGACCCTGTCCCTTGCTCGGGGGAAGCCCGTTGGGAGGTCGTCAGAAGGTGTAACGTACGGTCGGTGTGACCGTCAGGCCGGCAGCCTTGGCCTTCGTGAGGTAGGCGACGTCGGCGGCGAGACCCACCGAGAAGTGGCGCAGGTGCGTGAAGTACTCCACCCCGGGGCCGCCCGCGACGTACACGTCGCTCTTGCCGAGGAGTCCCTCCGGCTGGGTGATGAGCAGCCCGGCGCGCCCGTGCAAGTAGACGTAGAGCCGCTCCACACCGTACGTGTCGGACGAGCCGAGGAGCGCCACCCGTACGTCGCCTCCGGCGGAGAGCACGCTGAACGCGCCGTACGAGACGCTCGCCCGCGCGTTGCCGCCCACCGCGTACAGCGCCACCGCGAGACGGCTGGAGAGGTCGTAGCCGAGGGTGGTGCCGACGAGGAGGCCGCTCGCGGTCCCGCCGCCTTCCTTGGGCGCGAAGGGGAACTTGGCGGGGTCGGCGACCGGCGTCTTGAAGAGCGAGAGGTAGCCGACCTCGAAGCCGGTGAAGAACCCGCGCTCCACCTCATGGTAGCGCGGGGCGCGCGGGTCCTCCGGCATGGCCGGAGCGGCCTCCTGGCCGCGAGCAGCGGAAGGCAGCACGGCCGCTGCCAGCAGCAGGGCGAGGAACATCCGACACGGCGCCAGGGGCGCCTTCGATGGGAGCATCACGCGCGCCATCCTAACCCGCCGTGCCCGATCCCGAGCTGCGCAGGATCCATGGATACGTGACGATCGCCATGCCACCGCCCTTCGGCTTGGGGAACTCCCAGGTCTTGATGCGGCTCATGATGCACTCGCCCACGTTGCGCATGCCGTCCGAGTCGACGGGGGCGCTCGCGTCGAAGACGGTGGCCGAGGCGCGCCCGTCGGCGTTGATCTGCCACTTGATGGCGATCTTGCCACCCAGCTTGGGGTTGAGCGTCAGCTGCTGCTCGTAGCAGTAGCGCACCTGGTCCGCGTGGTCGCGGATGACCTTGCGGATGAGCTCGGGGTCGATGGCGCCGAGGATCTTCGTCTCGCCGGTGGAGATGGCGATGTCGCGATCCCGCTTTGAGCCGAGGCCGCCCACGCCCGAGCCGTAGCCGCCGAGCCCACCGCCGCGGCCCTTCGTGCCGACGGCGCCGATGCCGATGGTCTCGCCCTGGCCGCCGCCGCCCGTGCCGCTGCCCTTCAGGCCGAGGCCGCCCACGCCGTGGCTGTCGCCCACCACCGGGCCGTACATGTTGCCGATGGCGCCCTTGAGGTCGCCGCCCAGGCCGCCCACGCCGAAGACGGTGGAGAGGCCGCCCGCGCCCTTGCCCTTGCCGAGCGCCGCGAGCAGGCCCGAGTTCTTGACGAGCTCCTTGGCGTTGGGGTCGATGGCCTTGGGCGCCGAGCGGCCGTTGGTCTTGGGCGCGTCCTTCTTGCCCATCTGGCCCTCGTCACCCCTGTGCTTCTCGGCCATCTCGCCAGGCTGCTCCTTCTTGAGATCCTTCTTGAGCTTCTCGAGGTAGGGATTCACCTTGGGCTGCTGCTCGGGAGCCTTCATCACGAACTTCGCCATCCGCTGCTGGCCCTTGGCGAGGTCGTCCTGCACGAGGTCCACGTCGCGGGTGGTGGTCTTCGCCGCGACGATGAAGCCGCCCTGCATGAAGAGCAGGACGAGCAGCAGGTTCAGGTAGCGGTAGTCGAGCTTCTCGTACCACGGGACCACCGCCGGCTTGGGGGGCCGGCGGAAGCGCGCCTCGACCTTGAGGCCGCTGCCGAGCTCGGCCACCGCCGCCCCGGCGCGCGGAATGGCGACGGCCCAGGTGCCCTCGACGCTCTCGTCCTGGCTCGCACGGCGCGCCTTCACCAGCTCGCCGAAGGTGACGAGCTTCCCCTTCTCCTCCAGCCCGCCGCGCATCCCGCGCGCGAAGAGGAAGCGGTACTCCCCGTCCTCGTAGCGGAGGATGGGGAAGGCGGCCACGGGCAGGTCCGGGCCGGTCAGGCGGAAGTGGCAGCGCGGCTCCTCGCCGATGAGGACCGGCTGTTTCGGCGCGACGAAGGTGCCCGCGTCGAGGAGGGCCTCGCCCCACAAGACGCGCAGCTCGACGCCCAGGTCGGGCGCACCGTCCTCGACCGGCTCCTCGTCCACGGGGCGCGCCAGCGCCATGGCGGGGCGCCGGCGCACCGGAGCTTGCGCCGGGGCTGGCTCGGCGGCTGGCGACCGCGCGACCGCCGCGGTCTGGGCGAGCGCCGCGCTCGCGCGCGCGTGGCCGTTCTGTCCGGCGGGGCGCGCGTGCCCGTTCCCCGGGGCGACGGCCGCCCGGCCGTTGGCGTGACCGTTCGGGCCCGGCTTCAGGACGGGCGGCGGCGTGGTGCCCGGGACGTCGAGGGCCCGGTTGACCGTCTGCGTGAGGGCCGCCGGGTCGCTCCCCTCGAGGACGATGCGCAGCCCCCCCAGCTTGATCTCGTCACCGTGCCGAAGCGGGCCCTTCGAGACCCGCTTCCCGTTCACGAACGTCCCCTCCGCGCTGCCCATGTCGATGATCGAGACGCGGCCGTCCGCACCCACCTCGATGACCGAATGGATGCGGGAGATGCGCTCGTCCTCCAGGCAGAGGTGCGCCGAGGAGAGCCGACCGATCTTGATGATGTCGCGGGTGAAGCGCTCGGTGCGGACGAGCTCGTCGCCGCGGAAAACCTTCAGGGTGACGGGAGTGGCCATCGTTCGGGTGCTCCGTCACAGGTCAGCGGCGGCCTGCTTCACTTTGTCTCGCCAGTCTTCCCGGATCTTGATGAGGTTCGAGTGGTTGACCCGCTTGCGCGCCTCGACGTACTCGCCGTCAGGCCGGGTCAGGTCGCCCTGGATGGTGTCGTCGTCGAAGTTGATGACGGTCTTCTTTTCGTACTCCACCCGGGGCTCAGGCGACTTCTTCTCCTGGGCCAAGGCAACCAGCGGAAGCGCGAGGACCGCCATGAGAAACAGCTTTCGCATCGGTGTCCCTTCTTTGCGTGACGTCAGCCTAGCACCCTGCCCTGGAGGCGAGATAGCAACGCCTGTGCTCAATCCCCTCACTTGGTAGGGGGGTCTCGCCGCTCTGCTGTCGATGTGGGTGTCTGCCTGACAGCAGGCGGTGGAGCGCCCGGTGAGGCCGGCTGTGGCACGGGCTGGGTTTGCGAGCCGGCCGCGCCAGCGGGCTTGGCCTCCCTGCTCGCTGCAGCAGCGGCCTTGCGGGCGGCCTCTCGGTCGGCCTCCGCCTTCATCTCACGCGCCGCGTCCTCGGCCTCCTTGGAGGCGATCACGATCTGCTCGCACTCGCGCTGGAGCCGCATGGCCGGCCCCTCGCTCGCCACGGCCGGCCCGGCGGTCGCGACGTACCGGCGCAGCTCGACGAGCGCCGGCTCGCACTGCTCCTTCGACCTCATGAGGGCGATGCCGCGCGCGAGGTGCACCTCAGGAAGCTTGCCACCGCCGAGCTTCTCGGCTTGGTCGTAAGCGGCGAGCGCCTGGTCGGGCTTGCCCAGGTAGCGGAGCGCCACGCCCAGCGCCAGCTGCACCCGCGCGTCCGGATCGGCGCGCAGGATGGCGCGCGCCTGCTCGGCGACGCCCTCCCAGTGCCGCTTCGCGAAGGCGCTCGCGAGGAGCGCGTAGCGCGCGGGAAGGAAGTCGTCCTTCAGTACGATCGCCTTCTTCCACTGCGCCACGGCGCCCGGCTCGTCCTTCTGCCGGAGGAGGACATCGCCCACGAACGCGACGATCTCGGGATCGCGCTCGTCGAGCTTGCGCGCCTTGACCGCCAGGAGGTTGGCCAGATCGAGGTTCCCGCGGGTGAGCGCCACGCGCATCATGACCTTGTAGGCGGACACCGACCGGGGATCCCGGAGCAGAGCCTCCCGGGCGAGCTTCCACGCCTCATCGTGCTGGCCGGCGGCCTCGTACAGGCCGGCCAGCCGCGCCCGCGCCACCGCGTCCTCCGGGAAGCGCCGCACGAGCTCGGCCCAGCGCTGGGCCGCCGCGGCGGGCTCCTTCGGCTCGTCGAGGAGGAGCAGGTTCGCCGCCGCCGGCGAGAGCCGCGGCTCGAGGTCGAGCGCCCGCTGATAGGCGGCTCGCGCCTCGTCGGTGCGGCGCCGCTTCTCCAGGGCGAGGCCGAGGTTGAACCAGGCCTCCGGCACCTGCTCGGCATCGAGGACGGCGCGCCAGCGGCGCTCGAGCGTCTCCCAATCGGTCGGCACCTTGAGCCGCTTCTGCTCCTCGGCGGCTGCCACTGCTTCGTCGAAGAGGCGCTGCGCGCGCGGCGAGAGCTCGCGAGCGGGTGCGGCGACGGGCAGCAGCTGGGGTGCGCCGGCGCGCTGGCCGCCCGGATCCTCGGCGCTCCGGGTCGCGGTCGCCTTGGTGTGCGAGGTCGAGCTCGCCGTCGCGGTCGAATCGCGGTCGAGGTCGCGGTCGCCCGCCCCCGAGCGCCCGGCTGCTGCACCACCGGACGACGCGCAGGCAGACAGCGCCGCGGCGGCCGCGAGCGCGACGGTGAGGCGGAGCTTCATGGCGGGAGCGCTCACGGCAGGAGATCCTCTTCCTTGATGGGCGGCGGCACCGGCGCGCCCCCCTGCGGGCCCGCCGGGTGGACCGCCTCTGGCTCGTCGAGCGGCAGATCGAGATCGCGCTGCGAGCTCGCCGACGCCGACCGCTCGGGCCTCCCGAGCGGCGGCAGAGCTGCGGGCGACTCGGAGGGCGCCCGCGCCTGCGGCGGGACGAAGAGCGCCGAGAGGAGGGCGTGGCCGGTGGGGCGTGGCGCCGCCTGCTCCGGCGCGGCGAGCGAGGGGACCTGCTCGAGGGTCCGGCCGAACTGATCGCCCTTCGTCTTGGTCAGGATCTCGGCGGTCGCCTTGGAGCAGGCGTTCGAGACGGAGAGCTCGCTCGACTTGGTGAGGGCGTACTCGAGCGCCTCTTCAGCCTTCTTCTCCGGCGCCTCCGCCAGTTGCCCGAGCTGTGACCGGTACTCCTCGGCGAGCGCCTTCTCGCGCCGGATCTCCTTCGGGATGGGCGCGTGGCGGAGCGCGCCGCCGAACCGCTGGTAGGCGAGCCCGATCTTGTAGAGCGCGCACACCGCCGGCTCGGCCTGCTTCGTCTCGACCACCGCCGTGTACCTCTTCTGCAGCTCGAGGAGCCGGGTGCTCTTGAACTGGAGTTGGTCCTTGAGCCACTTCACCTGGCGCTGCGGCGAGAGCCGACCCGGCACCGCGAAGTCGATCCGCGCGTAGGCCTCGAAGGCGGGCTCGAGCGCGAGGTACTGCGCCTGCGCCACCACCGCCATCCCGCGCTCCCCCACCTGGGCGCGGCGGGGGCTCCAGTACTGCAGGGCCTGCTCGTAGGCGCGGTGCTCGCCGGCGCCGTTGCCGGACTTGCGGAAGATGCGCGCGATGCGGTCCTGCACCGTGAGCCACTCCGTGGGGTCCTTCACGTACTTCTGCTGATACTCCTCGAGGAGCCGCAGCTCCTTCGAGACGGCGCCTTGCCGCCCGGCGAGGTCGGCGAGCGAGAGGAAGACGCGTGGCGCGTCGGGGGAGGCGGGCCAGGTCTCCACGAAGAGGAGGCGGTTCGCCTCGGCGCGCCCGTGCTGGCCGAGCCCCTCGCGCAGGACACCCGCGTTGTAGAGCGCGTCCCTCGCCTTCTCCTCGAGGTAGCCAGCGGCGTCGCCCTTCGGCGCTGGGGGCGGGCCTGCGCGCTTCCCCCTCTTCCTGACGGGCGCGGCGGTGACGCCGGCGGCCCGCTTCCACCCGTGGAAGTACCGCTCGTAGTCCTCGGCAGCGCGGTCGAAGTCGGCCACCGCCTCTCGGTCCTGGGCGTTCGCGAGCGCGACCTTGGGCACGAGCGGGTCCTGCGGGTAGCGCTGGACGAGCTGCTCGCGCACCGCCATGGCGCGGTCGAGCCGTCCCGACTTCCCGAGCGCGACCGAGGCATTGTAGAGCGCGGTCGGAGCGAGCCGCGACTGCGGCCAGTCGCGCGCGAACGCGAGGTAGGCGTCGGCCGCCTCGGCCTGCCGCCTCGACTTCTCCAGCCCCTCGATGAGCTTGAAGCCGCTCTGCTCGATGACCTTCGCGAGGTCCTCGCGCAGCGCCGGCTGGGCGCGCATCAGCTCGCTGTTCTCCCAGAAGCGCTTCGCCGATGCGTTCATGCTCTGCCAGTCGGCCTGGAGGTTGTAGCAGTCGAGGGCGAGGTTGGCGGCATAGCGCGCCAGCTCGTGCCGTGGGTGGCGCTCGGCGATCGCGGCGAAGAGCTTCACCGCCTCCGGGAAGTCGTTGTACCGGTAGTAGACGTTGGCCGCCTTGTAGGCGATCTCGACCGTCTTCTCGCCGTTCGGCGCGAGCGCCAGGTAGCGCTGGCAGGCGTCGATGAGCTGCTGCTTCTCCTTCGGGATGGGCAGCCGCGCCCGGGCCTCGCCGCCCTGCGGCCGCTTCTCGCTCGCCTCGGCGCGCTTCGCCACCACGTCGAAGGACTGCACCGCGCTCTCCAGCGCGTCCACCAGGTACTTGCCCGGCTTCTGCGGCTTGCCGTCGGGGCCGGGCTGCTTCATCCGCGCCACGTCGAGCTGCGCCACCCGGCCGTACTCCTCGCCCGCCTCCGCGAACTTCTCCAGGGCGTAGAGCAGCTCGGCGTGGAAGAAGCGCATCTCGTAAGACTGCCGCGCGTCGGGGAAGAGGCCGAGGTGCAGCCGGTACAGCTCGGCCGCGTGCCCCGCCACCGCGTCCTCGCGGGTCTTCTTGTACTCCGCGTGATACTGGACCGCCAGCGTGCGCAGCGTGTTCTCGGCGTCCTTGCGCGCCGCCACGAGCGACCGCTGGGCGGCGTCGTCGCCGCCGCGCTTCTCGGCCGCCTGGAGCATCTCGACGAAGTTCCCGGCCTGCTGCACGGCCAGGTCCTTCTTCCCCATGCGGCCGGCGCAGGTGACGATGCGCGATTGGAAGAAGGGGGCGTCCGCCGCGGCCGCGTCCGCCACGATGAGCCCGTGGTAGACGAGGATGGCGTCGCGATCCTTCCCCTCGTCGAAGTAGAGGGTGGCCAGCGACTTCAGCATGTCGCGGGCGTCCTTGCCGCCCACCCGCGCGAAGTCGTCCGGCGCCGCCTTCGAAGAGCCGACGTGGCTGTAGGTGCGGACGTAGTCCTTGCGTGCCTCGCGGGCGAGGGCGAGCTTCTTGTCCGGCGCGACGGTCGAGGTGGGCAAGTCCCCGAAGAAGATGACCGCCTTGAACAGGTCGAGGGCCTCCGTCCAGTCGCCGAGGTTGTAGTGGACCCAGGCCTGCTTGTAGAGCGCGTAACCGTACACGCTCGACTCGGTATAGGCGGCGGCGCGCTTGTACGTCTCGAGCGCCTTGTGCAGCGTCTGCTGGCGGTTGCCCTTGTCGGCGATGTCGAAGTAGTGCTCGCCGAAGGCCATCCAGGCGTCCGGCACGTAGCGCGACTTGGGGAAGCGCTGGATGAGCACCTTGTACGCGTCGAGCGCCTCGGAGCGGCGGTTCTGCTTCCACAGGTTCTCGCCCAGGAAGAAGACCACCTCGTCGAGGCGGGGGTAGCTCGGAAAGCGCTTCGCGATCTCGCGGTAGCGCGCGACGGCCTGGGCCTGCTCGGCGCGCGAGCGCTCCTCGAGGTCCTTCTTCTCCGCCCGCAGCCGCTCCTGTCGGGGGGGATCGCCCTTGGCGGCCACCACCGCGTCATCTCGGCGGTTCGCCTCGAAGAAGAGGTGCTGCGCCTCCTCCCAGTGCAGCTCGGCCAGCCGGAACAGCCACTGCGGCATCTCCTGCGGCGAGCCGCCGAGCCGGATGAGCTGCTCCAGGTCGGTCATCTCCTCGCGCCGCTTGCCGGAGACCTGCCCCTCGATGGTGTAGCGGAAGGTCTCGAAGTCGAGCTTCGGGCCGGCCGCCTCGGCTGGCGTACCCTTCGCCTCGATCGACCCGGCCAGCGAGGCGTCGGGCGCGGCCGTCCTCTTCTTCCCCAGCGCGGCGTCCTTGGCCGTCGCCGCGGCGGCGGCCCGGGGCTCGGCAGCACGCACGCTCGGTGCATGCGCCAGCGAGAGCACGAGCAGGCTGAGGAGAAGGCGACGCGGCATGGAAGTCCTCGCGGGCTGCTAGCGCGCGGCGCGCGCCCCGGTATCGCGGCAGCCCTTGGTCATCGTGTACGTGTAGGTCCCGAGCTCGTCACGCCAGAACTCGCCGTCGTAGGGCCAATAGAGGTGCTCGTCCGAGACCGCGCTCGAGAAGCGGTAGTCCCGCAGCACGTCGACCTGCCCGCCGCGCGTGAGCGCCCCCTCGAGCGCCTCGCGCTCCTTGCGCGCCAACTCGATCTTGATGCGGAGCGCCTGCTGCAGGAGCTCGCGCAGGCTGTCGCGCTCGTACTCGAGCTTGGCGCGGGTGCGCGCGCCGGCCTCCTCCACCAGCCGCTTGCGCTCGGAGGCCAGCTGCGCGCGCAGGTCCTTCGCCAGCCCCGACCCACGGAACGCCTCGCGCCGCTCGCCCAGCCCGACGTCGAGCTCCTTCTCCACCTCCAGGATGGAGTCGTCGAGCCGCTTCACGTCGCGATCGGTGAAGGCGACCTTCAGCACGCGCCGCAGCAAGGGGCGCGCCCCGGCCCCCCTCCCCTTCTGCGCGTCCTCGAGGAGGTCGAAGAGGGCGGCCGGGGAGCTGCGCTCGGCGGTGAGGCGATCCAGCTCGTCATGGACCCCCGCGTACGCACCGTGGAACTCGTCCAGGATGGCGCGCGCCTCGGGGTAGCGGCAGTTCTCGTAGTAGACGATGGCCTTCAGGATCCACGACTCGGGAAACCACTCGTCCCGGAAGTAGGGAGACTGGAGCGTGAGCAGGTTCCCGAGGGTCTTCTCATAGTCGCCGATACGGTAGTGGGCGTAGGACGCCTCCCACAGCCCCTCGAGCCAGCTCTCGCCGCCCCACGGCATCTTGTCGTAGTAGAAGATCGCGTAGCGGTTCTGCTTGTGCTCGTAGTGAATGCGGGCCAGCTGCAGGAAGGCGAGCTCGCGCAGCCGCGGATCGGGCGCCCGGTCGCGCTTCGGGTTCGTGAGCCGCACCACGTCCTTGAACGACTCCACCGCGGACGCGCCGTTCCCCTGCGCGTACTGCACGAGGCCCTCCAGGAAGCGCGTCTTGGCGTAGAGATCGCCCTCGGTCGCGCCGGGTTCGTCGCCCTGGCCGGACGGGGCGTGCGCCCCCGCCTCCAGCCGCACCTGACCGGCCAGCCGGCGCGCTTCGTCGTAGGCCTTCTTCGCCTCGGCCTGCTGCCCCGCCTCGGAGAGCGCGTGCCCGCGCTCGTACGAGTAGCGGGCGAGGAGGTAGGTGAAGGCGTCCTGCGAGGAAGGGGGCAGCGCGCCGTTCGCATAGCGCGCCACCTGGTTCACGATGACCGCCTCGTTGACGGTCTTCTTGCCCACCTGGAACAGCCACTCGAGGGCGTTGTGGAAGTACTTGGTGCCCTGGGGGCCGCGCTGCAGGATCTGGTCGAGCTGCGCCAGGGCCGAGTGGTACAGGCCGAGCCGGTAGAGGCTCTTCGCGAGCTGGTAGCGCGCCTCGTCGTGCGCGTCGGTGAGCCCGGGATCGCGCAGGATCGCGTCGAAGGCGAGGGCCGCGCCCTCGAAGTCGCCACGCTGGAAGACCTTGTTCGCGAGGGCGATACGCTGGGCCGCCTCGCCCTTGCGCGCGCCGGCGGCGCCGATGTCGAGTCCCGGCATGGTGACCGGCGCCCGCGGGGCCGGCTTCGCCTCGGGCCGGCGGTTGAGGTCGATGCCGAGCTGCGCCGCGGCCGGCGCTGCGAGCGCGAGGGCGGCGAGGAGGCCGAGCGGGCGGAGGTGCCGGTGGAGGGACATGGCGCGCACGGGATCAGGGCTCGTCGTGATGACCGACCGGAATGAAGAAGGAGAGGCCAGCCTCGGCGAGGAGCTGCGTCTGGAGGTTGCCGGTGTCGAGCGCGGACACCTTGTAGAAGACGTCGCGCAGCTCGAGGCGGAGCGCCATGAAGCGGGCGAAAAAGAGCCGCGCGCCGATGCCGACGTGGCCGCCCGGGGTGGAGACCGTGCCGGGGGTGGCGCCGGCGTTCGCCTGCACCGACTTCAGGACGTCGCGGTACGAGACGAGGTCGGCCCCGAGGAGCAAGGAGAGGTCGAAGTGGAGCGCCTTCTCGCCGAACAGGTTCAGCTTTCCGTACAACGGCGAGAAGCCGACCTCGCCACCGGCGATCCACTTGATGTCGCCCGGCACCTGGTAGAGCTGCGGCGCGGTGGCGGGGTGGCAGGCCTGGTTGAGGGGACAGACCGAGGTCGACCCGGTCGCGCTGGAGGTCCCCAGCATGCCGTTCACGCCGAGCGACCAGGACTCGCTCAGGTGGTAGGTGAGCTTCGCGCCCGCCATGTACTTCGAGAAGAAGGCGTCGTTCACCGAGAGGACGCCGGCCGGGATGGTCAGCTCGAGCTTGCCCGCCTTGCGGTAGAGCTGACCCGAGACCGGCTTCACCTTGTTCTCGAACGCGTCGGCGGCGCTCCCGCGCGCGGCTGCGGGTGCGAGCGCGACGAGCGCGACGGCGAAGGCGGCTGTGATGGCGCGCGCGCTCATTGGTAGACGTACTCGAAGTTGAAGGGGAAGAACACGGTCAGGCCGAGCTGCGCCGCCACCACCTTCTGCACGGTGCTGGGTGCGGAGGTGGCGGGCTGATCGGGATAGAGCGTCGCGATGACGCCTCCGTCGAGGGCCAGCCAGCTCTTCGGGTAGAAGCGGATGCCGCCCCCGAAGTCGGTGGCGATGTGCGGCCCCTCCTTGCGCGGAGCCTGGCTGGTGGCGCTCCACACCGCGCCGAAGCCGGCCAGCAGGTACAGGTCGAAATGCACGATCTGTGAGCCGAGCCAGGCCGCCTTGCCGTAGACCGGTGACCAGATGCCGTCGAGCATGGCCTGTCCGTCGAGCTGGCTCTGCAGGAGCTGGCTGGAGAAGGCGAGCTTGCCCTCGCGTGCGTGGTTCGTGCGGAACTGCGTGTAATACGCGCCGCGCAGCGAGAGCGCGAAGCTGTCCTCGAGGTTGTAGGCGACCTTGCCGCCCACGCCGAACTTCTCGTAGAAGGCGTCGTTGACGGTGATCGGGAAGGCAACCCCGAGCTCGAAGCGGTGGCGCTTCAGGAACCCCTTGCGCTGGACGGCCTTGACGCGGTCCCCGAGCGCGACGTCGCTCTCGCCCGCCCCCAGCGGAGCCTCCGCCTCGTTCCTGGTGGGGCGCGCGCGATCAGGGCTGCTCGTCCCCTTCGACGGGGCGGCGGCGTCGGGCGGCGGTTCGTCCGCCGGCCGGGAGCTGGGCGGCGGCGGCTGGCTCAGATCGAGCCCGGGAGCTTCCGGCGGCTCAGCCCACGCGAGGAGCGGAAGGGCCAGCAACGCGAGGAAGGTGAATGTATGTCTGTGTAGATCCAAGGTTATCCTGGGAGTCAACGACACGGCGCATGCTAGTACGACTTCTCGGGGCGGGCAAACGGATCGTCCCCATCGCAAGGGACTGGACCGAGCCTCCATTCTGGGCGCAGGTAGGCAACGGTCGCCGTTCCGCATCCTTGATGGCTCGGGGGGCGCGTGCTAACCCTTCGCGCGGATGCGCACCGCCGCCCTCGCCTTCTCCGCTTGCTTCGCCGCCCTCGCCGCGTGCCAGGCCCCCGACGTGGGCGCGTTCTGCACGCTCGACATCACTGTCCCCCAGCCGGTGGTGGCCGACTACCTCGAGACCGGCATCACCACGTGCGACAACCTCGTCTGCATCCGCTCGCAGCTCACGAGCAAGAACTCGGACGCGGCGTACTGCTCGAAGCCGTGCGTCGCCGATGGCGACTGCTCGCCGAGCGAGACCGGCCTCGTCTGCCGCAAGGTCGTCCTCGACGAGGCCTTCCTCGCCACGCTCACCGAGGCGACGAAGCAGAAGTACCTCGGCGACACGGGGCAGTTCTCGACCTACTGCGCCGCCCCGCTCCCCGCTCAGTGAAGGGCATGGCGGCGCGGACGGGTCTCCTCCTCGTCGCGCTGGCCGCCTGCCGCGCACCCGGCGAGCGCGCCGGTGGGCCCGACGCGGCATCCCAGCCGGCGCGGGTCGTCCTGCAGGGCCCCTCCGGTCGCGTGAGCCCCGTGGCGGTGGAGGTGATGCGCACCGCTCCGGAGCAGGAGCGCGGGCTCATGTACAGGGAGAAGCTCGGCCCTGATGAGGGCATGCTCTTCGTGTTCACCGAGAGCGCCGACCACGCCTTCTGGATGAAGAACACGCTCCTCCCGCTCGACATGATCTTCATCGACGAGCGCCACGAGGTGGTCGGTGTCATCGAGCGCGCCACGCCACTCTCCACCGAGCCGCGCTCCGTGGGGCGGCCGAGCCGCTTCGTGCTGGAGGTGAACGGCGGCTTCGCCGCCGCGCACGGGGTGAGGGTGGGTGATCGGGCCCGCTTCGAGGGCGACGCCGGACATTGAACGAGGGCTGCGCCCTCGCCCCGTCGAGCGAAGCTCGGCGGGGCCCCACTCCTGCTCGCCGGGGCCCTTCGCGCGGCGTCGCGGCCTTCGCCGCTCCACGCCGCGTCTCCCGGCGCGCTCGCTTCGCTCGCGTTCGTGAATCGGGCTGCCTGTCGCCGTCAGCTGTGCTTCAAGAGCTCGGCCGCGACGTGGGTGCCGAGGGCCTCGGTCATCAGCTTCTCGACCGCCCCCTCGAAGGCGGCCCGCTCGCCGTCGTCGACCCAAACGAAGCGGATGGCCATCCCGGGATCGGCCGCGGTGACCTCGTCCCGAACCACCTCGCCCGTGATCTGGAAGGGCTCGGGGCAGGTGGGTACCACCAGCCGGAAGAGCAAGCGCGTCCCGACCGGCAGCGGCTTCTTCGTCTTGATGAAGGTGCCGCCCTTGGAGATGTTCCGCGTGTACTCGGCGAAAAAGCTGTTCAGGCGCTTGTAACCGACCTCGAGCTCGATGGGCGCGCGCGCGTGGTGGCGATGTTCCGTCATCCCGGCACATGCTATCGCAGATGGCGGGCATGAACGAGCCGCGCCTCCTCGCCATGGCCGGCGCGCTCCTGCGCGCGCCGCCCACCCTCCTCGCCGCTGCGGGGCTCCTCGCCCTCGGCCTGGCGGGAGGAGCGCTGCCGCTCCTCGAGGTGCCCGGGTTCGAGCTCGGCCTCCTCGCCTCGCTCGCGTCGGCCCTCGTGCTCGGCCCGGCGCTCGGGATCGCCGCGGCGAGGAGGGAGCTCGGGGCCGCAGCGGCGACAGCCCCCTCCCCCCAGCCCTCTCCCCCGCCGGGGGAGAGGGGGGAAGTGACCCCGACCCCGACCCCGACCCCGACCCCTTCCGTCCTCCGCCCCTTCGCCTCCGCGGCGCTCGCGCTCTTCGCGCTGCTCGCGTTGCTGTTCGCCACCGCCGCTGTCCGCGCCGCGCTGGCGACGCCGTGCCGGCCGCTCGGGGGCACCGCGCTCTTCGCACTCGCCGCCCTGCCCTCCGCGCTGCTCGCGGCCGCGCTCGGCACGGGCTGCGGCCTCCTCGCCCGGGGACGCCGCCGCCGTGCTGCGCTCCTCTACGCGCTCACCGCGCTCGCCTCGCTCGGCGCGACGCTCGCCGCAGGGTATTTCGGGCCCTCTGCCGCCGCACACGATCACCTGCTCGGCTTCTGGCCCGGGCCGCTCTACGACGAGGCGCTGGAGGTCGACCGCCGGCTCGTCCTCTTCCGCGCCGGCACCCTGGCGTGGACGTGCGCAGCGCTGGCGGCCGGGTCACTCGTCGCGACACTGCGCGGCGGGGGACAAGCCCCCGCCCTACGGACCATGCTGCGCGCCGGGGTTGCCCTGATCGCGGCACTGTCGTGCGCGGTCGCCCTCCACCTGCTCGGCGGCCGCACGGCCACCCGCCGGGAGCTGGCGGACGCCCTGGGCGCGGTGCGCGAGGGCCCGCGTTGCATCGTGCACCTCCCGCGCGAGAAGAGCGCTCCGGAGGCCGAGCGCATCCTCCGCGACTGCGAGTACGACGCACAGGCCGTGGCGCAGGCGCTCGGGCTCACCCGGCCACCGCGCGCCACGGTGTGGCTCTACCGGAGCCCGGGCGAGAAGCGGCGCCTGGTCGGCGCCGGCCACACCAGCTTCACCAAGCCGTGGCTGGCGGAGATCCACGTGCACGAGCAGGGGGTGCCCCACCCCGTCCTGCGGCACGAGCTCGTCCATGCGCTGGCGTCGGCCGCGGCGCGCGGGCCGCTCCGCGTGCCTGCGCGTGCGCTCCTCCTGCTGAACCCGGGGCTCGTCGAGGGGCTGGCCGTCGCGGTCGACGTGCCGGCCGGGAGCTTCGGCGTGCACGCCTGGACGCGCGCGCTGCGCGACCAAGGCAGGCTGCCGCCGCTCGACGCGCTGCTCGGGGCGACCGGCTTCTTCGGCGCCGCCCCCGCCCGCGCCTACACGGCCGCCGGCAGCTTCCTCCGCTACCTGCTCGACCGATACGGCGCGCCCGCCGTCCTCGCCGCCTACCGCGAGGACGACGTCGCGCGCGCGCTCGGAAAGCCGCTCGCCGCGCTGGAGGCCGAGTGGCACCGCTTCCTCGACGGCGTGGCGGTGCCACCTGCGCTGGCCGCCCAGGCCGAGGCGCGCTTCGAGCGCGGCAGCGTCTTCGCCCGCGCCTGCGCGCGCGAGCTGGC
>WNGL01004957.1_pt1 | contig 15886 bp, 14 predicted proteins | sample 5400591 | NCBI WGS metagenome assembly WNGL01 (sample SAMN13153377, study PRJNA577476) | soil metagenome | isolation source: 80 cm soil or saprolite under Garry oak tree replicate 1 | place: USA:California | collected 2016-06-15
TGCACGATCTGTATCCGACGATCCTCGGTCTGGCGGGCGTGGCGCCGCCCTCCGGTGTCGCGATCGAGGCGGTGCCGCTGCCGGGGACCGGTCTCCCCGGCGCCGGGCGGCCGGAAGACGCCCCGATCATCGGGGAATTCGTCGGTCCGCCGATCGACTTCATCAAGATCATGCAGGACCTGTTCCCGCAGCGCGACCTGTCGCGCTACGACCGGACCCTGATCGCCCTGCGCCAGGGTGGCTGGAAAATCCAGTGGGGGTCCGACGGCCGCCACGCCCTCTATCACGTCGCGGACGATCCCGGCGAAAAGATCGACTTGGCCGCCCGCGATCCCGATCGGTTGAAGGACATGACGCAACGGGTGCAGGACTGGCTGCGCCGCCCCGCCCGCCACGCCGCCCATCCTCCGAGGGAGGACACGCCTCAGCCGCGGCCCGGTCCTTGACACCACGTCCGGGGGCTGGCTTATAGTCGGCCCATGCCGCCCAAGGACCGCGTTTCACTCGTCAAGACGGCGCTCCCCGGCCCCCAATCCAAACGATTGATCCAGAAGGAGTCCGAGCTGATGGCCCGGGGGGCCTACGGGTCCCCGGAGGACCGCATGTTCATGGCCGTGAAGGCCTCCGGGTCGATCGTCGAGGACGTGGACGGGAACCGCTTCATCGATTTCGGCTCGGGGTGGGGGACGAACAACGTCGGCAACTGCCATCCCGAGGTGGTGGAGGCGGTGTCCTCCATGCTCCGGCAGCTCGGGGTGACCTGCTGGACCAGCGCAGGCAACACCGCCCAGCGGCTCGACCTGGCCGAGAAGCTCCTGGCCGTCTGCCCCGAGCGCACCGACCGGGTGCTGTTCCTGACCACCGGCACGGAGGCGGTCGAGGCGGCCCTGCGGGTGATGCGGCGCGCCTCGGGCCGGCCATTCGTCATCTCGTTCTACGGGCAGTACCACGGCCTGTCGTACGGCTGCATGGCGGCCGGGCCGCTCGAAGCGAGCGTGCGCGAGGACGTGGCGCCCCTGGTCAACGGCTTCGTCTACGCCCCCTACCCGTACAGCTACCGCACGCCGCTGCGCTCGCGCACGGGCGGCGGGGCCGGACGGGCGACCCTGGAGTACATCGAGGACATCCTCCTGACGTACGAGGTGCCGCCGTCCAGGATCGCCGGCGTCCTGGTCGAGCCGGTGGTGGGCGAGGCGGGCATCTGGGTGCCGCCGGACGACTTCCTGCCCGGCCTGCGCGACCTGTGCGACAGGCACGACTGGTACCTGTGCATCGACGAGGTGCAGAGCGGCTTCGGACGCTGCGGCAGGATGTGGGCCTTCGAGCACTGGAGCGTCGAGCCCGACCTGATCGTGATCGGCAAGGGACTGTCCGGCGGGTCGATGCCGATCGCCGCCGTCGCCGGCCGCCACGACATCTTCGACAAGGCGGAGGCCTTCGTCGCCGGGACCTACGCCGGGCACCCGGCCGGCTGCGCCGCCGGGCTGAAGACGATCGAGATCATCCAGCGCGACCGCCTGCTCGAGCACGCCACCGCCCTGGGCGATTACGGGCTGAAGCGCCTGCAGGCGATGAAGGAGAAGTACCCGGTCATCGGCGAGGTGCGCGGCAAGGGCCTATGGCTGACCGCCGAGTTCATCAAGGACACCAAGACCCGCGACAAGAACTTCGAGGCCGCCGCCCGGGTCAACCAGCACTGCCTGAGCCACGGTCTGTACTACATCCACGACAACATCTCGTGGTTCGTTCGCATCCAGCCGCCGCTCAACATCGAGCGCGCCCTCTTCGAGCAGGGCATGGACATCCTCGAAGACGCCATCGCGGCCGTCAACGCCCGACCCGCCGCCTGAGCCGGCGCTCCTGGCGCCGGCGCCCCGCCTCCCTCTTGCGCCGGATCCGTTCGGCCATGGTCTCTTTCGCCGTCGTGCGTCTCTGAACGCGCGAGACGGGAGCCGCGGCGGGCTCCGCCATGGCGGCCCGCGCCAGCATCTCGCGTTCCACGTCCGAGAAGTCCCCCTCGACCCGCTTGATTGTCTCGTCGACGGCCCTGTCGATGTATTTCAGCCAGAACGCCTGGACCTTCAGGTGCTGCACGCCTTCCGGCAGCTCGCCCGCGAGCGTGTGCACGTCGTCGGTCACCACCGTGACGCGGTGTCCCCGTTCTGTGCGCGACCTCGCCTCCCGGAGGATCCGGTCGTCCGCCGCTCCCTTCGCCGCTCCCTCTAAGCGGCGCGCGTAAGCGACCTCGAGGAACGGCTCCCGGAGCGCGTCCGGGTTCGATGGCAGGTCGATGCCATCGAAGACGATGAGGACCTGCTGGCCCCTCGCTTGCGCGAACCGCCGCAGCCTGTCCACCAGGGCCCGGCGCGCCTCCTCACCACGGCCCGAGACCTGCAGCCTCTGCAGCCCGCCCATGGCGAAGATCATGTTGTGGCCATCCATGATCCAGATTCGCGTCGCAGACATAGAAGGTGCCGGCCCCTCTACCGCCGGCAGTTCCTCTCGGTCCTGTCTTTCGCCTTCGCCTCGGCGACCGTCTGCCACTGCATGTTGCCTGGCGAGTCGGTCCCTCCGCACTCCAGAGGCACGATGTGGTCGACCACGTACCCCGGACGACCATGGGGGTAGCCTGTCCGTCGCAGGAACTGTGCGCGCGCCGTGGCGCTTCTGAGGATTCTTCCGTTCGCGTCCCGTGGGCAGGTCTTGCATCCGCCGGAGTGCGGCGAAGTGGAGCGGCTTGCCGCCGGCGTCCTCGGCGGAGACGTCGAGGGCGGCCTCGCTGAGCCGGCCGACCGGCCTGTACCAGGACTGGCGCGGTAGTGGGGTGCGACGTAGGTTCCGTCCCTGCGATAGTAGCCCTTCACGTAAACCTTCGAGTGGGTGGACGAGCTCGAAGAGTGGTGCGTGCCGCTGCTTCTTCCGGTGGATACGGCGAAGGCAGGGAATACCAGTGCCAGGACCAGGCCGGCGACAGCCAGGGGGCGGTTCATGGCTCTCTCCCGAGTCGGCGGAAGGGTAGATCCCCTTCCTGGAAGCGTCAAGAGAGAGACGCGCGAGCCCGCGCACGCTCTTGCGACACGACCCGGACCGCCAGCCTACGGCAATTCCCTGCCGGGGCTCGCCTCGCTCGGGTGAATCTCCTCCACGGGAGGGATGGCGATGGAAGGCAGCCCGGCCCCCAGAAGGGCGGTGTTGAGCGTCGCCAGCGCCGATCCCTTCGTTTCCCGCCAGAGGGCGAGCGCGCGGTCGAGACGCTCGTCGCAGGCCGACTGCACCCGGCGCTGCGGCTCCGTCGGCGCGGCGTCGCTGCCCTCGAGATCGTCGTGCAGCGCGCGCAGCGCGTCGGCGATCGATTTCAGGCGAGGGCCCGAGTCGCCCTCCCCTTCGGTCAGAGGCGCGAGCCGATCCTTCAGGGCCGCAAGGGCCGGGGAGAGGGAACCCTGCTCCTGCTTCGTTCCCAGCCGGGTCGCGAGCGCGGCGAGCCGGTCCTTCAGGTGGTCGACCTCGAGACTCGCGTCCGCGAGGCGCGCCAGCGAGCCCTCCGTCGCCCGCGCCAGCTCGAGCGCCGCGGCCGCTCCCGTCGGATCGAAGCTGACGCGCGGGTCGGGCCGCACCGAGAGCCTGGCGCGGTGCTCGTGTCCGTCGGTCCGCAGCACGACCTGATATTCGCCCGGCAGCACCAGGGGTCCCTGGGGAAGGACCGGCGTATCGGCGCCCCACGCGGTCGAGATGGTGTACTCGTACTCCGGCGCCTTGGGACGCGGATAGCGCAGGTCCCACACGAAGCGGTGCGCGCCGGCCCGGGCGGACGGCGGCGCCGCAGGACGGATCCACTGCGGCGCGAAGTAGCGGGTCGCCTTCGGAACGGGCGGAGGCACGTCGGATGCGAAGCGGCGCACGACGGCGCCGCGCTCGTCGCGGATCTCGATCTGCAGCGGCCCCTTCGCGTCGTTCGCCAGCCAGTAGTCGAGGACGGCGCCCGCGGGCGGATTCTCGCCGGCCGGCTCTTCGGGCGGCAGCGGCGTGTCCTTGTTCTGGTTCGCGCGCACGCGGATCCCGGGGGCGGGCGCGAACAGATACGCACGGGTCTTCGGCCCCAGGGCCGCCGCCTGGCGCAGCGGAGTGAGATCGTCCAGCACCCAGACGGCGCGGCCCATGGTCGCGACGATGAGATCCCGATCGTGCACCAGCAGGTCGGTCACGATGACGCTCGGCAGGTTGCGCTGCAGCGACCTCCACTGGACGCCGTCGTCGAACGAGACGAAGACGCCGCGGTCGGTGCCGGCGTACAGCAGGCCGTCGCGCGCCGGGTCGGCGCGCACGACCGTGACGTAATGGCCGTCCGGGAGACCGGCGGCGATCGGGGTCCAGGTCGCGCCGGAGTCGCGCGTGCGGAAGGCGCGGGGCGCGAAGTCGTCCTGGCGATGGTTGTCCACGGCGATGTAGGCCGACCCCGCCGCCGGCCCCAGGTCGACGGTCGCGATCTTGGCCCAGGCCGGCACCGCCGCGGGGGTGACGTCGCGCCAGTTCCGTCCGGCGTCGCGGGTCGACTGCACGAGACCGTCGTCCGTGCCGGCCCAGATCTCGTCGTTGTCGCGCGGCGACAGCGCGATGGAGAAGATCACGCCGTAGCCGCAGTCGCGGGCGTGCCGGGGGGCGAGATCGCCCGCGCAGTCGCGCGCGTCGGGCCGGCGCGCCGACAGGTCGGGGCTGATCGCCGTCCAGTGAGCGCCGCGGTCTTCCGAGCGGAACAGCACCTGCGCGCCCTGGTACAGGGGAAAGGGGGCCACGCTCGACACCGCGATCGGGGTGATCCAGGTGTAGTGGTAGGTCACACTGGTCGGACGCGCCCCGTAGGTACTGACGGGCCACGGCGAGATGTTCTGCACCTCGCCGTTGCGCGCGTTCCAGCGCGTGAGACGGCCGCCGAGGCCGGAGCCGTACACGATGTCGGGATCGACCGGGTCGGGGAGATCGTAGTCGCGCTCGTCGGCGCCGACGGGAGACCAGTCGCGGAACGTCAGCGACCCGTAGTCGCTGCGGCTGGCCGCGCGCAGCGTGCCGTTGTCCTGCTGGCCGGCGTAGATCCAGTACGGGAAGCGGTTGTCCGCCGCCAGGTGGTACATCTGGCCGGTCGGCTGGTTGTACCAGCTGCTCCAGTGCGCGCCGCCGTCCACCGTGACGACGGCCCCCTGGTCGGATCCGCTGATCATATGATCGGGGTGCAGCGGGTTGATCCACAGATCGTGATAGTCGTCGCCGCCGGGCGAGCCCTTGATGATCTCGCACTTCGTCCCCCCGGCCGTGCACCGGTGGATCGAGCGGCCCATTGCGTAGACCGTGTCCGGATCGCCTGGCATCGCGGTCAGGCGGGCGAAATACCCGTTGACGAGCTCATCGTCGGCGTTGACCCGCGTCCAGGTTGCGCCGGCGTCGTCCGAGCGATACAGGCCGCCGATCTTCTCAGCGTCGATGACGGCGTACAGGCGGGTGCCGCGCGCCGAGCGGGTGGCGGCGAGTCCGATGCGGCCGAGAGGGCCCTCCGGCCAGCCGCCGCCCGAGAGGCGCGTCCAGCGACGCCCGCCGTCGGCGGACTTGAAGACGCCGCTCTCTTTCCCGACCGTGGGGGTGAAGTAGCTGAGCCAGGGCCGGTAGCGCACCTGCCAGACCGCCGCGAACACCACGTCGGGATCCAGCGGGTCGGCGGCGAGATCGACCGCCCCCGTGGAATCGCTGACGAACAGGGTGCGCTGCCAGCTCCTGCCGCCATCTTCCGTGCGAAAGACTCCGCGCTCATCGTGCGGCCCGAACACGTGACCGAGCGCCGCGACCAGGACTCTCCGCGCGTCCCGCGGGTCGACCCGGATCGCGGCGATGTGGCGCGTCTGTTCGAGACCGGCCGGCTGCCAGGACGCGCCGCCGTCCTCCGAGCGGAACATCCCCTCCCCGGCGGCGATATCGTAGCGCGTCGTGATCTGCCCGGTGCCGACGTAGAGCACATGCGGATCGGAGGGGGCCGCGGCGATGGCTCCGATGCAGGCGGGTCCCTGGTCGAACAGCGGCGACCAGGTGTGGCCGGAGTCGGTCGTCTTCCAGACGCCTCCGCCGGCGGCGCCGAAATAGTACGTGTCGGGCTGCCCGGCGACACCGGTCACGGCCGTGCTCCAGCCGGCGCGGAAAGGGCCGATGAGACGCCAGCTCAGACCGGCCGCGATATCGTCCGGCACGCCCCGGGCCGCGAGACTCAGGAGAGCAAGGGTGCCTGCCGTGGCGATGAAGGGTGCGCGACCGGACGCCATGTCCCACCTCCCGCTGTAGAATAAAATGTTCTGGTGACAGCCTATCATCCCGACGTGGACACGCCGCCCGGTCACCCTCCCATTCCGCTCGGTCCGTCGCCGGCGCGCACCATGCCGGCCGAGCCATCTCCCAAAAGTGCGCGCTGGCGCGATGCGCGCCATCTCGCGGCCCTGGCGATCGCCCTGGCCGCCGATGCCGTGCAGATCGGCCTGCTGCCTCTTTTCATGGAAGGTGCCGCGGCTCCGTGGAACGACGCCCTGGATATCGGGATCGGGGCGGCGCTGATCGCGCTGCTCGGCTGGCACGTGGCGTTCCTGCCGGCGTTCCTCGGCGAGCTGGTGCCATTCCTCAACCTGTTCCCGACCTGGACGGCGGCTGTGGTGTTCGTGGTCGCGAGGACGAGATAGGACCGGCACCGCGAGTCAGGGCTGCCGCCTGGCGATCTTGAGCTCCTCCAGTCGTCTGGCCACGTCATCGCCCGCCGTCGAGGGTTTCACCTCGCGGTCGACGTGCAGGATGCGGCCGTCCACGCCGATGTAGAAGGTGTGACGCGCGGCATAGCCGCCCTGCAGGACGCCGTAGGCGCGGGCGGTCTCCTTGCCCGGGTCGCTCAGGATCGGGTAGTCCACGTGGAGCGACTCGGCGAATTTGCGGTTGGTTTCGGCATCGTCGATGCTCGCCGCGAAATAGGCGACGTCGAACGCCCGGATCTTCTCGCCGCTCGCACGGAGCGACGCGCATTCAGCCGTTCAGCCACCGGTGAACGCCTTCGGGAACCAGGCGAGGACGACCGCCTCCTTCCCCTTGAAGTCGGCCAGGCTGTGGGTCTTCCCGTCCGAGCCGGGAAGGGTGAACGCCGGCGCGATATCGCCCACGCCCGGCTCCTTCGTTCCGGCGCCGGCGGTGGCGGCCAGACCGAGCGCGATGAGCGCCAATCCCATCATCATCATGTGATCCTCCTTGACTTTCCGCGTTGCCTCTTACAATCATGATGTCTCTGAGTCCGGAACGCAGCCCATCATAGGAGAATTCCAACGGAAGGTCTACGCACCGGGCATCGGCATGGTGGTCGAGAGGTGACACACCCCCCCCACGTCCACATCACGGCGGGCCGCGTCATCGCGGCGGCCGGGGTAACGACTCTCGCCGCCATCCTGGAGATGTCGGTCGCGTGGATGTCGGGGAGTCTGTTCCTGGTGGCCGACTCCGTGCACCTCGTCGCGCATCTGGGGATTTTCACCGTCCTCCTGCTCCCGTTGAGAGGCTCGCACGAAGGGCGTGAGGATGTGGCGACGACGACGGTCCTGGTCCTGGTCATCGCGGTTGCCGGAGGGATCGCCTTCCAATCCGTGAGCCACCTCCTCGAACCCGGGGAGCCTCCGCGTCCGGAGGCCATGCTCGTCTCGCTCCTCGGGCTTGCCGCCAACCTGATCACCGCATGGTTGTTCCGCCATCCTGCCCGCGAGCGCTGGTCGTTCCGAGCCGCGCTCGCGCACGAGCTCTCGGACGCCTCGCTGACCGTGGCGGGTCTCCTCGGCGCGCTCGTCATTGCCCTCTACCGCTTCCCCTGGGTCGATCCCGGCCTGTCGCTTGCCGTGGCGATCTGGCTCGGGGCGTGGGCGACGCGGCTCATTGTCCGGAGGGTCCTCCTCGGTCGCGCCGCCTGGGAGATCGAGAACCGCCATGCGAGCCGGTGACCCGAGGGCTCCCGGGTCCCTTCACGGCCGCAGGGCGATCCAGGCGAGGGTCAGCGACACGCCGATGTCCGGAGTGTTCGCGAAGTTTTCCACGTTCTCGGTCACCGCGAAGCCGTAGACCAGGTGACCGCGGAGGCTGCGCAGGCCGAGGCTGGCCTGGTACTTGTCCGCCTTGAGCTGGTCGATGGTCGTGTCCTGGATCGTGCTCCGGCTGGCGTAGAGCTGCATGATGAGGTTCGTATGGCCGGTGACCCCGACCTCGTAGGCCGCGGTCAGCGTCGGGATGATGCTCTGCCTGAGTTCCACGCCGAACACGCGCCCGTCGGTGCGCACGGCGCTGGCGCTGAAGTAGACCGCCTGGCGGGAGAACTTCCCCTGCAGCGAGGCCTGCAGACCGTAGTCGTCGGTTCCCGTGGAGAGGAACGGCCGCTCGCCGCGCCAGGCGATCTTGGCCGCCCCGTCGAGGACCAGCCCCCACCGCGAGCCGCGCAGCGGCCAGGCCCGGCGCAGTCCGAACACCGGATCGCCCAGACCGCCCTCGACCGGCGGGGACAGGAAGGATGCCTGCACCCCGTCGATCGACAGGACGCCCTGAAACCGGTTGCGCGCCGCGAGGTCGCGCCCGTTGGGGTCGAGACCGAAGGTCTTGTGGAAGCCCTCGATCGTCCCGTCGAGGGACCCGCCGGTGAAATCGTACGCCGAGAGCGTCAGATAGACGGACGAGCGGCGCGTGATCCCGTAGTGGAACGTCAGATCCAGGAGGCCGAACTCGCCGTCCACGTAATAGGCGTCCCGGCCGAGACCGAGGATCGCATCGGCATCGGTCTGGCTCAGCGGGCGGCGCCCACCGCGCGCCTCGAGGTAGCTTTGCACGTTGTCGCTCATCACGAACGTGTTGCTGTACGACAGGTCGGCTTCGATCGCCCAGGAACCGGGCGCGGCCGGGACCGCATGGGCCGGCAGCATGTCGAGACGAAGGAGGTTGAAGGGGGTCATGTCCCGGATCCGCAGCGGCCCGAGCAGCTCGGTCTCGCCGCGCGCGGGCGTGGCGGCCAGCCCGAGGACGACCGTCAAGGCGGCGGCCGCCGCAGTCCACCTTGCGGCCCCGAGGGTCCGCCTGCATGGCTCGCGACTCAGGGCTCGTTCCGGCCGAACGGCGAGCCGCCTCCCAGATCGGCTCGCTGCCACTCCGGGCCGGCCAGCTTCCAGCCGCCACCGAGCGCCTTGTAGAGCCGCACGAGCGTCGCGAGCCGCTCGAAGCGCGTGCGCGCCAGCGCGTTCTCGGCCGGGAAGAGCTGCTGCTGGGCCTGCAGGACTTCCAGGTAGTCCGACAGGCCGCCGACGTAGCGCGTGTTCGACAGGCCGACCGCCTGGCGGTAGGCGGTCACGGCGCCGGCCTGCTCCTTCTCCTGCCCGGCGAGCTTCTGGTACGCCACCAGGGCGGTCGAGACTTCCTCGAAGGCGCCGGTCACGCTCTGCTCGTACTGCACCTTCGCCTGCTCCCACCGGGCGATCGCGGCGCGGTGCTGGTTCTTGAGGCGGCGCCCCTGGAACACGGGACTCAAGAGGCCGCCGCCGATCGACCAGGTCCGCCCGCCACCGAACAGGTCCGACACTTGGCGCGACACGCCGCCGAAGGCGCCGGTCAGGCTGAGGGTCGGGAAGAAATCGGCCATCGCGACGCCGACCTCGGCGTTGGCGGCGACCAGCCGCTGCTCCGCCTCGCGCAGGTCGGGCCGGCGCTCCAGGAGGGCCGAGGGGAGCCCCGCCGGAACATCCGGGGGCAGGAGCTGATCGTTGAGCGCCGCGCCGCGCGGTATCTCCCCCGGGGGCCGCCCGAGGAGGAAGGCGATGCGGTTCTCCTGCGCGACGATCTGGCGCTCGAGGTCGGGGATGCTGGACGCGGTCGACGCGAGCGACGCCTCGGCGCTGGAGGTCTCGAGGGCCGACGCGGCGCCCGCCTCCAGACGCCGGTTGAACAGGGCGTAGGTCTCCTGGAACGCTCCCGCCGTGCGCCGGGCGATGTCGAGCTGCAGGTCGAGCGAGCGCAGCTCGAAGTAGCTCGTCGCGACCTCGGAGACCAGCGAGAGCAGCACGCCGCGGCGCGCCTCTTCGCTGGCCAGATACTCGGCCAGAGCCGCCTGGTTCAGCCGCCGGATGCGCCCCCAGAGATCGATCTCCCAGGTGAGGCCGAGGTTGACGTCGTAGAGACCGAGCGGCGCCGAGCCGAGGGTCGAGCCCGGCGGCCGCCGGCTGCGCGACCATCCGCCGTCCGCCTGGATCGCGGGGTAGAACCCGGAGCCGGCGATCCCGGCGTTGGCCCGGGCCTCCTCGACGCGCGCCGCGGCGAGCCGGACGTCATACCCGTTCTTCAGGGCCTCGTCGATCAGGCCCTTCAGGACATCGTCCTGGACGATCTCCCACCAGGCCCGGTCGGCGAGAGAGGCGGCGTCGGTTGCGGCCCCGGTGGCAGCCTCGTTCCCGCGGACCTGCTCCGGTGTCGTGACGGGCGGCCTTCTGTAGTCGGGGCCTGCGGCGCAGCCGGTGGCGAGCAGGCCCTCCAGCACGAGAGCGATCGCGCTGTGCCGTCTCATGTGGGATCCGCTCCATCGCCGGCGCCGGACGGACCCGCCGGAAGCGAACGCAGCGCCGGAGTCGCCCAGGCCGCCTCGGCCCTGCGGTGCGACAACCTCCCGAACACCACGAACAGGGCCAGCGCGGCCAGGAGGGCGGTCACCGTTGCGGCGAGGGCCCCGGCGATGACGACGCCGTCGCCTATCCGCCGCGCGGCGGCCGTCGAGGCCCGGACCTTCGACAACACCAATCCGTGATTGAGGTCGAGTTTCGTCATGACGCTCACTCTCCAATCTCCTGCGGGACCGGCTGGGCGTCGGGCAGCCAGGCGTGTCCGGCGCGGAAGAACGACACGCGGTCCAGGACGCTCTCCTGGAACCGCTCGAGGTACAGGTAGATGACCGGCGTGACGTACAGGGTGATGAACTGCGACACGATCAGGCCGCCGACGATGACCAGGCCCAGCGGCCGCCGCGAGGCCCCGTCCGCCCCGTAACCGAGGGCGATCGGCAGCGCCCCGATGACCGCGGCCAGCGTGGTCATGATGATCGGCCGGAAGCGGTCCATGCTGGCGTCGTGGATGGCGCGCTCGGCCGGCTCGCCGGCCGTCACCCGCTGGCGGGCGAAGTCGACGATCATGATGCCGTTCTTCTTGACGATCCCCATCAGCATGAACATGCCGACGAAGGCATAGAGCGACGCCTGCTCCCCGAACAGGTACAGCGTCAGCAGGCCGCCGACGAGCGCGGTCGGCAGCGTCGAGAGCACCGTGAGCGGGTGGACGTAGCTCTCGTAGAGGATCGCCAGGATCACGTACATGACGAACACCGCCAGGGCCATCAGCAGGGTCAGGCTCTTCACCGTGTCCTGGAAGGTCAGCGCCTCGCCCTGCAGGCCGGCGCGCAGGGTCGGCGGCACGATCGGCGCCGCGGCGGCGCGGATGAAATCGGTGGCGTCGCCGATCGCCACGCCGGGCTTCAGGTTGAAGAACAGGGTGACGCTGGTGAACTGGTTCAGGTGGTTCACCGCCTGCGGGCCGAGCGTGGTGTTCCAGGTCACCAGCTCGCGCAGGGGCACGAGGTTCTTGCCGTCGTCGGACTTGATGTAGAGGAGCGACAGGTCGTCGGGTTTCGAGCGCGCCGCGTCCTGCACCTCCAGGATGACCTGGTACTGGTCCTCCGGCTTCTTGATCAGGTACAGGTAGTTCTGCGAGTAAGCGTTGCGCAGCAGCGCCAGGATGCGCGTCTCCGACACGCCGTAGGTCTTCGCCTGGTCGCGCCGGATGTCGATGTCGAGGTTGGGGGTGTTGTTGAAGTAGTCCGACGACAGGGTCAGGAAGCCGGGATACTCGCGGAGCTTTCCCAGCAGCCGGGCGGCCACGTCGTACACCTGGCTCGAGTCGACCCCGGACACGGTATAGGCGTACTGCCCCTGGTTCTGGTTGGTCGCCCCGGTGCTGATCTCCAGGACCGGGTAGGGACGCAGGAACGGGAAGACGCCGGGGATGGCGCCGAGCCTCCCCATCAGCTGCGCCGCCGCCACGGCGATCGGCGCGCGGGCGGCCGCCGGCTTCAGGAAGGTGAAGGTGATTCCCTGGTTGGACGCGATGTAATTGCCGTTCCCCGTCATCGTGAAGTCCATCAGCACGTCCGGGTCCTGGTGCAGCGTCTCGTCGACCCGGTCCTGGATGGCGTGCATCTGATCCGGCGAGGAGCCCTCGCGGCCGATGAACACGCCGAACACGACGCTGCTGTCCCCCGGAGGCAGGAACGCCTTGGGGACGGCGGCGAACAGCAGGAACGTCCCGGCGAGACAGACGACCCACACGATCGCCGAGACCCAGCGGTGCCGCAGGAACCACCAGAGCGACGAGCCGTAGGCGTCGAGCACCCGCTTCTCGATCCCTCCGATCACCCGCTCCATCCAGGTCTTCCTCGATCCCTCGCCGCGCTCCTCGAGCATGCGGGCGCTCATGAGCGGCGTGAGCGTCAGCGACACCAGGCCCGAGGCGAAGATCGCCACGACGATGGTGACGGCGAACTCGCGGAAGATGCGCCCGACCAGCCCGGTCATGAACACGAGCGGGATGAACACGGCGGCCAGCGAGATGGTCATCGACAGGATGGTGAAGCTGATCTCCCGGGCGCCGTTGATGGCCGCATCGAGGGCCCGCTCGCCGCGCTCCATCCGGCGCACGGTGTTCTCGAGGAACACGATGGCGTCGTCCACCAGGAAGCCGATCGCGAGGGTGAGCGCCATCAGCGACAGGTTGTCCAGGCTGTAACCCAACAGGCGCATGGCGATGAAGGTGAGCAGGAGCGACAGCGGCAGGGCCACCGCGGGGATCAGCGTATCGGCGGCGCGCCCCAGGAACAGGAAGATGACCAGGACGACCAGGACGAAGGCGATCAGCAGGGTCGCCTGCACGTCGGTGACCGAGTGGACGATCGACTGCGAGCGGTCGTAGATCGGCGTGACCCGCACCGAGCCGGGCAGCTCCGCGGAGATCAGCGGCAGCTCCTGCCGGATGCTGCGGGCCACCTCCACCGCGTTCGCCCCGGCCTGGCGATTGACCGCCACGACGACGGTGGCCGACGGCACCGGGTAGCCCCGCACCCAGAACCGCATGTTGATCCGCTCGTCCTGGACGGAATCTCGCGCCCGGGCGACGTCGCGCAGGTACACCGGGGTGCCGCCGCGGCCGCCGACGATCAGGTCCTCGTACGCCGCGGCCCCCTCGAGCTGGCCGCGCGGACGCAGCAGCGCCGTCCCGGCCATCCCGTCGAGCTGGCCCGCGCCGGTGTACGAGGTGCCGTTCTTGATCGCGGCCGCCAGGTCGTCGACCGAGATGCCGCGGGCCCACATGGCCGACGGATCGGCCTTGATGCGGACCGCCGACTTGGTGCCGAAGACGTTCACGCGCGACACGCCCGGCAGGATGCTGATCCGCTGGCCAACCTGGGTGCTGGCGTAGTCGTACAGCTGCCCCGCGGTCACCGAGTCGCTGGTGAGCGCGATGTACATGATCGGCTGGTCGTTCGGGTTGGTCTTCGAGAACGTCGGCGGCGACGGCAGATCGACCGGAAGGCTTCCCGTGGCCTGCGTGATCGCGGTCTGCACGTCGGTGGCCGCCGCGTCGATGCTCTTGCTCAGGGCGAACTGCAGCGTCATGCTCGTGTGACCCTGCGTGCTCTTGGAGGTGACGAGCTCCAGGCCGTTGATCTGCATGAACTGCCGCTCGAGAGGTGTGGCGATGTTGTTCGCCACCGTCTCGGGGCTCGCGCCGGGATAGTCGGCCTGCACCTGGATGACGGGATAGTCCACCGCCGGCAGGTCGTTCACGGGAAGCCCGCGGTAGGCCAGGACGCCGAACAGGATCACCGACACGGTGAGCACCGCGGTCATGACCGGACGGCGGATGAACGGCTCGGAGAGATTCATGACTCACCTCGCGGACCCGTTGCGGCGGGTGCCTTCGCCGTGGCGCTCGGCTCCTCGCGGACCTTGCCGCCGGGAGTGACGCCGAGCTGGCCGTTGACCACCACCCGCTCACCCGGACTCACGCCCTGCTCGACGACGACCAGGTCGCCATGCCGCTGGCCGGTCGTCACGAGTCGCAGCTCGGCGGTCGCGTCCTGCTTCACGACGTAGACGAACTGGCCCCGGGCCGACATCTGCGGCGCCGTCGCGGGCACCAGCACCGCGCCGGGCAGCGTCGACAGCACCAGGCGCACCTTGACGAAGCGTCCCGGCCACAGACGATGCCCGGCGTTGGGAATGGTGGCGCGGAGGGTGACGTTCCCCGTGCCGTCCTGGACGGCGTTGTCGAGGAACGTCAGGGCTCCGGTCAGCGCGCTGTCGGGCTCATCCGGCAGCCGCACCTCGACGTCGAGCGTCCCCCTCCGCATATTTCTCTGGACCGCCGACAGGTCGTTCTCGGTGACGGTGAAGTCGGCGTAGATCGGGTCGAGCCGCTGGATGGTCAGGAGCGATCCACTGTTGGCCGTCACGACGTTCCCGATGTCGACGAGCCGCCGCCCGGCGCGTCCGTCGATGGGGGACCGGATCGAGCAGTATTGAAGATTGAGGCTGGCGTTCTCGACCGCCGCCCGGCCCTGCTGGACCTGCGCCTCGGCGACGTCCAGCGAGCTCTTGCGGGTGTCGTATTCCTGCTGCGAGATCGCCTTCGTGTCGACGAGCTGCCCCCCGCGGGCGAGCTGGATGCGCGCGAAGGCGAGCGCCGCCTCGGCCTGGGCGAGGTTGCCGGTGGCCGCGTCGAGCTGGGCCTGGTACGGTCTCGGGTCGATGGTGAACAGCGCGTCCCCCGTCTTGAGGTCGGCGCCGTCTGTGAAATGGATCCCGGTGATCCGTCCCGAGACCTGCGGCTGGATGGAGACCATCTCGCGCGCGACGATCTTGCCGATCTCGTCGAGATAGACCGGCACGTCGCCCGTGACCGCCGCCGCCACCGACACCGACGCGGGCGGACGCTGGAACGAGGGCGCGGCGGCCTTCTCGCAGCCGACGAGCGCGAGGATCCAGAAAACGAGAGCGCTTCCCCTGGCGATGAGTCTCACTTGGCGTTCCTCCTGTGGATGAGCCTTCTCAGACTGATCTTCTGAAGACGGGCGTCGATGCACCGGGCGAAGCGCCTGCACGCGGGGAAGTTGAGATCGAGGAGGGCCTTCACCTCGACCGGCGTGAGCTCCAGGCCGGAGGCGGTCAACTCCCGGATGACCGCGTCCCTTTCCGCCTCGAACCGGCGCCGGAAATCCTCGTCGGTCGCCAGCCGCCCGATCACCTGTTCCACGCTTCGCTGCGACATCGTCCTGACCTCCGGCGTTCCTCCTACTTCACGACGCGTGCCAACTCGAGCCTGCGCACCGTTCTCGCCGGCAAGGCGCTGCCGGAGCGGTATTTGCGCCGTTCGGCCGCGTCGTCTCCGCACGGAGCAGGACTGCTTGAAATCAGACAGGTGCAGAAAAACCATCGGCATCACGAACAGACGCCTGGTGCGCCGCGACCACCGGAGGGCCGGATGGAAATTAGAAACCCCGGGCCGTCTGGCGGCCCGGGGTCCCTGGTCGGAGGGAACTGATGTGGGTGGCGGGTACTTCTATGAGGACTGGAACCGAGCTGCCATGCCCGATGCGCCGTGTCTCCTCAAGACGATGAACGTCACGTAGTGCGTCACCAGAAGCCCGGGGACCCAGAACGCCGGTATCCAATAGGCCGGCCCCATGAAAACGGGCGCCTGGTAGATCGTCGCCAGCGCGATCGCCGCGACCAGATCGAGAGTGCCGAAGATGTTGAAG
>WNGL01004961.1_pt1 | contig 15876 bp, 14 predicted proteins | sample 5400591 | NCBI WGS metagenome assembly WNGL01 (sample SAMN13153377, study PRJNA577476) | soil metagenome | isolation source: 80 cm soil or saprolite under Garry oak tree replicate 1 | place: USA:California | collected 2016-06-15
ACTCGCTGACCCGGGACAACGTGAAGGACATCGTCGACCTGATGATGAAGCGGGTCCGCGAGCAGCTGAAGTCCAAGGACCTCGACATCGTGCTCACCGAGCCGTCCAAGGACGTGCTGGCGGAGAAGGGCTACGACCCGGCCCTGGGGGCCCGGCCGCTGCGGCGGACCATCCAGCGGTTGGTGGAGGACCCGCTGTCCGAGAAGCTCCTGTGGAAGGAGTTCCGGGCCGGGCAGACGGTGATCGTGGACGCGCACGACGGCGAGATCGTCTTCGAGTCCGCGGAGGCCACGCCCGACACGCCGCCCGTGGAGTTGGCCGGCCAGGGTCCGCAGGAAGGCTAGCCGGCGCAAAGGACGCGAGACGCGGGGTCAGCCGCTCCGCGACTCGTTCAAGGCCGAATTCGAGCCCAGCACCCTCCGGGGCGCTGGGCTCTTCGGCATCCGGAAACGGTTCGGGGGGAGCCCCACCGTGGCGGGCTCCCCCCGAACACCTGCCGCGTGTGTGTGCCCTAGGCGGGGCGGAGGCGCCGCCGCCAGCCGATGGTGAGCAGCGCGCCCGCCGCCGCGACCAGCGCGGTCAGTCCCGCGACCAGAGCGACCAGGGGCAGGCTGCTGCTCGGGCTCTCCGGCTGCACCCCGCGAGCGGCTGGCTGCGCGAGGATCGGGTAGTTCGGGTCGGAGAACGGACGCATCGTGGTGACGTTCGGCTGCTGTGCCGAGATCGGGTAGTCCGGGTTCGAGAACGGCTCCATCGTGCTGACCCCGGGCTGATCGCCGCCGGGAGTCCAGCTCCCGTCGTTGAACGGCCGCATCGTGCTGACGCCCGACTGATACCCGCCGGGAGTCCAGTTCCCGTCGTTGAACGGCCGCATCGTGCTGACGCCGGACCCGTGCGCCGCCCCGCCGGCCAGGGCCGCGGAGGCGAAGCCCACCAGCAGCAACGGGATCGTGGCCAGGACCACGGCCCCCTTGGCGAAACGCTTCATCGCTGACCTCCCTTCTCTTCGCCGCGCCTCTCGCGGCGACCGGGGCCAACATCGGAGACCGCGCTTGCAGCCTTCTGGCCGCCCGCTTGCAAGCGCCTTGCAAGCGACGGGGCCCATACCGGGACCTGGTCAAAAGCTCTATTCGGGGCACGAGGCGAGGAGTACGGTCCGGCCATGAGGTTCCAGCTCCTGGGCGCGGTGGACGTCTTGGACAACGGCAGTCGGATCCCCTCGGGGGGCCGAAGCAGCGCCTGGTTCTGGCCCACCTCCTACTCCGGGCAAACCAGGTGGTCCCGGCGGACACCCTGATCCAGGAGATCTGGGGCGACGAGCCCCCCGACGCCGCCCGCAGCGCGCTCCAGGCGTACGTCTCCCGCCTGCGCAAGGCCCTTGGGCCGGGACGTCTGGAAGGACGGCCCCCTGGCTACTTCCTGCACGTCGAGCCAGATGAGCTGGACGCGCTCCGATTCGAGCACCTGGCTCGGGAGGCGAAGGCGCGCATGGGTTCGGATCCGGGGGCGGCCGCCGAGTTGCTGGACCGGGCGTTCGAGCTGTGGAACGGATCGCCGCTCGCGGACCTGTCCGACGAGCCGTCACTGCGGACGGAGGTTGCGCGTCTCGATGAGCTCCGGCTGGTGGCGGCGGAGGACCGCATCGACGCGGCCTTCGCCCTGGGACGCACGCCCGACATCGCCGAGCTGGAGGATCGGGTGGAGCGCCACCCCTTGCGGGAGCGGTTCTGGGGCCAGCTCATGGTCGCGCTGTACCGCTCGGGCCGGCAGGCCGAGGCCCTGGACGCCTTCCGGCGCGCTCGTGACCTGCTGTCCGAGGACCTCGGCATCGACCCCTCGCCGGAGCTCCAGCGCCTGCACGAACAGGTCCTCCGCCAGGACCCCACCCTGGAGCTGAAGGGAGAGCCCCTCCGCGGATACCGGCTCCTGGAGCGGGTGGGGGAGGGGGCGTTCGGGGTGCTGCACCGCGCCTCCCAGCCCCAGCTGGGGCGGGAGGTCGCCGTGAAGGTGATCCATCCCCGCTACGCGAACGACCCGGAGTTCATCCGACGGTTCGAGTCCGAGGCCCAGGTGGTGGCCCGCCTGGAGCACCCCCGCATCGTTCCGCTCTACGACTACTGGCGGGACCCCGATGGCGCGTACCTGGTGACGCGATTCCTGCGGGGAGGGTCGCTCCGCCGACACCTGGCTGCGGGACCGCTTGAGCTGCCGGACGTCCTGCGGGTTCTGGAGCAGGTGGCGGAAGCACTCCACGCCGCACACCGCACCGGCGTGGTGCACGGGGACGTGAAGCCCGAGAACGTCCTGTTCGACGATGACGGGAACGCGTACCTCACGGACTTCGGCATCGCCACGGCTGAGGTGACACCGGAAGCCGACATCGCCGCGCTGGGCCTGATGTTTCGCGAGATGATGAACGGCGCGCAGCCCGCATCTGCGGCCGTGGACGAGGTCGTCGCCACGGCTGCCGCCAAGGACCCAGGGCATCGCTACCAGGATGCCCTGGAGATGGCACGGGCCTTCCGGGACGCGCTGGGGGTTGCGCCGGTCCGTCGGCACGCGGACCAGGCCGCAACGGAGACCAGGAATCCCTACAAGGGCCTGCGTGCGTTCCAGGGGGCCGACGCGGCCGACTTCTTCGGGCGGGAGCGGGTGGTCGAGCAGCTCGTTGCGCGGTTGTCGGAGCCCGGTGAGGGCTCCCGCTTCTTGGCCGTGGTGGGGCCCTCGGGGAGCGGCAAGTCGTCGGTGCTGCTAGCCGGCCTCCTGCCGGCGCTGCGCGCGGGGACCATCCCCGGCTCCGACCGGTGGTTCATGGTGACGTCGCAACCGGGCCCCTACCCCTTCGAAGAGCTGGAGGGGGCCCTGCTGAAGGTGGCCGTGGGCCCGGGGTCCGGCCTGATCGAGCCGCTGGCGCGGGGCGAGGACAGCCTCGCTCGAGCAGCGCGCAGGGTCCTCCCCGATGATGACTCCGAGCTCCTGGTCGTCATCGACCAGTTCGAGGAGGTCTTCACGCTCGTGCGCGACGAGGGGGAACGGGCGCGGTTCCTGGCCATGCTCGCGGCCGCAGCGGCGGATCCCGGGAGCCGGGTCCGGATCGTGGTTGCCCTCAGAGCGGACTTCTACGATCGCCCACTGACCTACCCGGGGTTCGGCGAGCTCATCGCCGCCCACACCTTGGCCATACCCCCACTGAGCGTGGAGGAGCTGGAACGGACCATCTCCGGGCCGGTCGAGCGCGTGGGCGTCTCCCTGGAGCTGCCGCTGGTCGCGGAGATGGTGGCGGAGGTCCTCGACCAGCCGGGGGCCCTCCCCCTCCTCCAGTACGCGCTCACCGAGCTGTTCGATCGTCGTGCTGGCCCGGTGGTGCCGGCCTCCGCCTACCGGGAGATCGGCGGCGTTTCGGGAGCCCTGGCTCGCCGGGCCGAGGCGCTGTACGAGGAACTCGGGCCTCTAGGACGCGAGGCGGCCAGGCAGCTGTTCCTCCGCCTGGTCACGGTGGGCGAGGAGGGGGTCGACGACACACGGCGTCGAGTGCTCCGAGCCGAGCTGTCGTCCCTCGAGGTGGATCGAGCGGCCATGGGCGCCGCCGTCGACGCCTACGGGGCGCATCGGCTGCTGTCGTTCGACCGAGACCCGGTGACCCGCGGCCCGACGGTCGAGGTGGCCCACGAGGCCCTCCTGCGCGAGTGGACGCGCCTTCGGGGCTGGGTCGAGGGGGCACGAGAGGATGTCCGGATGCACCGGCGGCTGGACGCCTCGGCCGCCGAATGGGTGAAGGCGGGCGAGGACCCGAGCTTCCTGCTGCGTGGGGGTCGCCTCGGCCAGTTCGAGGCGTGGGCGGGGACGACCGACGTGGCGCTGTCCGAGCAGGAACGCCGGTTCCTCGGTAGCGGCGCGGCCAGGCGGTCGGCCGAGGCTTCGGAAGAGGAGGCCAGGAGGGCCCGCGAAACTCACCTGGGGCGCCGTTCGCTGGTCCGGCTGCGGGCCCTCATCGCCGTCTTGACAGTGATGGCGCTTGTGGCCGGAGCCCTGTCGATCGTGGCGCTGGGTCAGCGGAGCCGCGCGCAGCGGGTGGCCCGGTTGGCCACGGCCCGGGCGTTGGCGTCGGCCGCGGTGGCGAATCTTGGGGTGGACCCCCAACGCAGCGTTCTGCTCGCTCTGCAGTCGCTGGCGACCACGCGCCAGGACGGGATCGTCCTCCCAGAGGCGGTCCAGGCCCTCCACAACGCCGTGGCGGACGACCGGGAGGTCATGACGCTCCACGACCCATCGACCGCGAATGTGGCCTGGAGCCCGGACGGTCGTCTCATCGCCACGGGGGGTTCCGCCGGCGGCGTGGGCGAGGACGACGTGATCGTGTGGGACGCGCGAACCGGGGCTAAGCTCCTGACCCTGACGGGGGGGCACACCGCAGACGTGGGCTACGTCGCGTTCAGCCCGGACTCCACGCGGCTGGTCTCGACCGACGGTTTCCGGGCCATCGTGTGGGACTCCCGGACGGGAAGGCGCCTGGTCACAACCCCGCCAAGCTCGTTCGACATCATGGGCGCCACCTTCAGTCCCGACGGGAACATGGTGGCCCTGGCCGAGAACGCCTTCGGCAATTTCCCATCGCGGGTCAGTGTCGTGGACGCGACCACCGGCATGGAGCTGTTCGGGTTCGCCACTCATATGTCGTTCTCCCAGGCCCCCGTGTTCAGCCCCGACGGGACCCGGATCGCCGCGGGGGGGAATGGCATCCTGCAGTGGGACATCCGGACCAGGAGGGCCCTGTTTATCGACTCGGGCGGCTTGACCCTCGCCTACAGCCCCGACGGAACCAGACTTGCCGCAATGGTGATAGATAGCGACGTGGCCAAGGTGTGGGACGCCAAGACCGGTCGCCTGGTCCAGACTCTCCAGGGTCACACGGGTTCCACCACTGGCATCGATTGGAGCCGGGACGGAACACGCATCGCCACGGGGGGGCACGACGGCACCGCCAGGATCTGGGACGCGGCCACCGGGAAGCAGCTGATGGTGCTGTCCGGCCAGTCCGGCCTCGTCGCTCTGGTCGCGTTCAGCCCGGACGGGACCAGGCTGGTCACAGGCAGCAACGACGGCAGGGCCGACGTGTGGGACATCACGCCGGCGGGGACGGCGGAGTCGCTCGGGATCTCGGGCTACGGGGGCTGGCCAACCAGCGTCGCCTTCAGCACCAACGGGTCCGGGATCCTGACCGCCGGTGTTGGCGCGGGGGCGACCGCGGCGTCGGTAGGAGCTGGCGGATGGCTCGGAGGGTCGCTGTGGAGCTCGACGATCGGACAGCGGATCCGCGTATACGGGGACGCGTGGTATTCGGCAGCCTTCGGTGAGCGCGGTTCGACCGTGATCGCGCTGGGGAAGACCCTCACCGTCCTGAGCGCGTCATCGGACCTGCCGATCCACACGCTGTACCGGCGGGGGCCAGCCCTCACGGCGGTCGCTGCTGCGGTCGGGGGGGACACGGTGGCTGCGGGGCTCGAGGACGGATTCGGAAACGGAATGGTGCTGGTGTGGGACGCGCGTTCGGGCAGGCGGATCCGCACCTTCACCGGGTGGGACTTCTCGATAGCTGGGGTCGCGCTCAGCCCAGACGGGAGGCTCGTCGCGGGCCTGAGCGGGCTCGGGATCCTGCGCGTCCTGGACATCCCCTTGGGAGCTCTCATCTTCAGCGCGCAGGCCACTACCGGGGAGGGCCGCAGCGTGGCGTTCAGCCCGGATGGGACCGAGGTGGCCACCTCGGCGGGAGACGGCGTCGCCGTATGGCGCGTCCCTTCAGGGAAGCTGGTGGAGCGGCTTCGGGGGGCGGGGTCCGTGGGGGCGGTGGCCTTCAGCCCGGACGGCACGCAGATCGCGACCGGGGGGGACGACGGGACGGCCCGGATCTGGGACGCCGCCAGCGGGCAGGCCACGCTCGCCCTCACCGGTCACACTGGCGCCCTCACTGGCGTCGCCTGGAGCCCGGACGGGACCAGGCTCGCCACGACATCTGTCGACGGCACCCTCCGCGTGTACGTCCTGTCGGTGGAGCAGCTGGCGCGTATCGCCCGGGCTCGGCTGACGCGTGGACTCACGGAGCGGGAGTGCCGTCAATACCTGCTCGTTTCCGCTTGCCCCAGTCCGTCTGTCTGAGTGTGGGGCGGCGTTCCCTCGAGCTGATCCGCCCGGCGGCGGCCCTCATTGCGAGCGACACGCGTAAACGGAATCGGGCAGGCTTGGCGTTCATGGTGCCGATGAGTGAGCCGGCGAGCGCGGTGGCGAGCGACACGGGACCCGACGTCTCGGGCCGGTCCTCGTTCGAGGAGTTCTTCTCGGCCGAGCATCGTGGTCTGTACGGGGCGCTGGTGCTGGTCACCCGGAGCTCCCACGAGGCCGAGGAGGTCATGCAGGACGCCTTCCTCCGCGTTTGGGAGCGGTGGGACCGGGTCGGCGGGTTGGAGGATCCCGTCGGCTACCTCTATCGCACCGCGATGAACGTGTTCCGCAGCCGGCGCCGGCGCGTGCTGGTGGCGGTGCGGCGCACGGTTCGGCCGCGGGAGCCCGACGACGGGCTGGCCGCGGTGGAGGACCGCGAAGCGGTGGTCAGGGCCCTGGCCCCGCTCACGCCCGGCCAGCGGGCCGCGATCGTGCTCATCGACGTCCTGGGGTTCACCTCCGAGGAAGCCGGCCGGGCCCTGCGGGTCCGTCCGGTCACCGTTCGGGTCCTGGCATCCCGGGGCCGGGCGGCATTGCGGAAGGAGATGACTGAGCGTGGATGACATGAAGGAATCCCTGCGACGGGCCCGTTCGTCCGCCTCGCCACCCGAGCCGGCCTTCGAACGGCTGGTCCGGCGCCGGGAGCGGAAGCATCGAAACGGCCGGATCGCTTCGGCCGCGGTCGCGCTTGTGGTCGTGGCCGCCCTGGTGGCGGGCGGGGCGTGGACGCTCCAGCACCGTTCCTCGCGGGCCATCGTGGGGAGCTCCGGGCCCTCCGGGCCGTCGGTGACCGGCGCACCCTCGCCGGGGGTGACCTCTCCGTCGTTGGTGGCCGCTCCCGGCCAGTACTACTACTGGAAGACCGTCCGGCCCCTGAGCAACGGGAACGTCGTCGAGGAGCTGTGGTGGGGCACCGACGGGTCCGGCCGTTACCAGGTGGACTCGACCAACGACAACTACGGCACCCCCAAGAGCCAGACGTGGCAGCCGGGCGGCCTTCCCGGCGTGTGGCCCTTCGAGAACGACGTGTCGGGCCTTTCCACCGACCCCTCGACACTGCTCCAGCAGCTCCTCGAGCGGAGCGCCGAGGGCGGCGCGTCGCCCGAGCCCGAGGTGACGCTCTCCCCGGGCCTCAGCGTCGAGACCAGCGGGATGTGGAGGTCGATCCAGAACATGTTGGAGCAGGGAACGGCCACACCGTCGCTGCGCGCGGCGCTCTTCGAGGTCACTGCCGGACTGGACGGGGTGCATGAACAGGCCGATGCCACCGATCCGCTGGGGCGTCCGGCGGTGGCGCTGTCCCTGGGGCTCGCCCTGTACGAGGGAAACTGCGCGGACACGATGTGGTTCGACCGGGACACGCACGTGATGCTGGCCTCGGACGGAGACCTCGGGTGCGTCCCCGCGGTGCTCGTGGTGGCCGGCGGGATCGTCGACTCCACGTCGGACACGACCGCTCCCGGCGACGGCTACGTCCCGGCTCCGGTCTCCGACATCCCGAAGCCGGCTCAGAGCACCACGTCGCCGGGGCCGGAGGCCAGCTTCACGGCGACGCCGTAGTCAGGGCGGCCGCCGAGCGGCCGGGAATGGAGGGAGGACTGGTCTGGGGCCGGTCCTCCCTCATTCCGTGCTCGCGCCGCCCCGCTCGATGAGCCGGTGGATCTTCTCGGCGAGGTCGTGGACCTGGCGGGTGAGGTCCGTGTTCGCCAGCAGGAGGTCGTGGACCTGCTGGGTGATCTCGGTGTTGGTCTGGAGCAGCTTCTCGTGCGACGCGGCCAGTGACTCGATCTTCCGGCCCTCCGTGTAGTGGTGAGCGGCCAGCGCCTCGTCCTTCGCCGCGGCCCGGTTTTGGCTCATCATGATGATCGGGGCCTGGAGGCCCGCCAGCCCCGACAGCATCAGGTTCAGCGCGATGTAGGGGTACGGGTCGAACTGCTTGTGGCCCAGGACCCGGGCCAGGAACACGGTGTTCAGGACCATCCACGCGAAGATGAGCCCGAGGAACGTGAAGATGAACGGCCACGATCCGCCGAAGTGGGCGACGTTGTCTGCGACCCGTTCCCCCAGCGTGCGGCCGTCGTGGATCTCCTTCAGCGCGGGGTGGCCGAGGTTCTTCCGCCCGGACCACGGCACGCCGGCTCGGCGCCCGGCCCCGGAGCTCCCGCCGGTCGAAGCCCTGCCCCCCGTCCCCTCCGCGGTCTCGGTCGTCCCCATTCGCCGGCCTCCCTCCTGAGCCAATCCACTCCGAGCAGCCCGCTCGCTGCCAACGGCACGGAGAGAGAGTGTCACACCCCCCTGTTAGGTTCGCCCCATGTCCAGGGTGCGAACGCTCCTCTCCTGCTCCGAGTGCGGGCAGCCGGCCTCGCAGTGGGCCGGCCGGTGCCCGGGGTGCGGGGCGTGGGGCACCATCGCCGAACGGCCCGCGGAACGGGGGCGGTCCCCCGGCCGGGCCTCCGGTCCGGGGGGCGGGAGGCCCGCGGTGAGCACCCTGGCGGCCACGGAGTCGTCCGGTTCCGGCGAGCGGGTGGGGACCGGCTTCGCCGGACTCGACCGGGTGCTGGGCGGGGGCTTGGTGCCGTCCTCCGTGGTGCTGCTGGCAGGTGAACCCGGGATCGGCAAGTCGACCCTTCTCCTCCACGTGATGGCCAACCTGTCGGTGGCCGGGTTCACCTGCCTCCTCGCGTCGGGCGAGGAGTCCCGGGCTCAGGTTTCCGTGCGGGTCCGCAGGCTGGGCCTGGACGGCCAGCGGCTGTCGTTCACGTCGGGCCGGGAGCTCCCGGAGGTGCTCGACGCGGCGGTGGCCGAGCATCCGTTCCTGCTGGCGGTCGACTCCATCCAGACGCTCCGCGACCCGGCGTCGGCATCCATGCCCGGAGGGCCCTCGCAGGTCCGGGGGTGCGCGGACGCGCTGGTGGGCCTGGCCAAGCAGGAGGGCATCGCCGTGCTGGTCACCGGCCACGTGACGAAGGACGGCGACCTGGCCGGGCCACGGACCCTGGAGCACGCGGTCGACGTGGTCCTGTCCTTCGAGGGTGACTCGCGCTCGGGGCTGCGTGTGCTGGCGGGCGGCAAGAACCGGTTCGGGCCGGAGGGTGAGGTGGCGTGGTTCGAGATGGGAACCGGCGGACTCGCCGAGGTGGATCCGGCCGGGCTGCTGGCCCCGGGCGACGGCGGGCCGGGGGCCGCCACCGCGCTGCCCATGGCCGGACGGCGGGCCCTGGCCGTCGAGGTCCAGGCGCTGGTGGTGGAGACGGAGGGTTCCCCGCGCCGGCAGGCGGCCGGACTCGACCTGCGGCGGTTCTCCCTGGTCGCCGCGGTCGTGGACCGGGGCCTGCGTCTGCCCCTGTCCCGATCGGAGCTGTACGGGGCATCCTCCGGTGGGTTGCGCATCGACGATCCGGGGTGCGACCTGGCCATCGCCGCGGCCCTGGCCTCGGCCGCGACCGGCCGGCCCCCACCCGAGGCGGCGGCCTTCGTGGGCGAGGTCAGCCTCACCGGGCAGGTCCGGCCGGCTCCGGGCATGCCTCAGCGGCTGGCCGCGGCGAAAGGGGCGGGGGTCAGGACGGTCTTTGCCGCGGGGTCGCCGAAGTCCGAAGAGGGCTTGCGGGTGGTCTCCGTCCGCCACGTCGCCGATGCCCTCGGGTGGGCGGGGACCGGCGGCCGCGACCGCGCGCGGATGGGACGGGAGGTGAGGAAAATGTAGCCCTGACCTGCGCTTTCGATTTTGCGAAGGCCCGGCGGGAAGTGCTACCCTAATGGTGCTCGTCCACTCCATCGCCCACGAGGGGGTTGTGTGTACCGGAAGGGTGACACTGTTGTCCATCCCGAACACGGCGCCGCGGTAATCACGGAACTTCGCGAACGAGACTTCCTGGGGGAGCGCAAGAAGTACTTCGTACTTCGGCTTGCCTATGGAGATCTCACACTGATGGTTCCGGTGGACAACACCAAGGACGTCGGGCTGAGGCAGGTCGTCAGCAAGCAAGAGGTTAAGAAGGTGCTCGACGTCCTCCGCGAGGACGAGTCGAAGATGGCGACCAACTGGAGCCGCCGCTTCAAGAACAACATGGAGAAGCTGCACTCCGGCGACCCCTACCAGGTGGCCGAGGTGGTCAAGAACCTCTCCATCCGTGAGCGGTCCAAGGGCCTGTCGGCGGGCGAGAAGCGGATGCTCGCGAAGGCGCGGCAGATCCTGGTCTCGGAGCTGGTCTTCGCCGTCGGGTCCACGGAGGAAGAGGCCGAGGGCATGATCGACCGCGTGCTGGACGAGGCGCACTAGGCGCCCGTCTCCGGGCAGCCCGCCAGAACCGGCAGGACCCACTTGAACCGGGCCGGCTCCTGCTGCACCGTGGAGTCGTGAGCGAGCATCACACGAGGAAATTCGTCCCGCGCGGGCGGCTGGTCGAGTTCGTGCGGTTCATCTTCGTGGTCCTGTTCGCCATCGGAGGCTACGAGGTGGCCACGAACGTGGGGGCCAAGACCACCGGCAACACGGTGCTCGGGATCGTCCTGGGATCGGCCGTCGGCTACGTGGGGGGTGGCGTGCTGGGGCGCCAGACCGCCAGCGCCGTCTCCGACGTGGAGCAGGAGTTCCGCAAGGCCTCGGCCGCCGAGATCTCTGCGGGCGTGGCCGGCCTGGTGGTCGGCCTGGTCATCGCCCTGCTACTGAGCTTCCCCTTGTTCAAGCTGCCCGCGGCCGCGGCCTGGCCGGCCGTCGCCTTCGTGTATCTGACCTTCCCCTACCTCGCCTACCGCATCGGCCGGGCCAAGCGCGAGGAGCTGTTCTCATTGATCGGGCTGAAGCCGCGGGCCGCGGGGGTGGGCCGCACCGAGGTCAACGTCATGGACACCAGCGCGCTCATCGACGGGCGGGTCCTCGAGCTCGTGCACACCGGGTTCCTGGGCGGCGTGCTGCTGGTGCCCCAGGGCGTGCTGGGCGAGCTCCAGCGCATCGCCGACTCCTCGGACCCCCGCCGGCGGACGCGGGGCCGCCGGGGGCTGGACGTGGTGGCCCAGCTCCAGCGCGATCCCACCATCGAGGTCGTGCTGGTGGAGGAGGAGGCCATGGGCGACGTGGACGCGGGCCTGGTCCGGCTGGCCCGGGACCGGGGCGGTGCAGTGGTGACCGCCGACGCCAATCTGGCCAAGGTCGCCGAGGCCCTGTCGGTTCCCGTTCGGTCCATCAACGCCCTGGCGGCCGGGTTCCGGGTGCCCTTCATGCCGGGGGAGGAGCTGGCCGTCCACCTGACCCGCGAGGGCCGGGAGCACGGGCAGGGCGTCGGGAACCTGGACGACGGGACGATGGTCGTGGTCGAAGGGGCGCGCCAGCTGGTGGGCTCGGAGGTCGCCGTGACCGTGACCAACGTGCTCCAGACCGCCACCGGTCGGATGGTGTTCGCCACGCTGGCCGATCACGGGCCGGCGGCGGCCGGGAGCGAGAACGGCACCGCGGAGGGGGTCGGATCAGCGTGACTGGCGCGGTCGCGGTCGTGCTCGCGGCCGGCTCGGGTGATCGGCTGGGGGGTGGGACGCCCAAAGGTTTCGTGCAGCTGGGGGGTCGCTCCATCCTCGCCATCGCCGCGGAGGCGGCCGCGGCATGCGCGGCGGTGGGCTCGCTGGTGGTGACCGTCCCGGCCGGCTGGGAGGACCGGGCCATGGCCGAGCTCCCCGCATCGAAGCCGGCGACCGTCATCGCCGGCGGGGGCTCTCGCCACGCATCCGTCAGGCTGGCCCTCGCCGCCATTCCCGCCGGCGCCGAGGCCGTGCTCGTGCACGACGCGGCTCGCTGTCTGGCCTCGCCCCGGCTGTTCGAGCAGGTGCTGGCGGCCTTGAACCACACACACGCCGACGGGGTGGTGCCCGTGATCGCGGTCCCCGACACGGTGAAGCGGGTCCGCGACGGCCTGGTGGTGGCCACCGAGCCCCGGGACGAGCTGGGGCTGGCCCAGACGCCGCAGGGGTTCCGGGTGGCCGCCCTGCGCGAGGCCCACCGCCAGGCGGAAGCGGAGGGAATCGAGTTCACCGACGACGCCGCGGCCCTGGAGTGGGCGGGCTCCACCGTGCGCGCCATCGCGGGCGAGCCGGGCAACTTCAAGGTCACGACCGCCGAGGAAATGGCCCGGGCCGAGGCGGTCCTGCTGGGGGCCCGTGGCTGAGCTCCGGTTCGGCCTCGGGTTCGACTCGCACCCGCGGGACGCGGGGCGGCCCCTGTGGCTCGGCGGGGTCTCCTTCGAGGATGAGCCGGGGCTGGCCGGACACTCCGACGCCGACGTGGTCTGTCACGCGCTGGCGGACGCCCTGCTCGGAGCGGCGGGCCTGGGGGACCTCGGCCATCATTTCCCCGACACCGAGCCCGCGTTCGAGGGGATGGCGGGTCTGGACCTCCTGGCCCGGACGGTCGACCTGGTGTGGGCGGAGGGGTTGCAGCCGCAGTCGTGCGACCTCACTCTGATTGCGGAGCGACCGGCGGTGGCCCCCCGCCGCGACGAGATCCGCCGGAGGTTGGCGGCGGTGCTCGGCATCGACGACCTGGGGCGGGTGTCGGTGAAGGCGCACCGGCCCGAGGGGCTCGGGCTCACCGGGGACGGGGCCGCCTGTCTGGCCCTGGCCGTCCTGGCGTCGCGGTGAGGAACCCGCGCCGGCGCAGCCCGTCGCGCGCGGGCCGGGCTTCGGCCGAAGGAACATGGATCTCCGGCCGCCGAGCGGTCACCGAGGCGGTCCGGGCGGGGAGAGCCCGGGAGGTCCTGGTGGCCGCCGAGTCGCGCCGGGCCGCCGGGCTCCGGGAGCTCATCGAGGCCTGCGCCGCGGCGCGGGTCAGCTTCCGGGAGGTGCCGAGGTCCGACCTCGACCGCATCGGCGCCGACCACCAGGGCGTCGCGGCCAGGGTCGTGCCGCCTCGGCCGCTGTCCGACGGCGACCTCCACCGGCTGGCGTTCGCCCCCGACGCGGTCGTGGTGGTCCTGGATGGGGTCACCGACCCCCAGAACCTGGGCGCTGCCGCCCGCTCGGCCGAGGGCGCCGGCGTCGACCTGCTGGTGACCAGGGAGCGGCGGTCCTCGCCCGTGACCGCGGCGGCGGTGCGGGCATCCGCCGGCGCGTTGCTGCACCTCCCGCTGGCCAGGGTGGTGAACCTGACCCGGACCCTGCGATGGCTTGCCGACGAGGCCGTCTTCACCGTGGTCGGGCTCGACGAGGCGGCGCCGGGGTCCATCCACGACCAGCCCTGCCCCCCGGGCCGGCTGGCGCTGGTGGTGGGCTCCGAGGGGGCCGGGATGTCGCGGCTGGTCCGGGAGTCCTGCGACCTGCTGGTCCGGCTGCCCATGCGCGGACACGTTTCCTCCCTGAACGCGGCCGCGTCGCTCGCCGCCGTGCTGTACGGCTACGTCCTGCCGTCGCGGCAGGCACCGCCGGACCCGCGCTGAAACAGCGACGCACCCGTCAGTTCACGGCGTACCGAGGCGCCTCGCTGGCTCCGAGGTACGTCCACGCCAGCAGGCACCGGAATGCCTCAGCGAAGTCCTCGGTGTGGAACCGAACCGTCCGCGGCCCGACCCGATCCGTCCCCGGCGCCAGCGCGCACAGCTCCGCCGACACCGTGTTCGCGGTGTCCGCCTCCAGCACGAACGGCGGGTTCGGCCGGAACGGCTCCAGGGAGCCCGCGCCCCGCACCGCGCCGGCGGCGGTCTCGCGGATCAGCTCCCGCGCCGAGGCCGGCGACAGGCTGGTGGCCACGTGGCGCCCGCTGGCCTGCTTCACCACGACGGTCCGGATGCCCGTCAAGCGCTTGATGGCCTGCTGGCAGCACTTGTCGTCCCCGGCCACCAGGGCCACCGGAACGCCGTACTGCCCGGCCAGCGCGGCGTTGAGGTCGGTCTCGTTCCAGGGCTCGCCGTTGACCCGGACCTCGTACAGCAGCCGCCCCGAATACGTGTGGTCGAGGATGGCGCCCTCCGTTCCGGCCCCCGCGTGGAACCCGACGAACAGCGCGCACCCGAAGTTCGCCCCGATGCCGGTCATCATGCTGTGCGGGATCTTGGGCGAGCCCAGGGTCAGCTCGGCGCGGGGATCCATCAGGTCGGGGAGCAGGTTGGTCATGTCGCCGTGCGAGTCGTTGACCACCACCCGCGTGGCGCCGCCCTCGAACGCCCCGGCCACCGTCGCGTTGGCCTCCTCGGTCATCAGCTTGCGCGACCGCGGATAGTCGTCCGTCCCCCGCATGACCTGCCGGATGTGCGCGATCCCGGCGATGCCCTCCATGTCGATCGAGACGAAGACCTCCACGACAACCCCCTTCGGCGTGCGACGCGGGGGCTATCCTAGGCCGGAGCGCGGGCCGGAGGCCGTGGGCGCCGCAGGCCCGCGCACAGGCTGGCGTGGCGCAGTCCGGTAGCGCAAGCGACTTGTAATCGCTAGGTCGTCGGTTCGAATCCGACCGCCAGCTCGACGCCGTATGTGCGACGCCGTACCCGCACGCCAGCTCGACGCCCTCGGTCGACCGCGGACTCGGTATGGTGCGCGGATGGTCCTGCCCGAGCACGGCCCCTGGCCGCATCCCTACTACGACACGCCGGGCCAGCGAATCGACGTGGAGTTCCGGGACGCCGAGGGCACGGACCGGCGGGTGGTCGCCTTCCACAAGGTCGCCGGTTCCGGGCCGCCCATGGTCCTGGTGCACGGGCTGATGACGACCTCCTACTCATGGCGCTACGTCATCGGCCCGTTGGCGGAGCGCTACCGGGTCCTCGCGCCCGACCTGGTCGGGTCGGGAGAGACGCCAGGCCCTCCCGACATGGCGTATTCCGTGACCAACGTCGCCCGCTTCATCGGGGCGTACGTTCGGGCCCTGGGAACGGATCCGCCGTACCTGGTGGGGAACTCGCTGGGCGGGCTGTACTGTCTCAAGGCGTTGCTGGACTCGCCGGGGCTCGCCCGCCGGTTCGCGCTGGTGCACGCGCCGGGGTACCCGCAGGCCCGCGTGCGGCGTGGACACCGGTTCCTCGGGCTTCCGCTGGCCAGCCGGGCCACCGCGTGGGCGATGCTCCGGTTCCCGGAGACCTTCGTGGCCAGGAACATCCACTACCACCGGCCGGACATCCTCTCCCGGGAGGAGGTCCGCGAGTACGGACGGCAGTTCCGGACGCCGGAGGGGTGCCGTGTCTTCGTCCGGACCCTCCGCGAGAGCCTCGATCCCGCCGAGCATGCCGCGATCATCGCCGAGCTCGGGCGCCGGCGAGCGGTCGGCGTCGCGTTCCCGTGCCCGACCCTTGTCCTCTATGCGCGGAGGGACGTCCTGGTGCCGTCCGAGTTCGGGCCCCGGTTCGCAGGCGAGATCCTCGGGTTGGACCTTCGGTGGATGGACGACAGCTCGCACTTCGTCCAAGTGGACCAGCCGAGCCGAACGGTTGTGGAGCTCCTTCGGTTCGACGGGCAGTGAGCGGCGACAGTCGGCTGCTTGGAGCCCATCGAACGCCACGCCCGCGGACGTGGGAGGAAGGCCGACAGTCCTCCTCCCACGTCCCAAGGGCCGGTCATTGGTCCACGCTCCCCCACATGAGCAAGGGACCGTGGTCTCGTTGAAGTCTCGGTGAGGGTGGGGGTGACGGCCGTTGTCGGTCGCCCCTCGAGGGCCAGCGTGACACCGCCGCCCTCCGCCCCACCGGG
>WNGL01004964.1_pt2 | contig 15874 bp, 10 predicted proteins | sample 5400591 | NCBI WGS metagenome assembly WNGL01 (sample SAMN13153377, study PRJNA577476) | soil metagenome | isolation source: 80 cm soil or saprolite under Garry oak tree replicate 1 | place: USA:California | collected 2016-06-15
TTTGTTTGTTGGTTGTTCCCAGAATGCCATTTGCACCAAGAGTCGTCGCACCGGTTGTTCCTGCCGAGACAGAAGCAATTGGGGTACCTGAATTCACATTGATGAAAGCGAATCTGGCAGAGGCGGTTGCATTACTGCCAAGGAGCAGATCCTGTGTAGCAACCCGTTCAAAAATAGCACCATTGCCCTGATCAAAGGGAGAGCCGCCATTGATGACAGGGAGAATGCCGGTGATATCGGAGTTTGCCAGATTTACCGCATTTGACGAAAGAACACCACTGGCATTTGTATGCACAATACCGGCACCAAAATTGAAAAGATCGATATTTCCTGTGCTCGGAGAGCCGAGGGTCAGCGTCTGTTTATTGGTGGTTCCCAAGGTCCCATTACCAGTAAGGTAGGTTGCATTATTGGCGGAATTAGCAGAAATGGAAGCAACAGGAGTACCGGCAGCATTGTTGAGGAATCCAAATTTCGCAGAAGCAGTGGCAGCTCCTCCAAGCAGGAAATCATCAGCAGTATTTAACGGAGCAATCGCACCATCAGCCCGTTGGAAGAAATTAAACGCACTTGAAGTAACCCAGGTGGGCACACCGCCGGCAGAGACGGTGAGGAGTTGGTTGAGTGTTCCGACAGGCAAAATGTCAAGTCCATTTGTCGCATTACCGACGAGCAAATCGCCTGCATTGTAATTGATATGACCGGTGCCGCCGTTGCCGGCAGGAAGAGCCCCCGTAACATCCGCCGCCAAATCAACAGCGCTAAAGGTTGGCGTTGTCCCTCCATGCAAGACCTGGTTGGCACTGCCGGCGGTTGTTTGGGCTAAGACACCGGAAGCGTTGGTGTACAGTGGTCCACCATCAGAAGAGAATCCCGAGAAGGTGACGGTGCCGCTTGATGAGAGCCCTGTCAGGCCGGTCAGGGTACCTGTTGCCGTCAAGTTCCCATTTCTGGCAATAGTAAATTTGGTTACACCCGATGCTGAAGCGGTAAAGATATCGCCGTTATTAATTTGATTAATAATTGCCGCAGCATTGCCGCCGATGCCACCGGAGACAGACAATGGAGCAAGGGTGTTTGCGCCGGAACCAATCTGGACGCCGGTATTGAAATCTGAAGAAAGAATCGTACTTCCCGAGCCGTTTGGTGTCAGGGTCAAATTACCATTTGATCCGGTTGCAATGGTGAGTGCACCACTGTCTGCGAATTGATTGGCAGATAGGGTTTGCGTAGCGGCATTGATTGAGAGACCATTAATCGTACTGGTGGTATTCGCAGCAATGATTCCGCCAAGCGTAAGATTATTGGCAAGCGAGAGATTGCCGGCGCTGGTGAGAGAATTAGCACTTGAGAAGAAGTTGATATTGCCAGTTGAAGCATTACCCAATTGCAAGGTTTGCTTGTTGGTCGTACCCAACACGCCAGCTCCGGTTAAGAAGGTTGCATTGTTACCGGCATTTGCAGAGACAGATGCGGTTGGTGTACCTGAATTCACATTGATGAAAGCGAATCTGGCAGAAGCGGTTGCATTACTGCCAAGGAGCAGATCCTGCGTTGCAATTCGCTCTATGATTGAGCCGTTGGCCTGATCAAAGGGAGAACCACCATTCACGACAGGAAGAATACCGGTAATGTCACCGGATGCCAGATCAACAGCGGAAGAGGAGAGTATACCGGTGCCATCGGAATGAACAATTCCTGTCCCAAGCCCTGAAAATTGAACAGTGCCGCTTGAAGTAAGGCCGGTCAAACCGGAAAGTGTCCCTGAAGCAATAAGATTTGCTCCCTGAGCTGTCAAGGCAGTATTGCCGCCGGAATTAATAACGACATTGCCTGTATTTGTTCCGCCCAGCGTTAATGTTTGAGCATTGGTCGTCTGGATCGTGCCATCTGAATCCAAAGAAAGTGCATTGCCGGTCGTAATTCCTGAGATACTCGCCGTTGGCGTACCTGTAGCATTGTTGATAAATGCAAATTTCGCAGAAGCGGTTGCCGTACTTCCTAGCAGGAAATCATCGCCGGTATTGAGCGGAGCAATAACACCATCTGCCCGCTGGAAGAAATTAAACGTACTGGAGGTAACCCACGTTGGCAATCCGGTATTTGAGACAGTAAGAAGTTGTCCCAATGTCCCTATTGGCAGCCCGGCAAGCGTATTGCTTGCTGAAGCATACACAAGATCTCCGGTATTGAAAGAGTTAAGTCCGGTGCCACCATTGGTAACTCCCAGCTTACCGGTGACATCAGAAGATGCCAAATCCACTGCGCTTGATGAAAGAGTGCCGTTGACATCGGTATGAACAACTCCTGCACCAAAATTATTCAACACAACATTGCCTGTTGATGCCGAGCCAAGCGTTAGCGATTGTCCATTGGTAGTTGCGAGAGTTCCATTGCCGGTCAGATAGGTTGCGTTGTTGTTGTCACCGGAGACAGATGCAGTCGGCGTGCCGGAATTCACATTGATGAAAGCAAATTTCGCGCTGCCGGTTGCATTTGATCCGAGCAAGAGATCCTGGGTCGTGTTTCTTTCAAAGATTGAGCCGGTTGCCTGATCAAATGGTGAGCCGCCATTCTCGATAGGCAGAATGCCGATGACATCTGCCGTTAGATCAACAGCACTAAAGATAGGGGTTGGTCCGCCATGCAGAACTTGATTGGCATTGCCGGCTGTTGTCTGCGTAACTACTCCTGAGCCATTGGTATATAACGGACCACCGTTAGAAGTGAATCCTGAGAAAGTAATTGTCCCGCTTGATGAGAGTCCTGTGAGACCGGTAAGGGTTCCGGCAGCTAGAAGATTGGCACCCTGAGCAGTCAATGCGGCAGTACCCCCAGAATTAATAACGACATTCCCTGCCGAAACGCCACCAAGGGTTACTGTCTGTGCATTGGTGGTACTGAGCGTTCCATTAGCAGTAAGATAGGTTGCATTGTTGTTTGTACCAGAAATAGAGGCAGTTGGTGTGCCGCTGTTCACATTGGTGAAAGCAAACTTAGCACTATTGGTTGCATTACTGCCCAAAAGCAGATCCTGTGTCCCAATTCGTTCAAAAATCGATCCATTTGCTTGATTAAACGGTGAACCACCATTGGTAACAGGCAGCGTTCCGATCACGTCAGCGGCTAAATCAACAGCACTGAAGGTAGGTGTTGGTCCACCGTGGAGGACTTGGTTGGCATTGCCGGCCGGGGTCTGCGCAACTATTCCTGAGCCGTTGGTATACAAAGGTCCGCCGTTTGAGGTGAATGCAGAAAAGGTAATTGTTCCGCTTGATGAGAGTCCTGTGAGACCGGTAAGGGTTCCGGCAGCTAGAAGATTGGCACCCTGTGCTGTCAATGCAGTGCTTCCGTTTGAGATAAGTGACACATTGCCTGTTGATGCGGAACCAAGCGTTAGCGATTGGCCATTGGTAGTTGCCAGAGTTCCATTGCCGGTAAGATACGTTGCGTTATTGTTTGTTCCCGAGATAGATGCAGTTGGTGTGCCGCCGGCGACATTAATGAGTGCAAATTTCGCAGAACTCGTCGCAGTTGATCCAAGCAATAAGTCATCGGTGATGTTTGCTGGAGCGAGTGCATTGCCATTTCTTTGGAACCATCCCTGAATGCCCGAGGTTTCCGTAGTTGTGATATCACCGGAACACGTGAGATTGCCATTGCTGTTGACTATGGTGCAGCCGCTGCTGCCTGAGCCGCCGGCTAGATTGACATCACCGTTTGCAGGAGAGGAGAGGATTGGTTGACCGGTCGTATCATTATTAAGAAGAAAAGTCGAGTTATCCGTCTGGATAGAATAGCCATAATTACCATTGTCCGTCTCAATAAAATTAATTGCCGGAGAAGCGTTAGCAATCGTAATATTACCTCCGGAAGTCGTTTGTCCGGTCAGGTACAGGTTTCGGTATTCTTGTGTTGGCGATCCCAAATCAAATATCCCGTTCTGGCTTGGTCCGATACTTCCATTAACTTCCAATTTGAAAGGATTATTATCAGCATCCACGTGAAAATCACCGCTTAAACCTATTCCAACATTGCCTGTTGGTATGAGTAGGTCTCCTGAAGCGCTCGCTGCGATGACAGGAGATGTTGCACCGCTTCCCGATGCCACCAGTGTTATGCCACCGCTGATGCTGTTTGCAGTGCCGATTTGTAAATTAGCACTTCCTGTTGCTCCATTGAAAAAGAATGTCGAGTTGGCAATCGTTCCATCGCCGCCCAATATCAGACTGTCCGTCGAAGTTGTCGGGAAAATATATCGTCCGAACGTCCCATCAATTGCCAAGGTAAAGGGAGAACTGCCGGCAGCAGTGATTGATGAATCCAAATTTTCCAGTACTCTTTGTAAATTAGTCGAGCTGGAATTAATCAGATCAGGGAAGACACCGATAAGATTTGCGCCTGAGGTAAGATTGTTTATGCCGGCTGCATTCAAGCCGATTGTCCCTATAGTTAAGGTTTGGTTGCTGGGTAGGCTAATTCCACCAAGGCTTGAAACATTTAGCCCTGTAGAACTTATTTGAAGTGTTCCTGTTGCATTGCCGATGGTTGTATTGGCTCCTGGATTGAGCGCAAGCGTTGCAGAACCGGAGGCATCAAATGTTCCCGGAACGAGGAAATTGCCGGCAACACCAGTTACTGTAGTAAGGGTTGGTGTTAATGTGAAATCTACTTGGCCGGAAATTGTTGCGTCGGGGGTTGGATTAAAATCACCGCTGAAAAAATTTAATGAACTTACCGGACTTTCAACAACGGTATTATCCTTTTTCACAATGGAAACGGCAAAATTTCCTACATTGTCCCAGAAAGGAATACCGCCATTAACAGTTAAAAATTGCCCTGTAGTTCCTATTGGTAGGTTTGAAAGAGTATTAGTTGCTGAAGCATATAATAAATCGCCGGTATTGTACGAAGTAAGTCCGGTTCCTCCAATGCCAGGTTGAAGAAGTGAAAGATCAGCATTAGTGATACATGAACCGCAGCCGCCTCTTCCTATTACAGAATCAAGTGTTGATATATCACTGATTGTCGTTCCGTCGATTGCAATATCTGTTCCGGGTGTAAGTGTAATCGGTCCGGTTAGGCCCTGAAGAGAGGTAACGGATGCCGGCAGAATAGCAGAGATTGTGTTTCCATTTATAGCAACATTATCTCCGGGCAGCAGTTTTATGTCACCTGTTTGTCCCTGGAAAGAGGTAACAAGTGGTGGTAATTCAACAGAAATTGTTGGCACTTGTCTATCTCCGCTGATAGAAATATTCGTTCCTGCTTTTACATTGTAAAGAATATTTGGCGCTGTTAAATTGCCTATGAAAGTGCCTGTTCCTTTGACCCGCAAATTCTTATCAATTTGTACCTGATCGTTAAATTCAGCAGGCAGACGGAACACGATGCGGCCGACGAGTTTTAGCTTACTCGTATTTGTCCCTAACACATTTGGAGTGCTGTTTTCAGCTTGAAAATTTATGTCTTTCTGAACTTTTTTAGCAAAAAGTTTTAGTTGATACTGCTGTGTCAACACCATCCCGCCCAGGAAGATGAGTAAGGCAGCAATTACTATAGCAAGTCGGCGTGAAGGCAGGGGGATTGAAGGTTTTTCAAAGGTAAAAGTGAGTGATTGACGAACCTGGGATTTGAAGTAATCTTTAATAAAATCGTCCTGATAAAAGCCTCTCCCAACCCAGTGTACAAAGCGTTGGTAGAGATTGGGTTTGGATTTTTTCTCTTCTTTAAAAGAGAGGTTATGAAACACACCTTCAGCCCGCCCAGGCTCGTTGTGCAGTGGTGTTTTTGTTTCATAAAGAGGAGCAGTTTTTTTCGCTGCTCCTCTAATTTCGATAAAATGATTGATTTGCGCTTCGGTGTAGCCGACTTCACCTTCAGGAGTGATGGTAGGTTTGAGGATGTTTTGCTCGTTCCATTTGAGAAGCACATCAACAGAAACTGCTAATTTGAGGGCAGCATCTTTTAATGACAAAAATTTCTGTGGATCGCCTGGGCGAGCTGAATCCATGAGTTAAGCAACAAATAATTTCTAAAGCTAAGTTTGTGAAAAATCTTAGCCTATTATTAATATAGGTAGTTATTCTAATAGTAGTCAATAATCAAATTGTCATTTGAGGCTAGCGGTTTATAAAAAAATCCGCATTTCGATTAAGAAAAAGCGAGTTATGAAAATCATTTTAAAAACACTTAAAAAATAAAAATTCATGTGTTTAGTAGATCAAAAGAGAACATCTAGCAGTCAAATATTTCAACTGCTTGATGCTTTAAGAAAGAGATATAGCTTGGTATTGTTACTTAAATTGAGTGAGCGATAGTGATGAGTAAAGGTTTTTAAGCTCAATTTGAAAATATGCATTTATACCCCTTCAAGTATTACTATTACAGGACTAAATATAGAAAAAGAAAAACTCGATAGAGATTGATCCAGCTAGTTTAATTGACTATATCAGAGCGACGACTCTTTTCTACAGGATATTTTGTAAGGTTATGGAAACCCTTTTCTGTGAAGAAGTATATATTAGGTATTTTTTTTGGAAAAGAAAGCATAAAAACAATTTTTTTAAGAGAAGAAAAGACTTTAGAAATTTTCTATCCTGTAGAAATATGTCTATAGACCCATAAGTTTAAATCGAACCTAAATTATGTATTTTTATAACTTTTGATAAAAAGAAAATAGGAAAAAGAAATGTTGATAATCTTTAATTGATTTTTCCATCCTTCTATCATTTTACCCGATAAGTCACATCCAAGTGCTTTGTGTAGTTTCTTTTTTTTCACAGAAACAAAAAATAAATTTTATCAAACCCTCATCTGTTGTAAATGTTTTTACATAAAAAGTTTATGACAGAGATATTGATGTATGAAATTATACAAAAGAGAATTTCTCTTTTTCGGGGTTTAGGTAACTTTTTTTCCTGCTGCTTCTTCTTCAATACTGAATACTTCAATGCCGAGATAAATATGTGCTACATCTTTTTTGACTTTCATAACAGCTTGTTCAAAGGAAAGCTCTTTTAATTTTTCTTTTTTAAGATAAACAGTAAGTTTATTTTTAATAATGGAGATAAAATTGGCATGCATAGGATAAATATCGAATGGTCCCATCTCATTAATGGAGTTAATGCGGTCAGCTTCTCCTTCAAAGAGAATATTTTCTGTGTCGCGAATACGTACGTTGAGTACTTTTGCATCAGACATAAAGAGAAAAAATATTACAAAGAAATCTTAGGATTTTCTTAATTTTATTGTTTACTTACCCTGTTTTTTTCTGTTCGGGTTGGGAATTTGTCGGTTGAGAAGAAGAGGATGCGGGAGGAACTTGAGGAGTTGTTTGGGTAGGGGCCTGCCCATTACTCTGTGAATCTGGTTTTACTTGTCCTGCAGAGCTAACAGGACGTTTTGTAGCTAATTTTTGCACAATATCTTTAAGGGTGCCAATATACATTAATTCTTCCGCTTCAATAGTGTCAACCTTGCCGTTAAGGATTGCTTTAACATCTGCGACTGTTTCTTTGCGTGAGACATGAACTCCCTTTTTTCCGGTCTGGGTTTCAACGACAGTAAAGTTTTGCGTCATATAATTTGCCAGCATTTTTGCGCGTTTATATGTTGTCTGATCGTCAGCAGATAGTTCTGATTCGCCGATCAATGATACAATTCTTTCAAGCGATTTTGCTTTTTTTAGGATTGCCATTGCGTCAATTGCAGCCTGGTAATGTTCTAAACCAACTGTTTCTGCATTAAGTGAAGATGAATTAGAGGCAAGAATATCAATTGCAGGGAAGTGTCCTGTTTGATATACCTCACGAGAAAGAATAAGACTTGAATCAAGATACGGAAAGATAGCTTGCACACCGCTATCCGTAAGATCATCAGCAGGGACATAAATTGCTTCAAAGGTCGTAATAGCATTTTTATGTGTTGAAACGATACGTTCTTGCAGAGATGCCATCTCAGAACCAAGTGTTGACTGGTATCCTCCCTCTGATGGAATGGCGCTCATAAGCGTAGACAATTCATACCCGGATTGAGCAAATCGGAATATGTTGTCAATGAAAAACAATACGTCTTTTCCCATGACATCTCTGTAGTATTCTGCCAAGGTAACCCCGGTGAATGCTGTACGAAATCTGAGAGCAGGATTTTCTCCCATACTTCCATAAATAAGACTTACTCCTTGCATAACGTTACTTTCTACAAGTGTTGTAAACAATTCTTCTCCTTCACGAGTCCGTTCTCCGACGCCGGTGAAGACTGATACATTTTTTTCAGGGTTTAAGATAACTAAGTTGTGGATAATTTCTGAAATAATAACTGTTTTACCGACTCCCGCGCCACCGAATAAACCAACTTTTCCGCCTTTAACAATCGGCGTAAAAAAATCAACCGGTTTTATTCCTGTCTCCAATACTTCTTTTGGGATTGCAACATTTGCAAAGGAAACGCCTTGTGAAATGATTGGTTTGTATTCTTTTACGTTAATTTCTCCAGCACCGTCTTGCGGCTCGCCTAACGTGTTAACAACCCGGCCAAGCATTTCCTTACCAACAGGAATTCTGATTGGCTGCTCAGTCGACACAACCAAAGATCCATGATGGAGATTGGTGACGCCAGTGAGTGCAAGACAGAAAAAAGACGTAGGAGTTGCCGAACGATAGACTTCCATTTTAACTTTATCATCATCTTTGGCAACCAAAACATCATTAAACCGAGGTTTTCCTTCCAAAAATTCAACTTCAATTATTTGTCCTTTGACACTGACTACTTTACCGATAAGCATAGTTTTAAACTTCATCCAGGAGCGCAATGACACCTGAGATGGTTTCAAGCTGTTTTTTATTATCCATAAGATGTTTGACTCGGACTTTTTGCGCGTTTAGTTTTTTTGTTTCTTCTTCAATATGTCCGAGTGCTTCTTCCATAGCATTGACACGGGAAGCATGACGAGCCAATTGATTCTCAAGCAGTGTTTGGCTGAAAAGATTTGCCATAATTTGCGTTTCAAAGAAGTGAAAGATTTTTTGCAGTGAAGGCTCAAAAATAAAACGGTCATCGCGGGGGACCTGAGAGAGTGTTTCTGTCTCGAAAATATCTTCTCCGGAGATGCTTGATTCAACCGGAGTTTGTTTGACAACATTCCCAAATTTTCCATAAAAAACATTGACTTTTTCATATTGCAAAAATTTTTTCATAAGTTCTTTGATGTGTTTTACGTCAACAGTAGCATCAGGAATTTCAAAATACTCATACGGTCTTCCGTAGCCAGAGTTTTCATACATTGTGCGGCCAGCGTTGCCGATAATCGCAATCTCTGTTTCCTCTGGTTTGGTCTTCGCCAATTCTTGCATAAACAATCTAAATGTTTTTTGGGTGACAGAACCATACAGTCCTCCATTTGATGCAAGATAGACAAGTAAGGTTTTGTGCTTTTTTTTAAGGGTGGGCAAAAGTCCTAGATCGCCTTTTTTAATTTTTGTCATTAAATCTTTTACTTCACGGTTGTATGAGGATTTTAAGTCCACAAAAACATCGGAAATATCGGCTAAAAAATCACGGGTTTTAAGAACGGAATCTCTAATTTTTTGCATCCGGACAATTGCGATTTCTTCATAACTTTGAGCGAGATCCTTGATGGTTTTCAATGCTTCTAATTCTTCAAGGATTAATTTCTTTTGTGCCATACTTCTATTTTACGTTGATTTCCAGCTTTTGTAAAAGCCTAGTGTTCGACAGGTTTTGCCGGTTGTGTTTGTGATTTTTGGGCGGATTGCGTCTGCGGCATACCAATTATCTCAAGCAATTTATCTTTATTTTTCATAATTCGTTCATTAAATGCTTGTAAATCATTTACGATTGCAAGATCCAGCAAAAATTTCTTCGGCTGCTCTGCATAAAATGCTTTAATTAATTCTTGCTTTGCTTTATCAAGTCCTTCTTTTGAATCGATAATACTTTGGAGAATCAAAGAAAGGATTATTAATTGGACGGTTAAAGGAATTGTTAATTGGTATGGCTGTTTAAAAAATTCGTTAATCAGGTCTCCTTTACGCAGATCTTTTTTAGTATCTTCGGTTAGTTCTTGACCAAAATGAGAAAGGTTAAGCATTTTTTCATATTTTGACAAAAAAATAGTTAAATTTTTATTGACGTCACGAGTTAATTTATCTGATGTTTGCCGTCCGACACGGGTAACAGAAAGGGGAATGTTGACGGCCGGACGCATGCCTTGGAAATAAATATTGCTGTCAAAGTAAATATGACCGTCGGTAATTCCCATGACATTTGTTGAGACATAACCGGTTAAATCTCCTTCAACAATTTCCATGATCGGAAAACAGGAAATAGCTACACTCCCTTTGGTTGGATGTTTGAAATTGCCTGCACGTTCCAATAATTTTGAATGAATATAAAAAATATCACCCGGATAAGAATCACGTCCGGGAAAACGTCTTGCAAGAAGGGATAATTCTCGATAGAATTTCGCATGTGTTGAAAGGTCATCAAAAACAATAAGGGTATGTTGTCCTTGTTCCTTAAAGTACTCTGCAATCGCCATTGCTGCATAGGGTGTTTGATAAATAATACTTGGTGAGCTGTACGCTGACGTCGCCACAATAATGATCCGATCCATAATTTTTTCCTGAATGAAGAATTCTTGGAGTCTTTTGATATCACTTTTTTTCTTTGCGATGGCAGCATAAATTGCGATAATGCCTTCATGTACCTGGTTTTTAATTGCCGTTAAGACAAAAGATGTTTTACCGGTTTTTCTATCTCCAATAACCAACTCCCGTTGCCCCCGTCCGAGAGGGATCATCAGATCTATGAGGCTGGTTCCCGTTATCATGGGAGCGTCAATTTTTGCTCTTCCTGCAATACCAACAGGTGTCGCATCAAGAGTGCGTAGTGTTTTTGGCTTAATAAATTCTGCAGCTGGATCCAACGGTTCGCCGAGCGGATCAATAGTATGTCCCAACAGCTCCGGGCCAACAGGGACAGATAATAACTGGCCGGTTTTGGTAACTTTGGTGCCAACTGTCACTGCTTCATGGGAAAAAATTCTCGCTTCAACCTTTCCTCGATTGATGGAAAACACTTCGGCTTTCTGTCCGGTTTCAAATAAGATAACCTCTTGCGTTTTGACAGTAGGCAAGCCTTCGATAAAAACAATAGGATGACTGACTTGATAGACAATGCCATATTCACCTGTTGATCGCAAAAGTTGGTTAAAAAGATCCATATTTCCGTTTCATCTTCCCAAACTGATAGTATCCACGCTTTGATGTGTGTTTTGAGGCGGGATTACTTGTTTTTGTTGTTTAGTATTTGTTTGCGTAAGTCGCGAGATATAGGTTTGCAACGTTTTTTCCACAATCGGCTTTATTGAAAAGTCAGAGAATTTACCATTGAAGTTGATAGCCGCTCCGGCAACCAATCGGTAATCAATCGTAATATCAAAGATAACTTGTTTTTTCATATTAAGTAAAAACCATTCAGATAAATTTTTCAGTGTTTGTTCTTGCGGTTCAAAGGCAATAGTTAACGACAAGACGGGAAATGATGAAATCGTCTCCTGCATTTTTTGAAGAAAAGATTTAATATCGGCAAGCGACTGTGTATTGATGTTGTTCTCACGAAGAAGTGAAAGCATTCTGTCACTCTTGTTAATACCAAACTGCTCAGTAAGCGCTTTTTTCAAGTCGAATTCGTTCTGAAAAATTTTATCAGAAACTGCGGTCAAACGGGATAAAAAATCATTCGTCTCTGCTTTGGTACTAAAAAATTCGGAAAAATCAATTTGATCCATTTAATCAAACACTCCTTCCTTTTTTGCTTTTTCCAACGCTTCAGTAAGCAGTCGCTGATGATCGTCAAGGGAAAGCGATTTGTTAAGAATTTCCTGGGAAACTTCCTGGATAACGTGGGTAATTGTTCTATCAGCCTGTTGGAGTCGTATCTTTTTATATTCTTCCAATTCTTTTTCAAGAGTAGGTAACATTGTCGCGCTGAACTCCTTGGTTTGTTTTTGGAGATCTGCTTCCATATCTCGGGTAATGGTTTGAAATTCGCTCAATGAGTGGGTGGCTAATTTCTGAAGAGAGGTGGAATAGGTTTTGGTAAATTCATGTGAGGTACTACCTGCGTCCTTTTCAATCTGCTCTTCCATTTTTTGTAACGCTTCGTTAACTGATGTTTGTGATTCTGTAGTAAGGTATTCTGTTTTGGTAATAATCTGCGTTGCTTCACGAGTTGCATCATCAAGGATTTTTCTTTCTTTAGCTAAAGCTTCATCAACGACGTGATGATAGTTGTCATCGGTTTTTTTCCGTTCTTCATCAATCCATTTTTCTTTTCCGTGCATTGCCCAGAGGTAATACCAAATAAATCCAAATATAGCTAAATCCGCAGCAATTGTGAGAAGTTGGAATAATGTGTCGGGCAGCATACTACTATTATTTTAGTTTAATAGGAAGTATTTTTCCAGTGCCCCTTATTAAAGAAGAGAGAGGAGTAACAGATAAACTTTATATAAAGCTTATAGTTTAAGGCTAAGCACGACATTTATTAAATGATATCCACATTAAATCTTATAGTTTTGGCTTCATTTAAGTAGTATTGAGTGAAGATATGTGGATAACTTTTGAAGATTTTTTACAGTTTCAGTATCAAAAATGCGACTGTCAGGCCGGCAAGGACTATAACAACCACAATTGAGACGTTGAAAATAATGCCAAGATGGATAATTCTACTTGCAGATGGATTACGCCCTAATGCCTCAACTCCTTTGGCTGCTGTCCTGCCAAACGTCATAAATGCGAGGACAAATGAAGCCAAAACGACAGCTGCTGCGACCAGGTACTTCCAAATAGGACTGGGGGCGTTGTTGGTCGGCAGTAGTGCAAATTTCAGAAGGTCGGTGAGCGAGCCAAGGAGAGTCGGTTTGGTATTAAAATAATGCAAGTTAAGATCCGCTGCAATTAGATCGGTTTGCGTGGGGTTGGGATTACTGTAGTCTTCCAGTGCTTCGCCAAGCACATAACCGGATTTGGTAGCTTTTACTGCGACGCCGGGAATAGTTGAAGAAGTAATCAGATCGCCTCGTTGGATAGTGCCTTGCTGCGTCGACACCTGGATATAAACTATCCCATCGGAGATAACGGGAATGCCATTTTTGCCGCTGGTTGTGTCGATGAGAATAGCAGCATCCCTTGAAACAACTCCCAATATTTGCGGATCATACGGTGTTGTTGAGAGAATTGCTCCTTTTCCCGCTGGTGAAAGCGAAACAATACTTCCGCCTTTAATATTGGTTAAGTTTGTTTCTACTACTTTGGCAAGTCCCATGGTTGCAGTCCCTTCTACAGCAGCGTGCGGGTCCTGAGAAGTCGCAGCAGCAGCATAATTGAGATTGGAAGGAGCAAAAAAGAGAAGACTGAGAAATAGGAGAATAACCAGCCTAAACGTTTTCTTACTATGACAAAGGGCAGGGAGCATATGTTTAACTATAATAGAATTGAGGCAGGATTGCCAGTGTTTATGGTTATTTAATGCTATAATTACAGTACAAGATGATGACAGAAGTACAAGAACCATATTATCTTCCCGATTCGACTATTCGTACGGAGCTAGAAGCCAAAATGAGCATACTTCCCCCTGCAATGCGTGAAGGTTATAGAAAGTTAGAAGAAACGGCAAGTAACGCATTTGTTCAGAGATACGGCAAGTTTCTTAATCCAAAACAGCAGGATTATCTTTCTGGTATTCAAACTCTTTTTGTAGATTATGATACCGCTGGAGAATTCTCCGAAGAATGGGATAAAAATTTAACATCAGTAGACCCTAAAGACAGTGAAATAAAAGGGACTATATATATGGGGTATTCCGTTGGAACTGATACCAATCAATCAGATTCCGCTGATGAAGAAAAAGCTGCTAGACAATATTGGGGAGGAAGATTAGTCGTTTTTCCTTTAGATAAAGATGAGTTATATGAAGTAGATACCAAATGGCTAATGTCGCAGGATCAATTTACCGCGTTAACTGACAAAATGGATATAAAAGAAACGTTTGCATCAATCCCAAGATATGTACACAGTAATGTCATTGCTGGAAATGTATTGCATGAGAAAGTGCATGGCGTTCAGGATTATCGTATTCCTCAACCTATCTTAGAAGCAGCAGCACATTATTATCAAAGAGAAATATCCCACGTTATGGGTTGGTATGTTGATATTGGAAACAATATGAATCAGTTTGCAGATCTTTACGGAGAATGTCTTGCAGATCCTGAACTTGGAAATGATGTCCATTTATTACTTTTTGGAAATATTCCTGATGAAGCGAGAAGAAGTCATATCTTGCAAAAATTAAAAGATAGATTTACACCAGAAAAAATTGAAGAATTATCAAAATATCATGAGAATGAGGCATGGGAAAATAGAGATGTATGGATTCAGTGGGAAACTAATACCGTTGCGGAAGTTACCAAAGCAATTGAAGAACGAAGAGGAGTACATGAGAGATAACATCTTATGACAATAAAAGTTATCAGTTTTAGAAAAACTTTGGGACTTTTGTGCGAGATCAAAAATCGTGCGTGTAGCCTTAGTGAAATGTTCGAGTGTAAGGATTACCAGGTGAGAAGTGATTTACTCAATTCTGCACTTTGGAGTTAAGGAGCAAAAAATAGCAGCTGTTGAATACAAATTGCCTTATGTTTATTTAAAGATTTGAACAAAACCTGTGATGTTCCAATCTGGCGGAGGAGGCGGGATTTGAACCCGCGAGAGCTTTCACTCGCACGCTTTCCAAGCGTGTGCACTGGACCACTATGCGACTCCTCCTTGATTAATAAGTCTTATTACAATAATTGAGTCGTGCCCTTGGGTACGATCTCCTCCCACATATTAATTTAGTACACCCGAGAGGATTTGAACCTCCGACCTCAACATCCGCAATGTTGCGCTCTATCCAGCTGAGCTACGGGTGCGCGCTACTCAACAAATAACCATCAACAACTAACAAAAATATGATATAAAGTGGATAGTTAAAAGTTAGTAAGTGTATTTTACCTGATACCTAAGACACAATCAAATATCATAGTGGTATTAATTTGCGGTTCTTTCCAGAGGGAAATTTTTCGTTAGCCAGTTTCCGGCTTGATCGATAAAGCTCGGTTTGACATATTCACGAAAAGGTAAGAAATAGCGGAGCACCGTTTTGACTTGCTGGGCAGGGACATCGCCAAGGACAATTGTCAATTCACCCGGGAAATAATCCTTTGTACGAACATGGAGTATGTCTTGGTCATGACTTTTCATAAAATAAAAATCATAGAGTTCATCCCAAATGAAATAATGGTCTTCTACTCGTATCCCTTCGCTACTGATACGGTAATAGAGATTTCGTGGTGGTACAACAGCGAGAGCAAAAACTAAAAAGGCGAGAGAGAAAACAAGAGCCATCAAAATATATTGTGAGAATAAGAAAAGGATAATTTCAATTGCCATAGTGATGAGGAAACTATTCGTGTAATACTCAGTTGAATGCTCTTGATATGGTCTGCCGTGCGCATGCCAGGAGAGATAAGTCCTTATCTCGTCTTTTACAGCTTCTTGTTCTCCCTCTTCTTCGGGGGAATAGTATGCCATATCGTCTTCTGGTTTTCTTCTTAAAACTCCCACAATTTTACTGTAACTGATTGGAAAAGGGAAGTCAAGAAATGGTATAGAAATCGTTCAGGAGTATCCAAAGCAGCTATGAATCATAATAAGCGGTATGGATATATTGCTGGTAGTTTTCCTGTATGCCTGTTTGCAGGTACGTTTTGAGAGTTGGGATAAAAGGCTTGTCTTTATTTCTCTGGAGT
>WNGL01004966.1_pt1 | contig 15871 bp, 13 predicted proteins | sample 5400591 | NCBI WGS metagenome assembly WNGL01 (sample SAMN13153377, study PRJNA577476) | soil metagenome | isolation source: 80 cm soil or saprolite under Garry oak tree replicate 1 | place: USA:California | collected 2016-06-15
CCGGCCAGCCGCTCGCCGGTTTCGATGTCTGCGCCGCCATCCCGAGCGCTGTCGTCGCCGATCCCGCCGCCGCCCAGCGCGGCATACGAGCGGAGCTGCACCGCTACTTCGGTCTGCCCTTCTACCGGGCGATGTTCACCCAGGCGGGCTACGAAGCCGACATCGCGGCCTACGACGCGGCGGCCGACGTAAATGCGCAGCGCGCCGCGATCAGCGACGCGTTCATCGAGGACCTCTGCGCCATCGGGAAACCGGAAGACGTAGCGGCGGGCGTGGCCCGCTATCGTGCCGCGGGCGCCACCAACCCGATGATCACCAACATCACCGGCACTGACCTTGGCCCGACCTTGCATGCGGCCGTCGCCGCGTAGGCCGGCCTCAGCGCCGCGAGGATCGGGCGACGCCAACCGCCAACGCGTCAGGCGGCACCATGTCGCGCACATAGAGCCCGGGCGCTGGGGACAGGACCGGGTGCCGCTCACTGCCGGGCGTCTCGGGTCGTGGCCGCCGGTCACCGGCCTGCGCCGTTATCCAGTCGGCCCATGCCTCCCACCAGCTGCCCTGGTGCCGTTCGGCTCGGGCCAGCCACTGCTCGGGGTCGGCGCCGGGTGTCCCGCCGGTCCAGTAGTGCGCCTTGGGGTTGCCCGGCGGATTCACCAGGCTGGCGATGTGCCCGGAATAACTGAGCACGAAGGTGGACGGCCCGCCGAGCAGCTGCGTGGTCCGGTAACAGCCCTTCCACGGTGTCAGATGATCAGTGACGGCTCCGGTGACGAAGGTCGGCAGCTTGATGTTCTCCAGCTGTAGCGGGGTTCCCAGCGCGCTGAGCTGTCCGGGCCGGGTGAGCAGGTTATCCCGGAAGATGTCCAAGAACTGGCCGTGCATTGCGCCGGGAAGATTGGTGCCGTCGGCGTTCCACGCGAGGATGTCGAAGGCCGGCGGCTGCTCGCCCATCAGGTAGTTGTTCACCCAGTAGTTGAACACCAGGTCATCGGGCCGCAGCCAGGTGAACGCGCTGCCCATCTGCCGGCTGGTTATGATGCCCTTGCGCCGGGACCGGCGCCCGGCGAAGGCGATCAGGCTCCGCCCGGAGAACGCGGTGATCGGGGCGCGTAGGCCGAAGTCCAGCAGGGTGACCGCGTACGACATGCTGTGCACGCGGTCATCGCTCGTGGCGGCCAGGTGGTTGAGCAGGGCGGTGGCGATGATGCCGCCAGCGCAAAAGCCGATCAGGTTGATGTCCGGGCTGCCGGTGACCTGCCGCACGGTGTCGATGGCCGCCAGCACCGCCTGGGCGTAGGTGTCCAGGTCCCAGCTGCCCTGCTCGGAGGTTGGGTTCCGCCAGCTGAGCATGAATGTCTGCAGACCGCGGCTGACGGCGTATTCGACGAAGCTGCGCCCGGGCCGCAGGTCCAGGAAGTAGAACCGCCCGATGGGGGGCGGGATGACCAGGACCGGGCGGCCGAACACCGTGTCCGTGGCCGGGGCGTACTGCAGGACCTCCGCGACCGCGTCCCGGGCGACGACGGCGCCGGGGGTCACCGCCAGGTCGCGGCCGACCTCGAAGGCGCCGGGCTCGATCATCGACGGCATCGCGCCGTTGTGGCGCACGTCGCGGGCGAAGTTGCGGGCTCCCCGGGCCAGGCTCACGCCGCCGGTATCGAAGGCGCGCTTGAGGGCGGCCGGATTGGTCACCAGGAAGTTGGTCGGCGCGGCGGCGCTGGTCACAATGTTGGCCGCGAACCGGGCCTGCTCCGCCCGGGCGTCGGTGCGCCCATCACCCATCTCGGCGACGATGCTGTCCATCGCCCCGGCCGAGGCGAGATAGCTTTGCTGGATCATCCGGAACACCGGGTTGGACGTCCAAGCCGGATCAGTGAAACGCCGGTCGCCCTTGGCCGGAGCCACGTCGGACCGCCCCCACGCGATGCGGGTAAGTTCCAGGCCCAGCCGAGTGGCCTCCCGGGCCACCGTCGTGCCCTGGCTCAAGGCCGCGGCCAGGCCGCCGACCGCCTGCCGCAGCGAGGGCATCCCGACCGCTTCACCCCCGCCGACTGATTCGGCTGCCCCGGCCGTTGTCATCGTCGCGTCCGAACTGCTCACGGGCCACTCCTCGGGATCGGAAGCTGTCTGCCGCATGGAACTAGCTAAGCACCGAATAGTTCGGTCTTGCCACATACACCCGTTCTCGGGTCAGCCAGGAACGGACGCTACGTTCGCCAATCATATCGATATTCTGCTTTGTTGTCGATATCGACCCTGCCCGGCCGGAGCCCCGTCCTCGGTGACGGCCGCAGCCAACGGCTCAGTCCCTTCGGCGTTGCGAGCCGGTCTTTCCGTCAGAATCGCTTAACTGGGCCTTGGGGGGCTGGCGTGTTAGGTCGTCCACGCCGTACTCACGCGCGTACGCGATCAGTAGAGACGGAGCGCGGTCGATGTGTTCGGTCAGCACTTCGATGGCCCGGTCCGCGTCGCGGGCGAGGGCGAGTTCCTTGAGCTGCTGGTGTTCCCGGGCGAGATCGCGCTGGTGATCGTCGGTGAGCACCCAGTACCACCGGCGGTAGAGCTCGGCGCTGTCCCGGAGTGAGTTGGCGACGGTCTCGAGCCGGCGGTTGCCGCAGCCGGTCAGCAGGGCCACGTGGAAGTCGCGGTGCTGAACGGACCAGTCCTCGCTGACCGTTCCGTCGTCCCGGGTGACAGGCGTCCGCTCAAGGCGGTGGTGCGCGGCCAGGATCCCGGTCTCCCACTCCAGGTCGCCGCGCTCGACCGCCAGGCGCAAGGCGAGCGATTCGATCTGGATGCGGCTCTCGGTCAGCTCGGCGATGTCCTCGATCGACAGGTCACGCACCCGGAAGCCGCGCTGCGGTGTCGCGACCAGCAGGCCTTGCTCAGTCAGGCGGGTGAGCGCCTCCCGGATGACGGACTGGCTTACCCCGAACCGTTCGGTGAGCTCGACCATCTTCAGCTTCTGGCCGGGATGGAGGACACCGTTGAGCAGCTCAGACCGAAGCATGTCGTACACCTGTTCGGTACGAGTTGCGGGAGTGGTCGTCACGCCTACATCATAGCTCGTTTAACTAGATAACGGTTTAGTGAGAGAATATCGATAAACCATTGCTCTGTCGAGACTTACCTGGTTAACTGGCCAGGAAGCGCGGCACCACCGGCGGGTGATGCCCCGAGGTGGAGGCGGCCGATGTTGATTCCCGGTACAGAGACTGTCGAGGTGCCCGTCCTGATCGTCGGGGCCGGGCCGGCCGGGCTGGCCCTGTCGGTCGCGTTGTCGCGGTACGGGGTGGGGCATCTTGTCGTCGAGCGGCACAGGGGTACCGCCCACACGCCGCGCGCGCACATCATCAACCAGCGCACGGTCGAGATCCTCCGGCACCTGGGGATCAGCGACCGGTTCCACGCGGTCGCCACGCCGCAGCACCTGATGGCCAACAACCTGTGGGTGACCACCCTGGCCGGCCTGGAGGTCGCCCGATCGGAAACGTGGGGGACCAGCGCCGAGCGGGCCGCCGACTACCGTGCGGCGAGTCCCGAGCCGATGGCGAACTGCCCGCAGACCGTGCTGGAACCGATGCTCCTGGGGGCCGCCCGGGACGCGGGCGCCGACATCAGGTTCGGGTGGGAGTTCACCAGCCTTGCGCAGGACCAGGATGGGGTCACCAGCGTCGTCCGGCAGCGTGACGCAGATGCGACACTGACCGTGCGGTCGCGGTACGTGATGGGCGCTGACGGCGCCCGCAGCCGGGTACTCGGCCAGGCCGGGCTGACCGCCGAAGGACCCGACGATCTGGCCAGGGCGGCGAACATCTGGTTCCGCGCCGATCTGTCCCGGTACCTGGCGCACCGGCCCGGGGTCCTGACCTGGAACGTGATGCCGGGACCGTTGCCGCCGCTCCGGCTCGGCACGCTGATCTGTCATAAGCCGTTCACCGAGTTCGTGCTGGCCTTCATGTACGACCCGAAGCAGGTGTCGCTGGACGCGCTGGGCACCGGCGAGCTGCAGAGAAAGATCAGCGCCTTCGTGGGCGAGGACGTCGACGCCGAGATCCTCGGTGTCGCCGGATGGCAGGTGCGGGCGCAGATCGCGCCCGCCTATTCCGCGGGGCGCGTGTTCTGCATGGGCGACGCGGTTCACCGGCACCCGCCGACCAACGGCCTCGGGCTCAACATGTCCATCGCGGACGCGTACAACCTCGGCTGGAAGCTGGCTCTCGTCCTGGCCGGGCGGGCGGGCGCCGTGCTGCTGGACAGCTACTCGGCGGAACGGCAGCCTGTCGGGGCGCAGGGCGTCCAGCGCGCCATCACCAGCCTGCAGGAAGGCGCCGCGATCGAGGCTGCCCTGGGGTACGAGCCGGGACAGCCTGCCGAGGCCGGCTGGAAAGCGCTCGGCACCTTGTACGAACCCGGGCCAGCGGGGGACGAGCGCAGGAATGCGCTGGGCAAGGCGATCGAGCTGAGCAACTACCAGTTCAACGCCCATGGCATCGAGCTCGGGTACCGCTATCGGAGCGGCGCCCTCGTCGACGACGGCAGCCCGGACCCCACCCCGGCGCGCGACCCCCAGCTGTACTACCAGCCGACCACTCGCCCGGGCGCCCGCGTCCCGCACGCCCGGCTCGAACGTGGCGGCGTCCCAGTCTCCTCGCTCGACCTCGTCGACGACCTGGGCTTCGCCCTGCTCACCGGGGTGGGCGGCGAGGCATGGGCGCAGGCGGCGGCGGAAATCTCCGCACGCGCGGGGGTACCTGTCCGCGTCCATGCCATCGGAGGCCGGGAAGGCGTGACCGACCCTTACGGCGAGTGGGCTTCACTGCGGGAGGTGGAGAGCACCGGCTGTGTCATAGTGCGCCCGGACCGGCACGTGGCCTGGCGATCCGCGCGTTACACCCCGGACAACGCCCAGCAGCTGCCCGCCGTCGTCGAGCAGGCGCTCGGACTTACAGGCCGCCGAGTGTAACCGGACCGGACACATGCCCGAGGCAGTCATCCTCGCCGACTGACGGACTCGACCACCGCGAACACAAGGAGATTGGCATGTCCGACCTGGCCGAGACCGCCGACGTCGTTGTCGTCGTCGGCGGCTCCGCCGGCGCGGTTCTCGCGGACCCGGATCACGACTGGGCTATACCGTCATCATGCTCGCCGAGCGCATCTACCAGCGCGTCTACGCAGGCTGATCTGCTGTGACCTTCACCGTGGACATCCACCACCACATGCTGCCCGATTTCTTCTGGCGGGCCACCAACGAGGGCGACCACCCGGTCGGCGGTATCGCGCCGCCGCCCTGGTCGCGCGCGAGTACGCTCTCGTTCCTCGACGACGCCGGCATCGACGTCGCCGTCACCTCGGTCAGCACCCCTGGTGTACATACCGGGGACGACACCGCCGCGCGCGGCCTGGCACGACGGTGCAATGAACTGGCCGCCGAGATGATCCGCGACCGCCCCGACCGGTTCGGCGGCTTCGCCTGCCTGCCGTTGCCGGACGTCGACGGCGCGCTCGCCGAACTGGCCTACGCCCTCGACGACCTCCGGCTGGATGGCGTCGTGCTGTTCAGCAACGCCCGCAGCACCTACCTGGGCGACCCGCGCTTCACTCCGCTATTCGACGAGCTGCAACGGCGCCGGGCCGTCGTGTTCGTGCACCCCAACCCCTCGCCCGACCCCAGCGCCCACGCACTCGGGCTGCCCGACTCGCTTATTGATTTCACCGCCGACACGACCAGGGCCATCGCCCAGCTGCATTACAGCAACACCTTCGCCCGCACCCCCGACGTCACGTTCGTCTTCTCCCATGCCGGGGGCACCGTGCCGTACCTGGCCGGGCGGTTCGGCATCGTCGACGAGATGCGCGTCATCCCCGGAGCCGAGGCCCGCGCGACCGCGGCCGAGACATTCCGCCGCCTGTACTGGGACACCGCCCTGTCCTGGCACAACCAGGTGCTGCGCATGCTGCGCGATGTCGCGGGAATCGACCGCGTCCTCTTCGGCTCCGACTACCCCTACCTGCGCCGCGACCTGGCCGTCTCCTGCCGCCAGCACATCGAGGCGAATCCGGAGCTCACCACCCGCGAGCGAATGGCTGTCCTCGGCGGCACGGCGACGAAGCTGATCCCGCGGCTGGCCAGCCTGCGGTCCCAGACCCAACGCCAGGCATCGTGACGCGATCGGGACAGGTCCTGGAGCCCCGCGGCATGCTTGCCCAGGAATGTGTAAGAATCCGCAGGTGGACATGGATGGTCCCGCGGTCGCCGAACTGGTGGCCGACGTCGCGGCGGCGGTGAGCCGCCGGGCCGCCGCGCTGTCCGAGGATGTCTATGAGGTGATCCTGCGGGAGATCCCCGAGCTACGCGACGACAAGTCCGTGCTCACGCTGCTCGCCTCGAGCGTCCACAGCAACATCGGCACCTGCCTGCAAGTCATGCAGCACCAGATCGACCTGAGCGCCGTGCAAGCCCCGGCCGCGGCCGTGGAATACGCGCGCCGACGGGCGCAGCGCGGCACGTCGCTGACCGCGCTGCTGCGCGCCTACCGGCTGGGACACACGTGCTTCTCCGACTGGCTCCTCAAGGAGCTGGCTCAGCAGGCAGACGAAGCCCAGATGATCACCGCCGCCACGCTGAGCATGTCCAAGATCGTCGCCGGGTACGTCGACCAGACCTCCGAGGAGATCGTCGCAGCTTATACGCGCGAGCGGGAAAACTGGCTGCGGAACCGCAGTACCGCGCGAGCCGCCCGGATCCGTGACCTGCTTTCTGGCGGGCGGATCAATGTGAGCGCGACAGAGGGGATCCTGGGCTACCGGCTGCGCCAGTACCACGTGGGCGTGGTGTGCTGGGCGAGCGACGCGGCGGCCACCGTAGACAACATCACCCGGCTCGAGTACGCGATCAGCCAGGTCGCGGGGAAGGCGGCGTGCTCCGATCCTGTCTTCCTGCCCCGCGACGTATCCAGCGCGTGGGCCTGGCTGCCGCTAGGGATCCGGGACACGTTCGACGCCGCAGGGGCCAGCGTGGTCGGCGTAGACGGCGACATCCATTTCGCCTTCGGCGGCGCGGCCAAGGGCACCGCGGGGTTCCGCCTCACCCACCGGCAGGCCGTCGCCGCCCAGGCGGTCGCGCTCACCGCGGGCTCTCCCCCGCGGGCGGTAGCGTTCAGCGAGGTCGCACCGGTGGCAATGATGCTCGGATCCTCCGACCTGCTACGGGCATGGGTGCTCAGCACGCTGGCGGGCCTGGCCGCCGACGACGAGCACCACGCCCGCCTGCGTGAGACCTTGCTGGTCTTCCTGCGGAGCGGGGGCAGCTACAAGGCGACCGCCGAGCGGTTGATGCTGCATAAGAACACGGTCCAGTACCGGATCCGCAAGGCGGAGGAGAGTCTCGGCCGGGCGCTGGGCGAGAACCGCCACGACGTGGAACTCGCGCTGCAGGCCAGCCACTGGCTCGGCTTGTCGGTGCTGCAGCACGGACCAGGCCGCGCTACCTCTAATTTGTAGTGTCACCTGTCGCTGTCCTGGTCAGCCGGCAACGCCGTCCAATGTGCGCAGTGCCTCGTCATCGAGCGTCACGCCTTCGGCGGCCAGGTTCTCCCTCAGGTGGGCGACAGAGCCGGTCCCGGGGATGAGCAGCACGTTGGGGGCCAACTGGAGCAGCCACTGGAGTGCGACCTGCGCCGGGGTGATCCCGAGGCGGGCGGCTGTCTGGCCGACGACCGGGCTGGTGAGCACGGGGTTATCCTGGCCGCGCGGCCAGCCGAGCGGGCAGAACGGCACGAACGCGATGCCACGGCGGAGGCACTCCTCGAGAACGGGGGCCCCGCGACGGTCGGCGAGGTGGAACAGGTTCTGCACGCAGACGATGTCGGTCCCTGCCGCGGCGTGCCGTAGCTGTTCAAGGCTGACATTGCTCAGTCCCACCCCGGCGATGAGACCCTCGTCGCGGGCCGCCACCATCGCGGCGAGCTGGTCATCGAAGCGTGCATCGACGCGCCCGTCACCGGGCAGGCGGAGGTTAACCGCTGCCAGCTGGCCGACCCGCAAGCTGCGAAGGTTGTCCTCGATACCTTCGCGCAGCTGGTCCGGATCGTCGAACGGGAGGATGGCGCCGCTGTCGTCTCGCCGGACCGCGACCTTGCTGACGATCGCCAGCCCGTCGGGGTAGGGGTGGAGCGCTTCGCGGATCAGATCGTTGACCACGCCAGGGCCGTAGTACTGGGCCGTGTCGATGTGATCGACCCCGGCGGCTACCGCGGCCTGAAGCACGCCTATGGCCGATGCCCGGTCAGGTGGCGTTCCGAAGGCGAATGGGCCGGCGAGCTGCATCGCACCGTACCCCGACCGTCTGACCTGCATCTGTCCGAGCGCGAAGGTTGACATCATGTCGAGGCCGACCACGTCAGATGGCCTTCAGTGCCTCGGTTTTGGTGACGGCCCGGCCCAGGGCGCCGTATTCGTGCAGGTCGCCGAACATCTCGATGCGGATGGACTGGTCCAGGCCGCCGACCCGGACCGGGTCGTAGCCGCCGGCCCGGATCAGGCCGGCGACCTGGTCGCCGGCCGCGGCGTCGTCGGCGGCGTAGAACTGCACCGCCCGCTCGGGTTCCCGGCGGGCCGCCGCGGACAGCGTGGGGGCCGACAGCGTGCCGAACGCCTTGACCAGCCGCGCCCCGGCCGGCAGCAGCCCGGCCAGGATCTGGCCCGAGGACTCCTGCGCGCCGATGACCTTACGGTAGCCGCCGGCGCCGTCCGGCCCGACCGGGTTGGACGGGTCGACGATCACCTTGCCGGCCAGCCGCCCGCCGTACTCGGCGATGAACTGCCTGAAGTCATCCAGCCAGACGGCCACCACCAGCACGCCGGCCCGGTCGACGGCCTCCCCGGTGCTCACCGCCTCGGCGTGGCCGCCCAGGCCGGCCGCGAGCCGGCCGACCGCGTCCTGGTCCCGGCCGGCCAGCAGGAAGTCCTGGCCGCCGGCCGCGAAGTTCGCCGCGAGCCTGCTGCCGATGTTGCCGGTGCCGATGATCGCCACCGTGCTGTCCGAAATAGCCACCTTAGTCAAACCCTTTCGTGATGTGGGGGTCCTGGTGCGACCAAAGTTAGCGGCCGACACGGTGAGCAGCCCTCACCTAGTTTCGGTGATTCGCGGTCCGGCGCGGCTCCCGCCCGCGGCACCGCCGAGGATCACCAGGATCTGGTGAGGTCCTCTCACCTGCCTGGTGGCCAGCCTGGATCCGTCGCGAAAGGCGCGCACGGCCGTGCAGGGTCGTGCCCAAGACTCAAGGGAGATACCGTCATGAGCGCTCATGTCGCGGTCGTGGCCGGCGCAGGCGGCGGGCTTGGTCAGGCGACCGCGCTGACCCTTGCCGCCGGCGGCCTTACAGTGGTGGCGGTCGACCGGAACGAGGCCGGGTTGCGCCAGCTCCCCGACACGATCCGCCGCGAGGTGGCCGACACCACCGACCCGGCCGTGGCGACGCGGCTCATCGACCGGATCGCCGGCGAGGTCGGGCCCCCTGACGTGCTGGTGAACACCATCGGGGCGTTCCGTCCAGGAGACGCCCTCAGCACGACTCCCGAGACGCTGCGGCTCATGATCGATGTCAACCTGGGACCCGCGCTGTGGCTGAGCCAGGCGGTGGCGCCGCATATGCGGCAGCAGGGTTCAGGTGCCATCGTGCACGTTACCGCCCGCCCGGGGATCGAGCCATCCGGCGGCATGGCGGCCTACAGCGCCAGCAAGGCCGCTCTTGTCCACCTGACCCGCATCCTCGACATCGAGCTGCGCCCGCACGGGATCCGGGTGAACGCGGTCGCACCGCAACTCCTCGACACCCCGGCAAACCGGGCCACGTTCCCGCCGGAGACGATGGCGCAGGCGGTCGCGCCGCAGGCGATCGCCGACGTGATCGCGTTCCTTGTCAGCGATGCCGCGGCGCCGGTGAGCGGAGCGATACTGCCGGCGTACGGCGTTTAGCGAGGCTGGCCGCTGGGCCCGCGGTCGGTGGTCACCGGATCCCGGTGATGCGGGCTCACCTGCCCGCCCCCCACCATGGCCGCATGGACCCGGCACCCGCCCTGTACACGATCCGGATCAACGGGCACCTCGGTGCCTTGATGCTGTCCGCGTTCCCGGCGATGGTGCCGCGGTGGTATGGCGCGGAAACCGTGCTCACCGGGCGGCTGGACCGATCGGCGCTGTACGGGGTGCTGGCCGAGATCGACGCGCTCGGCCTGGACCTGCTCGAGGTCCGCCAGCTCGGGCCTGACCGCGAATCACCGGAACCAGATGACGGCCGCTCACCGTGATGGCCGCTAACTTCAGCCGCACCCAGCCCGCAGCTGAGCGGACGAACCTCAGCGTTCGAAGGAGGACAACCATGGTGCGCGCGGCCGCGCCGGTCCAGGGGTAGCGATTCACATTCCAGGGTGGCGAGCGCCAAGTACCGTTCGGCCTCATCCAGCGACCCCAGCGCCAGCTGGTCCCCGGCCATCCGCGCGGCCAGTTCCGCATCGCCCGCGATCACGCCCGCCGGGAACCGGGCCAGCAGCTCGTGCGCGGTGGCGCCGAGCCCGTTGAGCCCAAGGCCAACCCAGTGGTCCGAGAGCAGGCGGCCGGCCAGGCCCCAGTCCTCCGCCCGCTGAGCGTGCTGGACCGCCTCGACCGGGTAGCCGTGCTCCGCGTACCACCCGGCGGCGGCGGCGTGCAGCGCGGGCAGTTCGGCCGCAGCGCTGCCCCGCAGCTCCAGCTGCAGCAGGTCGGCGAACAGCTGGTGGTAGCGGAACCAGGACCGCCGCGCATCCAGCGCGGCCACGAACGCGTTGGCCTGCTCGAGCTGCTGCAAGAGCCGCTCCCCGACAGATGGGCACCCAGCCGGAGTTGACGACCGCCCTGACCGCGCCGGGCCGGGCGCCGCGGTCACGGTCAGGGTGGGCGACGGCGTCCGGCGTGGTGTCTACCGCTGCGCGGGGCCGGCTGCGGCCTGGGCGATGAGGGTGGCCACCGTCTCGGGTTGCGACACGTAGACGGAGTGGCTGGCCGCCACCTCGGACAGGGTGGCGCCGATCCTTCCGGCCATGGTGCGCTGCGCCGGCGGCGGGATCATCCGGTCCTCGGTGGTGACCAGGTACCAGCTGGGCTTGGCCCGCCAGGCGGGGTCGGTGATCGCCCCGGCGGGGGCGGCCACGTTCCAGGGGACCTGGGCGTCGGCCATGAACGCGGCCTGGTCGGCGGGCAGGTCGGCGGCGAACGATGCGTGGAACTTGTCCCGGTCCAGGAACAGGAAGCCGTCCCTGGGCGGCAGGATCGGCGGCTGCGGGCCGTCGGCCGGGAAACCCGCGATGAGCGTGCCGACCGACTCGTCCTTGTCCGGCGCGAAGGCGCAGATGTAGACCAGGGCCGCGACTTTCGGGTGGGTGCCGGCTTCGGTGATGACGGCGCCGCCGTAGGAGTGCCCGACCAGCACGACCGGTCCGTCCTGGGCGTCGATGATCTGCCGGGTGGCTTCCACGTCGCCCTGCAGTGACAGCGTGGGGTTCTGCACGATGCTGACTCGGAAGCCGTCCCGGCTGAGCGATTCATAGACGCCTTGCCAGCCGGAGCCGTCGACGAACCCTCCGTGTACGAGAACGACATTCCGCACTGCGTACGTGCCCATGGTGATCCTTCTCTCTCTCGTGAAATGGGCGAATGCCAGAACGGTAGGCCGCGGTGCGCGAAAGCCGCATACGTCATCTGACGCAGTTCCTGACGCAGTTTCCGGCAGCACAGCTGATGTGGGAGGCAGGCCCGGCGGTGGCCCCGCGCAGGTGCACCCATGACGCTGCGAGGATGGTGCTCTGATGTCTATCGCTGGGAGCAACCCTGGGCCGCTGCTCGGCCGGGACGCCGAGATCGAGCTGCTGGCTTCGCTGCTTGACGGAATCCACGGCGGCGGCGGCGCGCTCGTGCTGTACGGCGAGCCGGGAATCGGCAAGTCCCGGCTTCTGGCCGTGGCGGCTGGGTTTGCGCGCGAGCGCGGCTTCACCGTGCTGAGCGCGACCGGGGTGCAGTCCGAGGCGCACCTGCCGTTTGCGGGCCTTCATCAGCTGGTTCGCCCGCTGCGTTTCCGCACGGCGGACCTGCCCGCGGCGCAGCGCGCCGCGCTCGACGCGGCCTTCGGACTGGGCCAGGAACCGGCGCCGGAGCGATTCCGGATCGCGATGGCTGTTCTTGATCTGCTTGGTGAGGTCGCGACCGACGCGCCGCTGCTGGTCCTGGCCGAGGATGCGCAGTGGCTTGACCACCCGACCACGGAAGTGCTCGCGTTCGTCGCCCGCCGCCTGCAGTCCGATCCGATCGTGCTGCTGGCCGCCGTGCGCGAGGGTTACCCGTCGCCGCTGGTTGATGCCGGACTGCCGCAGCATCGCCTCGGCGGTCTCGCGCCCGCCGAGGCGATGACACTGCTGGACGCGTCGGCGCAGCAGCTCTCCCCGGCGATTCGGGACCGGCTGCTGAGCGAGGCGGCCGGCAATCCTCTGGCCCTGACGGAGCTGCCGATCACCGCGGCACGGCGGGAGCCGATCGCGTCCGGCTCGCTGCCGCTCACCCAGCGGCTCGAGCAGGCCTTCGCGGCCCGCGTGTCCGATCTGCCCGAGGCGACTCGGCTGCTTCTGCTGGTCGCAGCGCACAGCGACGACGAGCGTCTCAGCGATATCGTCGATGCCGCGGGCGCGGTTGCCGGGCATACGTTGGGGCTTGATCTGCTCGAACCGGCGGCCGAGGCCGCGATCGTCGACCTTGACCTGCAGAGCGTGCGCTTCCGCCACCCGCTGATCCGCTCGGCGGTATGCCAGAGCGCGAGCTTGCTGCGGCGCCGCCGCGTGCACGAGGCGCTGGCCGAGGTACTGGGCGCCGAGCCGGACCGGGGTGTCTGGCATCGCGCGGCGTTGATCAGCGGCACGCATGAGCAGATCGCCAATGAGCTGGAGGAGGCAGCCGGACGCGCGCGGCGGCGCGGCGCACTGGCTGTCGCGGTCACAGCGTTGCAGCGGGCAGCGGAGCTGAGCCCGCCCAGGCAGCGAGCCCGGCGCCTGCTCACCGCGGCGGAGCTCACCTTCGAGCTCGGCCAGCGCGACCACGTCATGCCGATCTTGCGCGAGGTGGAGCAGCTCGATCCCGATCCGGTCGAGCGAGCCCGCGCCACCTGGATTGACGAAGTGCTCCACACACGGCCGCTGGGCGACGCGACGCGGGCCGCATCACTGATCGCCACCGCCGAGCAGGCGGGCCAGGCCGGCGATCGCGACCTGCAACTCGACATGGCCTGGCTTGTCGCCTCGCGTGCCTGGCTGGTGGATCCGGCACCCACGGCGCGCAGAGTCCTCATCGAGGCGGCGGATCGCCTGGGTGACCCGGAATCAGCCGAGCTCCGTATCCTGGCGATCCAGGCTTACGCCGACCCGTTCGGGAAGGCACCAGCAGTACTCGAACGCCTCCGTGAGGCGTTGGCAGACGTTCACCACGACGCGGACGCCGCCCGTCTTCTGGGGCCCGCAGCTGTGGCCGTGGGCGCCTTCGACATCGCGGCGACGTTCCTCGGCGAGGCGGTCGAGGGTCTGCGAACGCACGGACGGCTCGGGCATCTGCCGCGCATGCTCACGCTCCAGGGAAGTATGGCCGCGCAGCTCGCCGACTGGGGCGTAGCGATTCCCGCAGCAGAAGAGGCCAGGCGCCTCGCGACAGAGCTCCGCGAGCCGCAATGGGTCGCAGCAGCCGACACCGTCGATTCGATCATCGCCGGGATCCGCGGCGACCAGGACGCGGCCGAGCGAGCCGCGGCACGCGCCGAGCGCATCGCGGTGCCGACAGGGGCGAACATCACCGTCGCCTTCGCGCAATTCGGCCGGATCCTCGCCGCCCTCGGAGCGGGCAGGCACCCCGCCGCCTACGAGGCCGCCGAACGCCTCTTCGATCCGGCGAGCCCGGCGCACCACCCGATTATCGCGTGCTGGCTCATCGGCGATCTTGCCGAAGCAGCGCTGCACACCGGCCGGCTTGACGAAGCACGAGCGCGCGTGAAACAGGTCGAAGCCGCCTCCGGCGACATCCCGGGCACCTGCATCGCGGTAGGACTGCTGCACGCGCGCGCGCTGCTCGCACAGGACCGCCGGGAAGCCTCGGGCCGCTTCGACGAGGCACTCGGCGCCGACCTCACTCACTGGCCGCTTCAGCGTGCCCGGCTACTGCTTGCCCACGGCCGATGGCTACGGCGCCAGCGCCGGGTCGCCGAATCGCGCACGCCGCTGCGGGACGCCCGCGACGCCTTTGACGCCATGGGCTGCGCAGCCTGGGGCGACCAGGCCCGCCGAGAGCTCCGGGCCTCCGGGGAGTCCAGCCGCCGGCGCGACCTCGCCCCCAGCGACCAGCTGACCGCCCAGGAGCTTCAGATCGCCCGGCTCGCCGCCCAGGGGCTCTCAAACCGGGACATCGCACAGCGGCTATATCTGTCTCACCGGACCATCGGCACACACCTGTACCGCATCTTCCCCAAGCTCGGGATCACCAGCCGGGGCGAGCTCAGCTCAGTCCTGTCGGCGCGGACAGCATGGCCAGAGCGCTGACTCGCTTGTTGACGGTCCATCGGAATCAGGCTCTGGCGCCAATCTCGGGATGATCATGTCCGCGTTCCGCGAGCAGTCCTCGCGCGCCTCACCGGCATCACTCGTCACTACCGGCAGCGCCCGGCGTGGGGGTTGTGTGGCCCCGCCCCCATCTGGCGGGGGTTGTGTGGCCCCGCCCCCATCTGGCGGGGGTTGTGTGGCCCCGCCCCCGTTACCCGGCTGGCAAGCCCGCCGTGACCACGGGTCTCAATCGAGGATTCCCGGCCGGTGATCCATGTTTCGGGGCCATAGCGGCTCAGGAAGGTGGTGATGCCCTGAGTCGCCAGTGAAGTCCCGTGACCTGACCCGCCCCAGCCACCGGACGGCCGTCCCGGTCACTCACTGAGCCGGGCGGCCGGCTCAGTGGGTGACCGGCTCGCGGGCCAGGGCCGCGTCGAGCAGGACGGCGGCGGCGGCGCGGGCCGCGGCGGCCGCGCCGGGGTCGTGGTCCATCCGCGCGGACTGCCCGCTGCCGTCGTAGAGCAGGTGCAGCTGGCGGGCCAGGACCTCGGGCTCGGGCACGCCGGCGCGGGCGGCCAGCTCGGTCAGCAGCGCGCGCACCCAGCGACGGTAGGCCTCGGCGGCCTGCTCGGCCAGGTCGCCGGGATGGGATTCCGCGCTGGCCCGGGCAAACGCGCAGCCGCGGTAGTCCGGCTGGGCGAACAGCTCCCCCTGGCCTTCGAACACGGCCAGCAGGCGCTCGCGGGGCATGTCGTAGCGTTCCACCGCCTGCGTGATGCGCTGGGTGACGCTGGCGTGGCGGGTCTCCAGGTAGGCGCGGACCAGCTCGTCCTTGCTGCCGAAGGTGTTGTACAGCGAAGCCTTGGCCACGCCGGCCTGCTCGATGACGCGGTCGATACCGACCGTGTGCACGCCCTCGTTGTAGAACAGTTCGTTGGCCGCGGCCAGCAGCCGCTCGCGCGCGGAGGCCGTGGTTGTGCTCGCTTCCTTGACAGCCATGGTGATGGCCACCTTCCTAGACAGACTTGTCTATCGTATGCCCTGGGCCGCGGCGGCAGGCTCCGCGGCGCGGCCGGACCGGTTCTTCAGCAGGCCGAACAGGGCCAGCGCGGCCAGCGCGATCACCGCGGCGCCGTAGTAGCGGGCGGTGTCGATCAGCCCTCCGCCGTGCACCACGCCGAACCCGGCCAGCACGGCGGGCACGCCCAGCCCGAGGTAGGACACCACGTAGAGCAGCGAGACCAGGCCGGCCCGCTCGTGC
>WNGL01004968.1_pt1 | contig 15869 bp, 15 predicted proteins | sample 5400591 | NCBI WGS metagenome assembly WNGL01 (sample SAMN13153377, study PRJNA577476) | soil metagenome | isolation source: 80 cm soil or saprolite under Garry oak tree replicate 1 | place: USA:California | collected 2016-06-15
TCCTTGAACATCGCCGCCAGCGACTCCGCCGTCACGTCCATGACACCCATACCACACCATCAGCCGGAACCCGGGAACCCTACGGCTTATCCTTCTGCGAGCGCATAGCCGGCTCGATGTGGCATCGGGCCGGCGGGGGGCGGGGCTGGCACGGGACGGATGAGTGGCGTGAGGTGCCCGGGGCGTGAGGTGCGGGGCTAAGAGCCAGGGCCAAGGGCCAGGGCCAACGTAGCCCGCTCGGCACTAGCCTAATAAGGATCTTCAATTGTGGGTTACGAGAGCGTGAGGTCGAGCCCGGTCTTGGCGAGGAAGCAGATCGCCGCGAGGCCACATCCACCGGCCGGCCCCGGGACGCCGCGCCGCAAGGCATGTGGATTGCCTCCGGGACGTGGGACGATGTGACCGTGGGCTACTGGCTGACGAAGTACACGCTCGGGATGACGCTGAAGATCCTCTTCCGGCCCCGCGCGTGGGGGGTGAAGAACGTCCCCCGGCGGGGCCCGGTCATCGTCGCGAGCAACCACCTGTCGTTCTCCGACCACTTCTTCGGGCCGCTGCCGGTGCCGCGGAAGGTGGTCTTCCTGGGCAAGTCGGAGTACTTTACCGGACGCGGGCTGAAGGGGCTGATCAGCAAGATCTTCTTCACCACGGTCGGGGTAATTCCCCTCGACCGCGGCGGGGGAGCGGCGAGCGAGCGGGCGATCATGACCGGCCTGCGGGTCCTGGCGGACGGGCAGGTGCTCGGTATCTACCCGGAAGGCACCCGGAGCCCGGACGGCCGCCTGTACCGGGGCAAGACGGGCGTCGCCAGGCTCGCCATCGAATCCGGTGCCCCGGTGGTCCCGTGCGCCATGATCGACACGTTCCAGTTCCAGCCGCCGGGCACCCTGTGGCCGAACCCGCGGTTCCGGCCCGGCGTCCGGTTCGGCGAGCCGCTTGACTTCTCCCGCTACCACGGCCAGGAGGCCGACGGCCAGTTGCTGCGGACCATCACCGACGAGGTCATGCAGGCGATCGCGAAGCTCTCCGGCCAGGAATACGTCGACGTCGACGCCCGCCGCGCCAAGGATGAGCTGACCGCCGGCGGCCAGGGTGGTAAGGAAAATGGCGATTTGGGTAATGTTGACGGGCCGGCGGCACCGCCTGATGGCTCAGTTTTTCCTTAGCTCGCGCCGCAGGCATCCACGCAGGCCTCTCGCCCACTAAGGTTGTGGCCATGCGAGTGGGAGTCCTCACCGGTGGCGGCGATTGCCCCGGATTGAACGCAGTTATCCGCGCCGTGGTCCGCAAGGGCGTGCAGGAGTACGGCCTTGAGTTCGTCGGGTTCCGCGACGGGTGGCGTGGGCCGCTCGAAGGGGACACCGTGCCCCTGGACGTGCAGGCGGTGCGCGGCATCCTGCCGCGCGGCGGCACGATCCTGGGGTCGTCCCGCACCAACCCGCTGAAGAGCTCGGGCGGCGGGGGCCGCAACGGCATCGAGCGGATCAAGGACAACCTGGCCGGGCTGGGTGTCGACACGCTGATCGCGATCGGCGGGGAGGACACGCTCGGCGTGGCCACGCGGCTCGGCGAGCAGGGGGTTCCCGTCGTCGGCGTGCCGAAGACGATCGACAACGACCTCGGCGCCACCGACTACACGTTCGGCTTCGACACCGCCGTGAACATCGCCATGGAGGCCATCGACCGGCTGCACACCACGGCCGAGAGCCACCACCGAGCGCTGATCGTCGAGGTGATGGGCCGGCACGCGGGCTGGATCGCGCTGCACGCGGGACTCGCGGGCGGCGCGAACGTGATCCTCATCCCGGAGCGGCCGTTCGACATCGAGCGCGTCTGTGCCTATGTGCAGCACCGGTTCCAGACCCGCTTCGCGCCGATCGTGGTCGTCGCCGAGGGCGCCCACCCGGTGAGCGAGGACCTCGCTACCTCGACCGAGCAGCTCGACTCATTCGGGCACGTACGGCTGGGCGGGGTGGGGCAGCTGCTGGCCGACGAGATCGAGAAGCGGACCGGCAAGGAGGCCCGCTGCACGGTGCTCGGCCACATCCAGCGCGGCGGCACGCCCACGGCGTTCGACCGGGTGCTGGCCACCCGGTTCGGCGTGCACGCGGTCCAGGCCGTGCACGACGAGACGTTCGGCGTGATGGTGGCGCTGCGCGGCACCGACATCATCCGGGTGCCGCTCGCCGAGGCCACCAGCCAGCTCAAGCTGGTCCCGCCCCAGCGCTACGCCGAGGCCGAAGTCTTCTTCGGCTAACCCCTGCCCCCCGCGGGCCATGGTCGCGGGTCATTATCGCCCCATGCGGGGTGTCTGGCCCCCGCGATAACGGGCTTCCCGGTCACGGGCGGGCTGTCACCCCGGACCGTTCGGGATAGAGGTCTTGATTTGGGTTTGCGGCCGGAGTAGGCATGTGCCTATACTCGTCTACGAGTACTTGAGAGCGAATCCTCGGAGAAGAGGACTCGGATGCGAGGTGATCGGAATGGCCAAACGGCGGAAGATCAATAATCTGCTGGCGCTGGCGCTGCTCACGTTGCTGACGGAACGGCCGATGTACCCGTACGAGATGGCCGCCACCCTGCGCCAGCGGGGCAAGGACGATGCGATCAAGATCAACTGGGGGTCGCTCTACACGGTGGTGCAGAACCTGGAGAAGCATGGCTTCATCGAGGCCGTGGAGGTCGCCCGGGAGGGCAAGCAGCCGGAACGGACCACCTATCAGATCACCGACGCGGGCCGCGCCGAGCTGAAGGACTGGCTGCGCGAGCTGCTCGGCGAGCCCGCGCGGGAGTACACCAGGTTCGAGGCCGCCCTCGGGGAAAGCGGCGTCCTGCCGCCTGACGAGCTCATCGGCCTGCTGCAGCAACGGCTCGATGCGCTGGAGGCGGCCAACGCGGAGCAGCAGGCGGGGCTGGACGCGCTAGTCACTCAGATGCCCCGCCTCTTCCTGATCGAGTCGGAGTATTACCTGGCGCTGCGGCGCGCCGAGGCGGAGTGGGTGCGGGGGCTGCTCAAGGAGTTCACCGACGGCAGCTTCCCCGGGATAAAGGCCTGGCAGCGCTACCACGACACCGGGCAGGTCCCGGAGGAAATCCTCGGGCTCGTCGAAGCGCAACGGGAGGAGGCAGCCGGCAGCTAAGCGAAACGACCCCGGCCTGGTGCGGCAACACCGGCGGCCGGGGCCGTCAACCTCAATCGATCCCGCGAGCAAGCGAAACCCGAGGTCCCACGACAAGAGTAGCCGGGTTTCCCCTCGCGGGGCGGTCCCCCAGGGACCAGCGGAGCGAAGGAGTTACCGGTGAGTACAACCGACTGTGCTATCGAAGCACGCCAGCTAGTCAAGACCTACGCCGTGCGCGGCGACAAGCACGGCATCCGGGCGCTGGACGGGCTGGACATCAGCGTCCCGCGCGGCATGATCTACGGTCTTCTCGGGCCGAACGGCGCGGGCAAGAGCACCGCTGTCAAGATCCTCACCTCGCTGGCCAGGCCGGATTCAGGCACTGCCAGCGTCGAGGGCATCGACGTGCTCGCCCGGCCGGGTCAGGTCCGGCACATGATCGGGGTTGTCGCGCAGCGGTCCGGCGCCGACCCGACCGCCACCGGCCGGGAGAACCTGATCCTGCAGGGCCGCCTGTACGGGCTGCGCAGCGGTGCCGTGCGGGCTCGCGCGGGCGAGCTGCTCGCGCACTTCGGGCTGGCCGAGGCGGCGGGACGGCTGGTCAAGACCTACTCCGGCGGCATGCAGCGCCGCCTGGACGTGGCGCTCGGGCTGATGCACCGGCCCGCGGTGCTGTTCCTCGACGAGCCGACGACCGGCCTGGATCCGGAGTCCAGGGCGGCCATGTGGCAGGAGATCGCGCGGCTGGCGGGCGGTGAGGGGATGACCGTGCTGCTGACCACGCACTACCTGGAGGAAGCGGACCGGCTGGCGAGCCGGCTCGCGATCGTGGACCGAGGCCGGGTCGTCACCTCGGGCACGCCCGACGGGCTCAAGGGCGAACTGCGCGGCGACGCCGTGCACGTCGAGCTCCCGGCTGACGCCGACGCGCCCCGGGTCCGGCAGGTGCTGGACGGACTGCCCGCGGTGCGGGACGTCGTCATCGCCGGGCGCGACGTATCCGCCCGCAGTGACGACGGCGCGGCCGCCGTCCCGGTCGTGCTGGCCGAACTGCAGCGGGCCGGCGTCAACGCCGCGTCGGTGGCCGTGGCCCGGCCGTCGCTCGACGACGTGTACCTGCGGCACACCGGTCGCCGCTACAGCGAGTCGGAGACCTCCGACCACGACGGACACGAGAATGAGCTGGAAACCGCAGGGGTGAGCAAGTGATGACGACCATGCAGATCGATTCTGACCCGGCCGCGCCGTCCGGCGCGGCGCGGCTGGCGGCGGCACCGTCCAACACCGTGCCGTTCCGGACTACCCTCACGCATACCTGGTACCTGACAGGCAGGAAGATGCATGCCCTGGTCAGGCAGCCGTGGGTGCTGGCGTTCAGTGTCGTCCAGCCGGTGATATGGCTGTTCTTGTTCGGGCAGCTGTTCCGCCGGGTCATCGCCATCCCCGGCTTCGCTTATCACGGCACCTACCTGGACTACCTGGTGCCCGGCCTGATCGCGATGAACGCCATGTCCAACAACATGTGGGCGGGCATGACGATGATCGAGGAGATCGAGCGCGGCACGCTGAACCGCTTCCTCGCCGCACCGGCCAGCCGGATCGGGATCATGAACGCCTCGGTGGTGGAGCAGGCGGTCAGCACGACCGTGCAGTCGCTGATCATCGTGGCACTCGGCCTGGCCGGCGGGGCGCGCTATCACGGCGGGGTCGCCGGCGTGGCCGTGATGGTCGCCGCGTCGATCCTGGTCGGCGTGGTGTTCGGGGCGCTGTCCAACGCGGTGGGCATGACGCTGCGCTCCCGTGAGGCGATCATCGGCGTGTACACGTTCTTCATGCTGCCGCTGATGTTCCTGTCCTCGGCGTTCATGCAGACCAGTCTGATGCCGGGCTGGATGCAGGCCATCGCCTCGCGCAATCCGCTCAACTGGGTGGTGCAGATCGGCCGCACCGCGGTCTCCGCCCACCCCGACTGGGGCGTGATCGGGGTGCGCTGCGGCGGGCTCCTGGTCCTCGCAGTGGCGTGCGTGGCCTTGTCCGTAGCGACGTTCCGCTCGTACCAGAAGAACGTCTGAAACCGTTACGCCTGTGCTTTGTCTGCAGTTTCGGGGGTTATAGCACCCGAAACTGCAGACAAAGCGGCCGTCTGTCGATGCGGTGCGGCTTCCAGCGCCGCCGCGGCCTCGGGGGCCCGCGGCACCGGAGGATCGCTGTTGCGCATGGTGCGGATGTCACGAGGGATGAGAGCCAGCGCAGACGCGACGACGATCGCCGCGGCCGCTGCGTACTGCGCGCGGGAGGCCCCGATCGCGGTGCCGAGCGGGCCGGCGATCAGCGCTCCGGCGGGCATTGCCATGACCGAGCCGAGGACGTCGTAAGAGGAGACCCGGGCCAGTATGTCCGACGGGATGTTCCGCGCCAGCGCGACCGTCCACTGCACCATCATCATCTCGACGAACACGCCGAGGCCGAACGACGCGACGCACACCACGGCCAGCGGCAGGACCATCGCCAGCGAGAGCGGCGATATGGCGATCGCGCCCCCGGTGAGCACGACGAACAGCATGGGCCGGCGAGGGGTGAACCGCAGCGACGCGACACCGCCCGCGATCAGGCCGAACGCATCCGCCGCGGTGATCGCGCCCCAGGCGGCCGGACCGCCGAGGTGCTCCCGCGCCACCACCGGGCCGAGCAAGGAGAACGCCCCGTACCAGGCCATCATCACCACGCAGAACTGGGCGACGATCACCCATAGCCAGGTGTGCGAGCGGAACTCCGACCAGCCTTCGCGCAGTTCGGCGAGCATGCTCCGGGCCGGCGCCGCCGCCGCCGCCGCCGTCGGCGCCAGCGGCAGCGGCAGCGCCGGGGCGGGGGCCTCGGCCCGCCGGGATTCTTCCGCCCCGGGCTGCGTGCCCCGGATGGCCAGCAGCAGCGGAACGGTAGTCACCATGCCGACGCCGCACAGCAGGAGCGCCCAGCCCGCGCCCGCGGCCGCCACCAGCAGGCCGGCCACGGCCGCGCCGGACATCTGGCCGCTGTTCATCGCCAGCCGGCTGATCGCGCTCGCCTCCTGCAGCAGATCGCGCGGGACAAGGCGGGGGAGCAGCGCCTGGGAGGCGGGGTAGAAGATCGCGACTCCGGTCCCGGTGATCGCTTCCAGCCCGATCATCGCCCACAGCGGGGGCCGGCCGGTCAGCACCAGGATGCCGAAGGCTCCCTCGCCGAGCGCGATGAGCAGGTTGGCCGCGACGATGACCCGCTGCGGCGGGAACCTGTCGGCGGCGACGCCGCCGAGCAGCGCGAACACCAGCGAAGGCGCGATCTGGGCGGCGAGCACATAGGACAGGTCGGTGACGGAGTTGGTGGCCTTGAGCACGGCGAACGAGACGCCGACGAGAGAGAACCCGACCGAAGCGGGCGCGATCAGCCGGTCGGCGAGCAGCAGCCGGAAGTCCCGGATCCCGAGCACGGGGAACCGGCGGATGAGCCCACCCCGTGACATCGGCCCGGTCCTTCCAGTCGGCACTGGCCTCTAGCTGGCACTGGCCTCTAGCTGGCACTGCCTGACGCTAGCCAGCCACGCAGCGGACTGGCAACTTCTTTACCGGCCGGAGGAGGCAGCGCCCGCGGGGGAGCGGGGTCAGCAGAGCTGATCGATCCGGGTCCAGACCGCGGGCGGGTTGTCGTCGCGCGGCAGCCACAGCAGCGGCTGCCTGCCTTCGTACTTGAACTGGAAGCCGGGATCCCCCGGGTAGCGGTCCCGGCGGTCGGGCCAGACCACCTGCAGGTAGGGCGGCCTGACGTAACCGTGGTACCGGTCTGAGACCGCGAACATGCTGGTCATCCGCCAGCTCTCGTGGACCGGCCGGACCGCGAGCGAGCACGGGCAGATGCCGTCGATGTGGTCTCCGGCCTCGACCGGCGCACCGCTGGCGATGCGGTCGCCGATCGAGTTCAGGATGACCGTCATGTGCTCGACGGGCAAGCCGAACATGGTCAGCTCAGGGCCCTGGTGACTGAGCCAGAGGCCTACCGTGTAGGCCCAGGGCGGCGCGATCTCGTCGCCGAGAACGGCGGAGACCGACCAGCCGACAGTGCGGATGTCGTCGGCGACAGCCTGCATGCAGGCCTCCGGGTCGAGATCCGCGCCCTCGGCCAGTGCCTCGCAATCCGCGCATCCGCACCGCTCTTCCGGAGGGTTGGCGCGGCGTCTGCGTGGTGGGTTCATAAAAGACACACTACGAGGGGGGTATGACATTTTCGGGTGTCAGCCGGCGGCGGCGTCCCCGGAACCGCTATCCTCCGCGCCCGCGGAACCGCCGTTCTCGGCGCCCGCGGACCCGGCGTCTCCAGACCCGGCGTCTCCAGACCCGGCGTCTCCAGACCCGGCGTCTCCGGGACCGGCGTCTCCGGGACCGGCGCTCCCCGCGTCCGGCTGAGTCGGCTGGTCCTCCGGACGGGCGATGCCGAGATGCCGCTCGATCGCGCTCAGCCGGTCATCGATCGTGTCCAGCAGGTCCTGGACCCCGCTGGTCAGCACAACGCGCCGCCGGCGCGGCGGAGCGAAAATCTGCTGCTCTTCCTGGTCATCCTCGATCTGGAGGAGCACAAGCGCCCGGAGCTGCCCCAGGTCGGCGCCGAGGCCGCCGAGTACCTGGATGGCCCGGCCGTCATCACTGCCGATCAGGCCGAGCAGCAGGTGCCCGGTCCCGATGTGGTTGTGGCCGAGGGTCAGGGCTTCCCGCAGCGAAAGCTCCAGGCACTTCTTGGCCCGCGGCGTGAACGGGACGTGCCCCGACGGCGCCGTCTGGCCCCGGCCGACCAGCTTCTCGATCTCTGCCCGCACGGCGTCCATGGTGATGCCCGCCGACTCCAGCGCCTTCGCGGCCACGCCCAGGTCTTCCCGTCGCAGGCCCGCCAGCAGGTGCTCAGTGCCGATGTAGTTGTGGTTGAAGTGCCTGGCCTCCTCCTGGGCGAAGACGACGGCCCGCCGCGACTTGTCAGTGAAACGCTCGAACATGCGTCACTTCCGTTTCAGGGCCGCCCCCGCCTAGAGCATCTCTCTAGTGTGCACCCATTGTGCTCAGGAAAGGCGCGCGCGGAATGCGGCAGTTTTGACCCGGTTCTGGCACGAGGTCGAGCAGTACCGCCGGGTGCCGTTGCGTGAGGTGTCCACGTAGACCCGGTCGCACCGGGGCGCCGTGCAGACGCCGAGCCGGTCGTGCAGTTCGCCGCCGAGGACGACCGCGAGACCGGTGGCGCAGCCCGCCGCCCAGCCGTTCGGCAGGGAGTTGTCGGCGGCATGGAAGTGCAGGTGCCAGGGTTCACCGTCGTGCCGTTCGAGTTCCGGCCGGGCGCCGGTCTGCACGAGCAGGGCGTTGACCTGGCTGGCCGCGTCGTCCACGCCGCCGGCGCTGACCGCCTCGAAGACACCGCGCAGTTCCGCCGCCACGAAGCAGAGGGCGGCGGCCTCCTCCCAGGTCGCCTCGCGTCCGCCGGCGCCGCGCAGCACGGCGCCGACGGCCGCCGTCCGCTCGTCTCCCTCGGGCGGGACGTAACGGCGTCCCCGGTCCTCCCCCGGGGTGAGCAGGTTGACCAGCTCCCCGGCCACCCGGATCACCACATCCATGTGACTGTTGAAGTTCACTTGACCAGTTACATCTCCGCGCCTAGGGTTGTCACTGTCAAAGGAATCCTAGCCAGTAACAGCCAGCTGGCCAAGCCACCGGAGGAGGCAGGGCGTGCCTGAACTTGACCGCGACACCGCACGAGACTGGATCGAGCGCTGGGACCGCCAGCAGGAAGAGAGCCTGCCGGACCGCGAGGACAGGTTCACCGCCCTCATCGACGCGGTCGAGGAGGGGACCGAACGGGCCGACCCGCTCGTCCTCGACATCGGCTGCGGCCCTGGCTCGCTGGGTGTCCGGCTGCTCACCCGCCTGCCGCGCGCCACCGTCATCGGCATCGACGCCGATCCGGTGTCGCTGACGCTGGGCCGGGCGGCCTACTCCGGCGTGCCCGGGCTGCGGTTCGCCGACCTGGACCTGCGCGTCCCCGGCTGGTCGGCGCGACTGGGCCTGACCGCAGCGCCGGACGCCGCGGTGAGCACCACCGCGCTGCACTGGCTGCCCGAGCCGGATCTGCGCGCCCTGTACGCCGAACTCGCCTCGGTCCTCCGCCCCGGCGGCCTGCTCCTTGACGGCGACCACTTCACCCTCGACGCCAAGGAATCACCGACCCTGGCCCGCCTGGACCTGGCGCTGCGCCAGCGTGAAGACCGGCGGCGCTTTCCCGGCGGGCATCCCGAGAACTGGCACGCCTGGTGGGACGACGCCGCCGCCGACCCGGCGCTGGCCGGGCACGTCGCGGAACGCGGCCGCCGCCGGGTGGAGGCAGGTCACCACGACTCGGAGTCGACGCAGCTGGCTACCCATGTCGAGGCCCTGACAGCGGCCGGCTTCGCCGAGGTCGGCACCCTCTGGCAGCGCGGCGACAACCGCCTCCTCTGCGGCGTCCTGCCCCGGGCCTAGGGCTCAGCCGGACTGGCTGAGCCGCCGCTCGATCGCGTCAAGCCGGGCGGCGAACGACGTCAGCCGGGCCACGAGATCGCCCACGGCCGCAGGCCCGGAGGTGCCAGGAGAGCCCGCAGGGGCCGGAGGGGCTGCGGCGACGTCCAATTCAGGCGGTACCAGCCCCAGTTCGATGACCTGCTGCCTGGCCCGGTTGAGGTCCACGCCGGCCCTGACCAGGACCTGGGGGGCGACGCCGCTGCCCTCGCGGAACAAGGCGAGCAGGATGTGCTCGGGGCCGATGTAGCTGACGCCGAGCTGCAGCGACTCCCGCAGCGAAAGCTCGAGTACCTTCTTGCCCGACGGCGTGAACGGGATGTGCCCCGACTCGGCCGCTGGCTGCTCGCCGCGGCCGACCATGTCCTCTATCGCCTGCCGCATCGCGTTCAGGCTGATCCCCAGGGACGCGAGTGCCGTGGCCCCCGCGTTTTCGCCCTCGTGCAGGATGCCGAGCAGGAGGTGCTCGGTGCCGATGTAGTTGTGGCCGAACATCCTGGCCTCTTCCTGCGCCAGGACGACCACTCGCCGCGCCCTGTCGGTGAACCTCTCGAACATCGCTCCGCTCCGGAAGTAAGCGGTCAGGGACGCCGCGCGTACGCGACGTTGATGATCGCAATGGCGACCCAGATGAGCAGAACCATGAACGCCTGCGCCGCGGAACTGCGCTCGCCTGACACGATGGCCGTGGCCCCGACCCCCAGGGCCATTGATCCGAGCGCGGTGACCGTCGTGGCGACGCTCCGCTGCCCGACCGGAGACGGCCGCGCCGGCGGCGGTCCCAGCTGGTACCCGGGCGGCAGTGCCGGACCCAGGTAACCCTGGTACCCGGCCGGCGCCTGGTACCCCGGATACCCGGCCGGCGCCTGGTACCCCGGATACCCGGCCGGCGCCTGGTATCCGGCCGGCGCCGCCGGGTCGGCAGCCGCGGCCGTACCGGCGGCGCCGGCCGGCGGGGGGACCCCTGGCTGGGTGCCGGCCGGCGCCGCGGGCCCCTGATACCCGGGAAACCCCGCAGGCCCGGGGGCGGCGCCCGCATGCCCGAGCCGGGCGTCTATGCGCTTGTCGATTTCCGCCCCGATGCGCTCGACCAGCCCCTCGGCCACCGCGTCGTCATAGCCAGGCCCCAGGTCGGCATGCGCGGCCACGGAGGCGCGGATCTCCGTCTCGTGGTCGCTGCTCATGAGCGCACGCTACATCGTGCCGGTGATCGCCACAAATAAGCCGCGGATAACGACCGGTACCGGGCGTACACGACGTTGACGACCCCGATCACCACCCAGATCAGCGCGATCAGCACCGCCGCGCCGCCACTGACCTGACCGGGGGAGTCGCCCGGATGCAGCACCGCCGCCGTGGCCCCGATGGCCATGCCCATCGAGCCGAGGCCCAGCACCACGGCGCCGAACCCGATTCGCCCGGGCACTGGCTCACGACGCGGCCGCGGCCGCGGCGGCGGAGTCTGGTAGGGCGCCTGGCCGTACAGCCGCGCATCCACTCGCTTGTCGATTTCTTCGCCGATGCGCTCGACGAGGCCCTCGGCCACGGCGGTGTCGTAGCCGGGGCCGAGATCGCGGTGGGCCGCGGCCGAGGCTCGGACTTCATCCCTGATGCTCACGCGCCCACGCTATCGGCGGGCGGCACGGAAAACACTGGGGCTAACACCCGGTTCCCGGCTCCTGCTGGCCTCAGGAAAGCCCGGGAAGCAGTACCGCCATTTGTTCGGGATATGGGTTTTCTGCTGGCAGACTAGGGGAGTGCCAGACTTCCCCCGCCCGGGCCCGCAGGGTCCCGATGAGCCGTGCGTGCTGCTCAAGCTGGGGGAGATCGTGCTCAAGGGGCGGAATAGGCAGCAGTTCGAACGCATCCTGCACGGCAACATCCGCGCCGCGGTCGTCGGCCTCGGCGTGCCGGTCGACCTGCGCCAGCGCGAAGGGGTCATCCTGCTGCGCGTCGCCGACGGCGAGCAGCGCGGCGAGGAGGCCTGGGCGCAGGCGGCGGGCCAGATCGCGGAGCGGATGCGGGACGTGCCCGGCATCGCCCGGGTGTGCCTGCCGCTGCGGGTGGCCAAGACGCCCGAGGCGATCTCCGCGGCCGCCATGGCGCTGACCAAGGGCAGGTCCGGCACCTTCGCGGTGCGCGCCCGCCGCCGGGACAAGCGATTCCCGCTCACCTCGGGACAGCTGGGCGTGCTGATCGGCCGGGAGATCCAGGAGGCGCACGGGCTCGGGGTCAACCTGTCCCAGCCGGATACCACGGTGTTCATCGAGGTGGACCAGGACGAGGTGTTCGTGTTCACCGAGGGAATGGCAGGCCAGGGCGGGCTGCCGGTCGGGATGAGCGGCCGCGGCGTCGTGCTGATGTCCGGCGGCATCGACTCGCCGGTGGCGGCCTACCGGATGATGCGCCGCGGCCTGCGCTGCTTCTTCCTGCACTTCTCCGGCATGCCGCTGACCGGCCCGGAATCCATCTACAAGGCCTACGCGCTGACCCGCGGTCTGGACCGGTTCCAGGGCGGCTCGCGGCTGTTCGTGGTCCCGTTCGGCAAGGCGCAGCAGGCGCTGAAGTCCTCCGGCGCGGACCGGCTGCTGATCGTGGCCCAGCGGCGGCTGATGCTCAAGACCGGGGAGGCGCTGGCCCGCAGGATCAGCGCCACCGCGCTGATCACCGGCGACTCACTCGGCCAGGTCAGCAGCCAGACGCTCACCAACATCACCGCGCTCGACGACGCGGTGAAGCTGCCGATCCTGCGCCCGCTGATCGGCTGGGACAAGACCGAGATCATGGCCGAGGCCCGCCGCATCCGCACCCTGGCCATCTCCGAACTCCCCGACCAGGACTGCTGCACGCTGCTCACTCCGCGCCGGGTCGAGACCCGGGCCCGGATCGACGACCTGCGCCGCATCGAGATCCGGCTCGACGTCGAGGACCTGGCCGAGGAACTAGCCAGGAGCGCGCACGAGTACCGCCAGGAAAAACCCTGACCCCTCAGGTCAGGGCGGGCTCGCGCGGGACGGCGGGCGCCGGGGTGAGGGTCCGGCCGACCAGCGGGGACAGGTGGACGGCCACCGCGGCCAGTTCGCGCAGGTCGGACTCGACCAGCGCCTGCGGGCCGTCGCACAGCGCGGACTCGGGCTGCGGGTGGACGTCCACGATGATGCCGTCGGCGCCGACCGCGATCGCGGCCCGGGACAGCGGCAGCACCAGGTCGCGGCGCCCGCCTGAGTGCGACGGGTCCACGATCACCGGCAGGTGCGACAGTCGCTGGGCGACCGGCACCGCGCTGATGTCCAGGGTGTTCCTGGTGGCCTTCTCGAACGTGCGGATGCCGCGCTCGCAGAGCACGATGTCCAGGTTGCCGCGCTGGGCGATGTACTCGGCGGCCATCAGCCACTCCTCGATGGTGGCGTTCATGCCGCGCTTGAGCATCACCGGCTTGCCCACCCCGCCGACCGCCTGCAGCAGCGGGAAGTTCTGCATGTTGCGCGTGCCGACCTGCAGCATGTCCGCGTAACTGGCGACCAGGTCCACGTCGGCCGGGTCGACCACCTCGGTCACCACCGGCAGGCCTGTCGCCTGGCGCACCTCGGCGAGGATCTTCAGCCCGGTCTCGCCCAGACCCTGGAACGCGTACGGCGAGCTGCGCGGCTTGTACGCGCCGCCGCGCAGCAGCGACGCACCCGCCGCCCGGGCCATCAGCGCGGCGGCCATGGTCTGCTCGGCTGTCTCCACGGCGCACGGGCCGGCGATGACGGTCAGCGTGTCCGGCCCGATCGGCACGCCCCCCACCCGTATCACCGAACGCTCCCGGTGGTGCTCCCGGCTTACCAGCTTGTACGGCGCGGAGATCCGCACCACGTCGCTGACTCCCGGCATGCCCCGCAGGTTCAGCGTGTCCAAGTGGTCCACGTCACCGACCAGTCCGACGATCGTCCGGGACATGCCGCGGCTCACGAAGGCGTCGCCGCCCGCCGTCCGTACCCGGTCGACGACGCCGTCGATTTCCGTTTCGCCGGCCTCCGCCGTCATCACCACGACCATCTCGTCCGCCTCCAGTCATAAAGAAAACCCCGGGCCGTCTGGCCCGGGGTTCTCGTTAGGTCGCTTCCGTCAGCGCAAGGCCTGGCGGGCGACCGTCCCGAACCCGGGCCGGTAGCCAAACCAAAACCAGAACTGCTCGCGCATGTCCCGAATCCTAGCGCATGCCGTCAAGGCCTGGCGGCCGGAAAGCCACGGCGGGTCAGAAGCCGGCGTCCAGGGTGATGGTGCTGCCGCGCGGCGCCTGGCCCACCGGGCTGAAGTCGAACACCTTGTTGAAGAAGCCGAACCTGTTCACCTTGACCTGGAACCCGGCTCCCTGCAGCAACTGGGTGGCCTGCTCCACCGTCATGCCGATCGGGTTAGGCACGGGGACCAGCTGGGGCCCGGCGGACACCTGGACGACCACGGTCTGGCCCGGCTGGAACGTGCCGCCCGGCCCGGGCTGCTGGCCGGTGATGACGCCCGCGGGCTGCTGGCTGTTGGCGTCCGACTGCCGCTGCAGGCTCACGTTGTGCTGACTGGCCCACTGCTGCGCGGAGTCGATGCTCATCCCGACGAAATTGGGCAGCGGCGGCCCGGCCGCGAGCAGGATCGTGACCGTCTTGGTCTGCGGCCAGGTCGTGCCCGCCGGCGGGCTGGTGCCGATCACCGTGCCGACCGGGGCGTCCGAGCCGACCTTGGCGATGGTGGCGACCAGGTGCACGCGCTGCAGCGCGGCCTGCGCGGCGTTCTGCGTCTCACCCTGCACCCTGGGCACCACGGAGGTGAAGGGCCCGCTCGAGACGAGGAGGGTGATCGTCGCGCCCTTCGACGCCCGCCCGGCCGGGCTGGTGCCGACCACCATGCCCCTGGCCACGGCGTTGCTGTGCACCCGGGCGCCCTGCTTGACCGTGAAGCCGTCGGCGGTCAGGATCGCGGTGGCCTGGCCGACGCTGTCCTGCGACACCGAGGGCACCTGCGCGAACCGGCCGGAGCTGAGCCACCAGCCGCCCAGCCCGAGCCCCACGCCCAGCGCGATGATCAGCACCACGATGAGCAGCCGCGGGCTGAACAGCCAGCGGCCCAGGAACGGCTCGCGCCCGCCGTGGCGGCGGCCCCCCTGGTACCGGTCACCGTCCTCGCGGTCCACGACGAGCGTGTGCGAGTCCTCGCCGATCGGATCCGTGCCAGCCCGGCTGACGGGGGACGGGTCCGTGTCTGACGAGGCCGTGCCGGGCCCGTCGGCCGGCGGCAGCGTCGCGTTCCGCGCCCACCATCCGTTGGTGGCCGCGGGCGTGTCCAGGGCCAGCCATGGCGCCTCGGCCAGCCCCTGGACGCCGGCCCCCAGCACGCTCTGTATCCCGGGGGGACGATCCCCCCCAAACCCCCCCTGCTCTTCTTCCCGGGGGGACCCATCCCCCCGGACCCCCCTTGGGAAGGGCTCTCCGCCCCCCCGTACCCCCCTGACCGCGCGACCGAATTCGCCCGCGTCGGCCGGGCGCCGGGCCGGATCCCGGCTGGTCGCCGCGAGCACGAGCTGGTCGACCGCCTCGGGGATGCCGGGCACCAGCGCGGATGGCGCCGGGACGTCCTGATTGACGTGCTGGTAAGCGACCGACAGCGGGGTGTCGCCGGTGAACGGCAGCCGGCCGGTGAGCAGCTCGAAGAGCATCACCCCGGCCGAGTAGACGTCCCCGCCCGGGCCCGTGCTGCCGCCGGTCACCTGCTCGGGCGGCACGTAGGAGACCGTGCCGATGAGCAAGCCGGCCCGGGTGTGCCCGGCTGCCGAATGCGCCCGGGCCAGGCCGAAGTCGGCCACCTTGATCCGGCCGTCGGCGGTCAGCAGGACGTTCTCCGGCTTGACGTCACGGTGCACGATTCCGGACGCGTGCGCCGCCGCGAGCCCGTCGAGCACGCCGGCCATGATCTCCAGCGCCGTGGCCGGGGAGAACCGCCCGCTGTCCCTGAGCAGTTCCTTGAGCGTGCGCCCGGGCACGTACTCCATCGCCAGGTACAGCAGCGGGCCGTCGGCGCCCTGGTCGAAGACCGCGACCACGTTCTGGTGCGACAGCCGCGCCACCGACTTGGCCTCGCCGATGAACCGGCGGACGAACTCCTCGTCCCTGGCCAGTTCGGCGTGCATGACCTTGAGCGCCACCTCGCG
>WNGL01020319.1_pt1 | contig 15867 bp, 9 predicted proteins | sample 5400591 | NCBI WGS metagenome assembly WNGL01 (sample SAMN13153377, study PRJNA577476) | soil metagenome | isolation source: 80 cm soil or saprolite under Garry oak tree replicate 1 | place: USA:California | collected 2016-06-15
ACGGCGCAGACCTGGTGACGATGCTGCTGACGAAGCGCACGGACCTGGTGCCGACCGTGATTGCGGGGACGGAAGAGACCACTACGGGCGTGATTCGTTTGCGCGCGATGGCGAAGGATGGAACGCTGAAGTATCCGATTATCGCGGTAAATGATGCGATGACGAAGCATTTCTTCGACAACCGCTACGGTACGGGGCAGTCGACGCTGGACGGCGTGATTCGCGCGACGAACGTTTTGCTGGCGGGGCAAAAAGTGGTGATTGCGGGCTACGGCTGGTGCGGGCGCGGCGTGGCCATGCGCGCGAAGGGATTGGGCGCGGACGTGATTGTGACGGAAATCGATCCGGTGAAGGGCATCGAAGCGGTGATGGACGGATTCCGCGTGATGCCGATGGCGGAGGCGCTGAAGGAAGGCGATATTTTTATCACCGTAACGGGGAACAAGAGCGTGATTCGCGCGGAACATTTCGAGAAGATGAAGGGCGGAGCGATTATTTGCAACTCTGGGCACTTCAACGTGGAGATCGATATTCCGGCGCTGGAGAAATTGTCCACCGGGAAGCGCGAAGTGCGACCGCTGGTGGACGAATATCAGATGAAAGATGGACGGAAGATTTATTTGATCGGCGAAGGGCGGCTGGTGAATCTGGCGACAGCGGAAGGGCACCCTGCCGCGGTAATGGACATGAGCTTCGCGAACCAGGCGCTTTCGGCGGAATATCTGCGCGCGAATGCCAAGAGCATGAAACCGCAGGTGTACGTGGTGCCCGAGCATCTGGACAAAGAAATTGCGCGGCTGAAGCTCGAATCGATGGGGCATAAGTTGGATAAGCTTACGCCGGAGCAGGAGCGGTATCTCGCTTCGTGGCAGGAAGGGACGTAATAGTTCCCACGCGCTAAACTCGTTTTAGAGTCGTGATATCTTCTTAGGGGCGTTCTGGCTAGGTCGGAGCGCCCCTAAGTTTTTTGGGCGAGTTTTTTCTTGTTTTTTTGAGTAACAATTTTCCTGAGCAATAACCATGTGGGATTTCTGCACTAACGCACTGGACACGGCGAAGACGCGCGGGGCGTCGTATGGCGACGTGCGCGTGATGCATTTGCGGCAGCGCGACTTGACGACGAAGAATGGCCAGGTCGGGACGCTGGCGCAGAGCGAATCGATTGGCATCGGCGTTCGCGTGCTGGCGAACGGGGCGTGGGGATTTGCGTCGACGGACCGGTTGACGCGCGACGGCGTGGCGGCGTGCGCGGCGCAGGCAGTTTCGATTGCGAAGGCTTCGGCGCTGGCGAATCGCAGTAATGTGGTGATGGCGCCGGAGAAGGCGTACATCGATAGCTGGCAAAGCCCTTTTCGCAAAGATCCCTTTGAAATTCCGCTGGAGACGCAGCTCGCGTTGTTGCTGGCCGCCGATTCGGAGATGCGCAAGGTGAAAGTCGTCACGCTGACGGAAACGAACATGCAGTTTCGCAAGATTGATTCGTGGTTTGCCTCGAGCATCGGTTCGCGGATTCACCAGCGCAAAGTGATTTCGGGATGCGGGATTGGGGCGACTTCGTTTCAGGGCGGGGAAATTCAGAAGCGGTCGTATCCCAACAGTTTTGGCGGACAGCATGCACTCGAAGGATACGAATTGGTTGAGTCGCTCAATTTGATGAAACATGCGCCAGTGATCGCGGAAGAAGCGGCGGCGCTGCATAGCGCAGTGCAATGCCCGGAAAAGTTCGGCACGCTGATTCTTGCTGGGAACCAACTGGGGTTGCAAATACACGAATCCATCGGGCACCCCATTGAGTTGGACCGCGTGCTGGGGCAGGAAGCGAATTTTGCAGGGACGAGTTTTCTGACACTCGACCAGTTGAACAAACTGAAATACGCGTCGAGCATCGTGAATGTCGTGGCGGACGCGCGGCTAGATCATGGACGAGGGTTGGGCACGTTTGCTTATGACGATGAGGGCGTTCCGGCGCAGTGCACAGACGTTATCAAAGACGGGAAATTCCGCGGATATTTATCGAACCGCGAGACGGCGCACTTGATTGGGCTCGAGCGCTCGTCGGGGACGATGCGCACGGAGAGCTGGAACCGGTTGCCGATTATTCGGATGACGAACGTGAGCTTGCTGCCCGGCACTTGGGACTACGACGACCTGATTGCCGATACAAGTGACGGGATTTTGATGGACACGAACCGGTCTTGGTCGATTGACGACCGCAGATACCAGTTTCAGTTTTCGACGGAAATTGGCTGGGAAATCAAAGGCGGAAAAAAAGGGCGGATGATCAAGAATCCGAGCTATAGCGGAATCACCACGGAGTTCTGGAATTCGTGCGACGCGATTTGCAAATTTGACCATTGGACGCTGTGGGGAACGCCGAATTGCGGCAAAGGACAGCCGATGCAGACCATGGGCACGGGACATGGCGCGGCTCCAGCGCGTTTTCGCAATGTCAGGATCGGAACAGCATTCGCGAAACAATAAAAAATGTCGCTCAGCTCAAAAAAGAGATCCATAGGAAAGACCGAGCGCCCTGAGCTGCTGCCGCAGCGCGAACTGCGAAGCCTCATCGAAACCGTTTTGCGGCTGGCGGAGTTCACTGGCGCGGCGGAGACCGAAGTCCATGTGGACGAAGTTGCCGACGCGCTGACGCGGTTTGCAAACAACGGCATTCATCAGAACGTTTTTGAACATCGTTGCGCGCAACGATTGAGGCGTCACTCTCTCTGGCGCACAGCCAGCCGCGGGATCCGCGCCTGTTGCCCATGCCGGGGAAGCAGCGCTATCGGAAAGTGAATCGGTTCACCAAGGCGACAGCCGCGTTGACTCCGGAAGCTCGGGCGCGAGCGGTGCGACTTGCTTGTGACCTAGCCGTCAAGAAAGGGCAGGTGGCCGCGGGAATTTTTTCGAGCGGAATGAGCCAGACGGCTGTGGGTAATTCGCGCGGGTTATTTGCGACTTATTCCGAAACGCATTCACAATTTTCGATAACCATGCAGGAGCATCCGGCAGCGAGCTGGGCCAAGGCGGATTCGGCAGACGTGCGGGACATTCATCCGCAGAAACTCGCGGAACGAGCCAGCGAGAAGGCGCACCTGGCGGTAAAGACGCAAGAGCTGGCTCCGGGACGTTACGCAGTGATTCTGGAGCCGGCTGCGGTGCTCGATCTGGTGGGATTCCTATTTTACGATTTTGCCGCAACGGCGGTGCAGGACAAGCGCTCCTGCTTGAATGACCGCATGGGGAAGCCGCTTTTCGGGAAGAACATCAACATCGTTGATGACGTGTTTCATCCCTTGCAAAAAGGCGCGCCGTTTGACGGAGAAGGCGTCCCGCGGCAGAAAGTACTGCTAGTGGATCGCGGGGTTCCCAAGAACCTGGTGTATTCGCGTGCGTCGGCCAAGATCGCGCGGCGAAAGCCCACCGGGCACGGGTTCGCGCTGCCCAATGAATACGGAGAGGCGCCGATGAACCTGGTGTTCAGCGGCGGGGATTCTTCGGTCGAGAAGATGGTGGCTTCGACGGACCGGGGGCTGCTGGTGACCCGGCTGTGGTACATCCGCGAGGTAGATCCTTACGAAAAAGTGATGACCGGCATGACGCGCGACGGGCTGTTTCTTGTTGAAAAAGGGAAAGTTACGGGCGCGGTGAAGAATTTCCGGTTCAATCAGTCGCTCATCGAAATGTTGAGAAATGTCGAGCTGATGACTCCCGCCGTTCGCGCAACGGGAGAAGAATCCTTTGAAATGGTGGTGCCGGCGATGAAAGTTCGCGACTTCCATTTCTCGGAAGTCACAAAGTTTTAACAAGCGAGCGCCCTTTCTTCGATTTTCACTCCATCAAGAAATCAATGCAGTGCATCGAAATTCTGAGTTGTACAGAATTGGCCTCCCCGGTCAATAAAGGGATATGGGGCACGGTCGACGCCAAACTGACGTTTTGCGTAAACGCTCCCAGTCCGCCCGGACGCGGCACCCGAATTGGGGGCATCCCGACCACGACGCGTGCGGGACCGGGTTCGTCACGCGCCTGAGCGCTGCACCTAGCTACGAGATCATCCAAATTTCTTTGGCGGCATTAGAGCGGCTGACGCACCGTGGCGGCGTGGACGCGGACGGCGCCAGCGGCGATGGCGCCGGATTGCTGACTTCGATGCCGCAGAAGTTCTTTCGCGAGCGCGCGAAGGAACTGAAGATCGAGCTGCCGGAACATTTTGGGGTTGGATTTGCGTTTCTTCCTGTTTCCACGGAAGTGGAATTCCGCGCAGCGATTGATATCGCGGCGGATAGCGAGCAGTTGCGAGTGACTGGTTGGCGGCGCGTTCCCGTGAACGTGAATGCGCTGGGACGCAAAGCGCTCGAAACGATGCCGGAGATCTGGCAGTTTTTTGTTGAGCCTTTGCATCCGCCGAAGGGCGCTGAGGAGCTCGAGAAGCGCCTTTGGCTTTTAAGGAAGCGCGCGGAATCGCTGCTGCCGGAGCGCTCGTACCTTTGCTCGCTTTCGTCGCAAACCGTGGTCTACAAGGGCCTGCTCACGCCTTGGCAGTTCCCGCAGTTTTATGAGGATTTGCGCGATCCCTCGTTTGCGGTGACCTTTGCGGTGTTTCATCAGCGCTATTCGACGAACACGCAACCTTCGTGGCACCTGGCGCAGCCTTTCCGTTACGTGGCGCACAACGGGGAGATCAACACAATCGTGTCGAACCGGCGCTGGATGCGCGCCAAGGAGCGGGAGATTCAGGAACGGCTCAAGGTTGGCCCGTGGTTTTCGATTCTGGAAGACAACGTCAGCGACTCGGCGAGTTTTGATAACGGCTACGAGTTGCGGCTGCTCGAGGGACTTTCGTCGGAAGAAGCGATGCTGGCGATGGTGCCGCCTGCGTATGAAAAGGACCCGCTGCTCTCACGCGACGTTCGCTGCGCGCTGAGCGCACTTTCGCAGCAAACCGAGCCGTGGGATGGACCCGCGGCGCTGGTCTTTTCCGATGGCCAGTGGGTGGGGGCGAAGCTCGACCGCAACGGACTGCGCCCGCTGCGCTACACGCTGACCCATGACGGATTGGTGATCGCGGGTTCCGAGACGGGCCTTGTGGACCTTGAAGAATCGCGGATTGCCGAGCGGCAACGGCTTGGCCCTGGAGAAATGATTCTGGCCAACCCAGTTTCCGGACAATTTTTGCGGTGGCGTGACGTGCTCAAGAGAATGGCTGCGAAGCAGGCGCAGAACGCCGTGCCGCAGCGGCAAGTCGCGGAGATCTTCCATTCGCGCCCAACGCTTCCAAGCGATGCCAAGCGCGTGGCCGGGGCGGCGGGCTGGACGGAAGATCAATTCAAGATTCTTTTCTCGGCGCTGCTCCGCGGCAAAGAAGCTGACTGGAGCATGGGGGATGATGCGCCTCCGGCGTTTCTCTCCGCGCTACCGAGAACTTTGTGGGACTACTGCAAGCAGCGGTTCGCGCAGGTGACGAACCCACCGATTGACCCGCTGCGCGAAACCCACGTGATGTCACTCGAAGTCCACCTGAAAGATGGCGTGACGCTGCCGAGTCCGCTGATAACGCCGGCACAGCTGTCCGAATTACGCGAGATTTTTGGTTCCGGGCACCGCATCGATTTTACGTTCCCTGCCGCCGCGGGAGTCCCGGGGGCGCGCTGCAGTTTTGCTCAGCTGTCCACTACCCCTCTGAGTAGCAGCGATCCCCCGAGACTCCTCCTCCTTTCAGACCGCGCCATCTCTCGAGACCGCGCGCCGCTCCCGGCGCTGCTGACAACAGCAGCCGTGTGGAAGGCCATGGTCCGCAAAGGATTGTGGGATGTGCCGCTTATCGTGGAATCGGCGCAAGTGTTTGACACGCATCACGTTGCCTTGCTTGTTGCTGCGGGCGCAAGCGCTGTGGTGCCTTATCTGGCGGACGAGTTTGCGGAATCGCTAGAAGCTGGCGGAGCAGAAAAAGCGCGTGCGGCCATGGTTGCCGGCTTGCGCAAAGTGCTGGCGCGCATGGGAGTCTCGACGGTGGCGAGCTATCGCAACAGCCATCTGTTCGACGTCGTTGGCCTCTCGCAAGACGTCAGTGACCAACTTTTTGAAGACGCTTCGGATTATCCGGGCCAGAAGTCGCTGGATGATTTGCTCGGCGACTACTTAAAGATGCACAAGGCCGCGTTTTCGGAAGAAGGCGATGAGCTTTCTGACGCGGGGCTCTACCGTTTCCGGAAGGGCGCGGAACTGCATGCGACCTCCCCGGAAGTGGTGCGCAGGCTCCATGCGTTTGTGAAAGCGCCGAGCGCCAAGCAATATTCGGTTTTCGAGGAGCTGGCGGAAACGCAAGGGACAATTTTTCTGCGCGACCTGCTGGACACGGTCCCGGAGGCGGCCATTCCGCTGGAGGAAGTCGAGCCGGTGGAAGCGATCGTCAAGCGCTTCAGCACGCAGGCGATGTCGCTCGGTTCGCTGAGTCCCGAGGCGCACCGGACGCTTGCGCTGGCGATGAACGAGCTTGGGGGACGCAGCAATACGGGTGAGGGCGGAGAGGATCCTGACACGTATCGCTATGAACCGGCCGCTGCGAACAAGATCAAGCAAGTGGCTTCCGCGCGATTCGGTGTGACCACGGATTACCTGGTGCACGCCGAAGAACTCGAAATCAAGATGGCGCAGGGGTCGAAACCGGGTGAGGGCGGGCAGTTACCGGCGAAGAAAGTGAGCGAATACATTGCGCGCATCCGGCACGCGACTCCGGGGACGCCGCTGATTTCGCCGCCGCCGCATCACGATATTTACAGCATCGAAGACCTGGCGCAATTGATTCACGATTTGCGCGCAGTGAACCCCCGCGCGCGCATCGGCGTGAAACTAGTTTCCGGCGCGGGCGTTGGCATCATCGCAGCGGGAGTGGCAAAAGCGGGCGCCGACGTCATCACCATTAGCGGACACAATGGCGGCACCGGATCTTCGCCGCTGACGTCCATCAAGAACACAGGGCTTCCCTGGGAAATTGGATTGCGCGAAGCACATGACACATTGGTTCGCGCGGGCCTCCGTTCACGCCTCTCTCTCCGTGTGGACGGAGGCCTGAAATTTGCGCGGGACATCGTGCTGGCGGCGATTCTGGGCGCCGACGAATTCGGCTTTGGCACTGCTTCGCTGCTCGCGATTGGCTGCGTGATGGCGCGGCAATGCCATTTGAATACCTGCCCTGTGGGTATCGCCACGCAAGATGAGAAGTTTCGCGCGCGGTTTCAGGGTAAGCCGGAAATGGTCATTGCGTACTTCCGGGCGCTTGCGGATGAAGTGCGCAACCGGCTGGCGCAACTTGGCGTGCGGTCGCTTCGGGAACTTACAGGTTGGTACGACCGGCTCGGAGCGCGGTCGGGAATGGATCCGTTCCTGGTGGTGCCGATTTCGCCGTCAAATCGGGTCGACCCGCAGCAGGAACCCGGCCTGCACGTAACGGCGCTGGAAGATTCGATTCATTTTGATGCGACGCTCGTCATTCAGAGCGTACCGCGGGCGATTCAGAATTCCGACCGGAGTGTGGGAGCGGGGCTCAGCGGCGAATTGATGCGGCGCAAGAAAAACGGCCATGCTGCCGATGCCACGATCAGCCAGGAATTTCGCGGAACCGCAGGACAAAGTTTTGGAGCGTTTTTGGCCGAGGGAGTGAGCGTCAAGCTGAACGGCGAAGCGAACGACTACGTTGGAAAAGGATTGTCCGGCGGAACGATTGCCATCAGCGCAGGACTGGCCGCTTCGCGGCGAGGAGACGTTCTGGCCGGAAACACGGTGCTTTACGGGGCGACTTCGGGCCAGTTATTTATCGCGGGCCGCGCAGGAGAACGGTTTGCCGTTCGCAACAGCGGCGCACTAGCTGTCGTGGAAGGCATCGGCCAGCATGGATGCGAGTACATGACGGGCGGCGTGGCTGTCATTCTTGGGCCTGTCGGATTGAATTTTGGCTCCGGAATGACCGGCGGCCTGGCTTACGTCTTGCGCGACGAGGCCGAGAGCATGTTGCACCGGGAGTTTGTCACTCTCGCCGAAATCGAACCGCAGGAAGAAGAGTGGCTGCGCCAAGCGCTCGAGGAGCATGTTCATCACACGCGCAGCCCACGCGCCTCGCGTATGCTGGCGCGCCGCGGGCCGCTGCCGCTGATGCGCGTTCAGCCCGTACATTTCCAGGGATCCGTGGAAGCGACCTGGAAGCCCGTTCTTGCGCAGTTTCAGCAGCATCAACTGTTCTTTCCAGCGCCGCTGGCCGCGCCAATTTTGCGGACGGCAGTACCAGCCTGAAAGAGAGGATAATACTTACGGCCGGAAAAGAGGGTTCGCTTATAATCTTGTCTGGCATACACACTATGGACTTCGACCAACTCACGACCTTCGTCTATGTTGCCAAGCTGAAGAGTTTTTCGCGCGCGGGACAAAAAGTGTTCCGCTCGCAGTCCGCAGTGAGCGCGCAAATCCGCCAGTTGGAGCAGGCTTACAAAGCCAAGCTGCTGGACCGCTCGGCGAAATCCGTGGAGTTAACTCCCGCGGGGAAAGTGCTTTTCGAGTATGCAGAAAAACTTCTGCGGGGGACGTTGTGCAAGGCCCGGTGGTGTTTGGAGCGAACGAAGCGACGTGTCTGTATTTGTTGCCCGATATTTTTGCGGAGTTTCAGCATCGCTATCCGCAGGTGCACATCAGCATATACCGCAACTTCAGCCATAAAATTTTGCAGCGCGTGGAAGACGGGTCCATTGACCTGGGCATCGTGACCATGCCGGTGAAGTCTCCCAACTTGAAAGTGCACAGCATTTACAAGGACCGGCTGCGATTCATGGTCAGCACGCGGAATCCGCTGGCGCATCGCTCGAAGATTACGCTGGAAGAGGTGGCGAGCCAGCCGCTGATTTTTCCACGCACGGGTTACACGCGGCAGGTGCTCGACAAGCTTTTCCGGCCGTACCGCTCGCGGATTCACGTCGCGATGGAACTACCGAGCGTCGGCATGATCAAGCGGTTCGTGCAGGCCGATGCCGGAGTGTCGTTCATCAGCGAGAGCTTTGCGCGGGATTACGTGAAGGCCGGTGAAGTGAAGCTTCTGAATGTCGAGGGCGTGGATCTTTGGCGCGAGCTTGGACTGATTTACCGGCGCGACCGCAGCCTGCCGCGCGCGGCGCAAGCGCTGATTGGCATGATTCGGGAAATGCGTAAACCTTCCGAGCCGAGCATGGCGGCGGCGAGCTAGGCTCCCCGAAACGTCCCCGCCTCCGAGCAGGGCCGTAGAAACTCCCCAAGCCGAGGACCTGAGTAGGGTAACCTAACGGAGCTAGTCAGCCCTGAGTAGTCAGGGCTGACTAGTGTTGGGCCTCGCCTTAGTGCACGCTGAAGTCCAGGCTGGCGATGGAGCGGGCGATGACGTTTTCCTGGATTTGGATAAGGTCGCTGTCAGCATAGGTCATTGCAAGCACCGTGAGAAGGTCTTTGCCGCGCGCGATCACTACGAGCCTTCCTGACCAGTCATGGTCGTCCGCTTTGCCGCGGTATTGATAATCGATGGCTGGCATTCCCCCTACCACCGTTTTCTTTTGCGAGACACGCTGATAGTTGGCGTAGACGTCGTGAAGGCGCTTCTCGACGGCGGAAGCCGCCACCTCCAGGGAGTCTTTGGTTTTTTCCTCGCCGACCACCATCAGTGTGGACTCGTTGCTCGTGCCCATGGCGACGATGGCGTTGGGCAAAGCGTTGCGCGCTTCCTCGATCAGGTTCCAGCTCGGCGCCTTGTACATGCGGAAGCCGTGCGTGTAGTTCGTGTAGAGATTGCCGCTAACCTCTTCGCGATTGGCGGGAACTTCCGGCTCTTTTGGCGGAGCAGAAGCGGCCGCAGGCGCAGTCGCCGTTGCTGCCGATGCGTTGTTCGCGGGCGCCGGAGCGCTTGCAGCTGATGCATTGACGGGAGTGGGTTTCGCAGCCGTGCTCGCGGTGTTCGGCGATGCTTTTTCGGGTTTTGCATTCGGCGATGGCGTGACCGTCTTTACGCTGGCGTTGGTGGGCGCCGCGCTGGTACCGGAGTTCGAGGCCGTTGCAACGGCAGGTTCTGCTTGAGGCTGAGCCTCGGTAGCGGGTTTGGAAGGATGCTGAGCATCCTTTTTCGCGGAGTCCGGCACTGGTTTTGCCGCGGGTACCGTCGGAATGATGGACTCGATTTTGTCTTTTCTAACCAGCTCATATCCATCGTCGGTCTTGATCTTGAACATGTCGTCTTCGTAGCCGACGATTACGCCATACAGTTTTCTGCCGCTCTTGAGGCGGATTTCATCGGCGCGCGCAGAGCAGGCCAGCGCTGACAGCATCAGAAATGCCGCCGCAAAGACAAAGAGGCCGCGCTTCACAGGGACACGCATATAAAAAGTATCCCGCCGCAAAATGGGCGTCGCAACGGTTATGCACCGGGTGGTGTCCGACGTGCTACCTCTACCAGGAGTGCGCGGATACGGGTGACCAGGCGGTCGAGTTCCTGGAGGGTGGCGCTCAGGCGGGCGCGCAACGGTTCCGGGAGTTGCGCATGAGTTTGCTGGAGCGCCAGCGCTTCGGCAACAATACGAATTTGCTTGCGACTGAGCGGGTTGAGGCGCTCCCAAAGGCGGCGCTTGCTGCTGCGGTTTCGCCCGAGCCATTCTTCGCCGCTTCCGGCGGGACGGCCGGTTTCGGGCTCGGCAGCCGGCGTGGTTTTTGGTTTTGTGCGAATCATGAAGTACACCCTGATTTCCGTTGTTTGCGCTACTTTCGCAACGCTTCCAGCTTTTCGCCGTTGATCTGCCCATCCGGCTCGACGCGGCCGGTTACGCGCATGGTGCGCGTCTCATAGACCAGGCCGCCGTAGCGGTCGTAAACATCGGGGAAGAGCACGACTTCATAGACGCCGCGCTGGTCTTCGAGCGTAACAAACATCATGTTGCGGTAATTTTTCGTGCCGACGTGGCGGTAAGTGATAACCCAGCCGCACAGCGTGACGCGCTTGCCGAGCAGGCCGGGCAGTTCGTCGCTCCAGGCTTCGCCATTGCGCGGCAGAAAATCCAGCGGATGGCCGCTGACGCAGACTTCCAGAATTTCGCGTTCGTAGCGGAGTTTTTGCTCGAGCGTGTATTCGGGCATTTGCATTTCCGCCAGAGCTACGGCAACAGGATCCGGAGTGCTGGCTTCGGCGAATAAGGTTTCTGTTTTTGTGGGGAGCGCAATTGCTGAGGAGCGTGAGACACTCGCGTGTGCGCATTTGCCGGATGCTTGGAGGAGATTCCACTGCCAGAGCATTTCGGGACGTGTCGTTTTATGTGAGGCATGATCCGTTGAATTTCCCAGGTCATCGAAGGCGCCGCATTTGATGAGGGATTCGATTTCGTCACGTTCGACGGCAACGCGGCGCAGGAAATCTTCAAGAGAGCGAAACGGCCCGGCTTGTTCCCGGGCGCGCACGATGGCGGTGATGGTTTCGATGCGCAGGCCTTTGATTTGCATCAACCCAACGCGGAGGGCGCGCTTACCGTTCGCGCCGGTTTCGGCGGTGTACGCCATGCGCGAATAGTTCACCGACGGCAGGCGCACGGCGATGCCCCAGCGCTTGGCTTCTTCAACGTATGCGGAAACGTGATAGAAGCCCGCGCCAGCGCTGCACATGGCGGCGAGAAATTCAGCGGGATGATGCGTTTTCAGATATGCCATGCGGTAGGCGACGTCGGCATACGTAGCTGCGTGGGCTTTGCAGAAGCCGAAGCCGGCGAATTTCTCGACCATCTGCCAGGATTCTTCGCGCTGGTGTTTTGTCAATCCCATCATGTTCGCGGCTTCGTCAAATTTCCCGCGCAAACGGTTGTAATCGGCCTGGCCGGAATACTTCACGGAGGTGCGCCGCACGATATCGGCTTCGGCCAGCGACAGCTTGCCGACAGCTTGCGCAATTTGCATGACTTGTTCCTGATAAATGCATACACCCAGCGTGTCGGCGAGGATGGGCTTGAGCGAATCGTGAGGGTAGGCGAGTTTTTCTTTGCCGCGAAGGCGTTTGATGAACAGTTCCTTCGAGCCATATTCCGCGGCGCCCGGCCGGATAATCGCGAGCGCGATGGCCATTTCCTCGAGCGTGCGCGCATTCATCAAGCGAAGCATGCCGCGCATGGCGGGCGATTCGATTTGGAACACGCCCATGGTGCGGCCAGCGGCGATGACGGCGCAGGTCTCCGGGTCGTTTTCGGGGATGGCGTCGAAATCCAGCTCGCGCGGTTTGGGGCAGGGAGTCACGCCATCGGGGGCGACGCTTGGTGCTTCAAAAGCGGGAACAGCATGCTGCGCCCCTACAAATCGAAGGCTGCGCTCGATGTTGTCGAGCGCGAGCGACATCGTAGTGAAGCCGCGTTGGCCGAGCAGATCCATTTTGATCAGGCCGAGATCTTCGATGGCGTTCATGTCGTATTGCGTGACGACAATGCCTTTTGTAGCGCGTTCGAGGGGAGTCAGACGCGTCAACGGCTGCGCGGAAATCACGGTACCGCAGGGATGAATGCCCATGTGGCGGGGCGCGTCATCGAGACGCAAGGCGACTTGCAGGATCGTTTTCCAAGGTTCGTCGTTGATGGGGAGGTCGCGGCATTCCGGCAGTTGGCGAATGGCCTGCAAAATTTCGCGCACGGGACGGTGCGGCAGCCGCTTAGTGAAGCGGTCGACTTCTCCCGGCGGCACGCCGAAGACTTTTGCGACTTCGCGCACGGCGAGGCGGGCGTGCATGGTAATAAAGCTCCCGATCATGGCAACGCGTTCTGAGCCCCAGTGCTCGTAGACGTAATCGAGAAGCTCATCACGCCGCGCGCCGCAGATATCGATGTCGATGTCAGGGCAATCGCCGCGCTGTTCGTTCAGGAAGCGCTCAAAGTAGAGTCCCCAGCGCAGCGGGCACACACGCGAAATGCCGAGACAGTAGGTGACCATGGAGCTGGCAGCGGAGCCGCGCGCGACTGCGGGAATGCCACGGCGGCGGGCTTCCTCGACGATGTTGTGAACCAGCAAAAAATACGGGGCGAGGTGCCAGTGTTCGATGACTTCGAGCTCGTGCGTGAGGCGCGAGAGCACTTCCGGGCGCAGCGGCTTGTAGCGTTTGCGCGCGCCATCAAAGCTCAGCTTCCACAGATAGGAGAAAGCGGATTCGCCGTCGGGAACGGAACACTCCGGGAGAATCATTTTGTTTAATTCGAGCTCCAGGTTGCAGCGATCAGCGATTTGCTGCGTGGCTTCGAGCCATTCCGGGTGATCGGGAAAACATTTTTGCATTTCCGCGGCGGGCTTGAACCAGGCTTCACCGGTGGTGATTTCGGGCGGCGCGACGGTGGTGAGCAATCCGCCGGTGCGAATGGCGTTTACGGCGCGATGATGCAGGTGTTCCTCGGGCCGAAGGAAGTGCACGTTGTTGGTAGCGACGAGCGGGATGCCGACTTCGCGGCCAAGATGCTCGGCTTCGCGTAGCGTTCGGCCGTCGCCGGGCGAGAGATGCTGCACCTCGATGTACAGACGGTCAGAGAAGATTTCTTTGAGGCGTGAGAAGTGACTTGTGGCTAGTGACTCGTGATTCGTGCCCCTACGGGTGCCCGCATCTTGCGCTCGCGCAGATAAAGGGCGCAGCGCGATGACGCCGCGGCTGTGCTCGGCCAATTCCTGCAAGGTGACGGGGCGGCCATCGGTTTCTGCAGAGTCGACGTTTTCTTCCACCGTGCCAGGGCCAGTCTGGTATCTGCCTGACTGCAAGGCAGAGACGGGCAAGTTGGCCAGTTTCGTCGTGCCTAAATGCCGCAGCGTAACGAGCTGGCAGAGATTACTGTAGCCCTCCATGTCCATTGCCAGCAGCACCATCGCCAAACTGTCATTCCGAGCGAAGCGAGGAATCTCTCCGACTCTTTCTCGCCACTCGCCACTCGTCACTTGCCACTCGACATCCAGCGTTACGCCGACAATCGGCTTAATCTTCTTTTCCTTCGCCTTTTTGTAAAAAGACACCGCCGCATGCATTCCATTCGTATCCGTCAGCGCCACGGCCGGCATTTTCTGCTCGACTGCGGCGGCGATGATTTCGTCGGGCGACGCCACGCCCCGCAGGAACGAATAGTGGCTGTGACAATGCAAATGGACGAACATGCGTGCCCCGAGAACTGCGCGCTTCGGTGGTAGGGAGACGGGAGGAGAAGCTAAATCTGCAGTCAGGCTAAAACAGGCAAAAGCTTGCGCAAGCCGAAAAGGGCACTATCGTCTTTGACCCTGCTGGAAGGCCCATTCTACCGCTTGCTCGCCGTGCAAGGATTGTTGTCGGCAACGCAAGTCATAGATCAAATGGCAAGGCTCGCACATAGCTCTCAAATGCGATTTGTCGTCGCATTTAGGAGTGTGGCAAAGATGCGCTATCGTAAAACGGATTTTAACCTTCCCTTTGCGCCTTCTGTGCTTAGGCCATGTGTGATTGATTTCCTCACAGCGACCATAATGCTTCAGGCATTCGCCATGGCACTCGCATTGCTCTCGGCCCTGTTCATTCTGGGAGCGATTGAGAATCTCAGCTACGATTTGTTTCCAGTTTTCGGGATAATCGCTTGCTTTCGTCGCCCTTGACCTACTCTTTTTCTTTTTTTCATCACTTCCGGGTGCTTCGTTTCCAGATGCTTTTCGGCGAATGGTTTCCCATGCTTTAAATGCAGCTTTGCGCTGCCTTTCACTGACTTCAGGTGTTGGACTCATTGTTGCTCCCCGTGCTTGGGCCCCAATAATCCATGACAATTGAGCTTATATCATGGGTAGCTACATCGATAGAAAGCTATCTAGAGAGGCACGGCGTCGAGAGCACCAAGCCGTTGGGCTTGGTGGCGTAATGCTCGCGCAACTCGAGGCCTTTGCCGTAGAAGACGGCGTTCCAGCCGTAGCGGCCGCGCACGCGGTCCATTTCGCGGTTGAGATACCAGCGGCGGTTCGCGCGGGTATCGAACAATTCATTTTGGCGGCGGTCGGCTTCGAGATTGGTCACGCTGACGCCGGCCAGACGCACGGCCACGCGCCGCGTGAACAGTTTGGCGAACAATTCTTTGGCGGCGGCGAGCAATTCGCGCTCGTCGTTGGTAGGTTTGGTGAGGCGCATCGCTTGGTGAGCGGAAAAATGGTCAACGTAACGGAGACGCAGTTCGAGGGCGCGGGCCTGCTTGCCGTATTCGCGCAGGGTCGAGCCGATGCGCTCGCTGAGATACTCGATCAAGCTGCCGAGAAATTCCGTGTCAATGGCGCCGCCTTCGATGGTGGTTTCACGAGAGACGGATTTGGGCGTGGAGGGCAGCAGCACCTCGCGGCCGTCGAGGCCGCGGGCGCGCTCCCAGATTTGCTGGCCGATGACTTCGCCGAAGGCCGCTTGCAAAGCGGCTTTCGGCACGCGGCGCAATTGGCCGATGGTGGCGATGCCGCGCTCGGCCAATGCACTGGCGTGGACATGGCCGATGCCGTGGAGTTTCTCCACGGGCAGCGGCGTCAGGAAAGTTTCTTCTTCACCGGGCGCGACCATGCGGAAGCCGCGCGGGCGCTCCAGACGCGAGGCGATCGAAGCGACCACTTTGGTGCTCGCCGCGCCGAGCGAAACGCTTAGTCCGGTTTCCTTGAAAACTTCCATCTGCAAACGCACCAGCGTCCCTCGATAATCGGGATACAGCCGCTCGGTGCCGGCGAAGTCGAGGTAAAAGTCGTCGAGTGCGGCGGTTTCCACCGCGGGGGTGTAGGTTTCGAGGATGCGGCGCACGCGCTCGGCAAAATCGGCGTAGTGTTCGTACTGGCCGGGCACGACGATGGCTTTGGGGCAAACGCGCAGCGCTTCGCGGA
>WNGL01004972.1_pt1 | contig 15865 bp, 7 predicted proteins | sample 5400591 | NCBI WGS metagenome assembly WNGL01 (sample SAMN13153377, study PRJNA577476) | soil metagenome | isolation source: 80 cm soil or saprolite under Garry oak tree replicate 1 | place: USA:California | collected 2016-06-15
TCAGCCTGTCCGGAAATGAAGGCCTCAAGGGCCGGATCGCCTTCCACAGCAACCGCGACGGCGACTTCGATATCTACGTCATGAACGCAGACGGCAGCGGAGTCACGCAACTGACGCACAACACGCTGCAGGAATTCGATCCCATCTGGTCTCCCAACGGCAAGCAGATTGCGTTTGGCAGATTGGGAGACGACGGGGATTTCGAGGTCGTCGTCGCCAACGCGGACGGCAGTGGAGAAACCCAGCTCACCAACAACGACAACGGCATTTTCGATTTCCCGGGCGCCTGGTCGCCCGACGGGAAGCGGATTGCGTTCGCGAGCAGCCGCGACGGTGTCTTCGGCGTCTTCGTCATGAACGCGGACGGGACCGGAGTGACTCGACTCACCAACGACGGTTCTCCGTCGGCCTGGTCGCCCGACGGCAAGCAGATCTTGTTCAACAGCACCCGCGACGGCGACGAAGAGATCTACGTCATGAATACCGATGGGAGTGGAGTCACCCGGCTCACCAACAGCCCTGGCCGGGACGAGGGCGACCGCGCAGGCTGGTCGCCCGACGGCCAGCGGATCGTGTTTTCGAGCGACCGCGACGGCGCCACGCTCCACATCTTCGCCATGAACGCGGACGGGAGTGGGGTCACCCAACTCACCTCTGGTGGTTTCGTCGACGACGACCCGGTTTGGTCGCCCGACGGCAAGCACATCGCCTTTCACAGCACCCGCGACGGCGGCGACGAAGACATTTTCGTCATGAACGCAGACGGGACCGGAGTGACCCAGCTGACCTTCAACGACGGTATCTTCGATGCCGTTCCCGTGTGGACCGGCGGCACCGTCACCAGTCCAGCAACTCAATTCCACTTCGTGTCGAACGGGGACTTCGGAAACCTAAGCTGGTTCGAGGTCGATCCCGCGGGGGGGTTCACCTTCGGCTCACTCTCAGTCAGCCGCGGCGGCCCGACGACCGATCCGCAGACCTCTCTCAGCTACTTCGTGTTTCAGTGCGACCCGTTCTTCTCGTGCAACCCTGTCCGGGACGGCTTTGGGCTGATCCCGAACGGGGACCTCGGCGGCGGCGGCACTTCCCTGAAGTTGAGCACCAACACGACCGGCAATCCGAACTTCGTCACCTTTGCAGGACCAACGGGGCCGGTGTCCGTGGATTGGCGCGCCAATGGGCTGTTTACGCAGAGCTCGAGCGGCACCAGTGTATTGAGTTTCCCCGGCTTCACCCACCGTTCCCAGGGCAACTTCACCTCGGCCTCCGCCAACGCCACGGGCAGCATTGTTGGGGTGCCGATCTCGCTCACCGGCTCCGGCGACATCGGGACAAACCACCAGACCACCATCGACATTACGCACACAAGTACCGCCGGGACTGCAACGACGCTGGTGGACGCCGGCGGCACTGGGCAGACTCCGCTGACCTTCAATGTCGATGGCGTTCGGCTCTCAACCGCCGGGACGAGCACCAGCCCCACAACCCAGTTCCACTTCGTGGCCAACGGAGATGTTGGGAACGTCAATTGGGCTGAATTCGATCCCGCGGGGGGCTTTACATTCGGCTCCCTCTCCGTCAACCGCGGCGGACCGACGACCGATCCGCAGACCTTCCTCAGCTACTCCGTGTTCCAGTGCGATCCGTCCTCAGGCTGCAATACCATCCGGGACGGCTTTGGGCTGATCCCGAACCGGGACCTCAGCGGCGGCGGCAATTCCCTGAGCTTGAGGACCAACACGACCGGCAATCCGAACTTCAACACCTTTGTCGGACCAACCGGCCTGGTGTCCGTGAATTGGCGCGCCAATGGGCTGTTTACGCAGAGCTCGAGCGGCACCAATGAATTCAGTTTCCCCGGCTTCACTCATCGTGCCCAGGGTAGCTCCACCTCGGCCTCCGCCAACGCCACGGGCAGCATTGTCGGGGTGCCGATCTCGCCCAATGGCTCCGCCGACATCGGGACGAACCACCAGGTGACCATCGACTTCACCCGGAGCCTGACAGTTCGCCGCTGCGTGGCGCCGCCCGACGGCCTGAGGGCGTGGTGGCCGGGTGATGGGGATACGCGTGACCTCATCGGAGTAAATCCCGCCAATGGCAATTTCAACGTCTTCGTCATGAGTGCGAGTGGCTCCCCGCCAACACAGCTCACCGACGTCCTGGGTTACAACGCGCGTCCCAACTGGTCGCACGATGGACGCAGGATAACGTTCACGGCGTGTCGCGTGACTGATTTCAGCTGCGAGATCTACGTCATGAATGCGGACGGCTCAGGGCAAACCAAACTGACCGACGACTTGTCGGCCGACTACATGTCCGTGTGGTCTCCGGACGACCAGCGGATTGCCTTCGTGAGCGAGCGCGAGGGGAGCCCGCAGCTTTACCTCATGAATGCCGATGGCTCGAACCCCACCCGTCTGACCCAAGGCGGCGCCGTTGACCAGCTCCCGACCTGGTCACCCGACGGCACGAGGATCGCCTTCCAGACGAATCGTGACGGCAACAATGAAGTCTATGTGATTGACGTCGGTGGCTCGAATACCACCAACCTGACCCAGAGCCCCGCGTCCGACGAGTTCCCCGCGTGGTCGCCCGGCGGCGACAAGATCGCGTTCCGGAGCGATCGTGACAGCAACGGCGAGATCTACGTGATCAATGTGGACGGCTCGCAGCCGACGCGCCTGACCAACAACCCGGCGGACGAGTACTATCCCGCGTGGTCACCCACGGGGAGCAGGATCGCCTTCACAAGCAACCGTGACGGCAACTACGAGATCTACGTGATGAGGCCGGACGGCTCGGGACAGAAACGGGTGACCAACAATCCGGCCTGGGACGCGGATCCGGCGTGGGCGACCGATCAAGTCCTCGCATTTGCCAGCGCCCAAGCGACGTTCGCGCCGGCCAAGGTGCGCGAGGGATTCAGTTTCGATGGCAGGGGCAACGTCGTGTTCGCTCCTGGAGCGGGAATCGACAATTTGCAACAGCTGACCATCGACGCGTGGGTCAAGCACAATACACTGCCGCCTGGCAGAGTCCAGCGCTATGTGACTCTCAGTAACGAGAAGGCGGTCCTGCGCTACGACGGAGCAGCCGGCCCCGCGCAGCTTCACTTCTACATGCGGATTGATGGGCAGCTGCAGCACATCCGCGTCGACAACGTTCTGCAAATCGGCGTGTTTCATCACGTCGCCGGATCGTATGACGGCGCGGTCATGCGGTTGTATCTCGATGGCGTTGAGGTTGGCAGCCTACCGATAACAGGCACCGTCGATCCTGGAGGTGGTGTGATATTCGGCTCCGGCGACGAGCCCATGGACGGCTTGCTGGATGAAGTCGAGATCTTCGATCGCGCGTTGGATGCCTCGGCGGTTCGCGCAATCTTTGAGGCGGGCGAGGCAGGCAAGTGTAAGAACGGGGCCCGATAGAGGAGCATGAGCGGGGCGATGGCTCACCCGAGCCCTCGCCGATCGAGACTGCGATACTGAATCGCCTCGCTCACGTGCTTGGGCTGGAGGTCGGCCGCCCCTTCGAGGTCGGCCAGGGTGCGGGCGATCTTGAGAATCCGGTGATACGCCCGCGCGGACAGGGCGAGCCGCGTGATCGCCGTGCGCAGCAGCGCGTCGGCGCCGTCCGACACGCGGCAGAAGATGCGGATGTCCCGCGGCGCCATGTGGGCGTTGGCGTAGACGCCCGGCCGGCTCGCGAACCGCTCCCGCTGCGCCGCCCGGGCCCGGTCAACCCGCTCCCGCACCGCCTCGCTCGGCTCGCCGCTCCCCTGGTCCGCCAGCGCGCGATATTTTACGGCGGGTACCTCCAGATGGATGTCGATGCGATCGAGCAGTGGCCCCGAGACGCGCGCGAGGTAGCGCTCGACGCCGAGGGGCCCGCAGACGCAATTGTGCTGAGGATCGCCGAAGTAGCCGCAGGGGCACGGATTCATGGCCGCGGCGAGCATGAAGCGCGCCGGATAGGAGAGGCTCATGGCGGCGCGCGCGATGGTTACGACGCCGTCCTCCATCGGCTGGCGCAGCACCTCGAGCACGTTCTTACGGAACTCGGGCAGCTCGTCCAGGAACAGCACGCCGCCGTGCGCGAGGCTCACTTCGCCCGGCCGAGGGTACGAGCCGCCGCCGATCAGCCCCGCGTCCGAGATGGTATGATGCGGCGCGCGGAACGGCCGCCGCGCCACCAACGACTCGCCGACCGGCAGCACGCCAGCCACCGAGTGAATCTTGGTCGTCTCGAGTGCTTCATCCAGGCTCATCTGCGGGAGAATGGTCGGGAGCCGCCGGGCGAGCATGGTCTTGCCGCTGCCGGGTGGGCCGATCATCAGGATGTTGTGCCCGCCGGCCGCCGCGACTTCGAGCGCGCGCTTCGCGTGCGCCTGCCCCTTCACCTCCCCGAAATCGACGTCGTGCTTCGCTCGCTCCGCCAAGAGGCCCGCGAGATCGACGCGCGCTTCCGGCAGCTCGGCCCGGCCGTCCAGAAAGTCGGCCAGCTCGGCCAGATTGCCGGCCCCCAGCACGCGGACCCCCGAGACGACGCCCGCCTCCGGCAGGTTCTCGCGCGGCAGCACCAGCGCCTCGAGCCCAGCCGTGCGCGCCGCCAGCGCCACCGGCAGCGCCCCGCGTACGGGGCGAATCGCGCCCTCGAGCCCCAGCTCGCCGAGCACGGCGACGCGGCCGAGTCGCTCACCCGAGATCTGCTCCGTGGCGGCGAGGATGCCCACGGCGATCGGCAGGTCGAAGGCCGACCCGTCCTTGCGAATATCGGCGGGGGCGAGGTTGACAGTGATGCGCTTCAGCGGGAATGTGTAACCGGTGTTCGCGAGCGCGGCGTACACGCGCTCGCGTCCCTCCTTGACGGCACCCTGCGGCAACCCGACGGTGGCGAAAGTGGGGAGGCCGTTCGCGATGTCGGTCTCGACGTCCACCAGATAGGCGTCGATCCCGAGCACCGCGGCGGAGCGGACGCGGGCGAGCATGGTAGGACGGTAGGGTGGAGAGGCACACACAGGGTAGGCGAAGTTACGCGGCACAGCGCCAAATCCTGCAACCATTGGTCGCACATCACGCCCGGTCCGCGCGCCGGGCTCTAAGTTGGAGTCGTTACGCACACGAAAGCTCCCCGGTGACCGACCTCCTCACCCACGTTCAGGGCGCCCTCGCGGACCGCTACGCGATCGAGCGCGAGCTGGGGCGCGGGGGAATGGCGACGGTCTACCTCGCGCAGGACCTGAAGCACCATCGCCCCGTCGCGATCAAGGTGCTGGCGCCGGAGCTCGCGGCCGCCCTCGGGCGGGAGCGGTTTCTCCGGGAGATCGAAACCGCCGCCAGCCTCAGTCATCCCCACATCCTACCGCTGCACGACTCGGGCGAGGCGGACGGCTTCCTGTACTACGTCATGCCGTACGTGGCGGGCGAGTCGCTGCGTGAGCGGCTGAATCGGGAAAAGCAGCTCCCGATCGAACATGCCGTCACGATCGTCGGTGAAGTGGCAAACGCCCTGAGCTATGCGCACAGCCGCGATGTCGTGCATCGAGACGTCAAGCCTGAAAACATCCTGCTGTCCGACGGCCAGGCCATCGTGGCCGACTTCGGCATCGCGGGGGCGATCGATGCGGCCGGAGGGGGGAAGCTCACGCGGACGGGGATCGTCCTCGGCACGCCCGCCTACATGAGCCCCGAGCAAGGAGCGGGCGAGCGCGCACTCGACGGACGGAGCGACGTCTACAGTTTGGGCTGCCTGCTGTACGAGATGCTCGCCGGGGAGCCGCCGTTCACGGGGCCGACCGCCCAGGCGATCATCGCGAAGCGGTTTACCGACCCGGTCCCGTCCATCCGGCGCTTGCGGGAGACGGTTCCCGTGCCGATGGATCAGGCGATCGCGAAGGCGTTGGCGCGGGCTCCAGCCGACCGATTCGCCACCCCGCATCAGTTCGCGGAGGCATTGCGAGCATCCGCGGAGGCCCGCTCCGACGGCGTCGCGGCGCCGACGGCCGCGACGGCGGCGGGGGAGGAGGAGCGGGAAGCCGGGCGGAACGCGTTCTCGCGCCACTCCTGGCATGAGGCATTCGAGACGCTCAGCAACGCCCAAGCGATGCGGCCACTCTCCCCGGAGGACGTCGAACGCCTCGCCGAGTCGGCGTGGTGGATCGGCCGGGTAGACGACAGTATCGCCGCCCACGAGCGGGCGTACGCGGCGTACATGGACCAGGGGACTCCGCGGCGCGCGGCGATAGTCGCCGTGCGCCTCGCCGAGGATTTTTTTAATAGGCAGGCGAAGTCCATCGGGAATGGCTGGCTCAAGCGCGCGGAGCGGCTGCTGCAGGACGTCCCTGAATGCCTCGAGCACGGCGTGCTGCTCCGGCTCCACGCGGTCCTCGCGTTGGAGAGTGAAGGGAACGTCGATAAGGCACTAGGGTTCGCCAGACGGAGCTGCGATCTCGCCACTCGCTTCCACGATCGCGACCTTCAGGCCTTGGCCATGCACGACATCGGCCGCATGCTGGTCTCGAAGGGAGAGCTGGCACAGGGGATGGCGCTGATCGATGAAGCGATGGCCACGGCCGTAAGCGGTGAGCTCGGCCCAAAGGTCACCGGGCGCATCTACTGCAACATGATGGGGACGTGCGAAAAGCTGGCCGACTATCAGCGAGCGGCCGAATGGAGCGAGGCAGCGCGACGCTGGTGCGAGCCGCACGCCGGGTCCGGGTATCCCGGCATCTGTCGGGTGCACCGGGCGGAGCTCATGCGACTCCGCGGGTCGTGGAACGACGCCGAGACCGAGGCGCTCCGCGCCGCTCAAGAGCTCCGGGGCTTCTACAACATCGCAGCCGGAGAAGCGTTCTACGAGATCGGGGAAATCCGGCTGCGCATGGGCGACTTGAAGCGTGCCGAGGAGGTCCTGCGACAGGCGCACGAGCTGGGCCGGGAGCCGGTTCCGGGCCTCGCGCTGCTGCGCCTGGCGGAGGGAAAGATCGACGCCGCGAGGGGGCTCATCGATCGCGCCGTCGCTGACCGACCGAAGGGATCACTGGACAGGGCGCGCCTCTTGCCCGCGCGCGTGCAGATCGCGCTCGCGGCGGGGGAAGTCGAGCTGGCCCAGAGCAGCGCCACGGAGCTCGAAGCGATCGCGCGAGAATACGGATCGACGGCGTTGCATGCGAGCGCGGCTCAAGCGCGAGGAGCCGTGCTGCTCGCCGAAGGCCGTGCCGACGGGGCCGTCCCCAGCCTCCGGCGCGCCTGCAAGCTCTGGCAGGAAGTCCAGCTCCCCTACGAGACCGCCATCGCGAGGCTGCTCCTGGCCGAGGCGTATCGCGCTACGGGATGCTCCGAGGACGCGGAGCTCGAGCGGCAAGCGGCGATGTCCACGCTCAGGGGCCTGGGAGCAGATCTCACCACCGCGAGCGTGCTCTCCGGCCAAGCGCGCTCGTGAGCCTTCTTACGGCGTGACGTTGAACGGCTCGCTCGACGTGGCGTCGATGGCGGTAGCGGACGCGACGATCGTGTACCCAACGCCCACCTTGTCGATCTTCAGGTTCTCGAAGGTCGCGATGCCGGCGTTGGCCGCCCGCTGCCTCCCACTGCCTTCCAGCGTGGCGCCGGGTGTCCAACTGCTGCCGGGGTCCATGTACACGGTCGCCGTGAACGAGGTAGCTACGTTGCCATAGATGTCCATGATCGCGACCTGCACGGCCGGCGTGACTGGCTGGTTCAGCGTCGTGTTGGTCGGCTGCACGAGGAACTTCGGGGTATGGCCCGGACCCGGATTGATACCAAACGACCCGCTCGTGGCCGCAGCGACGCCGTCCGCCGTCGCCTCAAGCCGGTAACCGCTACCTGCCTTGGTGAGGCTCACGGTAGAGAACGTCGCCACACCCGCGACGGCGTTTGCATCCTTCGCCAAGTTGTCCCCGCCCGGGTTCGCGTTCGGGGCAATCCCAAGGTGCACATTGCCCGTGAAGCTCGTGATCGTGTTCCCCTGGCCGTCCTTCAGCGTGACCTTCACCGGAGCCATGGTCGCGCCGGCAGTCGTCGTCGTCGGTTGCTGAGTGAACTCGAGGTGGTTGGTGGCGACGGGGAGGGCAACCCGCACGTCGGCCGCATTCTCGGCGTTGCCGCCGTAAGCCAGCCACGCGCTGTGCGCCGTGTCGTCCACGACGCGCGCCTGCCAGTGGTAGCCCTGGTTGTCGGCGAGACTGCCCACGCGCGCGTACGTCGGCGTGTCGCTCGGCGTCGGCTGGCTGACCGCGGTCGCCTGATTCACGAAGTCAGTACCTACAGGCTGTACCTCGACCTCCAGGCGAAGGGGGCTGGCGGCAGTGTCGTGTACGACGGCCCGTATGACCACAATCGGCTCGGGTACGGTGCCACCGGTAGGGATCCTCGTGAACGAATCGCCGCGCAGCTGCACGAGCGACTCGATCTGCCACCGCGCACCAAGGCTGCCGCCAACTCCACCCCCGCCGCCCCCACCACCGCCACCGCCCGGCGGACCTAACAGAGCGTCCAGATGGCAGGCGGCACCGAGCGCCAGTAGGGCTGCCACGAGCGCAGCCGCTGACGTCGCTTCCTTCCTCTTGCGCATGGTTTGTCCTCGTTCACCTCTGCGGCGTTGCAACCGGTGTGCCTGTCTTGCACCTCCGTTCGCATGCTCGCGGGCAGAGTGCAGCGGTGCGACGCGCGGTCCAGGCATCTCCGGTGCGTGAGGGAAGTCACCGCTGCGCCGGTCATTGCGCGGAGGCCATGTCGCGAAGCGCCCACGTCTGTGGGATGCGCTGTGTAGAGGCGCCGCAGCATTATTTGCTACCGGGCCGTTGGGCGGGGAGATTGGGACATGCCCGAGATCACCTGGGACGACTTCGCGAAGGTCGACATCCGCGTCGGCCGCATCGTCCAAGTCGACGAGTTCCCCAAGGCGAGGAAGCCCTCCTACCAGCTGCGCATCGACTTCGGCGAGCTCGGCGTGAAGACCTCGAGCGCGCAGATCACCAAGTACTACGACAAAGCCGACCTCGCGGGGAAGCTGGTGCTGGCGGTGGTGAACTTCCCGCCGCGCCAGATCGCGAACTTTTTCTCCGAAGTGTTGACGCTCGGTGTGGTGCTGGGTGACGGGGATATCGTGCTGGTGCACCCGGAGCGGGAGGTGCCGCCGGGGAGCCGAATCGGTTAGCCCGGTACCAGTTTGTCAGCCGTCCCCCCTCGCCGCGACGCGGAGAGGGGGACAGGGGGTGAGCCCCCGTACCGGTTCTCGACATACTCGTCGAGAATCGTCAGGAAGTCGACCACGATCGAATCACCTTTCAGCGTCACCTTGAGCTTGCCGTCCACGTACACGGGGGCCTTAGGCTCCTCGAACGTCCCCGGCAGCGAGATGCCGATGTCCGCGTGCTTCGATTCCCCGGGACCATTCACGACGCACCCCATGACCGCCACGCGCAGCGTCTCTACGCCCGCGTAACGCTCGCGCCACGCGGCCATCCGCTCCTTGAGATGGGTCTCGATGTCCTCGGCCATCTCCTGGAAAAAGGTCGAGGTTGTGCGCCCGCAGCCGGGACACGCCGAGACCTGCGGCGTAAAGCTCCTGAGGCCGAGCGACTGGAGCACCTGCTGCGCCACCTGCACTTCCTCGGTCCGGTCCCCGCCGGGCCGCGGCGTGAGGGACACCCGGATCGTGTCGCCGATCCCCTCCTGCAGGAGAATCGAGAGAGCCGCCGTGCTGGCGATGATTCCCTTCGCGCCCATGCCCGCCTCGGTGAGCCCCAGGTGCAGCGGATAGTCGGAGCGCCGCGCCAGCCGTCGATATACCTCCACCAGATCCTGCACTCCCGAGACCTTGGCGGACAGGATGATGCGGTCGTGCGGCAGCCCGCACTCCTCCGCCAGCTCGGCGGAGCGCAGGGCGCTCGCCAGCATCGCCTCGATCATCACCTCGCGCGCGTCGCGCGGATCCGACCGGCGGGCGTTCTCGTCCATCATTTCGGTGAGGAGCTGCTGGTCGAGACTCCCCCAGTTGACCCCGATGCGCACCGGCTTGCCGTGTGTGAGCGCGACCTCGATGATGGTGCGGAAGTGCTCGTCGCGCCGCTTCGCGCCGACGTTCCCAGGATTGATGCGGTACTTGGCGAGCGCGGCCGCGCACTTCGGATACCTGGTGAGCAGCAGGTGGCCGTTGTAGTGGAAGTCGCCGATCACCGGGACGGCCACGCGGGCCACGATGTCCGGCACGGCCTCGGCGGCAGCCTCGTTGTTGACCGTCACCCGCACCAGCTCGCTGCCCGCCTCGTGCAGCGCGCGCACCTGGGCGGCGGTGGCATTGACGTCGGCGGTATCGGTGTTGGTCATCGACTGGACGACGATGGGGTGGGCGCCGCCCACCTTCACCCCGCCCACGTCGACGACGACGGCGTGTCTCCGTTGATACGTGCTCACGCGTCCAATATAAGACGAAAAACGTCACGCAACGACGTCACGCGGAAACGTCAAGCAAAAACGTCGCACAGACGCGTACGTTCTTGCGCGACGCTCTCGTGCAACGCCTTTGCGCGACGTCTCTGCTCGACGTCTCTTTTCTGTTAGAAGAGTTTGTCCTGTATGACGACCCTCGCCTGCAGCTGGGTCAGCCTGAGCGTCGTTTTCAGTCCCGCGGCACCGGTATTGGAAATCGAGGCCCGGACACCGACGTACAATCCGGAACCCTTGAACAGATTCCTCGCGGCGGCGGCAAGATTCGGCGCGTCGATCGGGACGCTGGTCGTCGCTGCTGGAAACGAGGCGGGACCGACCGTCAGGGCCGGCGCGCTGCCGTAGACCACGGCCGGGCTCGGGTCGCTCGCCAAGAAAATCGCGTACGAGAGGCTCCCGGAGCTCGTCGGGTTCGCCACGTCGATGCTCCCCGTCACCCGAACGGTGTCGACGATGGAGGAGCTCAGACCGCCCGGGAGATTCACGCCCACCGGCGTGGACGAGTCCACGAACGCCGTCGCCGGCGGCATCGGAGGGAGCGGGTCGGGCGTCAGTCGCAACGTGTCGCCCCCCGTGCCTTTGAGAAAGCTGAAAACGTCGACGGTGAAGATGGCGCGCCCTTCTCCGCATCCAGTCACCGCCCCGAGGAGCACCGCAGTCCAGAGCCACGTCGCGCGCATCCTGCCTCCTAATAGATCGAGAGCGACGTCGCCATCGTGATGCCGCGCTCGTTCGATAACGAGTTGGTGTGCGTCCAGAAGCCCATGTCCACGCCGAGCCCACCGAATCGCAGGCCGCCGCCAAACCCGAACTCGAGCCGCTTGCGCTGGTCGCGCGCCACTCCACCCCGCACCGCGAACATGCCGACCCGCTGCTCGCCTCCGATATGGACCACGCTGCCGCGCCCTGTGTTCAACACGTCCGCCCCGAGCGTCGTGTTGCCAACGGTGTACGCCAGGTTCGCGATATAAGAGACCGGCAGTTTGGTCTTGGTTTCCACGTGGTTTGCGACCGGCACCGAGTAGGTCGAATCATGGTAGAACGCGCTGTCGAGGCGCGTGTCGGGCCAGGTGATGGTCGCGCCGATGTCGTTCACGCCGACCCCGATCTCGACCGGCCCGGACACCCAGGCGACGCCGATGTCGCCGCCGATGCCGTGGCCGAGCGAATTCCCCGGCTTCGAGTATTGCGTCAGAGTCCGCCCGTCGGGCGTCACCGGGTTCGAGCCGCCGAAAATCGTGCCTCCCGTGATGAAGCCGGCGTCGCCGTCGGTCCGCCCGTATCCCACGCCCAGGTAATAGTGGAGGGCGCCGCCGGCGTAGAATCCCCCCGCGCTGTCTCCGACGATGCGCCCGGCATAGCTGACGGTCGGGGCGAACCCTCCCTCCACCAGGCCGTGCACCAACGCGCTGTACCGCGTGTTGTGCCGCGCGGGCTGCGAGTCGCGCAGGAAGCCGAGCAACGTGTCACCGAGCTGAAATTCCACGTCGTCGTGCAGCCATCCCATGACACCTACCCGGAGGCCTTTGAATCCGAACCCCGGAGAGAAGGGACGACTCGAACCGCTGATGCCGAATTGGTCCTCCGGGACGAGCTCTGCAGCCGCACCGAGGTTGACCAGCAGCGAGTCTTTCCCGATGGTGAAGGCCACGTCGTTCGTGGGCGTCGGGGCCTTCTTGACCTCGAGGTAGAGCGGCAGGTTGAGAATCGTGTTCACGACCAGGATCGGATTGAAGCCCGTCGACTTGGGGTCGAAGGCCGGGTCACTGGAGAGGTGTGGATGGTCGTGCAGAAACTGGATGATCCCGAGCGGAATTGGGATCGTCACCTTGGGCTGCCCGTGCCGGTCGGCCCGCGCGTCTACGGCGCGATAGGCAGGGTTGTACCGCTCGAGGCTTCCGGAGCGGCCGAGGCTCAGGCCCCCCATTCCGATGCGACGCGCGTCGGTGACCAGCCACTGCGCCGCAGCCGGCGCCGCGGCGCCGCCCACCAGGACCACCAGCCCGAAGCCCACGACGAATGTGCGCACGATCCTTCCCCGTGAAGTGAGGGCTCAGCCGGCCACCAAGATTGCGAATGATCGGGGTTTATGCCACGGGCGGGCGTGAGCCCGGTCACGCACGGGAACGGGTAGGCGACTCCTGGAACCGGATGGTGACTGTCGTTCCCCGTCCCTGCGCGCTCGTCAGGCCGATGGTTCCGCCCCAGCTCTCGACCAGCCGCCGGGCGATGGCGAGCCCGAGGCCGGACCCGCTCGAGGTGGTGGAGAACGCGGGATCGAAGACGCGGGGCAGCACGTCGGGTGCGATCCCTCGTCCGTCGTCCTCCACGGCGAGCCCGCACCCGCCCTCAGAGATGCGCACCATCACGCGCCGGGCTCCCGCGTTGCGGGCGTTCTCGAGCAGGTTGATGAGGACTTCCTTCACTTCATCGCGCCGCGCGGAGGCGAGCGCGCCGGCCTCGCCCAGGAGCTCGACCGTGGCTTCGGCCTCCGCGCCGCCCAGCGTGTACAGATGCACGACCTCGCGCGCCACGGCATGGACGTCGACCGGCTCGAGCGGAAGCGCCTCCTCCGCCGGCGACGCGAAGCGGGAGAACGCGCGCGCGATGGCGTCCAGCCGGTCGATTTCGGCCAGGATCCGCCCGGCGGTCTCCGCCAGCGTCGCATCGAAGTCCCGGCCGTCCTTTTTCTCGCGCGCGCGTTGCAGGTGCTGGATACCGAGCCGGATCGGGGTAAGAGGGTTCTTGATCTCGTGCGCGACCTGTCGCGCCATCTCGCCCCACGCCAGCACCCGCGCGGCGCGGGTGAGGGCGGTCGCATCGTCCAGCGCTACGACGCAGCCGTCGGGCGCCGGTCCCAGGGAGGCGAGCTGCACGCGGATCTGGCGCCCGCCCACGGCGAACTCGCGCTCCACGATGCCCCCGGTCGCGCCGTCGAGAAATTGTCGCACGGCGTTCCAGACGACGAGCCACTCCGCCGGCGCCGCCAGCGGGAGCAGATCCCCGGGAGCGAGGGGCGCGCCCAAGAGCTCGGCGGCGCGTGGGTTCGCCATCGTGACCCGCAGCCCGTCGTCGACCGCGATGACCCCGGTGGCCACGTTGGCGAGCACCTGCGCCGTCCGGCTGCGCGCCTCTTCCAGCGCGGCCTGGCTCCGCTTCACGTCCGTCGCCATGCGCTCGAAGGCCGACATCACCGGCTCGAACTCGCGTGGCGCTCCCGGCGGGAAGGCCGGCAGGGGCGCTCCGCGGCCCACGGCGCCGGCCGCCTCCCGCAGGGCCGCGACGGGACGGGCGAGCCCGCGCGCGGCGACCCCCGCCAGCGAGAGCGCGGCGACGAGCCCCGCCAGCGTGGCGAGCGCCAGCCCCAGCGCCAGGTCCTCCTGCTGCTGGCGCACCCGCTCGTCGTCGAGCAGCTGCGGAGCCGCCAGCACCTCCTGCACCTGGGGCGCCTCCGACCCGACAACCAGGTAGCCGACGCGGATCGTACGACCGGCCAGGCGGCTGTCGTCGGTGCGCTCGAGCTCGTCGCGCAGGGCCAGCCGCACGAACGCGTCGGGCGCGAGAAACGGATCGACCATGCCCAGCTCGGCGAGGACCGGGGCACTGATCCCGGCGAGTACCCCGTCGCGGTACAGCCAGAGATCCGCGTCGAGCTGGTTGCCGAGATCCACCATGGCCCGGCCGGCGGCGGCGCCGTTGCCGGCGGCGAGCGCGCCAGCCGAGGCCGCCGCGTCGCGCAGCGTCTGTCCGATGAGCAGGTCACCGTCCTGGCGAGCGTCGTCCCGCAGGCGCGCGAAACTCCACAGCGCGAGCACGAGCAGCGGGACCACGAAGAATCCCGCGAGCGCGACGGCCAGCCGCGCCCGGTAGCTGGTGCGGAGCACGGCGAAGACGAGCGGCAGCTGTGGACGCCACCACCCGGTGAGCGCCAGGCTCAGGAGCCAGCAGCCCGCGAGCAGCCCAACGTCCACCACCACCACCAGCGCGCCCCGCACCAGGAGCGCCCACGGATCGCGCAGATCCACGGTGAGATGGACGTGGCGCACAAATCCGCCTGGGACCGCGATGCGGCGCTCGCCCCGCGCGGACCAACCCATTCGCGTCCAGATCACCCGGGCGCTCGGCACGGCGGGCGGCGGCGAGGGCGGCGAGAGCCTGATGTCGTACGGGGGCTCGACGCCAGCCTCTCCCTGCAGAAAGCGCGCGACCCGCGACGAGGGAATGAGACGCGTGCGCGGGCCCACGCCCACCGTGAGCACGTCGCCGCTCGCGAGCGGCGCAACCAGCACATAGTGGACGCCCGGGCTGCCGTCGAGACGCTCGACCCGCGGCCCGCGGGCCGTCTCGGGCGAGCGTACCAGCGCGGCCAGCAACGACGGCCGCAGGTCCACGCTCGCGAGCCGGATCTCGGCCGCCGGCTCCCCGGAGCGACGCCACACGGCCAGGCTGGCCGGGTACGAATCGGCCGCGAGCGGCGACACGAGCCACCACGCGTACAACTCGCCCGCGGTGCGCGGGGGCGTCGCGGGCGGTGCCGCCCCCAAACGCTCCAACAACGACGCGGCGCGCGGGTCGGCCGCGGCGCCCAGCCCGAGGGCGTCCCGCTCCGCGAGCACGAGCCGGCCCTCCACCGCCGCCCCCCAGGTGACCAGCGCCGCCGCCGTCCCCGCTACCGTCGCGATCCCGAGGACCGCCCAGTGCCGCGGCGCCGGCACCAGCACGCCCACCAGCGCCGGGAGCCACACGAACGTGTACCACTCGGGCCAGGCGCCGTAGGGATTCCACAGCCAGAGCCCCGCGAGCGCCGCGAGGGCGGCCCACACACACGCGGCGGGGAGGGCCCAGGGCACGCGCACGGGTTCCGCCGGGCCCCGGACGAGCGCCGCCGCCCCGAGAATCAACGCCATCGCGGCGGCGGCGACCGCCACCTCCCACGCCATCCACAGCGCGAATCCCACACCGCCCGCGGGCGGGGCGATGCCGCGCCCCAGATAGCGCACGAAGTACGGCGCGGCGAGCACGAGCACGGCGGCGCCGACGACGTTCCACCAGCGCCGCACGAGCCCTCGCCGCCACAGCGCGCTGGCGGCACACAGCGCCACTACGCCAAGCATCAGCAGCGCGCCGGCCGACGCGCTGAACCCGCCGAGCACCGGGCGGTAGAACGCGGCGGGCGAAAACAGCTCCGCCATGTGGAGGGAGGAGCCGATCGGCGCGCGGGCCACGCACCACGCGGCCACGACCACGACGAGCCAGCGCCAGCGGCCCGGCGGCGCGGCCAGGCCCGCGAGCAGCAGCGCGACGACGAGAGCGATCGCGGCCTGCTGCGTCGCGCCACGCAATGCCGCGAGCTTCGCGTCGCCCTGGGCCGGCGCCACCGGCTGGACGCTGAA
>WNGL01004975.1_pt1 | contig 15862 bp, 19 predicted proteins | sample 5400591 | NCBI WGS metagenome assembly WNGL01 (sample SAMN13153377, study PRJNA577476) | soil metagenome | isolation source: 80 cm soil or saprolite under Garry oak tree replicate 1 | place: USA:California | collected 2016-06-15
CAGCGGCCAGCGCAGGCCTTGCTCGCGCAGGTGCAGCCAGGTGGCCCGCGCCGACCCGCACACCGCGAACTGGCCGAACACCGCGGCGAGCACGCCGGTGACCGCCTCGTCGGGGTGGAAGCGGATCTCCCCGTCGGCCTCGCCCCAGATCAGCCCGGCCGGCAGGCCGCGGCGCAGCTCGCCGCGGGCGGCCTTGTTCTTGATGCCGCCGTCCAGCCGGGCCCGCAGCACATGCAGCTCAGCTTCGCTCATGATGCCCATCAGCCCGAGCAGCAGCCGGTCGCCGAACAGCGCCGGGTGATACACCGCGTCAGTGTCGGCGACCAGCGTGTCGCACACCCCGGCCAGGTCGAGTAGCCGGTACCACGCCGCGTTATCCCTGGCGAGCCGGGAGGCCTCCAGCGCCAGGATGATCCCGACCTGGCCGAGGGCGACCTCGGCGACCATGCCCTCGAACCCGGCCCGCTGCCCGGTCACCGACCCGGAGATGCCCAGGTCGCCGTCGACGACCCGGATCGCCTCCGGCGGCCAGCCCAGCTGCCGGGCCCGGTGCACCAGGTCATACTGGCGGGCGGTGGACTCGGTATTGCGTTCGAGCTGGGCCAAGGTGGACTGGCGGACATAGATTACGGCCGCTCTGGACAGGTGGGAGCTGGTTATCTTGCCGGAGTCAGTCATCGCCGTCCTCCGCTCCCGCGGCGGTCCCGGCTGCCTTCACGATCAGGCGGGCCAGCAGCACCAATGCCGCTTCCACCTGCACGGCGGGAAGATGCCCGGTCAGGGCCGGGGGTGACGCCGGAACCTGGTCCGGCAGCAGACTGAGCTGAACAGGCTGCACGGTCGTCCTCCTTGCACGGTGACTTCCGTGCAGCCTGCTCCCCGCTACCGGCGCCGCGGGCGGAAAGGCCCGAAACCAGCACAGACAGGCTCAGCAGGTCCGCCGCCGAGCCCAGCGTCCCCGGCCCGTCACTGCCATCCCCGCCCGGCGGGGACTCCAGGTCGGTCCAGGCCGCCGGGATCAGCCGCTTGGATCCGTCCGGCAGCACCACCAGCAGCTCCATCGCGCCGTGCCGGAGCATGCTGCCCAGCACCGGCAGCGGCCGGCCCTCGAAGGGATGCCGCCGCCGGGTCAGCGTGACCACGGTGATCGTGCTCACCGCCGCTCGCCCCCCGCGGCCATAGGCAGATCCCGGTGACCAGCAGCGTGCAGCACCGCCGCCGCGGCCAAGGCGGCGTTATTCTCATCCAGGCCGGTCACCGCCTCGCCCAGATCGACCGGCACCCCGCCGGCGATGCTCGCGGCGATCCGCAGCACCCGCCCCTCACCGCCCGAGCACGGCAGCGCCCCCGCCCCCAGCGCGCGGGACGCCGCCTCGAAGTCGACCGCCGCCATGACGGCGCCGCTGGTGATTCCCTGGCCGAATTCCACGGCTATTTCCAGGAAATCCTCGCGATAAAGCCACGAGCCATGCCCGATCAGCAGCTCAACCGCTGCCTCCGCGGTGAAAAGGCCTTTCGCCCACGCGCGCAGCGCCGCAGCGAGGTCATCGAAGCACGTAGTAAGGCGGGGAGTCCTTCGACGAAATCTCGCATGTCGCCCTGCAAGACCGGGTGCGCGCGAGAATCGCGGACAGACGCGTCCTGGCGCTGGTAAAGGCGTTCCTCAAGGCGGGCATCCTCACCGAGGACGGCATGCTGAAAGACACCGATACCGGTACTCCACAGGGGTCAATCTTGTCGCCGTTGCTCAGCAACGTCGCCCTGTCGGTCCTGGACGAGCACATCGCCAGGGCACCGGGAGGCCCGGCGTCCACGTCCTGGGGACGGGCCAAGCGCCGCCGTCAGGGGCTGCCGAACTACCGCCTGGTGAGGTACGCCGACGACTGGACGCTCATGGTCGCGGGCACCAGGAACGACGCGCAGGCCCTCCGCGAGGAGGCCGCGCAGGTGCTGGCCCGGGTCGGGCTGCACCTGTCGGAGGAAAAGACCCTGATCACGCACATTGACGAGGGCCTGGACTTCTTGGGCTGGCGCATCCAGCGCCACCGCAAGCGGGGCACGAACCGGCACTACGTCTACACCTACCCGTCCAGGAAGGCGCTGCGCGCCGCCATGGCCAAGGTCAAGATGTGGTGCCGCAAGGTCGACACGAACCAGCCGCTGGACGTCCTGCTAGCGCGGATCAACCCGCTGCTGGCCGGATGGACGGCGTTCTTCCGCCCCGGGGTGTCGAGCACGACCTTCCAGTACCTGGCCGCCTACGTCTGGCGCCGGGTGGCTGGCTGGATCCGGCGCAAGCACCCCGGGATCTCGCGGAAGGAGTTCCGCCGCCGCTACTGCGGCGGCGGATGGCAGCCCAGGGGCCGGGAACTGGCGTTGTTCAACGCCGGGCTGGTCACCACCACCCGGTACCGCTACCGGGGATCGGTGATCCCCTCACCCTGGCCGCTGGGCGCGGCATGAGGACCAGGCACGGCCCTGACCGGGACTTGCGGAGAGCCCGTTGCGGGGACGACTCGCACGGCGGGTTCGGGAGGCGGTCGGTTAGGAAAAGGCACGAGTTCACACACAATGAACACGGGACCTCGCTGGGCAGCCCACCCTACCCGAGTTCTTGCAGGTCAGGTGGCGGCGCCGGCCAGACCGGCCCCGGAAGCTCGACCGGGCGGCGCCGAATTCCTCGACGGCTGCTGCGCCTGCATGGTAAGCACGCTCGGCCGGGTTTCAGCCGCCGGATACGCCCGGTGCTCGTAGCGGGGTCGACTTGTCGTGCAGGACCTGGTCGAGGGCTGCGATGATGACCTGCGCTGACCCGTCGATGGCCTGGGCCACCGGGCTCGACGGGTTGCTGAGCTGGCTGGCAATCTGGGCCGCCGACAGGCCCGCGAGAACCTGCGGGTTGTACTGCGCGCCCGCCAGGATGTACCGATTGGCGATGTCGAGGAACGGGACCGCCCCGGACTGGTCGGCGCTGTTCACGTAGGGGGGCACGTCGAAGGCACCGATGAGCCTGGTGTCCAGCGGGCTCTGGGCCTGCAGCGGTCGGCCGGCGTTGTCCGCCAGCTCGGTCGTCCGCAGCGTGAGTTCCGTGCTGTGGTAGACCGCCGTCCGGAACGAGAGCGTGGCCGTACTCGGGTACACATCGGTGGCCGATGATGTTGTGGAGCCGAGGTGGCTCCAGGTGCCGAAATGGGACAACGCGACGGTCAGCGACCAGCGTTCGGCCACGCAGAACGGGCAGGATTCCTCGCTGACGAAGACGATGGCCGGCTTGCCGCCGATGGTCAGCGGCGGACCGGACGTCTTGACCGTCTGCAGGGGGGTGATCTCCTGGCCGGGACTCACCCTGGTCAGCACGGCGGCCGGAACGGTGGTGACATGCCGGACGACGGCGGAGGACGCCTGCGATTCGCTGGCGACCGGACGTGCCGGGGTAGCGCTGAGCTTGACGGCGACCAGCGCCACCAGCACAGCCAGCACGGCGGTGACCGCCGCGCCCGCCACCAGCAACCGCCGGCGAGCTTCGGCGCGCTTGCGTGCGGCCCGTTCGGCTGCGATCCGCTCGCGGGCGCCCATCTTGGCCTGCGGGCCTCGCCGCGGCCGGGCTGACTTGCCGCCCGCACGATCGTGACGGGTGTTCGCCACCTGGTCCCTCCTTCTTCCGGGTGCAGGGCACCGGGCCCGCCGCGCGCCGAGCCCGCCCTACTAACACGGATAGGACATACGAGCTGTTCATGTCACGGCTGGCTGAGCGATCGGGCCTGTCGGTGATCTGGGCCGCGGCCAGGAACGCCACGATCGCATCGGTCGACGACCGCGGGGGCTCGCCGGGGCAAGTTATGACCCGCGCCCTCGACAAGCTGGAGGTGAGCATCCGGCAGGGCCCGAGTCAGGCGGCGGGCGGTTTCGAAGGGAACCACGGCGTCCTTGGGGTCGGCGAGCACCAGAACCGGCCCCGGACCGACGCGATGGCGCGCTCCAGCTCGTCGAGCTCGCGCAGCAGGGCGCGTTGCTCGGTCAGGAATGTACGCCAGAGCGGGTGGCGTCCGTGGCTTGCATGGCCCCAGACCTGCCAGTTGACGTTCTCGTCCGGCCGCAGCGTGCGGTCCCGCCGCCGGGCGATCCTGGCCAGCCGGGCCCGGGCCATCCATGGCGTCAGCCGCCACGCCACCTGCGCGCACAGCCGACCTGCGCCGGGTGCGGCGAGCAGCCTGTCCCAGCCGGTCACGTACCCCGGGCCGACGCTCGCGAGCAGGACCACCGCCGCTACCCGGCCGGGCTCCAGGCTTGCCGCCGACAGCGCCACCCCGCCGCCAAAGGAGTGCCCCACGAGCACCGCGCGCGCGATCCCGTGCGAGTCTAGGTCGTCGAGCACGGCGCGGGCGTTCATGGCGAGCCCGCCCGCCGGAAGCCGGCTGGAGCCGTAGCCCGGCCGGTCAGTTGCGACGGCGTGGAGCGGGGCGGGCAGCCGTCCGGCGACAAGCTGCCAGTCGGCGGGCGAGCCCGGCTGCCCGTGCAGCAGCACCAGTTCGTGAGCACCCAGCCCGGCTGGTGTGTCAGTGGTACGTAGGTTAGCGGCCATGGCGGCGTCCTGTTCGTGAACGGTGCGCCGCGAAGGACCGGGACCGCGGTGGGCTCGCGGACGCCGCAGCCAGAACACGATCAGCCACCCGGCCAGCGCGACCAGCCAGAAGCTGGCGAAGCGGTAGAGCAGCACGGCGGCCAGGGCCTGGCCGGTACCCAGCCCGGTCGCTACCAGGGCCAGGCTGAGCGATCCTCGGTGACCCCTAGGCCGCCGGGCGTGATGTTGAGACTCTGCGCGGCAATACCCGAGCTGTAGACCAGCAGAAGATCGTGCCAGGGGACGGTGGCGCCGGTGGCGCGGATGCTCACGGCGAGGACCGCAGCGTCGGCGAGTAGCCGTAACCGCTGCCGGACGAAGCGGCCGGGACCGTACCTGCCGATGCCGAGGAGCCGGCTGATGTCGAGGAGCCGACGATCGGCGCGAGGCCGGGGGTGGCCACGAAGAAGCCCTGCACTCCCTGGCCGGTCACCTGGCCAGCCTGATCGTCAGCGAAGGTGTACAGCAGGTGACCGTTGTAGGCGACCTGGTCGCCGTGGACGTCCATGACCGCGGCGAGCTTGCCGGTCAGCCCAGTGGCGGCCGGCGACGCGGATGTCAGCGGTGGCCATAGCGCCGCCAGCGCTCCCGTGACGACCGACTTCGCCGCCGTGTCGGACAGGTAGTAGTACAGCGGCAGGCCCTGACCGTTGACCAGAATGGTCCCGGTCTTACCTCCGACGGTTGCCTGCACAGTGCGTACGGTAGCCGCGGCTTGCTGACTGGCAGCAGGCCGGCTGCTGGCATGCGAGGTAGTCGCCGCGGCGGCGGTGATACCGCCGCCGATGGCGGCCGCGGCGGCCAGGCTGATGCTGGCGATGACGATTCTCGGGTGTCGCACGGTTAGCTCCTTGTGGTATTGATTGGGCACTATCTACTAATTTGTTTAGTAGAAGAAGGTGGTGCGCCCTCGTGGCCGGCGGCTGAACCCGGAAATGCCAGCCGAAAGGGGCGCAGGCCGGCTATCAGTCGAAGGGGCAGGGCTGGCCGCCTGGGCGATGGCCCGGACCTGGTCCCCGGTGACGGTCTCCTGCTCCAGCAGGGCGGCGGTGAGCCGGGCGAGGGCCTCCCGGTGGCTGGTGAGCAGGTCCCGGGCGCGGGTTTCCGCCCTGGTCAGCAAGGCGGTAACTTCCTGGTCGACCAGCCACTGGGTGTGCTCGGAGTAGCCGCGCGACGCGGCAAGCCCGGGGTAGCCGGCCGGCGGGCCGCTGTAGCTGACCGGGCCGACCGCCTCGCTGAGGCCGAACTCGCGGACCATCTGGGTCGCCAGCGCGGTCGCGGAGGCCAGGTCGTCGGCGGCGCCGGTGGATGCCTCGCCGCGGATCAGGCGCTCGGCGGCCCGGCCGCCGAGGCGGACGGCGAGGGTGTCGGCCAGGTACCTTTCCCCGTACAGTCGGCGGTCATCGGCGGCGAGCGTCTCGGTCAGCCCGAGGGCCTGTCCGGCGCCCAGCACGGTGACCCGGCTGACCGGGTCTGCGTGCGGGGACAAGGTGGCGACCAGGGCGTGGCCAGCCTCGTGGACGGCGACGGTGGCGAGTTCGCCGGGAGCCAGCGGGCTGCTGCGCCGGGTGCCGAGCAGCACGCGGTCGCGGGCACCGTCGAAGTCGGCGGCGGTGAGGGTGGTGCGGCCGCCCCGGACCGCGGTGACGGCGGCCTCGTTGACCAGGTTGGCCAGGTCCGCGCCGGAGAATCCGGGGGTGGCCGCGGCGACCTGGTCCAGATCCGCGTCCGGGCCGAGGGTCTTGCCGCGGGCGTGGGAGGCCAAGATGGCGGCCCGTTCGGCCCGGTCGGGCAGCGGGACGACGACCTCGCGGTCGAACCGGCCGGGACGGCGCAGCGCGGGGTCCAGGGCGTCCGCCCGGTTGGTGGCGGCCAGCACCACGACCCCGCCGGCGTCCTCGAATCCGTCCATCTCGGCGAGCAGCTGGTTGAGGGTCTGCTCCCGCTCGTCGCTGCCGACTATGCCACCGGCGTCGCGGCGGGCGCCGAGGGCATCGATCTCATCGATGAACACGATCGCCGGCCCGCGGGTGCGGGCCTGCTCGAACAGGTCCCGGACCCGGGCCGCCCCCAGGCCGACGAACATCTCCACGAAACCCGAGCCCGACACCGACAGGAAGGGGACGTGAGCCTCGCCGGCGACCGCGCGGGCGAGCAGAGTCTTGCCGGTGCCGGGCGGCCCGGCCATCAGCACGCCGCGCGGGCCGCGCGCCCCGGCCCGGTGGTAACGGCCGGGGTCGCGGAGATAGTCAACGACCTCACTGATCTCCGTCTTCACCGCGGCGTAGCCGGCGACGTCGGTGAACCGGGTGGCCGGCCGTTCGGCGTCAATGACCCGCGCCTTCGCCTTGGCCAGGCCGCCCAGACCGCTGAGGCCGCCGCCGGAGGACAGCGGGACCTTGCGGATGCCGAGATAGAGCAGACCGCCGAACAACAGCAGCGGCAGCAGCCCGATCAGCACCGACAGCAGCGACGAGGACGTAGCGGTGGTGGCGGTGACCTGGACGTGGTGGGCCGCCAGATCGCCGGCGAGGCCATTGCCGCCGAGCGCGACCGGGATGGTGGTGGTGAACGAGTGCCCGCCGGCCAGGCTGCCGGTGACCTGGCCCGCCGGGCTGATGGTCACCGCGCGGACCATCCCGGCACTGACATCGGCCAGGAACCTGGTATAGCTCAGCGCCATGCTCGGGGCTGCGCCCCGCGGCAGGACCAGCAGGGTCACGAAGCCGGCCGCGATAGCCGCTGGGAACACCCACCGCCGCCACTGGGCCGCGTCTGCGCGGCCGGGCGGGCCAGGTGAGGACGTGCGCATTGTGGTACTCCTTCTGCGGGCCCGGCGGCATGCCGGGCAGGATCTAGCGGATCTAATGGCAGGCCTGGCGCGACCAGAGGCGGACCGGCCGGGGAGTGATCATCCGGGTCGGCTGTATTCGGGCGCGCGCCGGGCGGCAGGCCGGTTCTGTCCGGCCACGCTCGTGGCGTGGATCCGCGCCTGCCACGCGCCGAGCACGACCAGCAGGACGAGCAGGATGATCACCGACTCCACGCTGAGCGCGGCAATGCCGAGCGGGCAGTGCCAGTTACCGACATCGCCGTGATCGCCTAGGAAGCCTCCCGGCAGCGCACGGGTCAGCACGTACCCGATCATCGCCGAGGCGGCCACACCCGCGGCGGTGGCCCAGGCCAGCCAGTGCGGCCGGGCGACCAGCACCCCGCCGATCAAGATCGCCGCGGCGATGATCCCGAGATAGCCGATGCCGACCAGCCGGTCCGGGCCCAGCGTGCCCGGCAAGTCGACGACGTGGATGACGGCCAGCGCGGCCAGTGCCAGCGCGCCTACCGCGCGCGCGGTCGCCGCCGCGCCCTGGTCGGGCTGCCATTGGGCGATACGAGCAAGCATGGATGTCCTCCTGTAGTCGCGGCCGTCCCCCCGGGCCCGGTGCCCGCACGGGCGCGGTAGTTCCGCTTTCAACTACTAACACGCATAGGAGATGTGGCCGGTTCAGCAGGACAGCACGGGAGGGGTGCGACGTGCATCACACTTCACATGTCCGGTTCGAGAGACAATGAGCACGTCATCACGATGCGGCGGCCGAGTGCGGGGATCTGCTGGCGGGTTACACACTGCGAGTCGATGACCAAGCTGCCGGCGACCTTCAGACGCGGCGGGCCGCATGGCTGCGAGTCATCGAGGCGCAGATCGAACCGGCAGGCCAGCTCATGTTCAGCCCCCTTGACCTGCAGGCGGCCGACGGCCCGCCATCCGGCCGGGACCCAGCCCGGTCGCCGAAGGTGACCGTGGTGAGGTACGCCGTGGTGGCGGCGAGCCTGCCGACGGGATCGCGGCGCCAGCCGCTGTGCTGGTCGACGCCGGCCATCGCGAGCGGATGCAGCGCCTGCATCAGCAAGGACCGCAGGCCCGCCACCGGCGAGGCCAGGTCGGCGCTCATCCGCCAGGTGACGCTGGCGGGCCCGAAAAAGCCGTCGTCCCCGGCGCCTTCTTGCATGCCTGGCGCAAACGCAGCCGCCGAGCGCTCGATAAGGCCAGTGCTGATCGTGGTGTCAGCCAAGCTAACCAGCTCCTTCGCAGGCGTCGCAGCGCCCGCCCCGGTCATCGTCGCAACGGTCCGGTCAAGCCGGCTCATCTACTAACACGAATAGGAGATAGTGACTGTTCACGGTGGGGCTGACGACCAGATGTCCGCGGCGGTCGCCCGCGTTGACCAGGCCAGCCAGGCGGCCGGCCTTAGTCGGCGAAGGGTGTCCCCCGCCGGCGCTCCGCCAGGATCGCCAGCCTTTGCAAGATCGCGGCCGACGGCTCTCCCGTCACCTCATGCAGCTCGTTCAGCAGCAGTACGGAGATCACGTGCAGGCCTGCCATGAAGTCTCCCAGACCGTCCGCGTCGACCGGAGTGAGCGCGTCGGCCGCCCACGCTTCCAGCTCGGGTGAGTCCAGGCCCGCAGTGAGCAGCGCGATGGCCAGCTGCATGGCAGCGGCCACTGTCTCGCCGGGTGTGGCCTGCACCCGCGCAGTCCGGTTACCACCGGCGGCTGATTCCGGCACCTGCCAGACGTTCTCGCGGTCCCGGCGGTGGCGGGCCCGCCAGCGGAGGCGTCGGGCCGGGGCGTCCGTCGTGTGGCCCGCGCGCCCGGCGGACGGCTCGGGCAGGCTATTCCGGCGTTGGATCCTCATGACTGGCAACACGGGGCCAGCTGCGAGATTGTTCACACCGGCGGACGGTGAACGCTAGGCACCCGGAAGCTTTCCCAGGGCGAGCGCGACCATGGCGGGGGTCAAGGCCAGCAGCACGGGGGTCAGGGCAAGCGCCGCGGCGGTGGCGCGGAGCAGTTGCCGCCGTACCCGCCCCAGTGGCTCGCTGGGTCCCAGGAGCCGGTGAATCCGCTGGACCGAGTCGGTGGCACCTGCGGCAAGGGCCGGGGCGGGACTGCCGGGTGTGGCCAGAACGACCAGGGCGGTGGCGAGCAGCCGAGGATCGCGGGCCCGGGTGGCCGCATCATCGGCGTGCAGTTCTACCATCCGTGCTACCTGCTCTTCGGCGTCCTGCATCAGCGGCAAGAACGGCAGCACCTCATGGCCGATCCTCGCCATGGCTACCAGCCAGTGATGACGGCCGGCCAGGTGGGCTCGCTCGTGCGCCAGGACCGCATCCAGCTGGCCGGGATCGAGTGCCTGCACGGCGCCGGTGGTCAGGATCACCGTGGGCTGCCGGCCGGCGACACAGTAGGCAGCGGGCTGGGAATGCTCCACGAGTACGGCCCCTAGCGCGGGCTCGGGATGCCCGACCAGCCGCGCGGTCTGCGCGTGCCGCAGCGCCTGCCGTCCGGCGGCCCGGAAGTGGGCCGTCGCGGTGAGCGCGGTCCGGACGGCGACAGCGCCCGCCAGGGTCAGGCCGAGCCCGGCGACGGTGGCGCCGCCCGGGGTGCCGTAGGTGGCCTGGAGCCGGTGCACGCAGGCTCCGATCAGGTTGCTCAGCCCTCCGCCGAGAGCGGTCGCGTGAACGGCCAGCGTCAGGCCGGCCAGCCCGACCGCGGCGATGACCGACCAGCCAGCGGCCAGGTAGGTGACAATGGCCAGCAGCGGCGCCCGGGCTGTCCACTTAGCGCGGCCGAGCATCCTGGATCCCAGGGTGCCGGCACAGGCCGCATACGCCACCAGCACCGCGGCGACGGTCACCGGGACTCGCCAGCCTTTGACTGGCCGGCCTTGGGCTCGCCGAGCGCCTGGTCGAGGGCCTCGCGCAGCAGCGCCGCGTCGTGCGGGCTCATCTGGAGAGCGAAATGCTTCAACGCCGTGCGCCGGTCCTGGCTGGTAGCCAGCGCGTCGCTCATCAGCGCCGCGGTGTAGCTGGACCGGGACCTGGTGGGCTCGTAGCGCCAGGCCCGGCCGTCCCGCTCCCGCCGCAGCCACCCCTTGCGGTACAGGTTCTCCATCACCGTCATCACGGTGGTGTAGGCCAGCGCCCGGTCGTCATGCAGAGCGTCGACCATCTCGCGCACCAGCACCGGCCGCTCCCACTCCCACAAACGGTCCATGATCACGGCTTCCAGCTCACCGAAACGTCTCATCCTCACTCCCGAACCTGGCATGCTAACGGCGCGTCCGCCGCTATCTACTATCACGCATAGAACAGCCCTACGGTTCAGGCTGCAGTGAACATAGTCAACTTACTATCCGTGTTAGTAGATATGGCTGCTATCACAGATGTTGTCCCGGACGGGCTGGGCGGCGACCCCGATGCCGCGATCCGCCAGCTGTACTCGCACTACGCCAAGGCCCTGCACGGCTACATCGATCAGTTCTGCCCGGACCGGGCGAGCGCGGATGACATCGTGCAGGAAACCTTCATCCGGGCATGGCATCACCTGCCCCAGCTGAGTGCCGATGACCGGCCCGTCCGGCCCTGGCTGTTCCGGGTCGCGCGTAACTTGCTGATCGACGCGAACCGCTCCGCGCAAGCCCGGCCGATGACGGTACCGGGGGAAGCGGCCGCGGAGGTCGGGACCGATTCCGGGGTGGAGGAGATCCTGGACCGGGAGCTCGTTTCCGCCGCGATCCGGCACCTGTCGCCCGCGCACCAGACCGTACTCGTGGAGACCTTCTACCGGGGCGGGACACTGGCTACGGTCGCCCGCGAGCTCGGCATACCGCACGGCACGGCCAGATCACGGCTGCACTACGCGCTGGATGCCATGCGCAAGCAACTCGAAAAGCACGACGCGATCGCGGCGTCTTGAATGAATAACTGCCTGCCCCGGGGTAGCACCACCGATGCCGAGGGCGGGAAGACCGAGCCTGCCACAGGGACCCAGGCCGTTCGGCGCCTGATCGTGTTGATGCTGTTCACCTCGACCGCCCTGGACCTGACCCGGTGCGGCCTGGTCATGGCGGCGGCCCGGCATCCGGGCCCGACCGCCGGGTTGGTCGCCGCCGGGCTGGCCGCAGCCGCACTGACCGCTCGGACCGCGCGCGGATGCCGGGCCGGCCGGCGCTGGGCAGGCTGGGCAGCAGTGCTCATCGGCCTCGCATCGGCCCCGCAAGCGGCCGCGTCCGGCTTCCGCAGCCCTTACCTCATCCCCGACACAGCTACCGCTGCCCTGGGAATACTGCTGGCCGTCACCATCCTGGCGAGCGCGGGAAGGACGGACCGCCGGGACACGACACCGGAAAATCCTCCTGGCAAAGAAGCGACCAGCAACGAAGGCCGTTCGGCGGCTATCGGCTCGTCCGCTCATTGAACATTCGCCAGGTACTAAACGTGATAGTAGGTGGCCTGAGCCGGCGCGGCCGGCCCAACCCAAGCGAGAGGAACCGTAAAGCATGCGCAAGACGGGAAAGACCCTTGTCCTAGCGGCCATGGCTGCCGTTGCCGCCGGAATGACTTCCCCGGCGCTGGCTGCCACGGCCCGGCACGAGCCCGTTCCGAGGTCAGCGGTCGCCTTCACGCCCGGGTCGGGACGGTCGGTTGTCGACTGGAACCGCGAACTGATCACCATCCTCGGCACTCCGGGGGCTCAACCCGCGACCGTCCATCCGACCCGCAGCTTCGCGCTCCTGCAGGCGGCCGAGTACGACGCGGTGACCTCGATCACGCGCACGGCTCCTTCGTACCGTTTCACGGTGCCGGCACCGCGCGGTGCCCGGCCGGACGCCGCTGCCGACAAGGCCGCGCACGACGTGCTGACCGCCCTGTACCCGGCGCTGAAGGCCGGGCCGGACCGACTGCTCGCCGGTGAGCTAGCGGCCATTTCCGGTAGCCGAGGCAAGCAGCAGGGCATCCGAGTCGGAGAGATTGTCGCCAAACGGCTCATAAGCCTCCGGTCATCCGACGGATCAGCGGCCACCCCGCCGCCGTTCGTCGCCGGAACCCAGCCGGGCGACTACCGGCCGACTCCGCCGGAGTTCCCGGCACCGGTGTTCACCAACTGGGGCTCGGTCACGCCGTTCGTGCTCGGCAGCGGGTGGCAGTTCCGTTCCGCCGCGCCACCGCCGATCACCAGCGGCGCCTACGCCCGAGCGCTCAACCAGGTCAAGAGCCTGGGCCAGGACTCCAGCACCACCCGCACTGCCGACGAAACAACGCTGGCGAAGTTCTGGGGCGCAGCACCCATCTGGAACGTATGGAACCAGATCGCCCAGAAGCTCGCCGTGACCCGGCATGCCACCCTGGAGCAGGCGGTCACCGTGTTCGCGAACCTTGATCTCACCCTCGCCGACGCCACCATCGGCTTGTACGACGCGAAGTATCACTACCTGGTGTGGCGCCCGATCACCGCGATCCGGGAGGGCAGCACCGCCGGCAACCCGCACATCATCGGCGACCCCAGCTGGAACCCGCTCGCGGTTACCGCGCCCGACCCCTCCTACCCCGGCGCTCACGCCACGATCAGCCAGGCAGCGGCCACCGTACTCAGCGCCTTCTATGGTGACCACCAGCGGCTGACTGTGAGCTCGGACTCAGATCCCGGCGTAACCCGGATCTTCGGCAGCTTCCAGGCCGCCGCCAACGAAGCCACCCTCAGCCGGATCTTCGCCGGTCAGCACACCATGATCGACCTCGTGGCCGGCCAGCAGCTCGGCCGCCACGTGGCCGGCTTCGTGCTCCACCACCTCGGGTCGGCGCCAGCCGACGCGCGCTGAGGTCGGCGCACGCCCGCGGGAGCGGCGGATGCCTCCCCTCATCCGCCGCTCCCAATCCGCCGTTCCCAGGCACGGCGGCGAGGACGGCGGCCACTCAGGCCTTGGGTCCCACCCGACGGCTCGACATGGCTCCCCCCGTCATGGTGCGCGGCCGGTCACCGCAACGATCGGCAACAGGACCCACAGCGGCGGACGCTCGGATGCGCACCCGCTGCCACCCCGGCAGGTGCCCGGCTCCCTCGCCGGGGCGGTCGCCTCGACCGTCTTCATGCTGGCCCCTCGGTGCACGGGCCGCTCACGGAGCTGGCCATTTCCAATAGGCTGTTCCCGGGTCCGGCCCAGGTGGTGAAGACACTCGCCAGCGAACTCGGCCCGGCCAGGCCCCGGTCAACGGGCTGCTGCCCGTCAGGATCCGCCGGTAGGGTCCGTGAACTTGATGCCCTCCGTGGCGATCCCGCTGAGGTACGTGCCCGCCTGTCTGAGCACATCCCGTTGCGCGGGTACGGCGAGCCCGAGGAGTTCGGCTGGGCGGCCGCGTTCGTGCTCTCCCCCGCCGCGTCCCGCATCACCGGCGCGATGCGCGATGATACCGGTGGACGGGGTGCCATCAGCTCGATCTGAGCACCCGGTCGCGGGCAAAGCCGCCAGGGACCAGGGTGCCGGGAATCTGACAGCGATCACGTCATTTCGTGGAAACTCGTGTTATCAGCTGGCCTGGCGGAGCGCCCCGCCCGTTTGCTGCGCCGGGGAAATGCTGTCGCGGAACCCTGGCGAGTAGGCCAGGTGGAACCCGCGGGTAGGCACGGTCGCGCCCAGCTGCGCGAAGAGCCCCGCGGCCGAGAGCGTCGCCCGCCAGAGCAGGGCGTACTGCGGCGGCGGGGTCAAGTTACGCAACGCTGGTGCGAAGCGTGGCTCGGTGAGGTGGGCCATGAGCCCGCGCAGCCACGCGCGAGAGTACGTGAAGCTGGTGTCGGCGCCGGTAGCCGCGAGCGGGTGAAGCAGCTCGATGATCAACCGCGGATCGACCTCGTCGTCCGGGGCGAGGGCCCCGACCTTCCGGGCCAGCCGTATCGCCGCCGGGCCGTCCCCGGCGAGCACCGCGGCGGCGAGCTGCCCGAACGGCGCGGGAATGCCGCCGGGCGTCGCGGCGACCGCGCCGAAGTCCAGCATGCCGAGGCGGCCGCCTGGGAGCAGCAGGAAATTGCCGGAGTGCAGATCGGCGTGCATCCAGCCGGTGCACGCCGCGGGCGCGTAGATGGCGTGGCCGAGCAGCCGGGCGGCCAGGTCCGCTGCGTCGCACTCGTCGAGTTCACGCCAGCCCCCGGGAAGCAGATCCCGGCGCCCTCGATACCCTCTTCTTCGCCCGGAGAACGCCCAGACAAGCCGCCATCCTCCAGCCGCCCAAGCTGTCCATCGTGCCTTCGACAAGGATCCTCCAGCACGCCGCCGAACACGATGTTGAACCTGAGGCCGGAGCCTGACCGCACGACTACGTGCACGTGGACTGACCACGCTCCAGGGGCGGCAATTACAGTAAGACCAGGGACTAAGCAAGTTACAAAGGCGCGTCAAGCGGCAATGAGCGGGTGAGCCTTCGCCTGCTCATAGAGCGGCTCGGGCGCTAGGTCGATCCCGTCAGGCCACACGATGGTTCCTGCTTCCCAATCCACCGTAACCTCGGCGAAGTAGCCGGGGTCATTCAGCGGCGCGAGGACACCCGTCCACTGTTCGGCCGAGAAGTCGACATCTCCGGCCGTGCCGTCGCTGAACAGCAAGCGGAGCAAGTGGTCACCGACCACGGCCACGCCCGCGACGACTGGCAGGTAGTTCTCGCTCACACCCTCAATGCTACGCCAGCGGCTCGATCGCGAGCAGTTGCTCATTCCGCCGGGCCCGTTCCCAGTTAGCCATGATCTCGTCCCGCCGGAGGCGTGCCCATTCCCGGACGAACTGCAGGGCGCGGGGATCGAGGCCGCCGGAGAGCACCTCTCCGTTCGCCGAAACCGAGGCACGCCGTCCAGCATGGTAGGCGTGGAAGTGAGCTACCGGGTGATCGCGCTCGTTCCAGTACATGTAGATCACGACCCGTAGAACGCGCTGACACGCGGCTTGCCCGGTGGCGCTCGATCAGAGTTCGAAGCGCGTACCGACGGTGTTCGGGATGAACGCCTCGCCAAAGCGAGCACCCATAGCGTGCTGGGCCCGCCATCCGGTGCAGTGGGCCGGGACCACGACACTGGGGGCAAGGGCGCCAAGGTCGTCGAGGACCCGCGGGATGAGGGGCTCGAAAATCGGTCCGTTGAGATGGAATCCGCCTATGATCGCGTAGAGGGCGCGCTCTTTGGTCAGGCGGCGGGCGTACCGGCAGATGTTGACGATCCCAGCGTGGCCGCAGCCGGTAATCACGAGGAGGCCCTTGTCCTTGATGTCGACGATGAGCGCCTGGTCGTCTAGGACGAGGGCGTCGGGCTGCCAGCGGCCGTCAAGCCGGGCCTCCTGCAGCGGGAACCCGGCCTCGTAGCCGGTGGTGCGGGGTACTTCGCCGGTGACCAGGACGGATCGGTTGAATAGGAAGCTGGGCT
>WNGL01004976.1_pt1 | contig 15861 bp, 29 predicted proteins | sample 5400591 | NCBI WGS metagenome assembly WNGL01 (sample SAMN13153377, study PRJNA577476) | soil metagenome | isolation source: 80 cm soil or saprolite under Garry oak tree replicate 1 | place: USA:California | collected 2016-06-15
TACCGACCTACCGAAACGCGCGGCGCCTGCTCGAGCGCGCTCGTCGCCTGGATCGCCGGGACACCTCGCCAGTCGCGGGTGCCCGCCGTCCGGTCGGCACCGCCTAGCCCGATTCGTTACGCATGGACAACGCCGTGCAATTGCCCTCACTCCACGAGTACGCGGTCGACACCTATCGTGTCGATGGCGAAAGGCGGACAATCCGCTTTTCTCTGAGGGCACCGGAGAGCTCTTCGAATCGACGCGGGTCCTCCGAGCTGGTTTTCAGCGACGTCGAGGGTTATCTCTTCGAGCGCGACCTCGATACCGCCATTGTCCTGGCTGCCGAAGAGCTGCCGCTTGACACGTTCCTCACCGAGAACGAGGACTACTTCGCACACGAATCCCAGTGGGGCTGGCCGCAGTTCTGGCGCGGATCCGCTGACCTTACCGCCGCCTGGCTCGCTTCCCGCGGGTGCCGTGTCTGGAGGATTGCGACGTCGTACGGCTTGTCGGGCTGGGTCGTCGCCGGCAACGCCACGTTTCACAATGGTCATGCCTCATAAGCGCGTATACCGAAGAGCCCGGCCGTGACCATTTTCCTGATCAGTGTGATCACGGGCGCCCTCGGCGTTGCTTATATCGCCTATGGCAGGCGTCAAACAAAGTTCGTACCCCTGATCGCCGGCGTTTTCCTTTGTGCGTATCCATACTTCATCGATAGCCTGGTATGGCTTTGCGTCGTCGGCGCCCTGCTGCTCGCCGCGCCTTTCGTCATTGATTTCTAGTCCCGCCACGGTTCGGGTCGCCGCACAGGATGGACAATCAGCCGCCAAACTCGCGCGAGCCACCCACCGACGCCTCCGTCAATTGGCGTAGTGGCGCTGCGACTGTCGTTGCAGCGGCGCTGGGTGCCGTCGCGGGTGCAATCGCTGCGGCGAAGCTGCCAAGCGACAAGTTTGCCTGGACCGGATTCTTCATGTTTCCCCTTTTCGCCCTGCTCGAGGTCTTCCTCAGGCATCTTGTATCCCTGTTCGGTGGCGATCAAAATGCCGCACGCTTCGCGCTGGCCGGCGCACTCGTGGCGGGGTTTTACGGCGCCTGGTTCGGTGTTCGATACTTGTGAACGGCTCTCGCGCTCAACCGGACTAGCGGGTTCGCTAGGCATCCTCGCGGCAACAAGCGGAGGCACATCTGAAAATCTCGATCCAGGCGACGATGGTTGTTGCGGCAATTTTTGCGGTCATATGCCTTAGCGTTGCGATTACCGGCTTTACTTCGCTAGGCACCATTACAGATCCGGCAGAAGTAGCCGATGCAAAAGGGTTCGCCTGGTTCTGGACCTTTCTCGCGAGCGTGGCGATCGGGCTTGCACTGCTGGCGTGGTGGGTGGCGCGAAACCACAAGGGAGAGGAAGACGCGTGACCTCTATGCGCCCGGCCCGGCCGACGGCGCTGTCGCGCCCTCCGCTGGACACGGCTGGCTTCGTCCCTTGACTTGCGCATAGAATTGGCGCCCGGGCCTTTAGATCACGTCCTCGAATGATGGCAACCAAACGAGCATCTGCGGCATCACCTCCCAAAGGGCTCCCGGTTTATCGCCTTCTCACCGGTAAGGACGACGCGATTTTTTGCCGGAGAGTGAGCGATGCAATCGCCCTGGGTTACTTACTCTACGGATCCCCAGCGGCCGCTTTCAACGGCCAGGATGTCATCGTAGCCCAGGCGCTGATCTGGCCGCCTGCGCAACGCAAGGTCGCCTAGCGTCTCGTTCGCCAGGGGTCGTTCGTGCCGCAACGAGAATTCACGATCGGGCTGATCTCCGACACTCATGGCCTGCTTCGGCCCGAAGCAATAACGGCCCTTGCGGGAAGCGACTACATCATTCATGCGGGAGACATCGGTCGCGCCGGGATCATCGAGGAACTGTCGGCGATCGCCCCGACAACTGCCGTTCGTGGCAACAATGACAAAGGAGCGTGGGCATCGCGTATTCCCGAGACGGACGTCCTCGAGATCGGTACCGCGATCCTTTATGTCATTCACGATATCGCCGCACTCGACATCGATCCGGCCGCCGCCGGCTTTCACGCGGTCATCTCCGGCCATTCGCATCGTCCGAGCATCGAGATGCGTGAAGGGGTTCTATTCGTCAATCCAGGCAGCGCCGGCCCTCGTCGCTTCAAGTTGCCAGTATCCGTAGGGTGCCTTACAGTTTACGGTACGTCGATCAAGCCGCGGCTCGTGGAGTTGAACCCTGGCGGCAACACCTAAGCGAGCTGTATCTCAACCATTCGGCAAACCTACGTGGCAGTCATCCGATACCTCGTCAGCGACGTCGATGCCTCTTTGGACTTTTATATCGGCATCCTCGGCTTCGATCTCGTGGAAAAGTGGGGCCCGCCGTTCGCGATGGTCAAGCGCGGTGATCTCACGCTGTGGCTCAGCGGTCCAGGCAGCTCAGCCTCGCGTCCGCTTACCGACGGTTCCAAGCCTGTCCCGGGCGGCTGGAACCGGCTGGTGCTCGAAACCGACGATCTGGTATCGCTCGTTACGAAGCTGACGCGATCCAGTGCACAGTTTCGCAGTGGAATCGTTTCGGGTCCGGGCGGGAAGCAGGTTCTGGTCAATGATCCATCAGGCAATCCGATCGAACTGTTCGAGTCGACCGGCCAGTGACACCGGATTGCTGAACGCCCATGCCTACTGCTGAAACGCTCGAACGATTCATAGCGCTCGTCGAGCAGAACGCACACGTAGAGGCCGTCGAAGGCTTCTACACGGTGGATGCTACGATGCAAGAGAATCAGTCCGCGCCGCGCGTCGGCCGCGATGCTCACGCAGCGAACGAACGCCGCGTCCTGTCGAGGGCGAAGGCCTTGACATCGACATGCGTCCGGCCCGTTTTTGTCAACGGCGACAAGGTCGTGATTCGATGGATATTTCACTTCGAGTGGCTGGATGGGACGGTGACCCACATGGAGGAGCTAGCCTACCAGCGCTGGGAGGGCGAACGCATCGCCGAGGAGACCTTCTTCTACGACCCCGCGCAGCGTGTACCGAAAAAAGCGCCTGCATAGCCGGCGGTCAAGCGCCTGTTGCCCCGGAGATTTGCATGCTTATCACTGGCAAGTGCCACTGCGGCAATATCGCCTTCGACCTTGACTGGGAAGGCGAGTCGCCCGAGATACCTGCTCGCGCATGCGGTTGCTCGTTCTGCGCCAAGCACGGCGGCGTCTGGACCTCCAATCCAAGAGCCACGCTCGCTGTGGATGTTGGCAATGCCGCGCTCTTGTCGAAGTACGCCTTCGGTACTCGCACGGCCACGTTTTACGTCTGCTCGCGTTGCGGCGCGGTGCCGGTAGTTACCAGCGAGATCGCGGGCCAGCTCTATGCGGTCGTCAACGTGAACGCTTTCGAGAACATCGAGCCATCGTGGCTTCGACGGGGCGCCGCAAACTTCGAAGGCGAAGACGTTGAATCTCGCCTCGCGCGCCGAAGGCGCAACTGGATTGCCGATGTTCGGATCACCGAAGGCGCTCGTTCGCCGGACATGTATGGCCAGGAGCCGACTCGATGAATGACGGCGCGAGCGGCGCGTCGGCGACGTTGGCGCGGGCAGAGCGCCTTGGGCACGCTTGCAATACCGGGGTGAGCCGTGCGCTCGAGTGATCTTTTTCCGATTTTCGCTGCTGTCTGGCTCGCCCTCGGCATTGCATTGTGGCTCTTCTCCCGGCGCGGCTCCTATCACCGCAAGAAGCAGTGGCACCTTGTCCTCGTCGCCGGCGCGGGAGTGCTGTTCGTCTGTTTCGCGTACGCATTATCCCAGCGGGCGGAAGTGCTGTATGTCGCCGTGCCCGCGGTCATATTGATCTCGTTCCTGAATTACAAGCTCACGCGCTTCTGCCCGCGCTGTGGCTTCACCGTGCCTCGTACGGGTTTGTTCTCTCGCGCGACCTACTGTCCAAGGTGCGGCGGAAAGCTCGATGAGGACACGCATCTCTGAGTCTCGAGGACACTCATGTCGGCCACGGCGCCGGACACTGACCGATCAGCGGCACTGAGTCAGGCGATGTCGACCTCCACGAGCGTCGGAACGGTCGCCTTCAGCGCTTCGATGAGCACATCGCGCAACTGTTGCGCCCGGTTCACGTTCACCCCGCGGCAGCCCTGGCCACGCGCGAGGGCCACGAAGTCGATATCGGGCAACTCGGTTCCCGCCAGCGGCTCGTCGGGCGCGAAACCGAACGTCGGCGCGAACTCCTGCAACGCGGCGTAGCGCCGGTTCTTGAGAACGATGAACGTGATCGGCAGCGCGAGCTGAGCTGCACTCCACAGCGCCTGGATCGAGTACATGCTCGAGCCATCGCCGATCAGGCCGATGACCTTCGCGCCGGGCTTGCCCAGCGCAACGCCGACGGCCGCCGGCATGGCGTACCCGAGGCCGCCGCTGCACATCGTGTAGAACGTTTCGCTGCGCACGATCGGCAGATAGCTCTGCATCGCAGATCGCGAGCTTGGCGCCTCCTCCACGATGATCGATGCGGGATCGCGGACCTCGGCAAGCGTTTGCATGACGAACGCTGCCGACATCGGGCTCGAGGGCTCGACGCGCGGCGGTTGGCTACGCGCGGCGGGCCGCTGGCGCGAACGCGGCGGTGCCCGCGCGAGCAGATCCAGCACACCGAGACGAATGCTTCCGACCGCGGACGTACCCTCCGGCGTCCACGCCGCGATGTTCGGATCGTCGATCAATTGCACCAGCCGGGCGCCCGACGGAAGGTGCGGCCCGGTGCCTTCGACGTGATAGGTGAACGCGGCCGCGCCGAGCGCGAAGATCACGTCGTGTCCTGCGAGAAGGCTCACGATCTTCTCGCGCAACGGGGGAAGGAACCCGGCGAAGAGCGCGTGATCTTCGGGGAAGCTGCAGCGGCCCGACATCGGCGCCACCCAGACGGGTGCGTTGTGCCGCTCGGCGAGCCGCACGACGTCGCTCCAGGCGCCGTCGCGATCGACCGCCGCGCCGACGACGAACGCCGGGCGCAACGCCGTATCGAGCGCCTCGCCGATTGCGTCCAGCACGCGAGGCTCGGGCCGGATCCCGGTGCTGACGACGCGCGCGGGCACCGGCTCGCAGGGCTTCGCCCAGTCATCGGCGGGAATCGAAACCAGCACCGGTCCGCGCGGAGGCTGCATCGCGATGTAGTAGGCGCGCGCGATGGCGCGCGGAACATCCTCGGCGCGCGCCGGCTCGCAGCTCCATTTCACGTATGGTTTCGGAAGCTCGGTGGCCTGGGCCGAGAACAGGAACGGGTCGAACGGAAGGATCGAGCGTGCTTGCTGGCCCGCGCTGATGACCAGCGGCGTGCGATTCCTGAACGCGGTAAAGATGTTGCCCATCGCGTGACCCACGCCCGCGGCCGAATGCAGATTGACGAAGGCGGCGTTGTGCGTCGCTTGCGCATATCCGTCCGCCATACCCACGACAACCGCTTCCTGCAGGCCGAGCACGTAGCGGAAGTCCCTGGGGAAATCGCGGAACAGCGGCAGCTCCGTGGAGCCCGGATTGCCGAAGATCGTGGTCATCCCGAAGGCGCGCAGGAGCTCCAGGACGGCGGTGCGGACGATCATCGCGATATCGGTGGCGGGCGCAAACGGCGGTCCTGATGATACTCCTGACCCACCGATGATCCAGCCGTGCGAGGATACAAATGGACGGGCGAGGGTCGCTCGACCTCGTTGCTTCCCGCGGTCGGCTGGCGTAGATTGGCTCCGCGCCTGGGGCGTCGATTTTGCTGGTCAAAAAACATTCGACTCGACGGAGGAACCAATGAGCGGCACAAAAGTACTCGGGATCGTTCTCCTGGTTGCCGGTCTGCTCGGACTGCTTTACGGTCACTTCGACTATACGAAGGAAACGCACGAAGGCCAGATCGGACCCTTCAAGTTCTCGATCGCCGAAAAAGAGACGACCGTGATTCCGAGCTGGGCCAGCATCGCGGTCATGGTGGCGGGCATCGTGCTCCTGGTCGTCGATCGCAAGTAGCCGAGGTTGGAGCTGCAGGCCCGTGACGGAGGAGCAGAGCCAATGACGAGAATCGGATTCGTGCTATCTCTGTTCTTCTCCCTGCCGGGAGCGTTGCCGTCCCCGGTCGCGGCGCCGGCCTATCCCTCCGACACTTCCAGCGGAGCAAGTTCCGGCGATGCCGCCTGACCCTGCAATATGAGGCTGCTCGCCGCAGCCATGGGCCTGATCATCGCCGTCGTCGGCGGTGTCGGTGTCGTCGCGCCGTCGGTCCTGCTCGAATTCGGGCGTTCGTTGCAGACTCCAGATACGTTCTATATCGTTACCGGGATACGCGTCATTTTCGGCGCGATACTTCTGTGGGTAGCAGCCGGGTCGCGCATGCCGAAAATCATAGGCGTCATCGGCGTCCTCATCATCGTCGCGGGCCTGCTCGCCCCGTGGTTCGGCCTGGAGCGCTCGCAAGCCTTGCTCGACGTGTGGTCGAGTCGCGGACCCGTTTTCATGCGGACCTGGGCGGCCGTGGCTGTGATGTTCGGCCTCTTCATCGCCTATGCCGTGGGTTCGGCTCGTCGCGGTGCCCGTTGACGCGCGCCTCAATCGACCGGTCCGGCACGCTTGCATCTGCGCATACAGGCAACCAGGTTGACAGTCCGCAAGTTATGGGGACTCACGCGATGATATCGAGACACTGGAACGGACTCTGCAAGCGGGAGTCCGCCGATCGCTATGTAGAACATCTCGAGCGCGAGACGTTCCCGCAGCTCGCTGCGCTCACGGGCTTCGTTCGCGCAAGCATACTGCGACGCGAGCTCGCTGCCGGCACGGACTTTCAGGTGGTGACGCTATGGCAGTCCCTGGCAGCGATCGAGGCGTTCGCCGGCGAGGACGTCGATGCCGCCGTTGTGCCGGCGTCGGTTCAAGCGATGATGCTGAGCTATGATCGCAGGGTGGCGCACTACGAGGTTGTCCACACATTTCCGGCGACCCAAGGGCGCGCGGCTTGACCTGACGCCCGGTACGAGGAGACCGTGAACGCGCCAGGCGATCTCTCCGTCGTCCGGCATCGCACAGGAAAAAGGAAATCCGATGAACGAATCTCAGGAGTATTCGTACGCGACGTTTCTCAACGTGCTCTATCCGTCGCTCAGCGTGATCGACGTTCCGTCATTGGCGGCCGCATCCACCGAGCGCTGGTACAACCAGACGCTATGCAGGGTCAACGACTCGGTTGTCCGGCTGGGTGTCATGCAAGGTGAGTATCACTGGCACAAGCACGACAATGACGACGAGTTCTTCTTCGTCCTCGATGGTTGCTTCATCGTGGACCTGGAGGATCGAAGCATCGAGCTCCGACGACAACAGGGCTTCGTCGTGCCGAAGGGGGTCGTCCATCGGACGCGTGCACCGGAACGAGCGATCATCCTCATGGTGGAAACCGCAGCGATCGTGCCCACCGGGGATGCCTGAGCCTCTGCCCTACGCGAACGACTGGGTGGTTTCCGCGCAGCGCCGGATCAAGTCGCCGACTTCTATTTGCCCAGGTTCAGGCGCTTCGCGCCTTCGGTGTAGATCCCGATCTTGTCCTTCATGAAGGCGTCCATCTGGTCCGACCCAACGTTGACGAGCTCGAAGCCGCTCTTGGCGGCGAGCTCTTTCATCTCGGGATCGTTGTTGAGCCTGGCCCACAGCTCCGACAGGCCCTTCCTGGCGTCCGCCGGCGTCGACTTCGGCACGCCGATCCCGCGATAGGCCCCATCGACCCAATCGACACCGAGCTCCCGGAACGTCGGCGTGTCGGGGAGCAGCGGATGGCGCTTATCCATCGCCACGGCCAGCGCGCGCACCTTTCCCTTGTTGTTGATGGCAAACGCCGTGTAGGACATTGCTCCGTCGACGTGGCCGCCGAGTACGGAGGTGGTCATATCGCCCGTGCCCTTGAACGGCACATACGTGGTCTTCACGCCGAAGGTAGCGTCCAGGCGCTCATGCGCCGCGTGATTGGCTGAGTTCTGGCCGGACCCGCCCAGCGAGAGCTTGCCGGGTTCCGCCTTGGCCGACTTCACGAAGTCCTGGACCGTTTTGAAGGGGCTTGCCTCACGCACCACCAGCGCGTCCGGGGTGTAATGGAACCAGAACACCGGCGTGACGTCGTCGGTTTTGTATTGCACCTGGCCCTCGATGGGCTGGAACACGATGTGAGGCAAATTGATGCCGACGACGTTGAGCCCATCGCCGGGAAGCTGATTCATCTGCGCCCACATCAGGCCGCCCCCTGCGCCCGGCTTGTATTGAATGACAGTCTCGATCGCCGGGCAGTGTTTCTTCAGGACGACCTGCTGGTGGCGGGCGGAGATATCCGACTCGCCACCCGGCGGGAACGCCTGCCAATACGTGATGTTCCTGTCGGGGCAGGCTTGCGCCAGGACGGCGGGCGCGGCGACAATGCAGAGCAGTGCCACGAGCTTCTTCATGAGTCGAGTTATCCTCGCGATAGAGGTGCGGATCCGGATCAGCAGAAGGACCAGGCGACGATAGCGAAGCAGATGTTGCGGGTCCTGCGACCGTCGAATGCATATGCTCCATCACGTATCGTTCGGTGTAAAGGATATCGAGCGCTCTGGCGCTTTCTACGATGCGGTCCTCGCGCCGCTGGGCTACGTCCGCGTGTGGGCCGATCTTGCGCCCGAGAGCCGGGGCAAGGCGATCGGCTACGGCAAGCCCGGCGAAGGCGACAAACTCGCCTTGAAGCATCGGCCTGAAGCCCACGTTGCGCCCGGCCCTGGCTTTCATCTAGCCCTCGCCGCGCCGACCCGGAACGCCGTAGACCGGTTCTACGCGACGGCCATCGCGCGCGGCGGCCGAGACAATGGCGCCCCTGGTCTCCGGCCACACTATGGTCCGGACTACTACGCCGCTTTCGTCATCGACCCGGATGGTTATCGTATCGAAGCCGTCATCGGTGCGGCGGGCTAAGCCTCAGCTGGCGCATTGCGTGCACATTATCGCCAGGAGACCGACGTGGCCGTTCGCGTGGTGAGACTGGGCAGCGCGAGGACGGACGACGAAGGCCCTCGCATCGGCACCGTCCGCCGCCCGCCGCGGGGTGTTCCCAAGAAAGCGTTCGCGTCTCAGAACTGGTACGACGTCTGGTTTCCGAATCTTGCGCCGAGCGTCGAAACCATGAAGATGGCCCAGCGGGCCACGACGTCGAAGGAATGGGTCGGCTTTTTCAGAAGGTATCGCGCCGAGATGGCCCGGTCGGAAAACTCTCGCGCTCTCGATGTGCTCGCGGCCCTCTCGCACGACGCCAACTTCTCCGTCGGCTGTTATTGCCAAGACGAATCACATTGCCATCGCTCGGTGCTCCGTGCGCTGCTTGTCGAGCGCGGCGCGAAGATACGATAGTTCATCCATGCATCCCTCGCAGCTTCTCGTCGGCTTTATCCGCGAGCACCCGCGGGTATTCGCCCTGACCGGCGCGGGCATCAGCGCGGCCTCGGGCATTCCCGGCTATCGCGACGCCGACGGCAACTGGCAGCGAAAAGCGCCGGTCACGCATCAGGAGTTCGCCGGGAGCGAGGCCGTACGCAGACGGTACTGGGCGCGAAGCCTGCTCGGCTGGCCGACGGTCGCCAACGCCGCTCCGAATCCGGCGCATGGCGCGCTGGCGCGATTGGAGCATCTCGGTCACGTCGCCCAGGTCATCACGCAGAACGTCGATGGACTGCATCAGCGCGCAGGCAGCGAAAACGTCATCGATCTGCATGGGCGACTGGACCGGGTGGTATGTCTGGATTGTGGCGCGATCCATGCGCGATCGGACGTGCAGGCTTCGATGCTGGACGCGAATCCGGGATTTGCGAACCACGCCGCGACGGTTGCGCCGGACGGAGACGCGGATCTCCAGACCGACTTTCACGCGTTCAGGTCGCCCGACTGCGGCCGGTGCGGAGGCACGCTCAAGCCCGATGTCGTTTTCTTCGGCGCCAACGTCCCTCGGCTGCGCGTCGAGGCTGCTTTCGCGGCCCTGGAAGAGGCCGACGCGGTGCTCGTCGTGGGTTCGTCGCTGATGGCGTATTCGGGCTACCGCTTCTGCGAGCGGGCGCATGCGGCGGGCAAGCCGATAGCGGCGATCAACCGCGGGCGCACGCGGGCCGATGGCCTGTTCCAGCTCAAGCTCGACGCCGACTGCGGGGCGGCGCTGACAGCGCTCGTCGGACAGCTTGCAAACTGAGTACAGACTGAGAGCGCATACACGGCGCACCGAGTCATGACGCGCTGCATCACGATTCCGCCCGAAAGGAGATACCCTTGATTCGAGGCGATCTCACGCTCCGTGCGCTCGCCGGTGAGACCGAGGAGATGCGCGAGCTCCAGCGTGTCCTCGAAGAGGCGCCAACGTACGCTCAGCGGATCACCGGTCTGCCGCCGGGAAAAGCCGATGCTCAGAGCACCTACTCGGCGCTTCCGGAAGGCAAGTCCTACGATGACAAGTTCGTGTTCGGCATCTTTCGTGGGACCGAGATGGTGGGCTGCGCCGACCTGATCCGCGGCTATCCGCGTCCCGCGACGGCGATGCTCGGGCTCCTGCTGGTCTCCGAGAGGCACCAGCACCAGGGGATCGGCCGGCTTGCCTATGCCTTCCTGGAACAATTCGTTCAGGGCTGGGGCGTATGCGATCGCATTCGGGTCGGCGTCGTTCGCACCAACAAGCAGGTGATCCCCTTCTGGACTCAACTCGGCTTCGCAGCGACCGGGGAGCTGCGTCCGTACCGATATGCGTCGGTTACCTCGGAAATTGTGGTGTTCGAGAAACCGCTGCCTGATGCGCCGTTTCCACCGGGCGCCTCGACGGCCTCGAGCCGCGCCAGCCTGTCGTAGGCGGTGAACTCGCGACGGGCGGTTCCGTCGAACGGGAAGAACCATCGACGATGGCGCACCCGCGGGGATCCATGGACCAGGACGAGCAAGCCATCCGCAACCTAGTCGCTACCTGGATGAGTGCTTCGGCGGCCGGCGATCGTGACCGCGTGCTCGAGCTCATGGCCGACGATGCCGTCTTCCTGTTGCCGGGTCGGTCGCCGATACGCGGCAAGGCCGCCTTCGCTGCTGCCCAGGACCCGCTCAAGGGCATGCGGATCGAAGCGGAAAGCGACATCCAGGAGGTCCGGGTGTTCGGTGACTGGGCGTACTGCTGGAACCATCTGGCCGTCGAGGTCTATCGGTCCGGTGGCAGCGTTCCAGCGAAGCGCGCGGGACCGGTCTTGTCGATCCTGCGCAGACTCCCTGATGGACGCTGGGTCATCGTTCGCGACGCGAACATGCTGGCGCCGGTGGCAGAGTGAGCCAGTTCATCAACGTCGCGATCTTCTCAGGGATCGTGCTCGTGGCAATTCTGGTGCTCGCCCGCTATCCCGACAGCTGGCTCGGTCGGATCGCGTTTGCCAGGCTCGGTCCGGTGCCACTGCGCTTCGAGCCGCGCAGCCGCTACTTCCTGCGCTGGGCGGCCTTTGCCGCGGACTGGTTCGCGCAAGCCATCTTCGCGTTCGTGATCGGTTGCCTTGCATGGGGCGCGGCGCCGTCGCTCGTCGACTCTCTGCCCTTCATCGTTCTGTGGCTGGTTGTCGTTCCATTGCTGGCGATCGTTTCACTGGCGGGAACGGCGCTCGCGCTCGTCGCGTTCCTGTGGAGGCGCCATGTCGGCGCCGAGCGGCCGGCGCGTCGTGCGTCCGAGCCGGTCAAGACATGATGCGGCCCAGGTGTACAACGGCAGCAGGGAGGAGACAATGACTACCGAGCTCATGTATCTCGTCGCGGTCACAGCGCTGACCGGCCTCATGTGGATTCCGTACATCCTCGATCGGATCGCGGTGTGGGGCCTTGCTGACACGGTGGGCTACCCGGAGGCCCCGAAGCCTCAGTCCCCGTGGGCGCGCAGGATGAAGTCCGCACACGCGAACGCCGTGGAGAATCTGGTCGTGTTCGCGGTGCTGGTCCTCGCCGCCCACGCGGCCAGCGTCAGCAACAACTCGACGGTGTACGCTTGCGCGGTGTATTTCTGGGCCCGAGTCGTGCATTTCGTCGCATATACCGCGGCGCTGCCGTGGGCTCGCACGCTCGGGTTCGCAGCGGGGTTCGTTGCCCAGGCGGTCTTGGCGTGGCAACTGCTCGTTCTCTGACGCGCGTGGCGCGGGCCTGCGCCGCGGGCCGCTATCGCTAGAGAGCGCTCCGCAAGGCGTCCGCCGATCGTGCGCTATCAGCTCATCCTCCGTTTCCAGGGCGACACGTTCGAAGCGTTCGAGGACATCGTCGAGCTCGAGACCGCGCTCGTCGAACGGCTCGGCGAGCTCATCCTTCTCGAGAGCCGCGACGTGGGGTCCGACGAGTGCAGTATCGTCGTGCTGACCGCCGACCCCGTCCTGGCATTCAGCAGCATGAGCCCGGTGCTCGACCGCAGAGGGCTACTCGAGGCGGTCGTGGCCGCGTATCGCCCGGTCGGCGGCAAGGACTATACGGTGATCTGGCCGGAAGCTCCGCCTGGCAACTCGATCATCGGGTAGACCCGGCGGCCTCGGAGGCCTTTACCGCCGTCGCGAGTGCTCCTAAACTGGTGCTGGGCGCGCTTGCAGTCGCGCCGACCGTTTCGCTTCCACCTCGGACTCGACCGCGTTCGACCACCCAGATCCCTGCACCCAGGCCGTGGAACCGCTCGTCGTCCTGATCCTGCTGCCGGTCCTGATCGGTGTCGGCGCCCAGATGTTTTTCCGCGATACGGTCCGGGCATCGGCCGTGGCGACAATCGTCTCTCCGACGGTCGTCTACTTCTGCCTGACCACGCTCGATCCCGGCGGAACCTGGAATTGGCTCGCCACACTGCTCGTCTCGCCCCTGGCGATTGCCCTGGCACTGGCTGCCGTCATGGCCTGCTTCGGGCGGGCACAGGTCCGCAAGCGCCCGCGCCGGAATGGGGTGTGAGCGCCCAAAGAGGCCGAGCAAGCCGCAATGAGCGGCGAAAGAGGCCGTTTGCAGGCCGCCGCGAGGGGCGACAGGTTAGAATCGCGCGGTGGGCGATCGGCTCCTCAAGGTGGCGGTAGTCTTCCTGTGCAGCATCAACGCTGCAATGTGGGAGCTTTACACGGAGTCGACGATAATGGCGCTGCTGTGGGCCGTGACCGCTATCGCATTCGTGGTCTGGATTGCCAAGGACATCCACCGCTGACGTGAGCGCGATCGCCAAAAATGGCTTACTCTATCGCCTGATTCTCAACCGCCGACAAGGATCGCCAATTGGCCAAACCCAATTACGCCTTTGCTAAACGCCAGAGAGATCTGGCCAAGAAGCAGAAGAAAGAGGAGAAACGGCTGCGCAAGCAAGGCTCTGCCGCTCCGCCGACTCCTGAAACCGTCCCGCCGACGCCAACCGCCGAAAAGACGAGCGAGTAGCCCCGCTCGCTGAAAGGGTGGCGGCCGCATTCGTTGCCCGGTTGCGAAGGGCAACGGACGGGCGCCGGACGCATAGCGCCGTCATGTCGCGAATCGCCGTCATCCAACGCACTCCCGTGCTGCTCGATCGCGAGCGCACGCTGCAAGCCGCGGTCGTGGAGGCCGCGCACGGCGGTGCCCAGCTGATCGTCTTCCCGGAGGCATTCGTCCCCGGCTATCCGGTGTGGATCTGGCGTCTCAGGCCCGGCGCCGATTCGAGCCTCACGACGAACCTGCATGGGCTGCTTCTCGACAGCGCCGTGAGCATCAGGCGCGGCGACCTTGCTCCGCTGTGCGCTGCGGCCCGGGAACACACGGTGACCGTCGTCTGCGGGATGCACGAGCGTGATGAGGACTTCAGCCGGGCCACGCTGTACAACTCGGTAGTCGTGATCGGTCCCGACGGCGCGATCCTGAATCGCCATCGCAAGCTGATGCCGACCAACCCCGAGCGCATGGTATGGGGGCTCGGGGATGCCTCAGGGCTGCGAGTCGTCGATACGCCCTGCGGACGGGTCGGAACGCTCCTGTGCTGGGAGAGTTACATGCCGCTCGCGCGCTATGCGCTCTACGCGCAGGGCCTCGAGATCTATGTTGCGCCGACCTACGATGCCGGCGAGAGCTGGATCGGCACCCTGCAGCACATTGCGCGCGAAGGCGGCTGCTGGGTCATCGGCGCCGGCCTGGCGATGCGGGGGGCCGATATACCGGAAAGCTTTCCCGAGCGCTCGCGCCTGTACCCGGATCCGGACGAGTGGATCAATCCGGGCGACTCGGTCGTCATCGCGCCGTGGGGCAAGATCGAGGCCGGGCCGCTGTCGAAACAGACCGGAATCCTGTACGCCGAGATGGACACCGCGCGCTGCGGCACCGCACGGCGCAGCCTCGACGTCGCCGGCCACTATTCGCGGCCCGACGTGTTCGAGCTCCACATCAACCGGCGGCCGCGACAACCGGTCGCGTTCGACTGACGCCCGGGTGCTTGTCCCTGCGTCGCAATCGATCCCAGCGATGGAAACGCATATCGCCGACATCACCCGGGTGATCCAGCTCGCGGTCGCGCCGGTATTCCTGCTCACCGCGATCGGCACGCTGATCACTGCGCTGAACAACCGGCTGGGCCGCGCGGTCGATCGCCGCCGCGTGGTCCAGGAACGCTTGCAACACGCGAGCCAGGAGGGCGCGGCGGAAGCGCGGGTCGAGCTTCGCCGTCTGGAACAGCGCTCGCGGCTCATCTATTTCGCGATCCTGGCGGCGGTTGTCGCGGCGCTTTTCATCTGCCTGGTCGTCGCCGGCGCCTTCGTCGGCGCGCTGGTCGCCGTCGAGCTATCGAAGATGATCGCAGTGTTGTTCATCCTGGCGATGTGCGCGCTGATCGTGAGCCTGGCGCTGTTCCTGCGCGAGATCTTCCTCGCCGTCAGCTTCGGGGGCCTCAGGCTGCGCGGATGAGCGCCGCAGGGCCGCCCCAAGGCGCGAATTGGCCTTGCAGGCACTCGGCCCCCGCTTTTGGGGGCAGCGCAGGGGCCGAATTGGCCAATGAGGCCGCAAGCGTGGGGGTACACCAATGACCGCCGACGCGCTCGATCTCGACGCCTATCTGTCGCGCATCGCGCATCAGGGCCCACGCGAGCCGACGCTCGCGACGCTCAAGGCACTGCATTTCGCACATGCGACGCACATCCCGTTCGAGAACCTGGACATCCTGCTCGGCCGGCCAATCCGCATCGATCTAAAGAGCCTGCAAGCCAAGCTCGTGGAGGGCGGCCGCGGCGGCTATTGCTTCGAGCAGAACACGCTGTTCGCCGCCGCATTGCGCGCGCTCGGTTTCGAGGTGACATTGCTTGCAGCGCGCGTGCGCCTCGGCGCGACGCGCGTCCTGCCGCGAACGCACATGGTGCTGAAGGTCGCGAGCGACGGCTCGAACTGGCTCGCCGACGTCGGCTTCGGCGCGGCCGGGCCAATCCTTCCCGTGCGCTTCGCGGCCGGAGCGGAAGCGTCGCAGTTCGCGTGGACGTACCGCCTGGTCGAGGATGGCGGGCAATGGCTGTTGCAGTCCCTTCGCGACGGCACCTGGGCCGATCTCTACACCTTCACGCTCGAGCCGCAGCTTCCCGTCGACTTCGAGGTCGCCAACCATTACGTGTCGACCCATCCGCAATCGCGCTTCGTGCAAACCCTCACCGTTCAGCGCACGGGACCGGAAGAGCGGCGCATCCTCATCAATCGCGAGATCACCATCGAGCGCGCAAGCGGCAGCGAGCGACGGACGCTTGCCGACGACGATGAGCTGCTGGCCTTGCTGGCGGAGTCCTTCGACTTGCGCTTTCCAGCAGGGACCCGATTTCGGGTCCCTGCGATGCCGTAACACGGCGC
>WNGL01018673.1_pt1 | contig 15861 bp, 14 predicted proteins | sample 5400591 | NCBI WGS metagenome assembly WNGL01 (sample SAMN13153377, study PRJNA577476) | soil metagenome | isolation source: 80 cm soil or saprolite under Garry oak tree replicate 1 | place: USA:California | collected 2016-06-15
GGGGTCGTCGCCTACGCCACCACGGCCCAGGGCCGGCTCTACGCGGTGGGCCAGGACGGCAAGGTGATCTGGTCGACGAGCGGCGAGCCCGCCCCGGAGCCGCTCGGGGTCTCCGCCCTGTCCTTCCCCACCGTCGCCCCCGCCGACGGCGCGCGGGCGGGCAGCCTGCCCACGCTCTACGCCGGCTCCGACGACGGGCACGTCTACGCGGTGGTGGTCGACACCGGCCTCGACCCCGCCTCGCCCTGGCCCAAGGCGCACCGCGATCTCCGCAACACGAGCAACGCCGACGCGCCGAAGGACTGGTAGCCACGAGCCCGCCATGAACCGCCTCCTGTCCGCCCTCGTCCTCGCCATGCTCGCGGCGCCGGCGCGCCCGGCCGACACGCTCGCCGTCCTCGCGGTCGCGGAGCCGCCGGGGCCCGCCACCGACCTCGCCGAGCTCACCCACCAGCTCCGCGGCGCGTGCCGCGATCGCACCGGCGGGGTCCTCGACGTGTCGGAGATGCGGTCCCGGCTGCTGGGACAAACCGCGGGGGCGACCCTGCCCGAGCTCGAGCGCGCCTACGCCGCCGCCCAAGCGACCTTCCAGAGCGAGGACTTCGACGGCGCGGCCCGGGCGCTGCGCGTCATGCTCGACGAGCTCGACAGGCTGCCCGGGAGCCCGGAGGCCCATGCGCTCCGGGAGAAGTCGATGATCCGGCTCGCGTTCGTCGAGCGCCTGGCGGGCCGCGCGTCCGCCGGCGCCACCGTCCTCGAGCGGCTCGCTGCGCTGGAGCCGGGCTTCGCCGTCGACGAGCTGCAGTATCCGCCCTCCTTCCGGAAGGAAGCCGATCAGGCCCGCCGCCGGGTGGCGAGCCAGCCGAAGGTGCGGCTGACCGTGCGCGCGGGCGAGCGGCGCGTCACCGCCTACGTCGACGGGAAGCCCATCGGCCTCACGCCCGCGGCGGTGTCGCTGCCGCCGGGCCGCTACCGCGTGGGCGGCAGCAGCGGCGAGGTGCGGGTGCCCTCCGTCCTCGTCCAGCTGGAGGGCGGCGAGCGGGTGGTCGAGCTCGACTTCACGGTGGCCGAGGCGCTCCGCATCGACGCCGGGCCGGGCCTGGCCCTCCCGGTTGCAGCGCGCGCGACCGCCCTCGTTCAAGCCGGCGGCTGGCTCGGCGGCGCCCGCCTCGTCGCCGTCAGCGAGGTCGCCGAGGGCGAGGCGCGCTTCCTCGACGGCGCCCTCTACGACGTGCAGCGCGGCGCGCTCGTGCGGGAGGGGCGCGTCCGCATGGCCGCCGGCGCGGTGCCGCCCGCGCAGCTGGGCGCGCTGGCCGCGTTCCTCCTGACCGGACAGCCGGCGCGCGGCGTGGCGGCCGTCGATCCCGTCGCCGCCGCGGCCGAGGCGGCGCGGCAGCGCGGCGCCGCGGCGAAGGTCCAGCTCGTCTCGCTCGGCGCACCGCTCGCCGTCGGCGCGACCGTCCCGTCGCGGCGGAGCTGGATGCGGCCCGCGGCCTACGGCGCCGGCGCCCTCGCGCTCGGGCTGGCGGGCGTCGCGACCTGGCAGGGCCTCGCGGCCCGCAGCCGGTACCGCGACGCGGACGCGATGCTGCGGGCGGACGGCGTGCTCCAGCCCGGGATCTCGCAGCAGGCGCGCGACGATGCGCTCGCTTCGGCGGACTCGGCCAAGCGGAACGCCTACCTCGCCGCCGGCGGCACGCTCGCCTTCGCCGCCGCAGCGGGGGTGCTCGGCTATCTCTCCTGGGACGAGCGCGGCGCACCGGTCGTGCGGTTCTGAGCGGTGGCCGCGGGCGCCGGCGCGGAACCCGGCTCCCCTTCGTGCCCCGGCTGCTCGCGCACGGCGCGCGCCGCGAGCTCGACCGCCGCGGTCAGCCGATCGGCCAGCTCCGGGCCGTAGTAGGTCCGCACCGTCTCGCCCGCCGCCTCGGCCATCCGCTCGCTCGTCTCGACGTAGCCGAGGTAGTCGCCCGCCAGCGCCAGCACCTCGGCGCCCTGGCCGGCCGCCGCGCGCCAGCGCCGGCCCACCTCGGCGACGGGCTCCCCCGGGACGGCCACCAGCGTGAGCGGCCCGAGCCGGATGGCGGTGAGCCGCGCGCGATCGGGCAGCCAGTCGTAGAGGACGTTCTGCAGGACGCGCCGCAACGCCGGGGGTGAGGCGCCGAGGTCGGTGGGCGGAAGGACGGCGGTGGCGGTCGCGACCGCCAGCTCGGGCCACGGGTCGGGCGGCGACGGCGCGAGCGCGTCGACCCGCGTCCGCAGCGCGCGGGCGTAGCTCTCCGGCTTGCCGGCCACGCGCGGCGGGAGGCGGGTGGTCTGGTCCCCGAGCGCGCCCTGGAAGAAGAGGACCGGCGCCGCCCCCGTGCGCATGAGCGCGCCGGGCCAGTCGCCCGACAGGAGCCGGTTCTCCAGCCCGAGCAAGGTCGCGTGCGCCGGGTAGAGCACCACCTTCGCCACCTCGCGGCCGGAAAGCCCGGTGAGCTGCACCGCCACGAGGTGCCCGTCCACCTCGCTGCCGGAACCGCGGTTGCGCGCCATGTCCGGCACCTCGGCCCGGGCGACCGACAGGTACGCCGGCTCGAGCCCCTTCACGGCGAGCCGGATCGCCTCCTCGGTCCGCGCGACCACGTGATCGAACACCTCGCGATCGTAGGGCCCGGTGGCGAGCCGCTCGCCGAGAGCGTCCTTCCAGAAGCCGCCCGGCCCGGCGTGGGTGTGCGTGGCCGCCACCACCAGGTGATCGAGCTGGAGGTCGCGCACCCGGCGCTCGATGGCGCGCTCGAGCTGACCGGGGATGAGGAGCAGCTCCACGGAAACGAGGGCGACCGTGCAGCCGGGCTCGCGCAGAGCCAGCGCTCGGACGGCCACCTGATCGCGCCGGCCCTCCTCCATCCACTTGAGGCGGGCATACCCGGCCACCGGCACCGGCGCCCTGGGCGCGATCGGCACGACGGCCGCGCCCGCCAGGAGCGGCCCGCCGCCGCGCACCACATCCTCCAGCCGCGCTGGACCGGAGCGATGGGCGGGGCGCCAGCGCAGCGAGCCGAGGCCGTACGCGCCGAGGGCGAGCGCCAGCAGGATGGCCAGGGCGGCGAGGAGCTTTTTCACGGCGCGATCGTTATACTCCGCGGCCGCCATGGGTTACGACGCCGTGTACGACAAGATGAAGGAGGAGTGCGGCGTCTTCGGGATCTGGGCGCTCGGCAAGAGCGACGAGGCCGCCAACTTCACCTACCTCGGCCTGCACGCGCTGCAGCACCGCGGGCAGGAGGCGGCCGGCATCGTCTCCACGGATGGTCACGCGCTGCACGTCCATCGAGGGATGGGCCTCGTGGCCGACATCTTCGACGCCGCGGAGCTCGCGAAGCTCCCCGGCGGCGCCGCCATCGGCCACGTCCGCTACTCGACGGCCGGCGCGAGCCACCTCAAGAACGCGCAGCCCATCGCCATCCAGTACGCGGGCGGCGCGGTGGCGGTCGCCCACAACGGCAACCTCGTCAACGCCGAGGTGCTCCGCGCCGAGCTGGAGGCGGCCGGCTCCATCTTCCAGACCACCAGCGACACCGAGGTCATCCTGCACCTCATGGCGCGGGTGCGCCCCGGCGCGGCCGTGTCCGGCTCGACCGAGCACCACCTGGCGGCCGTGCGCGCCGCGCTGCAGCGCATCGCGGGCGCCTACTCGCTCCTCTTCCTCACCGAGCGCGCCATGATCGGCGTGCGCGACCCGCAGGGGTTCCGGCCGCTCGTGCTCGGGAAGCTGAAGGGGAGCTGGGTCCTCGCCAGCGAGACGACCGCGCTCGACCTCATCGAGGCGGAGTACGTGCGCGAGATCGAGCCGGGGGAGCTCGTGGTCATCGACGAGCAGGGTCTCCGCTCCGAGAAGCTCGAGCCCAACGGCGGCCCACGCCGCCTCGCCCGCTGCGTGTTCGAGCACATCTACTTCGCCCGGCCCGACTCGGTCCTGTTCGGCCGCTCGGTGCACGAGGTGCGCGCCGCCTTCGGCGCCCAGCTCGCCAAGGACCACCCGACCGAGGCCGACATCGTCATCGCGGTGCCGGACTCGGGCGTGCCGGCCGCCGTCGGCTATGCCCGCCAGAGCGGCATCCCGTTCGACGTGGGGCTCGTGCGCTCGCACTACATCGGGCGGACCTTCATCGAGCCGCAGCAGTCGATCCGCCACTTCGGCGTGAAGCTGAAGCTGAACGCCGTGCGCGGCGTGCTGGCCGGGAAGCGGGTGGTGGTGGTGGACGACTCCATCGTGCGCGGCACCACCAGCCGCAAGATCGTGAAGATGATCCGCGACGCAGGCGCGCGCGAGGTGCACCTCCGCATCAGCTCGCCGCCCACCGCCTGGCCCTGCTACTACGGCATCGACACGCCCACGCGGCAGGAGCTCATCGCGGCCACGCACGACCTCGCCGAGATCCGCGACTACGTCACGGCCGACACGCTGGCCTACCTGTCCCTCGACGGGCTGTACGAGGCGCTCGGCGAGTCCCGGCAGGGCTTCTGCGACGCGTGCTTCTCGGGCGAGTACCTCATCCAGTTCCCGCAGACCCGCCCGGCGGCGCCGCTCCGCCTCGTCGGGGCCTGATCGGGGCTGGCCCGCTCCCCTTCCGCGCCGCCGCGGTGAGCGGATGGGTGCACCCCAGAAGCGCCTCGCGTTCCCTGTATCCCCCGCTCAGCTTGCAGAGTCGGACTGTCATTCAAGCCGATTCTGACGACCCTGGGAGGACACGATGCAGATGGAAAAGAGGATCTTCTCGCTCGCGAGCGTCTCACTGGCGATGGCACTCGGCTGGAGCGGGGTGGCGCGCGCCGATGATGACGAGCTGAGGTGGAAGGAGATCATCGGGATCATTCAGGCGGGCAACGTGGTTGCCGGCATCACCGGCGGCGCCCAACCCTGGTCGACGCTGGGTGGTCACGCTTCCGTCGACCTGAGCTCGGGGCGGATCAGGTTCCGGGTAGATGGCCTCGTCCTCGCCGGTGGCAACGCCATCGGAACCCCGGACGGGATCGTGCAGGTGAAGGGCACGCTCGTGTGCGCCGCCACGACCGCCACCCCGGTCGTGGTCGACACACCGCTCGTGGAGCTGGACGCAGGAGGCGACGCGGAGTTCGACGGCGTCGTGGGTGCGTTGCCCGCTGTCTGCTCCAGCGAACCAGACGTGGCTTTCCTGGTGCGCATCGGGGCCGGCCGTTGGATCGCCAACGGCGCAGTTCTGCGTCGGTGACGGTGCCTCGCCGTCGGGCGCCGCTCCCCTCACCCTGACCCTCACCCCTTGCGGGAGGCAAGCCTCCCTTTCCCCCGGCGGGGGAGAGGGAAAATGCATCGCCCGCGCGAGGCGAGACGCATAATCGCCCCGTGACGGAGCCCGCCCCGAGGACCTTCCGCGTCGCGGAAGGCACGCTACACGTCTACCGCCTCTTCGACGTCGGCGACGCGCTCGACCTCGCGCGCGCCGAGGCGCTCCTCGCCGCGCCCAGCTCGCGCCTGCAGCTGGAGGGGGCGCAGAGCACGACCGCGCTCGAGATCCCTCGGCCGCCGCTGCACGTCGCGCTCGGGTCGCGCACCGTGCCGCTCGCCGGCGGGACCCGCTCCGCCGAGGCGAGCGCGCACCTCTTCGACTACGGCGTGGTGAGCATCCTCTACCGCTTCCCCATCACGCCCGGCACCGACCTCGCCGACCTCGTCCCGCTCGCGGAGGAGCTCTCGGCGCAGGCCACCCCCGCCCTCGACGCGGCCGCGCGGGCGGAGGCGGAGGAGCTCTCTCGCCTGCTCTCGCCGGCGCTGGAGCGGCCGCACCGCTGGGACGGCCTCGAGACGTACCAGCTCTTCTTCGTGCGGCGCCTCGAGGAACCGGCCAGCGCCGCCGAGGTGCTCGCCCTCGCCCCCATCGCGGAGCTCCTCCTCGGAGAGACGAGCGCGGTGCCGCTCTCGCGCGAGGAGCGGGCCGACGTGCTCGGCCAGGCCCACAGCTATCTCTCGGACGACCTGGCGGTGGTGGACTGGAACTGCGCCTTCCTGCTCGAGCCCTCGGGGGTGAACGACATCCCCGACCTGCTCGAGTTCGCGACCGCCCACCTGCTCGAGCTGCGCTACCACGACGCGTTCCTCGATCGCGAGCTGCGCGCCATCTACGACGAGATCGACGCCGCGCGCGGCCCGCCGAGCATGTTCACTCGGCGTTACGGGCGGGTGCAGCGCCGCACCGCCGCGCTCCTGGTCGAGCTCTCGGAGGTGATCGAGCGGCTCGAGAACGCCGTGAAGATCGTGGGCGACTTCTACCTGGCGCGCCTCTACCAGAGCAGCCTGCGGCGCTTCCGGCTCCCGGCCTGGCAGGAGTCGGTGCTGCGCAAGCAGCGGCTCCTGGCGGGCGTGAACGACCTCATGAAGAGCGCCGCCGACCGGCGCCGGGGCGAGCTCCTGGAGCTGACGGTGGTCCTCCTCATCCTCTGGGAGATCCTCTACGCGCTCCTCCGCCACGGTGAGTGAGCGCCCGCACGACCCCTCTGGATCTACCGCAAAACGTGAAAATCGACGCGCGATCCGGGCGGGGAGTGCGATCCTGGAAGCGCGTATTTGCAGGGCTTTCAGGCCGGCGATCGCATGGAAGGCCCATTTTCCAGGGTGATCGTGGAGAGACCCTGTTGACGCGGAGATCGTGAAGGGATATCACCGCAGGAATTTCACGGCCGGACTGTCCGGCCGCGAGCCACGGAGGTTTCAATGACGCAGGCCCAGTTCTTCCAGGCGGTGGCCGAGGGTTCGCAGGTCGGCAAGGTGCAGGTTCGGGAGGTGTTCCGGGCGGTGGAGGAGATCGTCACCAAGCGCCTCAAGGCCGAAGGCAAGATCCCGCTCGGCGGCCTCGGCAACGTGAAGCTCGTCGACCGCAAGGCCCGCATCGGCCGCAACCCCGCCACCGGCGAGCAGATCAAGATCCCGGCGCGCACCGCCATCAAGATCACGCCGGCCAAGGCGCTCAAGGACCAGTTCAACAAGAAGGGCAAGAAGTAGCCCTCGTCCCACGTCGCCTGCTGCACCGAGCCCACCGCGCGCCGCGCCGGTGGGCTTCGTTTTTTTCCGGACGCGTCGCCTTGCGGAAGAAGGCTGCACTCCGGCCGAAGCTGCGGTATTCTGCCGCGCGGCGACAATGTCCTACGTTTGGCGACTTCTCCTTGACAAGCGGGTGGTCGGTCCCTAGCCTGCGAACCGATTCCCGCGGCATCTCGGACACTTATGCCCAATCCAGACCTCCGGTCGCAGGTTGCGTGGCGAGACCTGCCCGACGACGGTGTCCGGCGCTTCGACGCCGAGCTCGCGCCCATCCTCGGGCGGTACCCGGAGGACCGGAAGGCCTCCGCGATGATCCCGGCGCTCCGCATCGGGGAGCACATCTTCCGGCACCTCTCCCCGCCGGTGATGGCGCTCGCCGCCGACCGGCTGGGCGTCTCGCCGACGCGGGCGGAGGAGGTCGCCACCTTCTACGTGATGTTCAACACCCAGCCGGTCGGCAGGCACGTGGTGGAGATCTGCACCAACGTCTCCTGCTGCCTCTCCGGCGCCGACCGCATCTTCGAGGCGCTCCAGCGCAAGCTCGGCGTCGAGAACGGCGGCACCAGCGCCGACGGCCGCGTCACGCTGCGCGAGGTGGAGTGCCTCGGCTCGTGCGGCACCGCGCCCGCCATGCTGGTGGACGAGGCGCTGGAGAAGGCGCTCGGGATGGCCCCGGCCGCCATCGTGGACGAGGTGAAGGCCTCGAACCTGCGCGGCCGCGGCGGGGCTGGCTTCGCCACCGGCCTCAAGTGGACGTTCCTCCCCAAGGACGTCCGGCCACGTTATCTGACCGTGAACGCCGACGAGTCCGAGCCGGGCACGTTCAAGGACCGCTACATCCTCGAGTACGAGCCGCACATGCTCATCGAGGGCATCGCGATCACGTGCTGGGCGAACGACATCCACGCCGCCTACGTCTACATCCGCGGCGAGTTCGCGAAGCAGGCGCGCGTGCTGGAGGCGGCGCTGGCGGAGGCGTACGAGGCCGGCCTGCTCGGGCCGCGCCTGGGCGGCAAGGCCGACTTCGCGCTCGACATCTTCGTCCACCGCGGCGCGGGCGCCTACATCTGCGGCGAGGAGAGCGCGCTGCTCGAGTCGCTGGAGGGCAAGAAGGGCTACCCGCGGCTCAAGCCGCCGTTCCCGGCGGTGGTGGGCCTCTACGGCAAGCCGACCATCATCAACAACGTCGAGACCATCGCCGACATCCCGTGGATCGTGGAGCACGGCGGGGCCGCCTTCGCGGCGCTCGGGGTGGGGAAGTCGGGCGGCACGCGCCTCTTCTGCGTCTCCGGCCACGTGAACCGGCCCGGGGTCTACGAGAAGCCGGTCCACTACAACTTGAAGAAGCTCATCATGGAGGACTGCGGCGGGATCGTGGGCGGCCGGAAGGTGAAGGCAGTCATCCCCGGCGGCAGCTCCTCGCCGGTGCTCACCGCCGACGAGATCGACGTCTCGATGGAGTTCGACGCGCTCAAGGCGGCCGGGACGATGGCCGGCTCGGGCGGCATCATCGTGATGGACGACTCCACCTGCGTGGTCCGCGCCCTCCTCCGCATCTCCAAGTTCTACGCCGAGGAGAGCTGCGGGCAGTGCACGCCGTGCCGCGAGGGCACCCCCTGGATGGAGGGGCTCCTCCACAAGCTGGAGGGCGGCCACGGGCAGGCCGGCGACGTCGACAAGCTGCTGCAGATGGCGAACAACATCGGCGGGCAGACCATCTGCGCGCTGGGAGACGCGGCCGCCATGCCGGTGCAGAGCTTCGTGAAGAAGTTCCGCGCCGACTTCGAGCGGCACATCACCGAGCGGCGCTGCCCGTACGGCGACGAGGCGTGGGGGAAGACGCAGGAGAGCCGCGAGGCGGTCATCGGCGGGATGAGGGCCTGACGCACATGAACGATCGCGCCGAGATGGTGGTGTTCTGGATCTTCGCGGTGCCGCTGCTCGCCAGCGCGGCGGGGGTGGTGGTGGCGAGGAACCCCGTCAACGCCGCCATCAGCCTGGTGGCGGCCTTCTTCTTCCTGGCCGGCATCTACATCCTGCTGCTCGCCCACCTGCTCGCGTTCCTGCAGGTGCTCGTCTACGCGGGCGCCATCATGGTGGTCTTCCTGTTCGTCATCATGCTCCTCACCACGAGCGACGAGGGCTTCGGGAAGTCGCGGGTGAAGGTCATGCAGGTGGGCGGGTTCCTCGGCGCCGCCGGGGTGCTGGCCGTGATCGTGAAGGCGATCATGGACCTGCCCGTGCGCGGCATGCCGGTCGTGCCCGCGGACTTCGGCACGGTGAAGGCCGTCGGCCGTCTCCTCTACACGCAGTACCTCCTGCCCTTCGAGGCGACCTCCCTCCTCCTCCTCGTCGCCATCGTGGGCGCGGTGGTGGTCGCGAAGCAGAGGATCTGACCATGGTCCCGGTGAACTACTACCTCGCGCTCGCCGCCTGTCTCTTCTGCATCGGCCTGGCCGGCGTGGTCGTGAAGCGGAACATGCTCGTCGTGTTCATGTGCGTCGAGCTCATGCTGAACTCGGCCAACCTGACCTTCCTCGCCTTCTCCCGGCAGAGCGGGAACCTCTCCGGGCACGCCATCGCCTTCTTCGTCATCGCGGTGGCGGCGGCCGAGGCAGCGGTCGGCCTGGCCATCATCATCGCGGTCTTCCGCACCCGCGGCACGCTGAACGTCGACGAGGTGACGGCCCTCAAGAACTAGGCCGCGCGAGCACCCGAGCGCGATAGAGTCGCCGCCATGCTCGCCCGCTGCTTCCGCTGCCAGAACACCTTCGAGACCGAGCGCTTCGGGACCCAGACCTGCCCGAGCTGCGGGTCCGAGATCTACCTGCCCGACCCCTCGGCGCCGCCGGCCACTGCCGCGCCGCCGGACGCGCCGCGCCAGCCCACCCCGCCGCCGCTCCCTCCGCCAGGGGCAGGCGGCCCGGGGTGGGGTCCGCCTCCGTCGGGCTGGAACCCGGCCGCCGCGCCGCCGCCGGGCTGGGGCCCCACGCCGCCCGGCGCGGTGCCGCCCGCGGTGGAGCAGAGCGCGCCCTTCGCCGATCGCGAACGACGCGGATTCTTCGCCTCCTACCTCGAGACCTGGAAGCTCGCCGCCGTCGACCCGGGCCGCTTCTTCCGGCAGGTGCGGGTGAACCAGGTGCGCTCGGCGCTGCTCTTCGGCACCCTCGCCGTCACCCTCGGCAACTGGGTGGCGCTCGTGGTGAGCTACCTCACCGCCAGCGCCACCGTGAGCTTCTTCGCACGGTTGACGCGCCGGTTCGACGGCCGCGTCGACACCACGCCCTTGTTCCAGATGATGCAGGGCTTCACGCTCCCCTCGCTCATCGGGCAGCTCGTCGCGACCCCGCTCCTGGCGCTGCTCGGGATCTACTTCACCGCGGGGGTCTTCCACCTGCTCCTCCTCGTGGTCCGGGGCGCGCCGCGCGGCTTCGACGCCACCCTGACGGTGGTGGCCTACGCGAGCGGGATCTTCCTCCTGCGCGCGCTGCCCGTCTGCGGCGGGATCATCGCGCTCGTCTGGTTCATCGTGATGGCGGTGCACGGCCTCGCCGAGGCGCAGCGCTGCGGGAGCGGCAAGGCGGCGTTCGCGGTGCTCGGCCCGCTCGTCCTCCTCTGCGTCTTCGCTTGCCTGGCGGGCGTCGTGGCCGGACTCGCGGGTGTGTCGGGCCTGCGCGGGCTCGGCGGCACGGCTCCGCCCGGCACGGGGATCTAGCCCGGGTGGCCCGGGAGCGGCGCTGGCGCTTCGGACACGGCGAGGTCTTCGCCGTCCTCTTCGCGCTGTCCTTCGCGGTCGCGCGCTTCCTGCCGGCGCTCGCGCTCGGCCAGACCTGCCCCTTTCGCGCCCTGACCGGACTCCCGTGCGCCACCTGTGGCATGACGCGGGCCTTCGTCCGGCTGGCGCACGGCGAGCTCGCCGGTGCGGTCGGGGCGAGCCCGCTCGGCGCGCTCCTGGCCGGCCTGGCGTGGCTGTTCGTGGCGCTGGCGGTGGTGCGGGCGGTGGCGGGCTCGCCTTGGCCGGCGCTCGCGCCCGGCCGCCCCCGCGGCCTGGCCATACTGGCCGTCGGTGCGCTGCTCGCAAATTGGGCCTTCCTCGTGGTAGCGAATCGGCCATGACCCCAGCGCTCAAGGGCCTGCTCGTCATCGGCGCTTACCTGCTCGGCTCGGTCCCGTTTGGGCTGGTCCTGACGCGCCTCCTCACCGGCAAGGACGTCCGCACGGTCGGCTCCGGCAACATCGGCGCCTCGAACGTCGCGCGGGCTGCCGGAAAGAAGGTCGGCGTCCTGACCCTCATCCTGGACGCCGCCAAGGCCTCCCTGCCGATGCTGCTCACGCGGGCGCTCCTGCGTCCGGAGGGACAGCTCGTGATGGAGACCTGGATGGTGGCGGTCGGCCTGGCGGCCTTCGCCGGGCACCTCTACCCGATCTGGCTCGGCTTCAAGGGAGGCAAGGGCGTCGCGACCGCGCTGGGCGTCTTCGCCGTGCTGTCTCCCATCTCGGCCTTGCTGGCGTTCGTCGCCTTCGGCGTCGCCTACGGTGCGACGCGCGTCGCCGCGGTGGGATCGCTCCTGGGCACCGCCGTCTGCGCCAGCGGCGCGGTCGTTCAGGCGGCCCGTGAGCACGGCGGCCTCGGGGCTGCCTTCCGGGGTCCGATGGCCTGGGCCGCCGTCGTGGTGGCCGTCGTCATCTTCCTCCGGCACCGCTCCAACATCGAGCGGTTGCTGCGCGGGGCGGAGAACAAGGTCTAGGGCCGGCCGTCCTCCGCCGGCCGTGCCGGGTCACGGCTGGATCAACTCGATCGCCTGGCCCTCCGGCACGTGCCGCAGCGCCGCCGAGTTCATGCAGTAACGCAGCCCCGTCGGCGGTGGGCCGTCCGCGAAGACGTGCCCGAGGTGGCCGTCGCAGCGTGCGCAGCGGACCTCCGTCCGCGTCATGCCGTACGAGCGATCCACCACCTCGGTGACGGCGTCCGCCGACACCGGCTGGTTGAACGAGGGCCAGCCGGTGCCCGACTCGAACTTGCCGCCGGAGAGGAAGAGCGGGTTCCCGCAGGCGGCGCAGACGTAGGTGCCGGGCTCCTTCGTGCCGAGGAAGCAGCCGGTGCCCGGGCGTTCGGTGCCGTGCCGGCGCAGGACGTCGTACTGCTCCGGGGTGAGGCGCTCGCGCCAGGCGTCGTCGGAGAGCTGGAGCTTGATCGCCATGCGGGGTGCATAGCGGAAAGAAACGAGGTGCGCCGAACCTCACTTCGGCGCTTTGGTCTCGGCGGCGGGGGACAAGCCCCCGCCCTACGCCAGTGGGAGAGACGGTCAGAGGTCCGGCAGCGAGTGCTCGCCGATCGGGCGGATGAGCACCTGGCGCGGCTTCACGCCGTTCGGGGGGCCGACCACGCCCTCGCGCTCCATGCGCTCGATGATCTTGGCCGCCTTGTTGTAGCCGAGCCGCATCTCGCGCTGGAGCTTCGAGACCGAGACCTCCTCCATGCGCGAGATGAGGTCGAGCGCCTGGTCGTAGGCCGGGTCGTCCTCATCCGAGTCGTTCCCGCCGCCCGCGCCCTGGTCGCGCGCCTTCAGGATCGAGTCGTCGTAGACGGGCTTCCCCTGCTCCTTCAGGAACTTCACGACGCGCTCGATCTCACCCTCCGACACGAACGCGCCCTGCACGCGCGTCACCGGGTGGGTGGCCGTCATGACGAGCATGTCGCCGTCGCCGAGCAGCGACTCGGCGCCCGGCCCGTTGATGATGGTGGCCGAGTCGTGGCGCGAGGCGAGCCGGAAGCTGATGCGGGCGGGGAAGTTGTTCTTGATCATGCCCGTCACGACGTCCGTCGAGGGGCGCTGCGTCGCCACCATGAGGTGGATGCCGGTGGCGCGCGCCTTCTGCGCCAGGCGGGCGAGCGAGATCTCCACCTCGCGTGGGGCCGTCATCATGAGGTCGGCCAGCTCGTCGATGATGACGACGATGTAGGGCAGCTTCTGCGGGAGCTTCTTCCCCTCCTGGGCTTGCTCGCGCGCCGCGACGGCGTCGGCGGGCGGCGGAGCGCTCGGGTCCTCGTACTCCGGCGTGAAGCCGGGCAGGACCTCGTCGGCCGCGGCGCGCGCGAAGGCCTCCTCCTCGGTCTCACCCGCAGTCACGTCCACCACCACCAGCTTCCGGGCCGGGAGCGCCGCGTCCTCGTCGCCGAAGGCGCGGCCCTCGGCGCGCAGCTTCTCGGCCTTGCCGTTGTAGGACTTGAGGTCCTTCGACCCCGTGTCGGCCAGGATCTGCGTGCGGCGCTCCATCTCGTCCACCGCCCACTGCAGCGCCCGCGCGGCCTTGGCCGGATCGGTCACGACCGGCAGGAGCATGTGCGGGATGTCCTCGTAGATCGACAGCTCGGTCATCTTCGGGTCCACCATGATGAAGCGGACCTGGTCCGGCGCCTGCCGGTAGAGCATCGACAGGATCATCGTGTTGAGGCCCACCGACTTGCCGGAGCCGGTGGTGCCCGCGATGAGGAGGTGCGGCATCCGCTGCAGATCCACGCAGTAGGGGATGCCCTCGATGTTCTTGCCGAGCGCGAGCGGCAACAGGCCACCCGCCTGCGCGAAGGTCTCCGACTCGAGCACGTCGCGCAGGTTCACGGTCGCGCGGTCCTTGTTCGGCACCTCGATGCCGACCACGCCCTTGCCGGGGATGGGCGCGATGATGCGGATGCGGATCGCCGACAAGGCCATGGTCAGCTCCTTGTCGAGGTTCTCGATGCGGGCGAGCTTCACGCCCGCCACCGGGATGAACTCGTAGAGCGTGAGCACCGGGCCCGGCCGGATGTGCTTGATGACGCCGTCCACGCCGTGCTGGCGCAGGGTCGAGACGATGATCTCGGCCACCCGCTGCAGGCCGCCCTCGTCGACGTCCTGCTTCACCGCCTCGCGCTGGTCGAGGAGGCCGGTGGCGGGCAGGCGGAAGACCTCGCCCGACTGCGTGAACGCGAAGGCGGGCTCGTCCTTCTTCTCCTTCTTCTTCTTGCCGCGCTCGAGCATCGCCTGCGAGAGCACGATCTGCGGCTTCTCGGCGGCCGGGAGCGGCTCGGCCGGCCCCGCACCGGCGCCGTCGCCGGCGAGGGCCGGCTCGTCCGGCGGCGCGACCAGGAGCGGGCGCGCATCGGTCGCGTCACAGGAAGCAGCCGGCTGCTCGGCGCCGCCCTTGCGGCGCCGGCGCGGCTTCTCCTCCGGCTGGCCGGGGGCCGCGCCGTACAGTCCGACCACCCACGCCGGGTCGTCACCGTAGGCGGTGCGCGACCGCTCGAGGGCGAGGGCGCCCGCCACCGCGCCGCCCTCGGCTTCATCGCCGGAGCTGGCCGCCTCCGCGACGGCCGCATCGGCCGCCGCCTCCTCCCGCTGGACGCGCGCGAGCGCATCCTGGGCCCTCAGCTCGCCCACCGCCTCCCGGTGCCGGTCGATCGCCTCGCCGAGGCGGCCGGCCACGAACGCCACCACGGCGCGGATCGCGCGGGCCAGGGCGGCCCCAGCGTCGCGCACCCGGAAGTCGAAGCCGAGGATGAGCGCGACCAGGCCGCAGGCGCCGACGAGGAGGCCCGCGCCGATCGGCGAGAAGAGCGCCTCCGCGCGGGTGGAGAGCGCCCGGCCGACGGCGCCGCCGGCGGGGAAGCTCGTGAGGTGACGGGAGGCGAGCAGAAGGTGCGCGAGCGTCGCGACGGACAGCGTCAGGACGAGGTGCGCCCCGGCGGAGACGAGCGTGATCCGGCGCGGCGCATCGCGGAAGAGGCGCCAGGCGAAGGCGACGAGCGCGAAGGGGACGACCAGGCCCGAGAAGCCGCGAGACGAGCGGCGCGTCGCTCGCGGAGAAGCTGGCGAGGGCGAGGCCGAGCACGAGCCCGGCGGCGCACAGCAGCACCGCCGCGATATCGCGGCCGAGGCCGGTCGGCGCCGTGCCTTTCCTCCGGTTCGCCGCCAGCTTCCGGTCCTTCGCCTTGTCCTTGGCCATCGCTTCCCCGAACCCTTCGCCCGCGCGGCCTTCCGGGAAGGAGGGCCTCCTGCTGCCGGAGGATACGCCCCCTGCTTCCGGAGGATATCGGGGGGTGGCAAGCGGTCAATTTTTCGAGCGAAGCCGGGTTCTTGCGTACACTCCCACCGGAAGGCTACTTTCGCCCGCCCATGAACGTTCGCTGCGAACGCTGCCGAGCCGAGCAGGCTATTGCCGACGAGGCCGTCGGCGCGGGCGGCCTCGACCTGCGCTGCCCGACCTGCGGGTACGTGACCCGCCTGACGCGAAAGGCGCGACCACCCGGCACGGCTGACGAGCGCGGTGGGCCGGTGGTCAGTGGTGAGCTCGCGCCGGTGGCCGAGGAGAGGTGGGAGGCGCCCGGCGAGGGTCGCGCCGCCGGCACCGAGCCGGCCTGGGCGCGAGGCACCGGCTCGGCGCCCCTCGGGCCGGAGTCTCCGGCGGGCCGCAAGGTGGCGCGGCGTGGCTCGGTCTGGCCGAAGCTCATCGCGGCGGTGGTGGCGCTGTCGGCCGCGGCGGCAGTCGTGCTGGCGAAGCCCGCCTGGCTGGGGCTGGGGCCGGTGGTGGTGCCTCCGAGCGAGGTGCCGGTTGCGAAGCCGACCGCGACGGCGACCGCGAAACCGAAGGCGAACGCGACCGCGAAGCCGACCGCCCCCTCTCCCCCGCCGGGGGAGAGGGCTGGGGTGAGGGGGCGTTCGCGTTCGCGCTCGCGTTCGCGGTCGGCTTCGCAACCGGCACCTCGCTCGGAGGCACCACCACCGGCCCCAGCCCCAGCCAGGCGGGCTTCGCCACCACGACTGCCG